>Ga0153915_10005551_pt1 | contig 11736 bp, 5 predicted proteins | sample Opewatmetagenome_2_FD_107003 | JGI IMG/M metagenome (GOLD analysis project Ga0153915, IMG submission 107003) | Freshwater wetland microbial communities from Ohio, USA - Open water 3 Core 3 Depth 3 metaG | ecosystem: Environmental > Aquatic > Freshwater > Wetlands | place: USA: Ohio, Lake Erie...
CGCGCACAATTGGTGATCAATCTGATGACGGTGCTCGTGTCCGAGAACGATGCACAGCCGGTCGTACCGATGCCGAGCCCGGCGCAGTAGAAACGCGCGATTGCCGGACTCCTTGCAGTGACGCACGGGCGGCGGCTTCCGCCGTCGTCCGCGAATCTTCATACTATTGAGCACTTTGAAACTCAGCATCGTCATTCTGGCCGCGGGGCAGGGCAAGCGGATGCAGTCCGACTTGCCGAAAGTGCTCCAGCCTCTCGCTGGCCGGCCGCTTCTGAAGCACGTCATCGATTGTGCCCGCACGCTCGACGCCGCTGCAATTCACGTCGTCTACGGGTTCGGCGGCGAGGAGGTGCCAGAGGCGCTCGCCGGCGAGCAAGTGAACTGGATCCGGCAAGACGAGCAACTCGGTACCGGGCACGCAGTGATGCAGGCGATGCCCGCAATCCCCGAGGATCACCTCGTCCTCATTCTCTACGGCGATGTGCCGCTGGTGCGGCGCGAGACGCTCGCCAAGCTGCTGCAGGCGGCGGCCGGGAACTCAATCGCGCTCCTCAGCGTGCTGCTCGACGATCCCACGGGCTATGGAAGAATCGTGCGCGATGCTGCGGGCCGCGTCGTGCGGATCGTCGAGCAGAAGGATGCGAATCACAAGGAGCTGGCGATTCGCGAGGTGAATACGGGATTGATGGCCGTGCCCGCAGCGCGGCTGCGCACGTGGCTCAAGGGGCTGCGCAATGACAATGCGCAACGCGAGTATTACCTGACGGATATCGTCGTGGCCGCAGTCCGCGATGGAGTGACGATCAACGCGACGATTGCACCGACGGCGACGGAGGTACTGGGTGTGAACGACAAGATTCAGCTGGCGCAGGTCGAGGCCGAGAATCGCGCGCGCCGCGCGCGCGAACTGATGCTCGCGGGCGCGACACTGGCAGATCCCGCGCGGGTCGACGTTCGGGGCGAAATCGAAATCGGCAGCGACGTTTTCATCGACGTCAATGTCGTGTTCGTCGGCAAAGTAAAGCTCGGCGCGCGCGTGAAGATCGGACCGAACTGTTATCTTCGCGACACGGAAATCGGCGACGACACCGAAGTCTTCCCGAACTGCGTGATCGACAAAGCCATCATCGGTGCGGCGTGTCACATCGGTCCGTTCGCCCGCTTCCGACCCTCCTCGACACTCGCGGACCACGTGCACATTGGAAATTTCGTCGAAGTGAAGAACACCCGCATCGGCGAGGGCTCGAAGGCGAATCATCTGACGTATCTCGGCGATGCTGTCATCGGCAGTAAGGTCAACGTGGGTGCGGGCACCGTCACCGTCAATTACGACGGCGCTAGCAAGCATCGCACGACAATAGAGGACGACGTGTTCATCGGTTCCGGCAACATGCTCGTGGCGCCAGTCACGATCGAAAAGGGTGCCAGTACCGGCGCGGGCTCGACGATCACCAGGAACGCTCCGGCCGGCAAGCTGACGCTGGCGCGCAGCAAACAGGTCACGATCGAGGGCTGGCAGAGGCCGAAAAAGGTGAACCCCGACAAAAAGAAGTAGCCGCGGGGCCCGCGCGGGTGAGACGACAGTCACGATTTTTCCAGTAGAATCCAGCCTTTCCAGCGTCGGTCGGGCACACTAGTGCTCCTATCCGGGAGCCACCCATCCGACCTCTGCCACAAGGGCCAATAACATGTGCGGAATAGTCGGAGCTGTCGCGGGGCGCGACGTCGTCCCCATCCTGATCGACGGGCTCAAGCGGCTCGAGTACCGCGGCTACGATTCCGCCGGCGTCGCGATCCTGAACGGCACGCGTCACGTTGCGCGGCTGCGTGCCGTCGGCAAGGTCAAGAAACTCGAGGAAGCGCTCAAGGCGAGTCCCACGCACGGCCAGCTTGGGATCGCTCACACCCGGTGGGCGACGCACGGCGTCCCGAGCGAGCGCAATGCGCATCCGCATATCTCGAAGGACGGGGTCGCACTCGTTCACAATGGCATCATCGAGAATCACGAAGAGCTGCGCGCGGATCTCCTGAAGCTCGGCTACACCTTCACCTCGGAGACCGACACCGAGGTGATCGCGCATCGTATTCACCATCACTTGCAGGGCGCGAAGGATCTCTTCGAGGCCGTGCGCCGCACGGTCGCGGAACTGCGCGGCGCATACGCGCTCGCCGTATTGAGCGAACGCGAGCCGGACCGGCTGGTGCTCGCGCGCTGCGGCTGTCCGGTGGTCATTGGCCTCGGCAAGGACGAAAACTTCGTGGCATCCGACGTCTCCGCGCTGTTGCCGGTCACGCGACGCTTCATGTTCCTCGAGGAAGGTGACGTCGCCGAGATCCGCCGCTCGGCCGTCACCGTCTACGACGCTTCGGGCAGGAAAGTCGAGCGCCGCGTGCACGAGAGCGAGCTGTCCGCCGACGCCGTCGAACGCGGCGAATTCAGGCACTACATGCAGAAGGAAATCTTCGAGCAGCCGCGGGCCGTCGCGAATACGCTCGAGGAGCGTATCGCCGGCGGCAAGCTCCTGGCGCAGGCGTTCGGCCCGGAGGCCGAGAAGATCCTGAAGCGCACGCGCGCCGTTCACATCGTCGCGTGCGGCACGAGCTATCACGCAGCGTGTGTCGCGCGGTATTTCATCGAACAGATCTGTCGTATCCCATGCTGGGTGGAGATCGCAAGCGAATACCGCTACCGCAATCCGGTGCTCACCGCGGATACGCTCTTCGTCACAATCTCGCAGTCTGGCGAGACGGCGGACACGCTCGCAGCGCTGCGCATGGCGAAGGAGCTCGGGTATCTGTCCACGCTCTCGATCTGCAACGTACCGGAGAGCTCTCTGGTGCGGGAATCCGCCCTCGTCATGTTGACGCGCGCAGGTCCGGAGATTGGCGTTGCATCAACGAAGGCCTTCACGACGCAACTCGCCGCACTCGGCATGCTCGTCGTGGCGCTCACCAAGATGCTGAAGCCGGACGTTGAACGCGAGCGCCAGCTCGTCACGCGGCTCCTCGAGATACCGGCGCTCATCGAAGAGACGCTGAAGCTCGAACCGCAGATCATCGCGCTCGCGAAGATCTTTGCGGAGAAGCATCACGCGCTCTTTCTCGGCCGCGGCGCGCTCTATCCGATCGCGCTGGAAGGCGCACTGAAGCTGAAGGAGATTTCCTACATTCACGCCGAGGCTTACGCTGCCGGGGAGCTCAAGCATGGACCGCTCGCGCTCGTCGACGAGGACATGCCGGTCGTGACGGTCGCGCCGAACAACGATCTGCTCGAGAAGCTCAAGTCGAACATGCAGGAAGTGCGGGCGCGCGGCGGACGGCTCTATGTCTTCGCGGATCCCGATTCCGGCGTCGAGAGCTCGAATGGCGTGCAGGTCATCACGATGCCGCGCCACGTGAGTTACTTCCAGGCGCCCGCGATCTACACGGTGCCGCTGCAGCTCCTTGCGTATCACGTCGCCGTGCTGCGCGGCACGGACGTCGACCAGCCCCGAAATCTCGCCAAATCGGTCACGGTGGAGTAGCCGACGGGAGACGCATGGCTGCTAAGCGACCGCACACGGACGAGCTGGCGGCAGGCGCCTGAGAGGCGCAAACGACCATGCGTTCCACGCTCAAGACAGGGCTCATCATCGTCGTCGGCCTCGCGTTGCTGATGGGCGCGCTGCTCGCGGCCGCGCGCCACTTTCTCCTCGGAAGTTACGCCGACCTCGAGGCGGCCACGACGCGGCGCACCGCCCAGCAGCTGGAGCGGGCGTGGAGCGATGAGATCAAGCAGCTCGCCACCGCGACGAGCGACTACGCGGTCTGGGACGACATGTACGACTTCGTCGTGCGCCCGAACATCCCGTTCGTGCAGTCGAATTTTGCGTACACTTCGATGACGAACTTCAAGGTCGATACGGTGCTGGTGCTCAACGCCGCGCGGGCGCCGGTGTTCTGGCGGCGCTTCAATGATCGGGAGGGTCGCGGCTTCGTCGACGCCAACAAGTTCCTTACGCTGGTACCGGCCGAGGCGCTGCGGCTCGATACCGCACGGCCGGATGCGCCGCTCTTCTCAGGACTGATCGCGGCGCCGGATCGTCTCGTCGAGGTGGTTGCATACGCGATCTATCCCAGCCTTGCGAACGCGCCACCGCGCGGCATCCTGATGCTCGCGCGCAGCTTCGACGACGCGGCACTGAAGCGCCTGAGCATGAACGTGGGCCGGCGGGTCGTTGCTCATGGCGCCCGGGATGCCACCTTGCCGGAAGACATTCGTAACCTGCGGTCGGGTAACGGCCAGTACGGAAGCTCCCTCAGTCTGCCGGTGAATGATGAAGACATCGCGACGTATCTCGCGCTGCCGGACCTCCTCGGGCAGCCGGCTCTCGTCATCGCGGTCACGGAGCCGCGCGAGATCTACGCGAACGGCGTTGAAACGATTCGCTTCTTGGTGACGGTCGCACTCATTGTCTGCGCGCTCTTTGGTCTGATCGCGTTCCTTATGTCCGTGCGAATCGCCCGCAGCTGGTCGGAGCGCGAGGAAAGCGAGGCGCGCTACCGCGCCGTCGTCGCACAGGCGTCCGAGGGAATTCTGCTGGTCGACGTGGCCACGCGCTGGATCATCGAAGCCAACAAGGCGTTTCTCGAAACGGCGGGTTTTGGCGAGAAGCTTCCGCCTGAGCTCTACGTGTACGACGTATTTCCGCCGGGCGCCGTGAACTCCAAACTTATCGGGCGGGACCTGAAGCCGAGTCTCGGCACGATGGAGATGCAGCTGCGCTCGGCGAACGGGCAGCTGCTCGATGTGGAAGTGACCGCCAGCATCATCCATTACCGGCGGCGCGAGGTGCTTTGCCTGGTGACGCGCGACGTGACTACCCGCAAAGCGGCTGAAGTCCGACTGCGCGCAAGTGAAAAACGCCTCGATCACCTGGCGCATCACGACGGCCTTACGGGCCTGCCTAACCGGCTCTTTCTGCAGTCGTTCCTGAAGCGTGCCATGGCGGAAGCGGAGGCGAGCAACATGAGCCTCGCGCTCTTCTTTCTCGACGTCGATCGCTTCAAGTACATCAACGATTCCCGCGGCCATGAGACGGGCGACGCGCTGCTGAAGGAGCTCGCCACGCGTCTGACGGCCGCCGTCGGGGAAGGGTGCCTGGTCGTGCGCATGGGAGGCGATGAATTCGTCGTCGTCATGCCAAACGTCACCGACGAGAATGCGCCGGCCCAGGTGGCGAAGCGCATGCTCGAGACGCTCAGGGCTCCCTTCTGGTATGGGAACCTCAGGTTCCTGGTTACGGGCAGCGTGGGCATCAGCGTGTTTCCGCGCGACGCACCGGATCTGTCGATGCTGGTTCGCAGCGCCGATACCGCCATGTATCACGCGAAGGAGAAGGGCCGGAACAACTATCAGTTCTTCCGCGCTGATCTGAACATCTCGCTCAACGATCGCGTCGCGCTCGAGTCACGGCTGCGCTCGGCGCTCGCCGACGGGCAGTTCCAGCTCCTCTATCAGCCGCAGATCGATCTCAGGCTCGGCGAGATTGTCGGTGTCGAAGCGCTGCTGCGCTGGAAGGATGAAAATGGCGAGCTGCAATCGCCCGCCAGCTTCATCAGCGTGGCTGAAGACAGCGGACTTATCGTCGAAATCGGCGAATGGATGCTGCGCGAGGCGGTGCGTGTGCGCAAGCACTGGCACGAAACGCTGGCGCGCGACTTCCCGATGGCCGTGAACATCTCGCCGAGCCAGTTGCGCCGACCCGAGTTTCTCTCGAGGCTGAAGGCGATCCTGCGCGACCACGCGCTATCCGTGCACCTGGTCGAGATCGAGCTCACCGAGAGCGCCTTCATGCAGCACGCGGCGGCGGAGGCGGCATCGCTCCACGAGCTGCGCGAACTCGGCATCGGCGTGTCGGTCGACGACTTCGGCATGGGCTATTCGAGCCTGAGCTACCTGAAGCATTTCCCCATCACGAAGCTCAAGATCGACCGCTCATTCGTGCGCGACATGGTAAACGACGCGAATGACGCGGCCATCGTGCGCGCGATTCTCGCGATGGCGCAGTCGATGCGCATTGCGGTCTGCGCCGAAGGCGTCGAGAACGACGAGCAGCTCGATTTCCTGCTCGAGCACAACTGCGAGTACGCGCAGGGATACCTCTTCGGCCGGCCGATGGAGGCTGACGCACTCTTCCGCCTGCTGTCCGCGACCACCGACGGCTCGGTGTCGATGCGGCTGCGCGTCGCGCGGGCCTAAGCCAATCGGACCGCGCGTCCCTCGCACGGGAACAGGCCGCCCACGACGCGGGTTTGGCAAGAGCGCGCAATCGTTGCAGACTGTGTTCCTGAGCCGCCAAGAACAATACCACCATGCAGCGCACCGGCCGCCCCCCGCTCACGCTCGCTCCGTCCAGCCGGACCGGGCGTGCCAACGCCGCGCAAACGATGCTCGCGCGGTTCTTTCGCATGGCGGAGGAGCTCGATCTTTCGGAGCTTCAGCAGTGCCGGCTGATCAAATGCCCGTCTCCGCAGGTCCTGAAACGGTACCGGGCGGGACATGGAACTCGGCTCAACACCACTCAGCAGCAGCGCCTGTCGCTCTTGGTCGGCATCTGGGCCGCGCTCATCGGCAAGGATCCGGGCGGCGATCGCGCCTGGCGTTTCATGCATGAGCCGAATCGCAGGGCGCCTTTCAAGGGCGAGCCGCCGCTGCACTACATGGTGGAAGGCGGGATGCAGGCGCTGCGCGACGTCGCGCACCATGTGACCGAGCAGACCTTCAAGCCCTAATCCTCAGCGGCCTTAGGCCGGAACGCCTGCATCAGTTCCTGCTGGCGGCGCGGCGGCACCGCCTCGTAGCCGGAAAGCTCGACGGTGTACATGCCCTGGCCCCCGGTCAGGGATTTCAGGCGCGACTGATAGCCGTCGAGCTCGCTGAGCGGCACCAGTGCCTTCACCGATACGCGCTGACTGGTCAGCGTGGTGTTGCCCGTGATCCGTCCGCGCTTGGAAACGAGATCACCGGTCACATCACCCATGGCCGCAGCCGGCGTCACGATGTCGAGCCGCACGATGGGCTCGATCGCGACGGGGCCGGCCTTGCTGAAGGCGTCGAGGAACGCCTTGCGGCCGCAGGCGACGAAGGCGACTTCCTTCGAATCGACGGGATGATGCTTGCCGTCCGTGACCACGACTCTCAGATCGCACATCGGATAACCGGCAAGCGCGCCCTCGCCGAGCGCCTGACGCACGCCTTTTTCGACCGCGGGAATGTATTGCGAGGGAATGGCGCCGCCAAAAACCTCGTCGACGAATTCGAAGCCGGCGCCGCGCTCGAGCGGCTCGACGCGCAGATGCACCTCGGCGAACTGACCGGCGCCGCCCGTCTGTTTCTTGTGCCGGTTGTGGCCCTCGGCGGCGCGCGTGATCGTCTCGCGGTAGGGCACACTCGGCGGATGCGTCTTCACCTTCACGCCGTAGCGCTCGCTCATGCGCTCGAGCAGCACTCTCAGGTGCAGGTCGCCGAGCCCGTACATCACGGATTCGTTGCCCGCGGCGTTGAACTCGAGGCGTACGCAGGGATCCTCGGCCGCGAGCTTGTGCAGGGCATCCGATAGCCGCTGCTCATCGCCGCGACGCTCCGGCTCGATGGCGAGGCCCAGCATCGACGGCGGCAGGTCGAGCGACTGCAAGTGGAAATGATCCTCGTCGTGCGAATCGTGCAGCACGGCATCGAAGTGCAGCTCGTCGATCTTGCTGAGCGCGCAGATGTCGCCGGGAATCGCCGAGGAGAGTTCCTGGTGATCCTTGCCCATCAACGTGAGCAGGTGCGCGACGCGGATGGGTTTGCGGCCGTCGCCGACGAAAAGCTGGCTGCCCTGGCGTATCGTCCCCTGATGGACGCGGAAGACGCCGAGCCTCCCGACAAAGGGATCGACGATCACCTTGATGACGTGGGCGACGACGTGTCGTGACGGATCCGGCCGCACCTCCACCGGCTCGGCGGATTCGCCCTCACCCTTGAGGAACTGCGGCGGATTGCCTTCGGCCGGATTCGGCAGCAACCGGATCACGATCTCCAGAAGCTCCTTGATACCGGCGCCCGTTTCGGCCGACACGAAGCACACGGGTATCAGATGGCCTTCGCGCAGCGCCGCCTCGAAGGCATCGTGCATCTGCTCCGGTTCGAGCTCGCCGCCCTGCTCGAGGTATTGCGCCATGAGCTTCTCGTCCATCTCGACGATCTGATCCGCGATCTCGGTGTGGGCCTGCTTGACCGAGGAGAAATCCGCTCTCTCCTCGGCGGCGCGAAAAAAACAGTCGACAACCCGCTTGCCGCCGTCCGCGGGCAGATTGAGCGGCAGGCACTCGCGTCCGAACTGTTCGCGAATCTGCGCGAGCGTCGCCTCGGTGCGGGCTTCGCGGCTGTCGATCTTGTTGACGATGATGAGACGGCAGAGCCGTCGCTCGGCGGCAAACTCCATCATGCGCTGCGTAACGAGCTCGACGCCCGCCGCCGCATTGACGACGATGGCCGCCGTTTCGACCGCGGGCAGCACGCTCAGGCTGCGACCAGCGAGGTCCGGATAGCCCGGCGTGTCGATGAGATTGATATGGCGGCCCTCGTAGTCGAGGCTCGCGAACGCCGCATCGAGCGAGTGACCGAGCCGCTTCTCCTGCGGATCGTAATCCGACACCGTCGTGCCCCGCTCGAGGCTCCCCTTGCTGCGAATGGCACCCGCGGCCGCGAGCAGGGACTCGAACAGCAAGGTCTTGCCAGACCCTGTGTGACCGACGAGGGCGATGTTGTGGATATCGTTGGTGTTATAGGCGCCCATAGGCTGCTATTTATACTCGCCGTCGAGGGCAAAGAAAAAGGGCCGGCCCCGCAAGGAGGCCGGCCCTGTCATAGCAGCCCGAGACTGCAGTCGATCCCCGGTTACTGTCGGCCGAAATGCGCCACCAGGCGCGCATACATGAACACGCCAGGGATGTCGTACGCCGATGGATCATAGCCATTCAGCGCGCAGCTGAAGCACGGCGGCGGATCCTTGTCGAACAGGTTGTTCGCACCCACGGTGATGGCCCAGTTGCCGTCCATGAACTGCGACGGCGTCCAGGTGACCTGTGCGTCTACGTAGGTCGTCGCCGACAGATGATTGCCATTATTGCTGTCGACCACGGAGCCCAGGTAACGCGCCGATGCGGATGCTCCCCAGTCGGCACGCGACCAGTCGACGGTCAGCGTCGACTTCGATTTCGGATAGGAGGCACCGAGATCACCCGCTTCGGTCCCTGCGCGCTGTGTCGTATCGAAGCCTGAGGCCGATGGCGTGAGCTCGGTGTAGTCGATCAGGTGGCTCGTCTGCCACAGCACGCCGAATCGGCCCCAATTGAACTCCGGCAGCTGGTAGTGGATGTTGAGATCCCAGCCCTTGGTATTGATGCCGCCGATATTGAGGAGCTGATTGGCGAAGCTGTTGATGACGCCGCCCGATGTGCGTCCGATCCCGGAGCAAAGCGAAGGATCGAGTGTCGCGACACATCGATTGATCTGCACCTGCGCATCGAGCGCCGCGATCGCCTTGTCGAGCTCGACGTTGAAATACGTGAACTCGAAGGACAGGGCTTGCGACCAGGATGCGCCGTCCGCCCATCGCGGGCTGTAGACGAAACCCGCCGTGTAGCTGTTCTTCGTCTTCTCGGGCTTCAGTGCACTGTTGCCGCCTGTGGCCACCGAGATCTGCGGATTGAACTGGGCATACGTATTCGGCACACCCAGTGCCTGGCAGTTGGCCTGAATGGCGGCCGGTGCGGGCGGCCCACCGTTCACGCCGGCGTAGTCAGAGCACGGGTCCACCAACGTCTTGTCGAAACGGGCCACCGAGCCGAACAGCTCGCCGATGCTCGGAGCGCGAATACCCTCGGAGTACGAGCCGCGGAACAGCAGGTCCTTGATCGGCCGCCAGTTGAGGCCGATCTTCGACGCCGTCTGAGTGCCGAACGTCGAATAGTCGGAGCTGCGTATGGCCGCCGTCAGCCGCAGGAGGTCCGCGCCCGGAACGTCCTTGAGGATGGGAACCTGGAGTTCGCCGTAGAACTCGTTCACGTCGTACTGTCCCGACGTCGGTGTCGACGGAACACCCGCGCTCTCGCCGGCCGTGTAGATCGCATCCGGCTGGTAGAAGCCGCGCTGGTTGCGGTGCTCAAAGCCGACCGCGAAGTCAAGGCCGCCCGCCGGCAACGACATGATCGTGCCGCCGAGATTGACAGTGATGTCTTTCAGTTCCTGCTCGCTGGTGTCATGCAGCACCGGTCGGATGAAATCGAGCATCGCCTGCGAAATGGTGCCGCTGCCGCTACCCTGGCCGCCCAGGATATTGAAGGGCACGCAACCCGGAATCGGATCGGGCACCGTCGGGACACCGGCGACAACCACTATCGTGCCGCAGGCCGTCGTCGTGGCGCCGTTCATGCCGGCGACTATGCCCGGACCCAGCGCTTCCTTCAGCTTGCGCGAGTTGTAGCTGCCGTGCGTGGTCTGATCGGCGCTGTTGCGCGACCATACGGCCGTGACGTCCCAGTAGAAATCGCGGGCGGCCAGCTGGAAGTCACCGCGAAAGCCACCTCCCAGGTACCACGTGTCGACGTTCTGAGAGAAGATGCGCGGCCCGCCCTCGAGCGGGCGACGGCCGATGAAGTAATCGGTGCCGCCAGTCCCGGTGTTGGTGCTTGCGTTCAGCGTGAAGCCGAACGGGTTGTACGGATTATTCGCGTCGACCTGGATCGTATCGAGCAGGTTGCCGTTGCCGGCTTCCGGCCCGATGAACAGCGGTTCCGGTGCCGCCTGATTGACCGAGCGGCGCTCGTTGAAGAGACCCTTCATGAAGAAGCTGACGCTGTCGGTCAGGCGATACTCGGACTGACCGTAGACGCCGATGCGCTCGCTCGGCGTCTGCATCAGATTGAAGGGCTGGAAGTTGAAGCGGTCGTTGACCGTGAAATTGTGAAAATCATCGGTGCGCGGGCCGCCCGCCGGATCCGCCGGGTTGTAGAAAGGAATGCCCGTGACACCGTCGTTGATTGTGATGTCCAGGCTCTTGCCGGTATTCGGATCGGTGAACGCGATTCGCCCCTGTGGCGTACCGGAGCTGCAACCACCCCCAGCGCACGAGGTCTGGTACGGTCTCGGGAATTGCGAGATGTCACGGGCCTTCGAATTGACGAGGCCCTGGTTCATGTAATTCAGGCTGACAAACGATTTCAGCTTTTCGGTCGACGAGCCGAGCGAAATGCTCCACTGCTCGGTATCGCCATCGCCTTCTCCATAGCGGCCGCCATAGCCCGAGAACTCGACGCCGTTGAAGTTCTTCTTGGTGATGATGTTGACGACGCCTGAGATGGCGTCGGAGCCGTAAATCGACGAGGCACCGTCCTGCAGAACCTCAACATGGTCGATGATGCTCGCCGGTATGGTGTTGAGGTCGGTCGCGGCGGAGACGCCGCTCGCGGATGCCTCATTCACCCAGCGGACACCGTCGACCAGCACCAGGACACGCTTCGGACCCAGATGCCTGAGGTCGGCCGTTGTCGCGCCGGCTCCTAGGCCGCCCCCGTCCGGCGGGAACCCCTGGTTGCCGCTGAAGTTGAATCGAGTGTTGATCGAGCCGCCGGAGACCGGCATGTGCTGCAGGATGTCGCCGACCGACGTCTGTCCCGTCTTGAGGATGTCTTCAGCGGTGACGCTGATGA
>Ga0153915_10005552_pt1 | contig 11735 bp, 6 predicted proteins | sample Opewatmetagenome_2_FD_107003 | JGI IMG/M metagenome (GOLD analysis project Ga0153915, IMG submission 107003) | Freshwater wetland microbial communities from Ohio, USA - Open water 3 Core 3 Depth 3 metaG | ecosystem: Environmental > Aquatic > Freshwater > Wetlands | place: USA: Ohio, Lake Erie...
AGTTCGTCTTCTTCCAGGCTGGCTACCCCGGCGTTCAAGACGAGTGGTGCAAACAGAACCCCATGCGCTACCAGGCGGGTGATCAGCTCAGGGGTGAATGCCCTCCCAGCTGAAGGCATCTCGGCGCTGCCGGGGGTTATAGAATAGACATTCTGGTAATACTCGATAGGCCACTCTGAAAGGGTGTATTTATAGCGAATCGGGAATCCGCAGCTCTCCAGGTAGGCACCCAACGGCATAGGCAGTTCCAGGCTGGCAATCCACAGCCGCTTGCGCGGGGAATGATTGGGATAAGGGGAGTGCAGGAGCGCCATGCCCCCACCTTCCAAGCTCAGCCTTTCGCCTGGTTCTGCCCCATAAAAGGGTTCGGCTCCTTGCGAGAGGGGGTAACGTAGCTCCAACAACCAACGTTTACCTGGCAGCCGTGTGGATAGATGCAGCTCCATTTCAGCTCCATCGGGTCGTCTGACCTTTAATGCGGCTTTCAGGGTGCCGCTGGTATTGATCACCAGGACATCCCCAGCATTCAGAAAACCCGGCAGGTGGTCGAAACGGGTGTGAATCAGCTTGTTATCATGCCGGTAAGAGACCATCAAGCGCACCTGATCACGGCGTAAACCGCGTTCCTCCGGGGGCAAGCCGGCTTCTAAATCCGGTGGCAGGCTGAAATTAAGAGTGGGTAGCCTGCCGTACTTCACTGGCTGGATCAACGCCTGAGCCTCAATGCCAATCATTTTGCCTCCAGGACCAGCTGGCGGGCTTTATAGCGCCCACTGGGTAAATCTCCGCGGAGCAAAGCCACCAAACCAGGTACACTCGTCTCTGGCAGCGGTCTGTCAGAAATGTCTTCTCCCGGATAGGCTTCCTGATGCATCTGGGTGCGCATGTCACCCGGGTCAACCCAGTACACCCGCCATTGGGGATTTTCGGCTGCCAGGATGGCTGAGAGCTGTTCCAGGGCAGCCTTGCTGGAGCCATACCCACCCCAACCCGGATAAGGCTCGACGCCCGCATCGCTGGAGAGGTTGATCACCACAGCACCGGCTTTCAGTTGCGGGTGTAGTGCCTGGACCAGAGCCAACGGAGCGAATACATTCACACTGTACACCTTTGCCAGGGTCTCCAATGGATAGTCTATCAAGGTTGGTTGTGGGCTGGGTCCAAGCAGGCTGGCATTATTGACCAGCGCATCTAGCCCGCCCAACTCTTCTACAGCAGAAGCCAGCAGCTGGCGGTGCAAGGGGTCAGCCACGTCGCCGGGTATGGCGATCACTTGCGTCTGGGCAGATAACTCCTGGCGGGCTTTTTCCAGTGCGTCTCCTCCGCGCGCATCCAGGATGAACTGCCAACCCTGTGCGGCCAGTTGTCGCGCCAAGGCCAGTCCAAGCCCACGCGAGGCTCCAGTGATCAAGGCGATGGGGTGTTTTTTCATATCTGTCTTTTCCTTTTTTGATTGGACGGTCATTGCGAACCGACGCTCTATGGCGGTGAAGCAATCTGTTTTTAATACTTCTTTCCATGAGATTGCTTCGGCAAAAAGCGCCTCGCAATGACCTGTAAATTGAAATGCGTTTGCCCTGAGTGCGGCGGTCTTCGCATGATTGTTATTGTGTTATCTGGTATCTTAATCAATTCCCATCTCTGGCGCATCTGGCGACAGGACAGGTAAAATGCTGTACTTTCGTACAGCACGAGGCTATAACACGATCAGGTTGGCAGTCAGAGCTTTCTGCACGGCTTCCGCCCGATTAGCAGCTCCCAGCTTGCGCAAGATGGCACTGACGTGGAATTTCACCGTGCGCTCCGAAATGAATAGCCCAGTCGCGATCTGTTTGTTCGACTGACCCCTGGCAATCAGCAGCAGGACCTCCTGCTCGCGATGGGTCAGCGGATCGACAGGCAATTTGGCTTCCCCGCTGGAGCGGATATGTTCGAGCAAGTGCGAAGTCACCACCGGCTGAAGTAGAGAGCCGCCCTGGTTGACGGTTCGGATAGCGTGGAAAAGCTCCTGCCTGGGCACACCTTTCAACAGGTAACCGCGCGCTCCTGCCTTCAAGGCGCTTAAAATGCGCTCATCTGTATCGAAAGCCGTCAGAACAATCACCTGGATGTCAGGAAGTTGCTTGCGAATTTCTTCCAGAGCGCGCACCCCATCCAGATCTGGCATCTCCAGATCGAGCAATAACACAGAGGGGTGCAGCTCGAGAGCTCTTTGTACCGTCTCACAGCCTGTGGCAGCCTCGCCGACTACCTTAAAATCCTCCTGAGTGGACAGCATAGCGACCAGACCAGCGCGCACAACAGGGTGGTCATCGGCAATCAGAATTCGAATGGGAGAGAGGTTCGTGTCCAAGCGGAAGCCTCAGGGGAGTGGAACGACGATGCGCACGAGGGTACCCGCCTCGGGACTGGTCTTCAGCTCTAAAGTACCACCCAACAAGCGGATGCGCTCATTCATCCCCACCAATCCGAAATGCCCGGGGGTAATCTGCCCAGGCTCAAAACCTTGCCCGTCGTCGGCGATTTCTAAGACGACTTGCTCCGCAGCGATCGAAAGATCAAGGACTGCCCTCCGGGCGTGGGCATGCTGGACAACGTTCTCCAGGGCTTCCTGGGCGACGCGGTACAGACCGTCTTCGAGGCGTCTCGGTAAAGGTTGGCTGCCGCCCTCGATATGGCACTCGATTTGAGGCTGGCCGCGTTGGTTTAAGCTCTGCGCCAGCCAGGTGAGGGCTTCCGGTAGGCTGCGCCCCTCCAGTGGAGCTGCGCGTAAGTCCATTACCGAGCGGCGCGCTTCTTCGAGGTTTTGGCGGGCAGACAGCAAAGCCTGTTCTATGTTCACCCGGATTTGCGCGGGCGAAGCCTTGCTTTCCAGCAGCGCTTCGGCAGTCTCTAATTGCAGGGTAATCCCTGCCAACCCTTGCGCCAGTGTATCGTGGATCTCACGCGCCAAGCGGTTGCGCTCTTCCACTGCGCCGATCTCTGTGCTGCGGTCGAACAAGCGGGCGCGTTCCACTGCCATACTGAGCAGGTCTCCGACCGTGTAAAGGATGCGCAAATCTTCGGGAGAAAGCTGCTGCCAGCCTTCGCTGGCGACGTTGAAGACCCCCAGCTTTTTCCCGTGTGCGTACAGCGGAATGCTGGCATGGTAACGCAAGCCGCCGCTGCCCTCCACCAGCTTCTGCAGGCGGCTGCAGCGGATCACGTTGACATTCGCGGCGCCGTTCAGGTCGCCGGCGCGATAGGTATCCAGGCAATAGCAGGTGCCTTCCATCAGGTCGGGGTGGCTGGATAGACCGCTGGGCAGGTTCTGTACCGCTGCCAGATAGACCTCAACCCCCTCTTCGCGCAACAGCCACACCCAGCCAGTTTGCAGGTCGAACAATTCAGTGACCTGCGCCAGCGTGTTCGACAGGATCTCTTCCAGGTCGGTGGTCTGGTTCAGCGCCTCGGCGATATGATTGAGGATGGTCAGCTCACGGTTCCTGCGTTGCAGTTCCTGTGTGCTGTAGGGCTCTCCCGCCTTCAACCTGTCCACAGCCGGTTCCATAGGATCTCTCACAGGTTCCGCTGGGCTTATGCTTCAGCCAGCGCTTTGATTTTCGGCAGCACCCGGTTCCAGACTTCTGCGCTCGCCTGACGATACTTCTTCCCTTCCGCCAGGCTGGAAAAATCACCGTGCATGAGATGCAGCATGAGCTTGCCATCCTTGACCGCAAGCTTGTAGGTGATACCGTCTTCTCCATGGATGGGCGGTCTTTCGGTGCTGCGCACGTCAAATGCCGTGAAGCGCAGCAGCTTTTCCGGCTCAAAGGCCGTTACATCGCCTTCGACAATCACCTTGCCTTCCCGGTCTTTCCACAGCACACGGCTGCCGGGTTTCCAATCGGAGGCAATCTGGAGCGGAGTGCCATCACCAAAAGCAGGTGACCACTCGTCGGTATATTTCGGGTCTGTGAGCACAGCCCATACCTTCGCAGGCGAGGCCTGGATCTCAATAGATTGGCATACGAATAGTTTTTGCATATCCCTATTTTACCCCTAATTAGGATATTTTTCATCAAAATTATTCTATTTTGGATTATAATGAGTCTGATTTTAGCCAATGGCTAATCAAATAATGGAGGTGAAAGATGGACTGTTGTCAAATACAGGGTCTTGAGGAAGTGTTCAGCCAGCCCTTGGTTGATAAAGAGCTTAAGCGCTACCGCAGCAAAGGACCGATCAAAACCACCCGCCTTTTGATCGAAGCCATCGAAGCAGAAGATGTGGCTGGGAAGACCCTCTTGGACATCGGTGGAGGAGTGGGGGCAATCCAGCACGCTTTGCTCCGAGATGGCCTCCAGCATGCCACCGATGTGGATGCTTCGGCAGCTTACCTGGTTGCTACCCGTTCCGAAGCTCAGCGTCGCGGCTTAGCGGACTGTATCACCTACCAGCATGGGAATTTTGTCGACCTGGCTGAAGATATCCCCCCTGCCGATATCGTCACCCTGGATCGGGTCATCTGCTGCTACAACGATATGGAGCGGTTGGTCAGCCTGTCGGCGGCGAGAGCGAAGCTGCGTTATGGGCTGGTTTACCCGCGCAATACCTGGTGGCTGAAGGCAGCCATGAAGATTGGAAATTTCTTCCTCCGTTTACAGAACAGCCAATACCGCATGTTCCTGCATCCCAACGCGGCGGTCGAAGCGATCCTGGAGCGTAACGGGCTGAAGAAGAGCTTCTCCGGTCATACCCTGATCTGGCAGGTGGTGGTCTATTCCCATTAACGGAAGGCAAAATAGTCTGGCCGCCATTGCGAACGGAGTGAAGCAATCCCGAATTTAGATCAAAGAAAAGCGTAAAAAAGCTATGAAAAAAAGAGAAAGCGGATTAATATAGATCAAATCGGGAGACAGATGTACGACATCATTGTAATTGGTGCAAGGGCAGCGGGTTCGCCGACAGCCATGCTGCTGGCGAAGAAGGGCTATCGGGTCTTATTGCTGGACCGGGCAACCTTTCCAAGCGATACCTTATCGACCCATCAAATCCAAATCCGGGGCAGCTTACCTCTGAAGCGTTGGGGGCTGCTGGAGCCCGTTCTTGCCACGGACTGTCCTCCGGTCTCCGAGCTGCTTTTTGATATGGAACCTTTCTCCATGCAAGGAAAATACCCGCCCTGCGGCGGGGTCGAGGCCGTGATCTGTCCGCGGCGCACGATCCTGGATAAGATCCTGGTCGATGCCGCCGTGAAAGCCGGTGCAGAGCTGAGGGAAGATTTCCTTGTCGAAGAGTTGCTCTTCGAAGGGGAGCGTGTGACCGGTGTGCGCGGCCGGATGAAGTCTGGAGGGGGAGAGAGTTACCCAAGTGTAACGGAGCAAGCCCGCCTGGTCGTTGGGGCTGATGGAAAACATTCCCTGGTCGCCCGGCAGGTCAAAGCCCAGCAATATCACTCCAAACCGGCTCTAACTTGCGCGTACTACACCTATTGGGAAGGACTCCAACTGGAGCGGGGCGAACTGTATGGGATGTCCCAGAGTGTAGCTGGCTTCTGGCTGACCAATGCAGGGCTGGCAATTATCTATACGGGCTACCCCATCGTAGAATTTCAAGGGATACGCAGAGATATTGAAGGTAAATTCTGGCAAACGATGAATTTAATTCCAGGCATGGTCGAGCGTTTGCGCAGCGGTCGTCAAGCGGAGCGCTTCTATGGCACTGCCGACCTGCCCACCTTTTACCGGCGCCCCTATGGACATGGCTGGGTGCTGGTTGGCGATGCCGGTCTGGCTATGGACCCTATCACCGGTCAGGGGATTGGAAATGCCTTCCAGGATGCTGAACGCATGGCAGACGCGCTGGATAAAGTTTTTTCGGGGCGAGAGTCCTGGGAGACTGCCATGCAGCGCTACACCCAGGCGCGTGATTGGGAAACACTGCCGATGTATGAATTCACCAGCCAGATCGCTTCTTTTGCACCCCCCTCCATCGAGCAGCAGGTGCTGTTTGCTGCATTGGAGCGGAAACCCGAAGCTGCCAGCCGTTTCTTCGGAGCGCTGACGGGTTCGGTATCTTTGAGAGAGTTCCTCTCCCTTCCCAGCTTATATCGCATTTTGGGAATTTTTGGGATTGGACGCGTGCTTTTCAGAAAGCTTATCCCATCATAACCCGAACCACATTTTTCCCACGCTTCTTTGTAAGCGTGATTTCCTTCTCTGGAATCACCTTCCCGTTCAAGGACACTTCTCGGACACCCTGGTTGACGTGACCTGGATTTTGCACCTCGATCTCATAGGTCGCGCCTCCAAACCGGTACGTCAGCTGGAAGCCCGACCAGCTCTTTGGAATATGCGGGTCCAGGCTGAGCCGGTCACCTCTTTTTTTCAACCCCAGTAATCCCTCCAGACTCAGGCGGTACATCCAGCCGCTCGATCCCGTATACCAGGTCCAACCTCCCTGTCCCGTGAAAGGGGGGGCGCCGTACACATCTGCTGCCACCACGTACGGCTCCACCCGGTACAGCTTGGCTTTGTCAGGGCTGTCAGCGTGCATGATGGGGTTCAAGAGGTGGAAGATTTCGAAGCCTTCCTCGATCCGTCCTGTCCCAAGCAAAGCCCAGGCTGACCAGATTGCTGCGTGGGTGTACTGCCCGCCATTTTCGCGCACCCCAGGAGGATAACCTTTGATATATCCGGGGTCTCGAACAGTCTTGTCGAAAGGAGGGGTTAACAGCAGGACCAGCCGCTGACTGCGTTGCACCAGGCGCTCGGAGACTGACTGCATGGCTTGAGAGAGGCGCTTAGGGTCCCCAGCGCCGGAAAGGACCCCCCAGGATTGTGCGATTGAATCGATCTGGCATTCCTGGCTCTCTGAGGAGCCCAGAGGCGTACCATCATCATAAAAAGCGCGCAGGTACCATTCGCCATCCCAGGCGCTGTGTTCGATGGCCTGGGCCAGGTCGGAGGAGCGCTGGCGGTAACCAGCGGCTGGCTCATCCTGTCCGCGCTGCTCACACAGGTCTGCAAAGCGGTTGAGGGTGCTGTAAAGGAACCAACCCAACCAAACGCTCTCACCGCGGCCTTCGATCCCAACCCGGTTCATACCATCATTCCAATCCCCGCTGCCCATCAAAGGCAGGTTGTGAGGCCCGGAAGTCATCCCCTTAACCAATGCTCGACGGCAATGCTCGAATAAAGTATAAGTTGAGCTGGTTTCCGAGAACCGCCCATAAGACTCGTCTTGCCCCGGTTCCAGCAGAGGTGCACGCCGGAAGGGGATCTTCTCGTTCAAGACCGTTTCGTCGCCGGTGAGGCAGACATATTCAGCGGTCACATAAGGCAGCCAGAGCATATCGTCGCTGAACCGGGTACGCACACCGCGCCCGGACGGCGGGTGCCACCAATGCAGCACATCCCCAGCCTCGAACTGGTGGCGGGCGGCGAGCAGCAGGTGCTCGCGGGCCAGTTGCGGAGCGACATGCAGCAGCGCCAATACATCCTGGAGCTGATCGCGAAATCCATAAGCGCCGCTGGATTGGTAGAAGGCAGTTCGTCCCCAGATGCGGCAGGCCAGCGTCTGGTAGAGCAGCCAGCGGTTGATCAGCAAGTCAAAAGCGGGTTCGGGGGTATGAATCTGCGCCGCTCCCAGCAGGTCATCCCAAAATCGTTGATTGGATGCCCAGGCAGCCTCGACTTGCTGCGGATCCTGGTAATGGCGTACCAAAGCCAGGGCTGCATCCCGGTCCTCAGCCTGCCCCAGCACGAAGTAAATTTGCTCCGAAGCGCCAGGCTGGATGTCAATATGGAGCTGCAGGGCAGCGCAAGGGTCCAGGCCGGCTTCGACGGTCCCCGCCAACCCAATACGCTTGAGGGCAGCTGGCTCTTGCAGGCATCCCAGCCGGCCGAGGAACTCCGTCCGGTCAGCAGTCAAACCGTGCAAGGGGTTGCTGGCTGAAACGAAGGCCACGCGTTCTGAGAACTCGGTATTATACGGGTTGCGTACCAGCAAAGCCTGTGGATCGCTATTGAATTCCGGGATCAAATACTGCTGAGAACTTTCTCGGCTTACTCCCAACACCCATTCGACGTAATATGTGGCGGTGATGCGCCGCGGCCTATCCCAGTTATTTTCCAGATGCAGATGGAGAATTTTAAGCGGGGCATCCGGCGGGGTGAACACCCGCAGCCGTTGGCGCAAGCCGTGACTGTTGTGCTCGAAGATCGTGTATCCAGCCCCATGGCGCGCCAGGTAGGGATCCGATGCAGGAGCAGGCTGTGGGGTGGGCGACCAGACGATGGCTGTTTCTTCATCCCGCAAATACAATGCTTCGTGTGGCTCATCGGAAACCGGGTCGTTTCCCCAAGGACTTAGCCGGTTTTCGCCGCTATTTTCGGACCAGGTGGCACCCAGCCCGGACTCGGAGGTCAGGAAACCGAAGTGCGGGTTTGCGACCACGTTGACCCAGGGAACAGGGGTGGACTTTCCGGGCTCCAGGTAGATGCAATATTCACATCCATCCGGGCTGAAACCTCCCATGCCATTATCATAAAGCAGACCTTGCGGGCGAGGCAGGGGCTCGGTCGGTTGCGGGTCTGCTCGATCGGACAGGGTTGGGGAAAAGGGTGGCAGACGGGACGACTTATGCTCGAGTGCCGGGGAGTGCTGAAGATGCTCAGCCAGAGTCTTCCGGGAGCCATCTAACACCACCCGCGCCGCCGTTTCCAGGAGAACACGGTCCGCCATTTCCATCTGATCTAAGTGGAGCAAGAAGATACCCCCGCGGCGGTTAAGCCATCCATCGCTCTTCATACTCGCCACCAGGCTGTAAAACTCCGAGCTGAGCTCCTGGTTGTAGCTGGTGCCCTGAGTGTCCAAGAAAACCAGATCGATCATCAGATGGCGCCTGCGCCAGTAGGTGTGCGCCTGGAGAAGCTCCCGGACAAGAGGAAGCTCCTCTTCGGTCCCAATTTCGACCAGGAGGATGGGGTGATCCCCGGAAATGGCAAAGGGCCATAGGGCTGGTTGGCCTTTCTGATTCGCAGTCAACCGCTCGATGCTGGCGCGTAGAGCAGGAGATGGGAATACCAACAAAGATAAAAGGGTTTGAAAGTCTGTCAACTGGTTATTCGAGATCTCCAGTTCGGTCATTTCATCTTCGGCGAGCGCACGGGCGCGCTCGAGGGCTGCCTGGATTTCGGCCAGCGATGAGTAGTGGGAAAGCATGACCCGGGAGTCCTCTGCTGAGTGTGCTGCAGCTGTCAGGAAAGCAAGGCGGAAGCGGCCATGCGGCGGCAGATAGACGATTTGGCTAATCGAATAAATTGGATCGAGGGAAGCTTCCATCACAGGCTGCGCTCCAGCTTCCAGGGCAGCCGGATGTCGGACGGTGTGGCCGCGACCCAGGAATCGGCCTCGATCGGTTTCCAACCTGGGTCGCACAAGCGTCACCTCGCCTATGCTGGTCACGACTGCATGGGCCAGGAAAATCCCTTCTTCCGCCTTGGAACGCGGTCGGCGATGGAACAGAATACCGCGCCCACTTGGCAACAGCCCGCTTTCCACAAACATCTTATTGAACGCCGGATGGCGGACATCAGCAGCCTGTGGAGCGAGGACAACCTCTCCATAACTGGTTAATCGCAGGCGCCGCGGTCGGTCTCCGTGGTTCGTCAAGGTCACCAGGCGCACCTCTACATCATCCTCCGGAGCAACGAAAACCTCAGTCACCTGAGACAAAGTGCCGTCCCGGCGGCGGAACTTAGCCACGTGACTGCTGAAGAAAACCTCGTGTTCATCGCCAATCACTAAAGTAGGTTGGAGGCTAGAAGACCAGGTCGCTGTGCTCTCCTGGTCCTGGATATAGATCCAGGTCCCCCAATTATCCAGGGTGGTATCTGCCCGCCAGCGGGTCAAGTCGATATCTTCCCAGGTACTGTATCCGCCGCCCGCCGCGGTAATGAGGATGCTGTAATGACCGTTCGAGAGGTAATGCACCCTGGGCTGGGACGCCTGCGGATCCACTTGCCATGGGTTTGCCAGGTTGCGGGGTCGGATGACTCGCAAAGCCGACGAACCTTCGGTATTCGGCTGTTCGATAGGGGCATCTCTTGGAATCTGCTCCAATAACAGCAGTTCTACACTTTGAATCCGCGGGTCATGGTGAAAGCGCCGGATCATCGCCTCTCCACGCAAAAAATTGACCAACGAGAGCATGATCATACCCTGGTGGTGGGCCATGTAGGACTGTATGATCGCTAATTTCTGACCCACGGCGAGGCGAACTGGTGTGAAATCGACTGCTTCGTAAAAACCGTACATCCCCAGCATGTCCAATCGCTTGAGTCGTTCTATATTTTGGAGAACCGCACGTGGGCGCAAAGGCAGCGTGAGCAACGAAGCGTGGGGGGTGACCACCAGGTCATCAGCCAAACCTCTCTTGTAGCCTAAGCCTGGCACCCCAAAGGCGCGGTATTGATAGAACTGGTTCGCGTCAAAGCGGAAGTAACCCGATTCGGATATTCCCCAGGGGACGTTTTTCTCGCGCCCATATTCGATCTGGCGGTCGACTACCACGTCCAGGGTTTGGCCAAGCAAAGTGCCCGGTTCACTTCTCACCATCAAGCGCGGCATAAAGTACTCGAACATGGTAGCGCTCCACGAGATGAGTGCCTGCCGGCCTTCAATATGCGTAAAGGGACGGCTGAGGTGCAGCCAATGACTCTGTGGGACATCCCCCCTGGCGATAGCTACCAGGCTGGCGAGCCGGGCTTCCGAAGCCAAGAGATCGTAATAATTCAAATCCAGGCCGCTGGTGGTGACGTTGTAACCGATATGGAAAGCTTGACGCTGAGAATCGAATAGGAAGGAAAAATCCATCGCCTGGAAGAGCGCCTCGCTGCGGCGCGCGATTTCTTGAAGACCAATCACGAAGACTTCAGCTTTCATCCCGGCAGTTTCCAGAGCGTCCTGCAGTCCTTGTACCCACCGGCGGGCCTCCGCCCAATCAGCGCTGTCCAGGGTCTTCATAGAATCCATCAGCTGTCCCAATGCCAGGCGACCTGCGCCACAGGCTGCAGGGATCTGGGCGAGAGACGGCTGCTCGGGAAAAGCCACCTCCAGTGAATGCCAGGCGTCCGCCAGGGCGGGCGGTAGGCTACCATCGCGGAATGGAGGCGGTATATTCTGAAAAGCGGCGAGCCAGGGCAGGAGGAAATCAATGGAGCGTTGAATACTATTGAGCTGCTGCCGCGCTCCTCGGTTGTAATACCGCAAACGGCGTAAGTTTTCTGGTCCTAATTCTCTGGGGTAGTTTTCCACCAGTTCCACAATCAGCCGGTCGAGCTCGGACCAGCTGAGCGGGGAAACCTGGCTGGTCCCACTGCTTCCCAGATCGGTGAGCAGACTGATCCACCGTGTGGGCTCTCCTTTCGTGGATTGAATGGATTGGACGATAGCGTTCAGCGCGCTTCTCAACTTCTGGATCGCGGGCCTCATGGAAGGGACATCCAGTTCGTCGAACACAGCATCCAGCAAGTCGATGGCGTCCAGCAGCCCCTCGAAAGAATCCCAGCGCAAGACCGGGTGATCCGGGATTTCCAGGCAGCCCTGGCGCAGCACCATCAGGCAGGTTGCCAGGTTGCCGCTATCCACCGTGGATACATAACGCGGCTGTAAAGGATCCAGACTGCGTGTATCATACCAGTTCAAGAAGTGACCCCGGTAGCGCTCCAGCTTCTCGAGCGTGTCGAGGC
>Ga0153915_10005553_pt1 | contig 11733 bp, 11 predicted proteins | sample Opewatmetagenome_2_FD_107003 | JGI IMG/M metagenome (GOLD analysis project Ga0153915, IMG submission 107003) | Freshwater wetland microbial communities from Ohio, USA - Open water 3 Core 3 Depth 3 metaG | ecosystem: Environmental > Aquatic > Freshwater > Wetlands | place: USA: Ohio, Lake Erie...
AAGCACGGAGGCAAGATAATATTTGAAGGCAATCCGAAGCAACTTTTGAAATCTAATACTCTTACCGGCAAATATTTATCAAGAAAGCTCAATATTTTTTGTGGTAGACCGGGACTGCCACAACTACAAAACAAATATTTAATTATTAAAGGAGCTAAAGAGCATAATTTAAAGAACATTAACGTGAAGATTCCTTTGGCTAAGTTTGTTTGCATAACCGGGGTTTCAGGCTCCGGCAAGTCATCTTTGATGAATGATATTTTAGCTAAAGCGCTGCTAAAGAAATTTTATAGGGCGAAAGATGAACCTGGACAGTATAAAGAAATACTGGGCATTGAGAATCTGAATAAAGTTGTTTTGATAGACCAGTCTCCCATTGGCAGAACGCCAAGGTCTAATCCAGCTACTTACACTGGAGCTTTTACATATATTAGGGATTTATTTGCAAAAACGAGAGAAGCAAGAATAAGAGGTTTTGGCCCTGGCCGTTTTAGCTTTAATGTTAAAGGGGGAAGATGCGAAGTTTGCGAAGGCCAGGGAGAGATTAAAATAGAAATGTATTTTTTACCTGATGTTTATGTTGAGTGCAAAGAATGCAGTGGTAAAAGATACTCTAGAGAAGCTTTGGAAATTGATTACAAAGGCAAGAATATCGCCGAAGTTTTAGAAATGACAGTAGAAGAAGCAACAGAATTTTTCAAAAATATACCAGGGCTTAATTCCAAAATGAAAACCTTAAACCAAGTCGGTCTTTCTTATATTGAACTAGGTCAGCCTGCTCCTTCTTTATCTGGCGGAGAGGCCCAGAGAGTGAAGCTAGCTACAGAACTTTCTCGAAAAGATACCGGAAAAACATTGTATATTTTAGACGAGCCGACAACCGGGCTTCATATGGACGATGTTAAAAAATTAGTTAAGGTTTTAAGGGAATTGGTTGACAAGGGAAATACAGTTTTAGTCATTGAACATCACTCTTCTTTAATCGGCAATGCGGACTGGATTATAGATTTGGGACCAGAGGGCGGAGACAAGGGCGGTTACATTGTAGCCGAAGGAACCCCCAAAGACATTAAAAAGAATAAAAACTCCTATACTGGCAGGTACTTGACATAACTTTGGTTTTGGGTAATATAACACTATATAAAAATAATAAACTATAATATATGAATGTAAAACCATTATCTGATTATATATTAATTGAACCGATTACGGTTGAAGAAAAAACCAAATCGGGCATTTTGCTTCCAGACACTGCAGAAAAAGAAAGACCAGAGCAAGGCAGGGTTATTGCCACAGGGCCCGGCAAAAAGACTGCGGCTGGAAAAACCATGCCAATGGAAGTTAAAACAGGAGACAAGGTTTTGTTTACCAAATACGGTCCCACGGAAATAAAAATAGATAATAAAGAATATTTAATTGCCAAACAGGAGGATATATTGGCAATAATCGAATAATATGGCAAAAGATATTAAATTTTCAGAGGAAGCAAGAAAAAAATTAAAAGCAGGAGTAGATAAATTAGCCAATGCCGTGAAAATTACTTTAGGCCCCAGAGGGAGGAATGTTGTTCTAGATAGAGGTTTTGGCACTCCTACTATTACTAATGATGGAGTAACTATTGCCAAAGAGATTGAGCTTGAAGATAAAATGGAGAATCTTGGAGCGGAAATAGTTAAAGAAGTGGCGGAAAAAACGAACGATGTAGCCGGAGACGGCACTACTACCGCTGTTGTTTTAGCCCAAGCTATAATTGCCGAAGGTCTTAAAAACGTTACAGCCGGAGCTAATCCTTTGGCCATTAAAAGAGGCATTGAAAGTGGGGTGCGAAAAATTGTTGATGTTTTGAAAGAAATGAAAAAAGATATTAATAACAAAGAAGAAAAGGCTCAGGTGGCAACCATATCTGCGGAGAGCGAAGAAGTGGGCAATCTGATAGCAGAAGTTATGGAAGAAGCAGGAAAGGACGGAGTGATTACTGTTGAAGAATCAAAGGGATTCGGCCTAGAAAAAGAAATTGTAAAAGGTCTTCAGTTTGACAAAGGATATGCTTCTGCTTATATGATAACCAATGCGGAAAAAATGGAAGCGGTTTTTGAAGACCCTTATATTTTAGTTACTGACAAAAAAATATCCGCTTTAAATGAAATACTTCCTTTATTGGAAAAGATTGTGCAGTCAGGAAAAAAAGAATTAGTTATCATCGCAGAAGAAATAGAAGGAGAGGCTTTGGCAACCTTGGTGGTAAATAAACTAAGAGGAATATTCAATGCTTTGGCCGTAAAAGCTCCTGGCTTTGGAGACAGGAAAAAAGAAATGCTTCAAGATATCGCTACGGTAACCGGAGCTCAGTTTGTTTCAGAGGAAGTGGGCTTAAAGTTAGACAATATTGGGTTGGAACATTTAGGGTCTGCCAGAAGAGTTGTTTCAACCAAAGAAAACACTACTATTGTTGAAGGCAAGGGTAATCTTGATAGGATAAGAGAAAGAGTGGATCAGATTAAAAAAGAAATTGAGCTTTCTGATTCTGATTTTGACAAAGAGAAACTGCAAGAAAGATTGGCTAAACTTTCAGGCGGAGTAGCGGTTATTAAGGTTGGGGCGGCCACAGAAGTTGAGCAGAGGGCCAAGCAGCATAAGATAGAAGACGCTTTAGCTGCTACCAAAGCCGCTGTTGAGGAAGGAATTGTTCCAGGCGGAGGAGTGGCATTGCTGAGAGCTTCTTTAAGATTAGATGAAGTTTTTGCTCAAGGAGAAGAAAAAATAGGTCTTAATATTTTGAGGAGAGCCCTAGAGGAACCGATAAGACAAATAGCTGCCAATGCCGGAATAGACGGAGCTATAGTTGTTCAAAAAGTGAAAGATTCCCAAGATTTAGGCTTCGGATTTAATGCCCAGACTCTAAACTACGAGAATTTAATGAATTCTGGCATAGTTGATCCTACCAAAGTTGTAAGATCAGCTTTGCAGAACGCAGCTTCGGCCTCATCTATGTTTTTGACTACCGAAGCCGTGGTGGCAGAAAAGCCAGAGGAGAAAGGTTCTTCTCAGCCTACGCAAATGCCTGGTATGGGATACTAGCAAAAATGCCCCTCTGAGAGAGGGGTATTTTTTTAAACTTGACAAGTATTACTGAGAGAGTAAAATAATAAATCAGAGCCATTATTATGGATACAGAAAATCAAAAATTTTATCTGACAAAACATGGATTAGAAGAGCTTGCTAAAGAATACGAAGATTTAAAGAAAATCAGGATGGCGAAAACCAAAGGAGAAGCTCCTAGCATCTGGGAATCAGAAGATTTGAATCCTGACTATATTTCTTTTAAAGAAGATATTGAATTATTGGAAGCCAGATTATTAGAGCTTGAAAATGTTTTGAAGAATTCAGAGATAATTAAAAAACCGACTGGCAAAAAAGCCGAAGTTATTGATTTGGGCGCCACCATTTTAGTTGAAGTGGACGGAGACAAAGATGAATTCATTTTGGTCGATTCTTATGAGGCCAATCCTATTTTAGGAAAAATAAGCCATCATTCTCCAGTTGGGAAGGCTCTGATAGGCCATAGGGTAGGAGACGAGGTGGTTATTTCCTCTCCAATTAGAAGCATTTATAAAATTAAAAAGATAAAATACAGCTAAAAAAGAGAGCTAAACTCTCTCTTTTTTTTAAAAGCAATGAAAAACTTTGTAGACTTTTTTCACCAAGTGGGCAAGCTAAAAGATTTACCAAGAAGAGGATGGGTTTTAATAGGAGCTAAAGATCCGGCCAGTGTTTCCGACCACAGTTTTAGAATGGCTGTGATGGCTTGGATTTTGGCTGAGAAAAAGAGAAAAATAAATCTAGAAAAAGTTATAAAAATGGCTTTAGTTCATGATTTATGCGAACTTTATGCGGGGGATATAACTCCTTATGATTACGGCCATTTGCCAAAGAATAAAGAAGACTGGCCAGACGCTTTCGATAAATGGCCGAGGTTTTCCAAATCAAAGAAAATTAAAAATTTTCTGAAAAAGCAGAAAAAAGAAAAAGAATCTTTAGTAAAGATTACCTCAAAGATGCCGGATGGTGTCAAAAAAGAAATTATGAATCTTTGGCAAGAGTATGATAGAGGGTTAACCAAAGAGGCGAATTTTGTAAGACAGATAAACAGACTGGAAACGCTTTTGCAGGCCTTTGAGTACGGCAAAGAGTCGCAATCCAGGCCTTTTAATTCCTGGTGGATAGGATCTGAAGAACAAATAGACGACCCTGCTTTAATAAAATGCATGCTGGAAATTGCAGAAAACTTCTACTGTCACGAGAAAAAGAAGTAGAAACAAAAAAAGTAAGCCCCGATGTACATCGGGTTTTTTATTTGGTAGAATAGATTAAATATGTTCAAGAATATAAATAAGGTGATAAAAATAATGGTCGTAGCTGATATGTTTTTTTATGCTGGTTGGGGGTTGATTGCTCCTATCTTGGCTATTTATGTAATTAATAGTGTTAAAGGAGGAAATGTCCAGGTAGTGGGATTAGCCGCGGGCATCTACTGGATTTTGAAATCCATTATTCAGATTCCTTTGGCTTATTATCTGGACAAAAATCACGGAGAAAAAGATGATCACTTTGTTTTAATTGCCGGTATGGTTATTGTAAGCTTGGTTCCTTTGGGATATATTTTTATCTCTTTGCCTTGGCACATGTATTTACTCCAAAGCATATACGCCTTGGGTATGGCAATGGTTATTCCTTCCTGGTCCGGAATTTTTACCAGGCATATTGAGAGAAAAAGAGAGGCTTTTTGCTGGAGCATGGAAAGCTCCGGTTTTAGTATCAGTACAGGCATCGGCGGTATTATCGGAGGGATAGTGGCAAATAGTTTGGGGTTTATTCCTCTTTTTGTTGCAGTGAGTTTGATAGGCTTAGCTTCTACTTTTTTGCTTTTAACTGTTGGCAAAAATATTTTGCCCAAAGAAACAGTTTATCCAATACCTAAACCATGAAAAACTTTGAACTGGCTAAAATATTCTACGAAATGGCAGAATATTTGCAAATGAAAGAAGAAGGGTTCAGGTCAGTTGCCTACAGGAGAGTAGCTTCTCAGCTAGAGTCAATGGAAGAAGATATAGCAGGTATATATGCTAAAGGAGGATTAAAAGCCTTAGAACAAGTTCCAGGCGTTGGCAAGAATATAGCTCTAAAAATAGAAGAATACCTAAAAACAGGAAGAGTTAAATCTCTTTCTGATTTAAAAAAACAAATCCCGATTAAATTAGATGAAATTTCAGCCGTTGAGGGGATGGGACCTAAAAAAGCCAAGGTTCTTTATGAAAAACTTGGAATAAAGAATTTGAAAGATCTAGAAAAAGCAGCTAAAACAGGCAAAATAGCCCCGCTTTTTGGTTTTGGGGAAAAAACAGAAAAGAATATTTTGGAAGGCATAGAGTTTTTAAAAAGAGACAAAGGAAGGTCTCTTTTAGGATACATTATGCCGTCTGTTGAAGAAATATTGGCAAAACTGAGCTCTCTAAAAGAGGTTGAAGAAATAAGCGTAGCCGGCTCTGCCAGAAGAATGAAAGAAACAATTGGGGATGTTGATGTATTAGTAGCTTCAAAAAAACCCGAGAAAATTACAGATTTTTTCGTTTCTCTGCCCGGAGTGGTTAAAGTCTGGAGCAAGGGGCCGACAAAATCTTCAGTAAGAATGAAGGATGGTTTTGATGTTGATTTGAGAATTGTAAAACCAGAATCTTTCGGCTCAGCACTTCAATATTTTACAGGCTCTAAAGAGCATAATATAGCTACTAGAAAAATTGCCATATCAAAAGGCTTAAAGCTTAATGAATATGGAGTGTTTGAAGGGAAGAAAAAAATAGCTGGCAGAACAGAACAGGATGTTTATAAGGCCATCGGCCTTTCATATATACCTCCTGAAATGAGAGAAGATACAGGAGAAGTAGAATTTTCTCAAGAAAATAGATTGCCAAAAATTATAGAATATAATGATGTTAAGGGCGATCTACACTGTCATTCTAATTGGGACGGAGGGAAACATTCAATTAGAGAAATGGCTGGGGCCGCTCAAAAAATGGGTTATGAGTATATAGGTATTTCAGACCATACGAAATTTCTACATATTGAAAACGGCTTGGATGAAAAACAATTATTAAAGCAAAGAAAAGAAATAGATGAATTAAATAAAAAATTCCAAATTCCAAATTCCAAATTCCAAATTCTTCATGGCTGCGAGGTAAATATTATGCCAGACGGTTCTTTGGACATTAAAGACGAAGTTTTGGCTAAGCTTGATTATGTAATAGCCGGAGTGCACTCTGCGATGAAAATAGCCAAAGATAAAATGACTCAGAGAATTATCAAAGCAATGAAAAATCCCAATGTTGACATTATATCTCATCCCACAGGAAGACTGCTTCAAAAAAGAGATGAATACCAGATTGACTTTGATAAGATACTAAAAGCTGCCAAAGACTATAATGTTGTTTTGGAAATTAATTCTTCTCCCGAAAGGTTGGATTTGAAAGATACAAATATAAGGAGAACAAAAGAAGCCGGAGTAAAAATGGTGATTAATACTGATTCTCACCGTAAAGACCAATTAAGGCTTATCAAGTTTGGCATAGCCCAAGCTCGCAGGGGCTGGGCTTGGAAAGACGATATCATAAATACTCAGCCAGTAGAAGAGCTCCTAAAATATTTTCATTGAATTTTGCATTTTGTGGTAGTCCCGGTCTACTTATAAAACAAAAATGAGGAAAGTCAAATTTGAACAAGGTAAAATATATCATGTTTTGAACAGAGGCGTAGAAAAACGAATTATTTTTATTAATGATTCTGATAAATGGCGATTTTTACAGGGTCTATATTTGTTTAATAATGATAATAGTTCTTTTAGCGCCTTATATAATATTGAAAGAGAAAATAAGGGTAGAATTAATTTCGTCTTATTAAAAAAATTTATTAGTGATAATTCAACAAACAGAAATCCATTAGTTAGAATTATGGCTGTCTGTTTAATGCCTAATCATTATCATCTTTTAGTCGAGGAGTTGCAGCAGAATGGAATTTCTCGTTTTATGCATAAATCTGGAGTAGGCTATGCTTGTTTTTTTAACAAAAAATATAATCGTGTTGGGCCATTATTTCAAGGAAGATTCAAGGCAGTAGCCATAGAAAACGATTTACAATTGCAATATATTTTAGCTTACATAAATGTTATAAATCCGGGACAACTGGCTGAGCCGGAATTAAAAGAAAGAGGCGTTGATAATACCGAGAAAATTTTTAATTTTGCAAAGCAATTTTCTTGGAGTACTAACCCGGATTATTTAGGGATAAGAGATTCAATTATAATTGATAAAGGAATATTTAATGAATTTTTTCCCACACCTGAAAAATATGAAGAATTTATAAAAAATATTCTATCAAGTAAAAAATACAATTCAATTGATAAATTTTTCCTAGAATGATTTGTGGTAGACCGGGACTACCACAAAAACTTGGTTTATGGTAATAAGAAATAGTGATGTTGTTCTTTGAAAATTGAAAACAAATATAGAAAAGGAGATTTGTCATGGCCGGGTTGTTTGGACTAAGCGTGAACAAAGAAGTTTTGGGTGATTTTCCAGAAGATTTGTTTTTAGGAACATTTTATCAACAGCATTTAGGAGAAGATTGGGGAGGATTCAGTATATTTACCGAAGATGAGGTTATTGTGCAGGGTTCAAAAGAGGGGTTATTTAGGCCTAATTTTGAAAAAACCATAAAAAGCATTATTGGGACAGAAGGAATAGGTTATTGCGGCTCTGCCCCGGAGCCCCATTTTGCAGACACGAGATTAAACTCTTTTAGTGTCTGCTTTTCAGGGAACATTATTAACAGGGAGCAGCTAAAAGTAGATCTTATGAATAGGGGCCAGGTTTTTGGGGGCAGAGATGACGATGTGGAGATTATTGTTCATCTTCTTGCCCGAGGAAAAGACATTGCGGATGGTTTTAAGAAAATGAGTCTTCAAGTCGAAGGTTCCTATAATATTCTTCTTCTCTCGGAAAAGGGTGTTTGGGTGGTTCGTTCCCCGCAAGGCCACTGGCCCTTGGTTTTAGGAAAGAAACAAGGAGTTGCGGCAGTCGCCTCAGAATCAGGAGGATTCTATAATCAAAGAATCAATCTTGTCAGGGATATTGAGCCCGGGGAAATAGGTCTGCTAAAAGGCGGCGTTTACGAACAAATAGGAGAAATTGAATCTTCTACTATTCAAGAATGCAGTTTTTACCCCGTATATACCTCTTTCGCTGCAGCGGTGGTCGGAGCAGTTCCTTCCAGTGCAGTCAGAAAAAAATTAGGAGCAGCTTTGGCTCGTAGAGATATTGAAATGGGATTTATCCCAGACGTAGTAATTCCTGTTCCTGATTCTGGCAGATTTCACGCCATAGGCTATCATCAGGAATTCTGTCGACAGAGAGATGCGGGAAATATAAAGAGAACGCCTCTTTATGACGAGGTGTTGATAAAATATCCCTACGCTGGCAGAAGCTATACTCCTCAAGACGGAGGCAGGAGAAAAAGAGAAGCTCATATTAAACTGCTGCCCAGCGGAGAGAGATATAGCGGTAAAAAAGTTGTTGTTTGCGACGATTCTATCGTTAGAGGAACTCAAACCCAGAACAATCTTGTTCCCAAGCTGGTTTATCTGGGATTTTCAGAAATCCATTTTAGGATATCAAACCCGGAACTTCGTTCTCACTGTCCTTACAGCAAAACAACTAAAAGAGGGGAGCTTTTTGCAGTAAGGATTGAGTTAGAACAAAAGAGAATTGCATTCTTGGGAAATGAGAAAGATCCAGAGAAAAATGTAGTCAAGAGCTTAAGATACAATAACATAAATGATTTAGTTGAGGCAGTAGGAGGTTCTTTGGACATGCTATGTTGTGTTTGTGACAGGAATGAATAGCAATTACAACCAAAACCCCGTTTAAGCGGGGTTTTTTATTTTTCCTGTTTTACCTCTTTTAGGATTTTTTCAAATATCTCCGGGTTATGTTCTGCCAGATTCGCCAGTATCTTTCTATCTAATTCTATTTTTTTCTTTTTAAGCATATTCATCAGTTTGCTGTAAGGAATTCCTTGCTTTCTGGCAGCGGCATTTATTTTTGTTTGGTGGAGCTGCCTGAATACTCTTTTCTTTGTTTTTCTGTCTCTATATGAATAAACCCAAGCGTGAAGCAAGGCTTCTTTTGCTAAGCGGTATTTTGATTTTCTTGTCCACCTGAAACCTTTAGTATGTTTTAACAGATTTTTTCTTCTTTTATGGGCAGCAGTGCCTCTTTTTACTCTAACCATATTACTTCATTAGTTCTTTTATTTTCTTGGCAAGAGGACCTTCAACCCTCACCCATTTTCTGTTTTTCCTTTTCGCCTTGCCAGACATCTTGGCTCTGAAGTGGTCTTGGCCAATAGCACGCCTCAAAACCTTTCCCTGTCTCGTTATTCTGAACCTTTTTTTGATTGATTTTCTCGTTTTCATTGTTTTGAAACTATCATTATTAAACCTCTCGGCTCTTTTTTTAAATCTTTTTCTATTTTTATTTGGATTGTTTTTTGCAATTCTTCTATGAACTTTTTTATCTTTTCTTTGGCAAAATCCTGATGGGCCTTTTCTCTTCCCCTGAGCCTAAGCTCTATTCTTATTTTATCTCCTTTTTTTAAAAATTTTTCTGCTTGTTTGACTTTAGTCTGCAAGTCATGATTTGATATGGCAAAAGTTAAACGGATTCCTTTTAATTCTCCGGTGCGGTGTTTAATCTTTTTCTCTTTTTTCTTCAGAGTATATAAGTATTTGCCATAATCCATTATTTTGCACACAGGCGGCTCTACTTTCTCTGTTATCTGGATTAAATCCAAACCTTTTTCTTTGGCTTTATTAATAGCTTCCTGCAATGGCAAGATTCCAACCTGTTGGCCAGTTTCATCAATTAATCTTACTTTTTCAGCCCTTATTCTATTGTTTATTAATAGTTGCATTATTGGTGGACCCCGTTAGAAACTAACGGGATCTACGTCTTTTGTTCTGTTTTATTTCAATTCTTATTATTCAGGAGTTTCTAACGGGGTGGAGATGGCGGGAGTTGCGCCCGCGTCTAAAAGTTCAATCAAAATAATTCTACAAGCTTAGCCCGTTTAGTAAAAAGTTATGAATATTCAACGGGCAAAACTTCATAACTTTTTGCCTCTATTGTTTTGATAATTCCTCGAGGCAGTCAGAATTACCTATCTTGATGTTTGACACTCTTCCTAATTATCAAGATTCGTTAGAAAGAATGGCATTAAGCAAATGCTAATGCGGGTTTTCTAAATAAGTTGGCACTTATATAAGAATTTTCCAGGGTTTTACGAGGCCTAGAAAGCTCGGCTTGCCTTATTTTAATAATAACTTCTATCGAAGCTCGTCATCCCCTTGTTTTTAGCTCTCTTTCTATTTCTCTTTCAACAGCTCTTTTTTTGATAATCTCTCTCTTATCTGTTTTTCTTTTGCCTTTGGCTATTCCAAAGGCAAGTTTTATTCTAGCATGCCTTACATATATTTGCAAGGGCACTAGGGTCAGTCCTTTTTCCTTGCTTTTTCCTATAAGTTCTTTTATTTCCGCTTTTTTTAATAAAAGCTTTCTTGATCTTTGAGTATCGTAATCTTTTGGAGTATTTTTGGGCTGGTAAGGAGGTATAACAGCTCCTATCAAATAAGCCTCTTCTCCCCTGAGCACCACATAAGAACCTTTCAAGCTGATGTGTCCGGTTTTAATTGACTTTACTTCTGAGCCAATTAAAACCATGCCTGCTTCGTACCTATCCAGGATTTCATAATTATAATAAGCTTTTTTATTATCCGCTATTATTTTCATTCTTTTATTTTAGCAGAAAATAGGGTAAACTTAAACTAATGGTGAGAGATGAAATCAGAAAGATAATAGAAAAAGCCCTAAAAGAGCTTGGATTTAAAGCCCCGGATTTTTCTGTTAAACAGCCAAGAGAGAAAAACTATGGAGATTATTCCACGAATGTAGCAATGATAGTTAAGCAAGATCCAATTAAGATAGTAAAAAATATAAAAAGCGATATCTTTGAAAAAATTGAGATTGCAAAACCCGGGTTTATTAATTTTTTTCTTTCAAAAGAGTGTTTGATAAGACACTTAAAAGATAAAACTAAAAATATTGGAAAAGGCAAAAAAATTAACGTAGAGTTTATCTCTGCCAATCCGACAGGTCCTCTGACGCTGGGCAACGGAAGAGGAGGATTTATGGGAGATGTTTTGGCTAATGTTCTTAAAAAAGCAGGATACGAGGTGACAAAAGAATTCTATATCAACGACCGAGGAAAACAAATAGAGGATTTAAAGCAAGGCCTTTATAAGAAAGAAACAAGAACAGCTTTTGAAATTCAAAAAGAAAATAAAAAAATAATTGAGAATAAACTGAAGATTAAATTTGATGTCTGGTTTTCCGAAAAGAGCTTGTATGAGAAAAAAGAAGTAGACAAAGTTATAGCTTTCTTGAGAAAGAAAAACCTTATTTATGAAAAAGACAAAGCTTTATGGTTTGAATCAACTAAGTTTGGCGATGATAAAGACCGGGTATTAATTAAAGAAGATGGAGAATATACTTATCTTGCTTCTGATATTGCTTATTTGAAGAATAAGTTTGAAAGAGGATTTAGAAAATTAATATTTTTCTGGGGCGC
>Ga0153915_10005554_pt1 | contig 11731 bp, 13 predicted proteins | sample Opewatmetagenome_2_FD_107003 | JGI IMG/M metagenome (GOLD analysis project Ga0153915, IMG submission 107003) | Freshwater wetland microbial communities from Ohio, USA - Open water 3 Core 3 Depth 3 metaG | ecosystem: Environmental > Aquatic > Freshwater > Wetlands | place: USA: Ohio, Lake Erie...
ACGCCGGAGTAAGCGCGTACTGGAGATGTGCGCGGGCCGTCTCGGTTATGGACCTTGCCTGAGCGTACTCACCTCCCCCTTCCTCTTTTCAAAAGGGGAAGGGGGAGGTGAGGGAGATAGGAATCAAACAGGCCAGTCGGCCAGCAGACAAGGATTCAGACTGCGTGGTCCCAAGAGGGTCGTGGTCGCTGTCGAACTGAAGAGATTGCCACGCCTCCCGACTTCGTCGAGAAGGCTCGCAATGACAGTGGTGATGCCGCTCGCGGTCCCTAGCGCCGCTTCGGCTTGGGGCGAATGACCACCTTGCGCTCTTCGTCCTGGCCGACGCTCTCCGTCATCACGTCCGGGCTGTTCGCCAGCGTCAGGTGGATAATGCGCCGCTCGTACGGGGGCATCGGTTCGAGAGTGAACGGAGCGCCCCGGGCTTTGACCCGCTCGGCCATCTGCCGGGCGAACGTCCTCAGGGCTTCGTAGCGGCGCTGCTTGTAGCCCTCAACGTCGATGACCACCGGCGTCCACGTCTTGACCTGCCGGCCGACAAGGATACGCACGATGTATTGCAGGGCGGCCAGCGTCTGACCGCGCCGGCCGATGAGAATGCCCAGGTCCTCGCCCTCGATGTTCAACGCCACCGATGCCTCGGTGTCCTCCACCGGCGCCGGCTGGGGCACCACATCGATCTGGGCCGGCACGTCCATCAGGTCGAGCAGCCGCTGGAGGACTTCGGTAGCCACGGCGGCCACGCTCTCCGTCGGCTCAGCTTCGTTGCCAATCTCGGGGCTTTCGGGCTCGGACGGCTCTGCTTCGTTGCCGGGCTCAGGGCTTTCCGGCCGACCCGCTTCGGGTGCTTTCGCTTTAAGGGCTAGGCGCACGATCGCGTCTTCAGCCCCCAGCCCGAGAATGCCGGACCGGCCCTCCCTAATGACGACGACGTCGACCTCCTCCCGGCCCACGCCGAGCTCCTCCAGGCCTCGCTGGATAGCTTCCTCCACCGTCCGGGCGCGTATCTCTCGACTTTCCATCCGATCCCTCTTCTCTGGCTGGCTCGGTCTTCAGCGGGGCAGCGGCGGTAGTCGTCCCCGCCGAAGGCGCGGCCAGCTCCTTTTTCTTCTCAGGGGGAGGCACGGGCGGCTTCTGGCCGGCCTTGGGAGTGATCAGGCCGCCCCAGCCGGTGACGAAATACTGCATGCCGATGCTGATGACGTTCGAGGCCACCCAGTACAGCGCCAGCCCGCTCGGGAAGGAGAGGCTGAGGAAGGTGAACATAAGCGGCATCATCCACAGCATGATCTGGTTCTGGCTGTTCTGCCGCGGGTCGCCGGAGGGCAGCGTGGTCATCTTCTGCTGCACCCACATCGTCACCCCAGTCAGGATAGGCAGGATAAGGAACTTGTCCGGCGCGGCCAGGTCGAGCCAGAGGAACTGGCTCCCCAGCGGCACCTGAGGAAAGACGATGGCCCACTTGTCATAGAGGTAGCGTGAAAGGCTGAGGAAGTCCTCCGGTGCGACCGCGAGCACCTTGATGATGGCCTGGTAGAGGGCGATCCACACCGGGAGCTGGATGAGCATCGGCAGCAGGCAGCCGAGCGGGTTCATGCCGGACTTGCGGTAGAGGGCCATCTGCTCCTGGCCCAGCTTGCGCCGGTCCTTGGCATATTTCTTCTGGAGCTCGGCCATCTCGGACTGGATGGACTGCATGGCCTTGGTGGCGCGGAGCTGCCGCATGGTGAGCGGCCACATCGCCGCCCGGATGATGATGGTCAGCACGATGATGGTCAGGCCGAAGTTGTTGAACAAAAAGTGCGACAGCGCGATGAGCACATTGATCATCGGCTGCAGTACTATGATGTCCCAGACGTTCAACCCCGTGACTACCTCATCCTACTTCGTGGGGAGCTCGGTCTTGGTCGCCGAGGCCAGGTCTACCGAATACAGCTTGTCGGCCTGAGAATGGACGAAAACCCTGCCCTCACCGACGCCAATGGCGGCGGACACCTTTTCGCCGATGCTGGCCAGGGTCTTGACTTCGAGGTGCGAGAGCTGCGGCGACACGTCCACAGTGAGGACGGCACCCGCTTCGGTGACCATCACCAGCGTGTTGCCGACGAGCACCGGTGGCGCACTGACCGCAGCGCCCAGGTTGATCTTGGTCACCAGTTTGCCGGCGTCGGCGTCCAGCACGTGCAGCCAGCCGTTAATCGAGACCGCGTAGACCGTGCCGCTGCTGACCACCGGGGCAGCCCAGAACCAGCTCTCCGCCGGGTACTCCCATTTTTTGGCGCCGGTCGCGGCATCGAGGGCGTAGAGCTTGCGATCGAAAGAGCCAACGTAGACGGTGCCGCCGTCAACGACCGGTGTTGCCATGATCGCTCCGCCGGTGCGGAACTCCCACTGCTTGGTGCCGTCGGCAGCGCTCAGCGCATACAGCTTCTTGTCGAACGAACCGACGTAGACCGTACCGCCGCTGACCGCGGGACTGGACCAGATCTTGCCTCCGGTGGTGAAGCTCCACATGTCCTGGAGACGATCGGTCACGGCGTACACCTTGTTGTCGGCGGAGCCGAAGTATGTTGTCCCCGCGACAAGGTTGCCGACAACGCCGCCGATCACTTTGCCCGGCGCCGGGTAGGTCACGCTCGTCTGGTTTTCGCCTGAGACAAAGGTGTACACGCGGCCGATGGCCGTAGTGCCGGACCCAATGTAGGCACCGGCATAGACGTCGGTACCTGAGACGAGCGGCGAGCCGTAGACGGCCGCCCCGTTCTCGAGCTTGGCGTTCATGAAGAGCTTGCCGTCAGCGATGTCCACGCCGACGAGCCGCCCGTCCATCGTGCCGACGTAGACCTTGCCGCCGCTCACGGTGGGGCCGGACCAGCCGCGCGGTACTGTCGGCCGCGGTCCGCAGCCTGCGACGGCCACCAGCGCCAGCGCCAGCAGGCCCGCCAGGAGCCAGTGCGGCCGGCGGCCGATTCGGTTCAGGACTTTCAACAGGTCTCCATCATGTTACCAGTGCCACGTCTCCGGGATCGGGTCATAGCCGCCCGGATGGAACGGGTGGCAGCGGCCGATGCGCCGCGCCCCTAGCCATACGCCCCGGAACACTCCGTAGCGCTGGATGGCTTCAAGAGTATACTGCGAGCAGCTCGGAACGTAGCGACAGGTCGGCGGCAGGACCCGGGATATCGTTTCCTGGTAGACCCTGATCAGGCCCAGCGCCAGTCCTTTCACTCGATCCTACCTGTGTCGGCGACGGTGCCCACGCCTATCTCGCTCGAACGACCGTCCGGCCGGGCGATGAGCTTCGCCCTGGCCAGCAGGCCCGCGGCGGCTGCTTTCACCCCGGCGAAGCCCGCCTCCGGCGCCGCTACCCGGGCGATAAGCACAATGTCATAACCGGCCGTCACACTCTCGCCCCGCATGATCTCACGCAGCCACCGCTTGACGCGGTTGCGGGTAACGGCGTTGCCAATGCGGCGGCTCACCGAGAATCCACAGCGGGTGACGGGCAGTCCGTTGGGCATCGCCCGCAGCACCAGCGGCCCGGAGCTCCAGGACCGGCCCTGACGATAGACCAGAGCGAACTGGGCCGGCTTGGTCAGGCGGCTCTCCTGCCTCATCACTCCCCCGCATCCTTCCGCCGAAGGACGGTCAAGGGCCGTGCTAGACAACGGTCAACCGCAGCCGGCCCTTGAGACGCCTCGCCTTGAGGACGTCCCGGCCGCCCCGCGTGCTCATCCTCTTTAGAAAGCCGTGTTCGCGCCGGCGCGGTATCTTCTTGGGCTGATAGGTCCTTTTCGGCACGCTAGCTCCTCGTTGTCTCTAGGATACGCCGAGGCCGCCGGTGATGCGGATGTGCGCCGGAGCGTAGGGCAGCAGCGCCAGGTGCCGCGCCCGCTTGATCGCCGTCGCCAGCACGCGCTGGTGCCGGGCACACGTCCCCGTGCGCCGGCGCGAGCTGATCCGGCCGCGGTCAGAGATGAACCCGCGCAGCTTGCCCACGTCCTTGTAATCGATCAGGTTCTGTTTGTTGGCGCAAAAGGCACAGACCTTGCGCACCGGCGCGTATCTCGGCCTGCCTGACCTCGCTGGTCTCGGTCGGCTCGGTTCTCTGCTAGTCACTCGCTTATCTACCCTCTGTCTTTAGTATAGCGGCTACATCGGGATGTCTTCCGGCTCCATCTCCGGCACCGGCTCGCCCACTTTCTCTTCCGGCAATGATGCCAGCGCCTGCCGGTCCAGGAAACTGACCCGACTGGCCACTATTTCGTTGCGAAAATGCTTCTGCCCGTCCTGCCCGTCCCACGAATGGCTACGCAGCCTGCCCTCAAGGTAGACCAGCCGCCCTTTGGTCAGGAACTGGTTGCACTGCTCGGCCAGCCGGCCCCAGGTGACCACAGTGAACCACTCGGTCTCCTCTTTGCGCTCGCCCTCGGCAGTCGTGTAACGCCAGTTGGTGGCCACCGCGAACGAAGTCACCGGCCGGCCGTTGGGAGTGAACCGCATCTCCGGCTCGGTGCCCAGATTGCCGATGACAATCATCTTGTTCACGCTTACCATTTGTCCCGCAGACTCCTTTTGCCCCGCAGGGCAAGGGCCTAATTCCATCCCCGGTCTAGCTTTCGACTCTGACCAGAAGATGCCGCACAACTTCCTCCGATATGCGCAGCGCGGCTTCCAGCTCCCGACTGTTGGCCGGCTTCATCTTGCACTTGAGCAGGACGTAGTTCCCCTCGAGCAGGTGCTTGATGGGATACGCCAGCTTGCGCTTGCCCCACTTCTGCGTGTCGGTCAGCGCGCCACCCCTCCCGGTGATCAGGCGGCCTACCTTCTCGATCGTCGCGTCCAGAGCCTCGTCACTCATCTCCGGACTGACGACGAACACGAGCTCATAGTCACGCAGGTCTTCGCTTGTCTCGATTGCCGTTTTCTCTGTTACCATTCCGCTTTCCGCAAAATTTATGCACGATTATACCACACTGGGACGCTTCGGACAACCGCCCGGAGTTTGGACATGCTCCCCACCGCCGCCATGCTAGCCGGCGCGCTTGAACACCTTGATCTCGGCCGTCTGCCCGGCGCCGGAAATGGACACGTTGTCGCTCGAACTGTAGACGAGCTGGTAGTTGGCGAGCGCCGGCAGCGGCACCGGACTGAGCAGCGGGTCTGACCCGGTGCCCACCGGACTGCCGCCCACCAGCCGCCAGTTGCCCGCGGTCTGGCTGTCCAGGTACGCCTTGGCCTCGTCATACGTGTTGAACGCCTGCTGACTGTCCAGCAGGTGGAGGGTCTGGCCCTGGGCGGCGGTCACGTCGTGATAGCTGATCACGGTGGGGACCTGGGCGGTCACCGCCTTGCCGTCGAAGTTGTACAGCCGGGCCGCCAGCGATTGGTAGTACTTGGGATAGATGAACAGCTTGGGCTGCGCCTGCCCGGTGACGTTATCAACCTGATAGTAGTACTCAAAGAACTGGTTGGGTCCCTCGCTGCCGAGGGCCCAGGTGGCTACCGCCCAGAACTTGCTCGTCACCGTCTGGTAGTCGATGACCACGTAGGCGTCTTTCAGCGCCTTGGCTGCCTCCTCTGCGGCCGCCTCGTCCTGGGAGATGAAGTAGGCCGCGATCGGCTTCACGGAACTGGCGGCCTGTCCCGGGTTGGCGTTCGGTATGCGATGGCCGATGTACGTGATCCAGTAACCGTAGTCCCACCACGAGGCCACCCCATAGGCCGAGGCCGGGTAGGCAGTACCGGCATCGTACGCCCGGAAATAGGCGTCTGCCGAGCCCAGCGGCTCGGGTGAGTTGCCCTTCAGCCAGGTGAGCGCTTCCATCCAACCGTTGCTCGGCGCGTAGGGCACCTGAGAGGCAGTGGCGAAAGTAGGCGGCTTGCCCACGGCTACGCTCGGATCGGCGAAGGCCACCAGCCGGCTGAAGATGCCAAAAAACACAATGATGACGGCCAGGCCGACGCTGACCTGATTGCTGGTGATGCGGAAAGGCGTTTGCTGCTCCCGCATCTGCCGGATGCGCTGCATCTCGCGCCGGCGCGCCTCCTGCCTTCCGCGGCGCCGGGCCTTCTTGCTGGCGACCACCGGCGGCACCGGCGCGGCCTCCCGTTTGGATTCCAGTCCGGCACCATCAAGCAAAGACCAGGACAGCCGAATGCGGCGGTCGCCGGCGGTCCTGGCCAGTGCCCAGCACAAGACGTAGTACGCCAGCACGGACGCGAACGCCGCCAGCAGCGCCACGTTGACGGCGAAGTAGTAGGCGAACCGGCGCTGGGCCCACGAGGCCGCCAGCATCACCACCGCCCAGACGATGAAGAGGTTCTTCTCCGGGTCGCCTTTCTTGATCGTGGAGTAGCCGAACATGAAGAGCAGGAGGAACAGGCCGACCGGCAGAGCGAAGTAGAAGTTGAACCAGGCCGGTGTCTTGAAGAAACCGCCGGCGGCCAGCGGCCTGAAGAGAGATTGAGCTTCGATCGTGGCCGAAAGCTCGACCGACGGAGCGAACACCGAGAACGCCTGCCCGGCGCTCTTCACAAGCGACGGCGCCGCGAGGTACAGCACGCCCAATGCGGCCGCACCGGCAACTGCCAGCGCCGCCGGATAGAGGAGACGCCACGAGCCCTTCATCGGATAAGCAATCGCGGCCAGCAAGAGCGGCAGCAGCACGGACAGGCCCAGGACAGCCCGGTAGTGATACGCGACGTACGAACCGGTCCCGGTGATCGGCAGCGAAACGATGAAAGCGACCAGGAAGACGACCGCGCCCACGATGGCCAGGTAGTCGATCGAGCGGTTCTTGAGCCGGTCGATGACGGCCTGGATGACCAGGTACGCGCCGACGACGAAGCCAAGCAGAAGGGCTCCCTGCCAGGTGAGGACGTAGAGCCCCAGGAAGAGCCCAGCCAGACCGGCGTAGATCAGGGGCCGCCGGGCGGGCCGCCACTCGCCGCGCACGAGGGCGCGCAGAGTAATCTGCCGCTCGCGCGCCCACTTCACCGCCAGGATCATAAAGAGCGCGGCCACCGCCACCAGCAGGGACTCCATCACGTGCTGGTCGGTGAAACCGAGGATCGAACGCCCGAGAAACTCGCCCGGCAGGACCGCGATCAGCAGCGCCCCCACGAAGCCGGCCCAACGGTTGAACAGCACCTTGCCGATGAAGTACACCGGGATGACCATCAGGCCGCCCAGCACCGCCGGATACCACACGCCGATGGTGTTGATCAGGTGCTCGCTCGGTGAGCCGAAGCCGAGCACCCAGACGACCACGCCGAGCAGCCACTGGAAAAAGGACAGGCTGACGGTGGCGGGGCCGTTCGGGTAGCTCAGGTACGGGTCAACCTGGCCGAAGTGGGGGAAGTTGTGCACGAAGTCCTCGACGAGGCGCATGTGGAAGTAAGCGTCGTTGCCGGTGAACTTGATACCCTCGGCGGTGACCACCTGACCGTACGGCAGGCCGGCCCGCAGCGCCAACGCGATGCCGAAGATGGCCGCGAGGACGATTGCCGTGATGATCGCCGGCCACATCTTCCCAGACTTCACGCCCGAACTCCTCGCTCTAGAATCCAAAACCGCCGGACCCGCACGCACACTGCGCAGCGGCCGGCGCCATGCTAACCGTAAGTATTACACAGAGACCTCCCATTGGCAAGCAGACTCGCTCTCGGTACTGTCTGCTTTCGGTTGTTGTGCACGCTCATCCCCTTTGTCCCCTTCTCACTCAGTGGGTGATGTTGTCACGGAGGCCGTCTTGAGTGAGAAGGGGAGATTCATAACGAGAGGGGGCTTCGCCCCCTCTCAAATTAGACTCCCCTCTCCAGCCATGATAGACGTTGGGCGAGCGCCAGGCTCTGGCTGGAGAGGGGCTAGGGGTGAGGTGAAGAAGTGCAACTAAATGCGAACAGAAGCTCGCTCTTGACACTCTCACCCGGCTCGTCTACGATGCAATCCAGCTAGGTGCGAGGAGGGCGAGGTGGCCACCGAAGAGAAATTCACCGTATCCGGCAGCGAGGTGGTTGAGAAGGTCAAGCAGATCATCCATGAAGGCAACGTGCGCCGCGTGCGCATCCTGCACCAGGGCCGCGTGGTGCTCGAGATTCCCCTCACGATCGGCGCGCCCGCCGCCGCCATCGCCATCATGACGGCGCCCGTGCTGGCGGCCCTGGGCGCCTTCGCCGCCCTGGTTACCGAGTGCACCATCGAGGTCGAGAAGATAGACCAGCCGCCGAAGAAAGCGTGAGTCGTGGACATCTACCTCGTCCGGCACGGGCGGACCGCCCTTAACGTGAACGACGTCATCCGCGGGCGTATCCCGATCGAGCTTGACGAGACCGGCAACCGGCAGGTCGCGCTCCTCGGTGAGCACCTGAAGGGGCTGGAGATCGAGGCCATCTATTCGGGCCCGCTCAACCGGACGCTGGCCACCGCACGGGCGATCGCCCCCCATCACCCCGGTCTCGAAGTACAGGTCTCCGCCGGCCTTAACGACCTGGATTTCGGTGAGTGGGCGGGACGATCGCGCGAAGACGTGCAGCGGCTATACCCGTCCGCCGCCGATGCCTGGCTCAACCATCCTGAACAGATCCGTATTCCCGGCGGCGAGACGCTGGCGGAGGCGAGGGCACGCGCCATGTCCATGGTCAGCGAGGTTGTTGCCAGACGCGCCGGTACGGTCGTGCTGGTAACGCATAACGCCATGATAAACGTCCTCTGCTGCGCTCTGCTCGGCCTCGATGAGTCGCACTTCTGGAGCTTCCGGGTCGACCCGGCCTCGCTCACCATCTTCGGCCACGAGCGAGGGCGTTTTGTTCTCAAACGGCTGAACGACACGTGCCATCTGAGAAGGTGAGCCTCGCCACGTCTGGGCGCTGTTCGGGACGGCTCACCTTGCAGTCTCGCCCGCAGCGCCGGATGTCAGCCATGCGGACCTGGTTCAAGACCCGGCTGCAGTTGTCACGCTCCCGACCCTCGCCTTGCTCTGCCTCCGGTACTCTCGGACCATGAATGCCAGCGTCAGTGTGAAACTCAGGATATCTGAGGCCGGCATCGACCACCAGACGCCGTACAGCCCGAACAGGTGACGGAAGAGGAAGAGGAGCGGGAGGAAGATCAGGAACTGACGCAACAATGACAGAAAAAGTGCGTGCGTACCTTTGGAGAGCCCCTGGAATGCGGTCACGAACACTACCGTCGGCCCTACAAAGAGCATCGTGGACAGCATTATGCGCATTGCCGGTACCGCTGCCGTGGACAAGGCAGGGTCCCGGCTGAAGACACTGACAATCTGCGGGGCGAAGACCACCATTAACACGGATACCCCCGCGAGAAACACCATGATGCCTACCGATGCCAGCTTGACCGTGCGCCACAGGCGTTCAAAGTTACGTGCGCCGAAGTTGTAGCCGACGATGGGCAACATGCCGTTGGAGACGCCCATCACCGGCATGAAAGCGAAGTCTGAGATGCGCATCACTATGCCGACGGTGGCGATGGTCAGTGAACCGAAAGAAGACACTACCTTGTTGAAGAGCAGGAAGATCATGCTTTCCGCCAGTTGCGCAAGCATCGTCGGGGTGCCGACGCGATAGATGTCCTTCAGGATCGAGGTATCCGGTCGCAAGTGGGTGAGTCTGATGCGGTAGGCCGTCTTGCCCGCCAGGAGGTAGTAGAGGCCGAGTATCGCCCCGAGTGTCTGCGAGATCACCGTGCCCAGCGCCGCGCCGGCCACACCCATTTCCGGGAAAGGGCCGATGCCGAATATCAGTAACGGGTCAAGGACTATATTGGCCACCGTAGCGGAAACCATGACAATCATGGGTTTGATGGCATCGCCTGAACCGCGGAGAAGGCTCGCCGTGACCAGGGAGAAGATCATCTGAGGCGCCCCGAAGGCGGTGATCACCAGGTATTGCCGGCTGTAGTCGAGAATGTCAGGCCGGGCTCCCAGGATAGGCAAGATTTCATCAGCGAAGAGGGTTGCCACCAGGATAAAGGGAAGTCCCCAGACAGCGCTGATGAAGAATATCTGCCCGGCGGCGTGATTGGCGGCATCCGGATTCCTCTCGCCGAAGCGCCGGGAGACGAGCGCCGCCATGCCGATGCCCGTGCCGCCGCCGATGGCATATGAGAGTATCTGGAAGGGCATCACTATCGTCAGGGCGGCAATCGCTTCGTAGCCTATTCTGGTCACCCAGATGGTGTTGACGATGTTGTAGAGGCTCGTTGATATCGTTGCGGCCATGCCCGGCAGGCTCAGCTTGACCAGCAACCTGCCCAATGGCGCAGAGCCTAGGTTCTCAGTGTACTTCTGCACTCGTCTCTCTTAGCCCGAAGTCACAAGGAAGCTCCCTCTTCCATCGTGTCAGGAGCCAGGGCAGTCTCACCCAGCCGCGCCTTTGACGAGCGGCTACTTGCCGTACCTTATCTTGGCATAGACGATAACGCTGACAAGCACGGTGTTGACGATGTTGGTAACAATAATCGCCGGTAGAGACAAGACCAACCCGTAAACCAGGAACAGAATGCCGCCGGCTAGCTGGAGGCAGGTGAACGGCAGACTGATCTCCTTGGCACTCTTAAGCTTGAACAGCTTCCATATCTGAGGCACGAACGAGACCGCGATGAGACCACCCGCGGCAAGACCAAGAATCTGCTGCCAGCCCAATTGAGTCAAACCCCCTGCTTTCTGCAGGGTCACCTTGCCAGTCCGTGCAAGACCACGTTGCCGGGATGAGTTACCTTCCTCTGGGCAGGTGACCGCCGCTCACGTCCGAACACGCGCCACGGGAAACCGACGCACTTCTAGATGAATGTCAGCGCATCCAGAGGTAAGCTCGTTCGACCGTGTGTAGATGTGTATAGAGTAGCACATGATACGCGGGAGCGAAACTGTCACCTCCCGTTTGCGCTCGCGATGGGCGTGGCTCGCCAAACACTCTGCTATAATAGGGCTATGCGTAAGCCACTCCTGGTGCTCTTCGATGGCAGCGCCATCGTACACCGGGCCTTTCATGCCTTCCAGAACACCAAGACTCTCACCAGCAAGACCGGCGAAATCGTCAGCGCCGTCTTCGGCTTCGGCTCGATGATGCTCAAGGCAATCACCGAGCTCAAACCGACCTACTACGCCATCGCCTTTGACAAAGCGGCGCCCACCTTCCGCCACCAGCTTTTCGAGGAGTACAAGGCGCAGCGCCCGCCCATGCCGGACGAGCTCGCCAACCAGCTCGGCCGGGTGCGCCAGCTCGTCGACGCATTCCAGATCCCCGTCTTCGAGATCGAGGGTTTTGAGGCGGACGATGTCCTCGGCACACTCAGCGGCCAGGCCGCCGAGAAGGGCCTCGATACCGTCATCGTTACCGGCGACGCTGACACGATGCAGCTCGTCGGTCCGAAGGTGAAGGTGCTCTACCCGAAGCCGCGCGGCACCTTCAGCGACACCACTCTCTATGACGAAAAAGCGGTCGTCGAACGCTACGGCGTGCCGCCCAAGAACATCATCGACCTCAAGGCGCTCGTCGGCGACCCCTCGGACAACATCCCGGGCGTGCGCGGCATCGGGGACAAGACCGCCGCCCGCCTCATCCAGCAATTCGGCGCCATCGAGGAGATCTACAAGCACCTCGACGAGGTGGAGCCGCCGCGCGTGCGGGACATCCTCCGCGAGGGCGAGGCACAGGCCCACCAGAGCAAGAAGCTGGCCACCATAGTCACCGAAGTCCCGGTTAC
>Ga0153915_10005555_pt1 | contig 11728 bp, 14 predicted proteins | sample Opewatmetagenome_2_FD_107003 | JGI IMG/M metagenome (GOLD analysis project Ga0153915, IMG submission 107003) | Freshwater wetland microbial communities from Ohio, USA - Open water 3 Core 3 Depth 3 metaG | ecosystem: Environmental > Aquatic > Freshwater > Wetlands | place: USA: Ohio, Lake Erie...
ATCGTTGTCCAAGATGAGACCTCACGCAAGACTTACGACGTCATCATCTCTTCCTATGTATTGGACAAATGCAGATTCCTGCCGCGCGTAGGAATGCGTGTGATAATCCACGGCTATGTCGAGGAGGCAGAGTCGGGCCTCTCGGATTTTGTTGTGACAAGAGTCACGCATATCAAACACGAAGGCGAAGGTATCCTTGGCGTCCATCGGTTTGATGAGGATTGACCTTCCGCATTAAGGAGAGGAGAACCATCTCGGTTACTCTATCCACGCGGCTCGATTATGAACCGAGGTTCTATAATCCACTCGGATTTGCACTTGGGACACTTGGATGGTTTCTTGGCTGACGAACGACTCGTGAATGTGTAACCACATTTGGCGCAACTCGCAGGCTTGATTAGCAGTTCCCTGCCCTCAATCCTCACAGAGCGAGCGATGTGCTCTAAATCCTCATTCACAATTGAGTTGCTCTCGAGCTTAAGTCGTTCACGGATTTCCTGAGCCGTCAACGGAACATCGGTCTGTTTCAATAGATTCTCAATCTCCTGTCTTCGGGTTGACATTCCTAGTGCTCTCCTTTCTGACCTGAAGCAAGTAAGCAGTGCCTTGCTGTTCAATCTTTTGAACGTGGTGTTTCAAACGTAGAGTCATATCGATCGTATGATACTACTTGGAACGGGACAATCGCAGTGAAAGAGTATTCTACAGACATGAGGACCACAGTGTATGCATCAATCGTGGTTGCCGTTGTCCTTGCCTCTGGCATCCTGATGACGTCGATCTTGATACCGGGCGGAAACACGACCACGACTACTTCGACAACGACCAATACGACAACGCCGGGACAGGGACACGGAGCTCTTGCTGTCCAGTATCTTGAGAGCAGACGCAATGACGTGCTCTTCTACTGGATGTGCAACTCCACGTTTGTCAATGGGAACCTCACGGAATACTATCGCCTGTCATCACCGAACGCATTCGTGGACGGAGTCTTCCTAAGACGAGGGGCTATGAACACCATCAATGTCCTTTTTGCGCCCTACGACCTGAACATCACTGGCCAAGGCACGATATCCGAAGCGGACTGGACCTTGCTTAGCGGATCACTCATCAATGATAGCATCGGGCCGATGGATGACGCTCTTTCGCACCCTGAGTACTTTCCAAGCACCTGGCCAATCGACTTCTTCGTGGACATCTACTTCAACGATAATACCTTCTTCTACCTAGGCTATACCAAGAGCGATGGATTTGCCTTCATCCAGAATGGCACCTGGTCTGGCGGCTACGGCCCGAATGGGTGGCCAGAAATAACTGGTTTCATTGGCTCTGGCTATTGGCTCATAGAAGGCGGTCACTTGCATGATGCACTGGTTGACATGTACACTACAATAACACAGTCAGTGCAATATCCAGGTCCGTGACAGCCTTCATAAGCACACGACCAAGCTCTGGATTGGGGCTTGCCCGAGGCACAAGACGGTGAGCGAGGACGAGTACAAGGAGCGAATCGCAGAACTCCTCAAGGGCAAGACAATGGGTGTCTATGCGCTACTTGTAACGCATGGCCCTCTCGGAGTGCGTGACGTGCAGCGGGCGTTACACTTCTCGAGTCCTAGTCTCGCCCTCCACCACTTGAACAAGCTACTCGAGGCAGAGCTCGTGGCAAAGGACGCCTACGGGGTCTACTCAGTGGCCAAGCAGGTGAGAGTCGGCTCCCTTTCACTCTTCGTCAAAATAGGAAGCCGACTGATGCCACGCTACTTCTTCATGTTGACTCTGTTTTCCACGATGCTGCTTCTGTACTTCGTTTTCTTCATGTCGTGGCCCCCAGAGGGCAAAGATATCATGTATCTCGCATTAAGCGTGACTGCAATCGCTCTCCTGCTCTACGAGGCAAGACGCATGTGGCTCCTCAAGCCTTTCTGATTCCATGCTCTCCCCAGTTCTAGCGGGATAAGCATAAACTGACATGTCCATATACTTAGATGCATACAAAGATACGAGGACAAAAACGCCCATCTCCAGAGGAATCGATATCTTTGCCACAGACTCACCTAGAGCCCACGAAGAGAGGAGGACAATCCTTCGATGAGCGAGTGTGCTCTAGATGTATGGGACACCGAGCACTATGTGGAGTCACGCCATGTCCCCTTCTCATGCGAGCCAAGACGCTCGTGAACATCGACAAGGCGGTTCCTGATCTGAACTTGGAGGGCTCATCGCCCCCCGCGGTATTCGTGGGCGCCTATGGATATCCGAAGGTTCTTGCCGGTCCTCTTGTACCTCCATTAAGAGGTGATGAGACAGCTCTCATGGAGAGACCCGACCTCTGGCTTGACAAGACCCTCGATCAGATCCTGGCATATCGATTTAGTCTTATCCGGACGAAGAAGTCTATTCCAGTGGACGCCGCGGTAGACCCTCCGAAACTGTTGGCTGAAACGCAGACTTTGGCACTATCAGACTCACCTACTCCATCAGAGGCTCTGCTGATTAAGAGACCATCATTCACGAGTGTTTTCACAGGCCGCACCCTGCCTGTGGGACCCTCTGCACCGCTCAAGTCTTTCAGGCTAGAGGACAACCCGGACGTACCGAAGTCTGTTGACAGAGTCACGTCTGACACCGATCTGAAGGCAGGACCTGCGGTGCTGGACCTGTTCAACGAGGGAATACGCCAAGAACATGTGACAAGACTCCTCTCTGTGGGCCTACTTGGTCTTCGTAAATCCCGCAAGCTCGTTCCGACCCAATGGAGCATAACGGCGGTCGACGACATCGCCGGGAAGAGCCTCCACAGACAGGTATTGCGACTCCCATTGTTGAACGACTATCTGGTCTACACGGGATATGCTCTCGGCAATACTGTTGCGCTCCTGTTTCTGCCTACAGCTTGGCAGTTCGAGGCGCTTGAGTGCTGGCTTGGTGGCCCCAACCCTCCCGTAATGTCAGACCACGAGTGGTTCAAGGGCCGCAAAGACTATGCTAGTGTCATAGTAGGAGCGTACTATGCTACAAGACTCCCGGCACTCGAGCGGCTGAGGGACACTGGACGGCAAGCCGGAGTTGTAGTGTTCATGGAAGTTGACCCCACAAAGTGGGTGCCCCTCGGAGTGTGGCGGTTTAGAGAGATTGCCCGTCGTGCATTGTCCGAACGACCCAAGAAGTTCTCAACACTTGATGAAGCAGTCACGGAAGTAGGGCTTCATCTTAGGAATCCGGTACAACGTTGGCTGGCGGCAAGCAGGATTTACTCTGAACTGTCATCACAGACACATCTGACTGAGTTCCTGTGACGACGGGCGATTTAAGAAGCGGTGACCAGAGGGAGATAGAGAGGAAACCAGAGTGCTGTACGAGCGACTATGCAGGGTGAGTTCGAAGCTGCCTCTGTTTGCTCGACTTGCATCCAGAAGAAAGGACAAGGATCTGTCTCGCGCTGTGAGGTTTCTTGCTCCAAGAATGAAACTAACGGACAAGGGTGTCGTTTCTGCGGCCTACTTCTTGCCAGTTGTCCTGGGTTTCACCATGGTCTGGTTTATGTCGTTCATCAGGATAGGTTTCCTGGCTGCAGTTTCTTTGTCTGCAATAGCAGCAATCGTTGTTTACTATCTCGTGATTTCATATCCGGTTTCGCTGATGAACAGCTACCGGATTGGCCTCTCAGAGGAGGCGGACGTAGTCTTCGAACAGTTCCTACTTGTCTTCCAGTCTGGCGGCACTCTCTTCGATGCAATCGAGATGGTGGCCCAATCAGACCATCCATATCTGTCAAAGGCATTCCAGCATGTGCTCCAGAAGATTAGCGACGGCGTTCCTCCCGAAACATGCATCGCGGAACTTGCAGGAGATCAACCGTCCGAAGACCTTAGGAGATACCTCCTAGCAGTCATCTCATCTCTTGAAAGAAAGACCGACCTACTGGAGCTGCTATCAGGAGAGTCGTTTGAGGCAGACCTTGCACTTCGTCAGAAGAACCTTGAACTCGAGAGCAGACTTCTCATAGTTTCGGCACTCACAACATACATCCCCATGATGTTCGTTCTCGCGGCGTCTCTCGCGGGCTACGTGACAAACCCCCTCATAGTACTGGCAGCACCAATGTTCATAGGGCTCAGCGTGCTGTTGAGGTCGCGTTTCTCCATTCAGTTTTCTGCCTACTTCGATAGGCCAAGAAAATCGGGGCCCCTAGCGCCTAGCCAGAAGGAGATTGTTGCCGAGTATGATGAGTTCTTGGATTTCCTGATGCTGCTAGGAGAAAGGCTGCGCACTGGCGACACGCTGGAGAGAGCTCTTCCTGCGGTGCGAGATCAGGTCGGTCCAGAGGTCCAGCGACTGATTGACCCTGCCATCGGATCTGTATACTGGCGCAGTTTCAGTACAAAGGAAGCTATGTCCATCGCCGCAGGGCTAGCACTGGGACAGAGGGTTTCAAGAATGATGGGGATCATCTCTCTCATGTGCGAAACATCAGCCCTCCAAGCAGGTGAGCGGCTCACACAGATTGCCGCACGACTCATCAAACGTTCAGCCGTCGCCAAAGAGCGAGACTCCATACTCGCAGCTCAGAAACTGAAAGTGTACTTACTCAACTTCACGAGTTCTGTCGTGTTGGGGCTCTTGACCTCATTGTCCCCATTCCTGTTCATTGGAGGACTGTTGAGCGGAGGGCCGGGCTGGGGAATGGACGGACACACGTTGCTCGAGATGCTTCCTCTTGTCCTAACACTAGTGATGACTACTGTGTCTACAGGTTTCCAGAACACAAAGATGGTTGGCGGTGGACACCCATGGCTGGCCGGTCTAGTGTGCTGCATGCTCTACGCAGCGGCCTTTGCTCTGTCGTCAGTAGTCCTCGGCCTAGCGTGATAAATGGCTCTAGGGGGTATCGGCTTCTCTGAGAATACTTTTTTAGCCAAGATGCGAATGCCCCAGTCACTTAAGTGAGGTGTATACCATGCAGTTTGGCATCTTCGATCTCAGCCTCGGCCAGATTATGGCTTACTTCTATAGCGATTGGGTCGTTGGCTGGGTACTGATAATATCAGGAATCATTACCGCGGCTTGGCTCCTAGAGCGGGTCGTTGATGTGATTCCAATAGTGGGCGACTTTCTGAGGTTGCTTGTCCACATAGGGACCCACGTAGGATTCATTGTAGGGTTCCTCGACATGCTAGTGGGTTACGTAGTCTGGACAGCCCAACCCCAAGCGACGATAGTGGCTGCAGCCTTGGTCATCACGGGCTTTACGCTCGTCATGAGAGTCCTCTCGAAGTTCCCGATAGCATTTGTATTCGCAGCGGCCGTCGCTGGTTTCGGCACTTTCACTCTTTACGGTGTCCTCAAACCATACGCAGGTGGACTCTTCGACGTGTATGGAATCATCACGCAGATTGTTTCACTAAAAGGAATGGTGGTTATTTTCATAATCATATTCTGCGTCATCTATGTCCTTGGAGGACTCCTCATCAAGCTGATCCAGCTCATAGGAAAGGTGTTTGCGGCAGCACCGGTCAGCGTGCTGATTGGTTTGGCCTGCATTGCGATTGGCGCGATAGTTATTCTCGCTCCGACTTTGCTGAATCTGGTTGCATGGCCTACGCCGTGAGAGTCTGGGGTTTATGACCCCTCTCTCTTCTTTTCTTCCTTCTCGCTTTATACTAGCCTTCAGACTCGGGAGTGTCAGAGCATCGGGGTCTGATTTCCCTGAAGAGCAGGACTTTCACCTTACTCTCTCTGAAGCGCTGAGCTGTGTCCCCCATATTCTCTTCGGCGGCAGCGATGCTCGAAAACCAGATTGATGAATACAAATGCTTCCCTGGAACATGCGGTTCGCTTTCCCTAAGCGTGTAGCCATCAGGTGGGTCGTAACCATCGGGCAGGAGAAGCATGACTCGGAATGAGTTGGTTGTTTCCTGCATCTCAAGCCAAAACTCGCAATACGACAATGCTGGAACCTAATGGGTCTAGCACATTTGGGCGGTTAAGCCTTGCTGGTTCTGACATCCCACTGCGTACAGACCTACTCCATTTCTGCCAACTGCAACACGTGGAGGCGCACATCGTGTGCCCTTCATCAGCTGCCAATCGCCCAAAGGATTCATATAATAGAGAGCACAGCCCATCGCCGAACAGTAGTGAATATGGAATAATCATCCCTGTATTTGCGGAGAAAGGTACAGGGACAGATGCTCCGGAGGCAGGTCACACTTGGCTGGAAGAACTGGAGATCTCACAAAGAAAGTGACAGAGGAGAAGAGGGGCAGGAAGAGAAGACGGACTGACGAGAAAAAGGAGATAATCAGCGTAACCATGAATGAATCGCTCGTGGGGCGCATTGACGAGTTGGTCAGACTTGAGGCCGGCCGCTCGCGAGCCCAACTCATAGAGAACGCTGTTCGCTGGTATCTCGATTTCACTGTCCACAAATGGAGCGAGAGGGGCATCTACGTGAACTCTTGCCGCTCGGCCATTGAGTCCGACACTCTGTCTTCACTTTTCTTCTCCAGACTCACTCCCACGGACCAGTATGAGCTGGGTGTAACAGCTGGCTCACAGGCTCCAGTAGCAGATGTAGTGAAGCTCTTCCACGGTAAGGACCCACACAGTGAGTCAAATCGCGGGCTCGTGCTCAGGCTCCTTCAGGAACATGGCTGGGGCGTCATATCGCATCATGATGACCTGATCGTAGTCGGTAGTCCCTTCTATCCGGCTCCGTTCATCAAGGGATACCTCGAGTCGCTTCTTCGCGTCCAACTCGATGTGGTCGAAACAAACACGAAGGACAATGCAGCTTTCAGAATCGTAAAGTAGAGCCAGCTAAGTGACACAACAGGGCATCGCAGCAGTGTGCCAGAATCACCACTCAACGCCTTTCTCCAGGATCTCGAACTCGCTCTCGTACAACCCCGGTATGCCCTCGATGGTCTGTCTAATCTGGGCTTCCTTTTCTCTGATTGCATCTGCCGCAAAATACACCTCGTACACGCACCTGTTCTGCTCATAGCAGAACCCTGTCGTGAAAAGCACCTTGAGGTCATGCTGCTTGAAGAGATGAGTCATGGTCTGCATCAGCGCAGGGTTCACCTTCTCGACCTCGAGCCTGACCCTTGCGCCACTCTCTTTGACCATGGGAATGAGGCGGATCTCACCAGAGCGCTCGAAGTAGATCACCATCGCCGCCTTCATATCACCAACGGCAGGGTTTGAGAAGAAGCTCTCTGGCAGACTGATTTGCGGCTTCTTTTTAACGTCGGCAATCATTCCTTTCGTCAGTCCCGGCAATAGAATCGCCTCGCTCCTCGCAAAAAGTGAAGCTCTTTGGGGTTTATTTACCTTCGTACGATTGGCTACCCAGCAGTCATGATTGCAGCCAGTATCATGATTGCTCCGACTGCCACTGGAAGGGTCAGCGGTTCACCGAGGAGGAGAACGGCTAGGACAACAGCGACCGCTGATTGGAGCAAGATGTAGACAGCCGATGAAGAGCCTCCGAGCTGACGGAGGGCTTCGTAGTAGACCAGGTATCCGACACCTATCGACATCACCCCCAAATACACGATGCCAAGCCATGGTTCGGGCATTGCAAGCTGTGCAGGGTCGATCTTTCCGAGAACAAGAACAGCTATCCCTAGGGTCGCTACTGTGTAGACTGCATTTCCCGCAGCAAGACGAAGAGGCCTGTGAACTTGAACAAGTGCACTCTGAGCGAGGATTATCCAGAAGGCCCACAGAGCTCCTGCGCCGATTGCGAACAGGTTACCTATGAACTGTCCCCCGGTCAACTGTTCAAGCTCACCCCTAGTTGCGATAAGAGCAGCGCCGGCAATTCCGACAACAAGGCCACCTACCTTACGAGCGGCGAAATGCTCCTTTAGAAGTGCCCATGCAATCAGGGGCACGAAAGGTAGACTGATGTTCACAAGCAGGCTAGTGTTGACGGCGGTCGTCAAAGATAAGGCCATGTACTGGCATATGTACGCAAGTCCATTGATGACTCCTACAGCGACAACTCTTCGCATCTGCAGCAAATGCTCGCCAGAAGGAGGACCTTCCTCGTGCTTCTGACTCTGCAACCCTACAGTCAGAACAATCATTCCGATCACGTTCTCAAGGAATGCGAACAGGATCGGATCCATAAAAGACACTCCCACTCTGCCCACCACGAAGGAAGTCCCCCATATGGTACCAGCCACTAACATAAGCATACGAGCGCGCACTAACGGTTTCATGGTAGGCAATCCGCCTTCTGGACGTCCAAACCGCTCAGTCTGTCCCACTCATAAAGGGTGGGAATTGAGTCAAACGCCGTCCGCATTGCGAGGAACGTTCCTATCTCATATCGACAAAGATCAGCCTGCAAGCCCTGAAGGGCAGGCAGGCCCGAGGCACTAATCATCCAGTTGACAATCTTTATATGGGCTCTAACAGCGCGGACCTTTACTCTTCCTCGGGTGCTTGTGACATGGCAGATCTCCCAGCATCAGTAATCAAGACAAGGGCACTTCTTACGCTGCGCGGCTACAAGGTCGACGAGCTCTTCGAGTATGAAGACCGGTACGTCATGCTCCCAGCCAAGCAGATAGCCGAAGAAGTTGTGAAATCTGTGGTATGGGTGTTCAAGGAGGCCAAGGTGGTAGGCGTGGCCGTGGTCAAGGACATCGCACGTGACATGGAGGAAGCTCAGGCAAAAGAGGGCGTTCTAGTCGGGGGTTCGCGATTCACTCCTGCTGCAAGGAAGTTTGCCAGAGCGTCGAAAGTTGAGCTTGTCGAGGGAACATACTCCTCGTTCGACCTGTTCCAACACGAACTGGTCCCCAAACACACGATAGTAAACGACGAGGAGATTCAGATGGTCCTCCAGCATTTTGCCATCAAGAAACCCCAGCTGCCGAGAATTCTCAGAGATGATCCTGCGGCAAAGGTCCTCGGAGCAAAGGCAGGTCAGGTCATCCGGATAGAGAGAGAAAGCCCTACAGCCGGCAAGACCTACTACTATCGTCTTGTTGTGGACTCAAGTCGATGAGGCACGATTACGCTCGCGTCCCATCATGTTAGAGCTGGACAGTCCATTCACAGTCGGGCTTCCGCCTACACTTCCTGCGCGTTATGTTTCCCGGTTCAGAGGACCACTACGCCCATTGCCATGCCAGCCAGGAATATTACAAGACATGTGATGAAGGGCAGTGTGACGTTGTCGGTGCCCTTGGGGCTGACGAGTTCAATGAGGGTTGCAGCTGCTGCGCCAATGAGCGCAAGTGAGAACATTGGCACCCAGAGGATGCTGGATCCTGACACAAAGACGCCATAGTTGACAATTCCGAAGAACCAGAATGCTAGAATTGCTCCTAGGAAGCCGAACACAAACAAGGCGGCGCACCCGGGCAGGCTCCTCTTAGACCCGAATATCGTATGCATGTGGTTCTTGCCATACTTCAGCCCAATCGGCGCTGACATCCCATCACCAAACATCATGATGTGAATCGCAGCCGCTGCAACGAAGTAGAGCCTCTCGTATCCGGTGAAGGTGAACACGCCTGTCAGGATGGTTATAGAAACCGCATACCAGAATGGCCCTCGCACGCTACCATGTTCGAGGTCCTCAGGACGTGCCATTGCCTGAAAGAATCTCCCGAACCTCTCGCCGCTCGCCAAGCCGAGGAACACGACAAAGGTCAATGCTACGAGCGTCGCGACCCAAGGGTGAGGGTAGTACGGGACTGTCCATATCGCCAGACCTGCGAACAGGTGGATTGTTTTCCTTGTAAAGTTCGAGCCCAGTTTCAACTTCCGTCTCCCGATGTCTCCAACTACAAGGACCATCATAGCATAGAACACAGCTATCAGATAGACAATCACGTCGTTCAGCTCAATACCGAATTCCGCAAGCATTAACCCGATTCACCCTCGAGCCCGGGGAAAGGAACGGGTGAATATACTTATCGCCCATCCAGAGTCGAGGAAACGACTGGACTTGCATTGACTCCCGATACCTCTGCGAGAGTCCGAATCGCCCCCTTCACGGAGGCCTTCAGGTCCCTGTGCATGTTTCCTCTTGCCGACACCCAGACTCTCAGCACATCCGAGGTGCCATAGGTCTTGGGCATTGACTTTATGTAAACGCCCGGGTATTTCTTCATGGCTTTGTCAATGAAAGGCGCAAACATGGTCTCATCTGATATCGCAAAGTCTACGGTTTCCTCATAATAGAACGGCTTGCCCTTCTGTTCGATCCAAGGACGGACTGAAGCGTCAAAGATTGCCTTGAGTTCTGCTGGCACACCTGGCAGACAGAAAATCGTTGTTTCGTCCCTGCTAATCATTACTCCTGGGGCTCCACCGACCGAATTGTCGAGAGGCTTAGAACCCTTGGGAATGTGGGCCATCTTCTTCCTACTTTCGGTCAGCTCTGCAGTGCTGACAATTCCTTTTGCGTATAGATACTCATACTGTTTCTTCACGATTGAGAGAGCGTTGGGATCCTCAGCAAGCTCAAGGCCTAGTCTGTTTGACACCGCACTCAGAGTCATGTCATCGTGAGTTGGGCCCAGACCCCCAGAAGTGATGATGATACTGCAAATCCCCTGCAGGCGTGACAATGCGTTGCCAATCTCAGCAAGGTCATCTCTGACTGTTACTTGTGCTATGGTTGCAACGCCGAGTGCGGCTAGACGCAGCTCAAGCCAATTGCTGTTCGTATCGAGAACTAGACCATCCAAAATCTCGTTTCCAATGGTGAGGATGCCTGCCTTCAGGCTCCCGGGAGCGTCAGCTGCCGCATGCGGCTCGTTCTCAACTTGGGAAACCTGGCCAATCTCTCGGTCTAGGTAACCGCTCACCATTTTCAGGTGCTCAAGTCTTGTCGCGGCCATGCCCTTGCCAGGAAGGGTGTTCATACTAGCCGCAATCTTCTCGGCGAGAGGTATGAAGTCTCGGATCTCATCCGCGATCTCAGCCATGTCCATCCCAGGCCTCAGTTTGATCCCATTGATGATGTAGTGGATGAAACCGACCAAACCGAGCTTGACAATCTTATCCGCATCCCACAGGACCTGTGCTTCGAGAGGCGCGAGCGGTTCGTTCAATGTGAGACCGACGTGCTTTCGAATGGCATCGCACACCTTGTCGACTGTGGTTTGGCTGACATCCTCTCTGAGGAGAATCTCACGTGCCAAAGCAGCGCTAGCGTCCCCGTGATTCTCGCCGCCACCAATTCCAGGCTTCGCCATATCGTGAAGCCAAGAGGCCATCATTGTTACTTCCATGTCCGCCCCGGTCAGAACTGCCAATCGCTTAGCCGTCACCACTACCTGACTAACATGGTCATATCGATAGTCGAAGAGGGGTTCGTCTGAGGATGACTGTGTTTCTACCCACTCGTTTCGTGCTGCTCGAGCAGACTGACGGAGGACCAGTTTCTTCAGCTTCTCCTCAAGTCCAGGTTTCATATCGACCATGACCCTCATGCCTGCTGTTTATCAACTCTACTCCTTGCTTCCGACCAGTGGGTACAGTCTGCGTGTGTTCTCCAAGATTGCAAGCCTAACTTCTTCTATGTCTCTACCGAGAATGGACGCGACCTCCCTGAGGGCAATCCACACGTTGGCAGGCTCGTTTCTTGTGCGTGAGTCTGCCCCCAAGACGGGGCTATCCGTTTCCAGAAGAAGTCGTTCGTACTCAACGGCCTTCACCAGTTTCCTCTTTTGTGGAGACCGTACAACTGATG
>Ga0153915_10005556_pt1 | contig 11728 bp, 11 predicted proteins | sample Opewatmetagenome_2_FD_107003 | JGI IMG/M metagenome (GOLD analysis project Ga0153915, IMG submission 107003) | Freshwater wetland microbial communities from Ohio, USA - Open water 3 Core 3 Depth 3 metaG | ecosystem: Environmental > Aquatic > Freshwater > Wetlands | place: USA: Ohio, Lake Erie...
ATGGAAACCATGACCGTTGCCTCACAGCCAAAATCTGTAGCATATTATATTGCCGATGAGGAGATGATTGAAAAATTGGGTCCGAACATCGCCAAGGCCGGGATTGATAAGGCTGATTCCGCCATCTATAGTTACAAGCAGCTGAGAGAGGATCTGGCCTATGAATCGGCTATTGATGAAGAGGGGGCGGGCGGCAGCCATACGAAGAAGGCCGATACCCTGGCAGAGCTGGCCCTGAAGATGAAGATTGATCCCAGGGCATTTGTAGATACCATGAAGAGATATAACAAGTTCTGTGATGCAGGGAAAGACGATGATTTTGGGAAAGACCCCAAATGCCTGATGCCTGTACGCAAGCCGCCCTTTTACGCATTTTATGCACATCGCTTTACACAATGCACAAAGGGGCAGAACGGTATTGCAGTAAACGGTAATTTTGAGGTCCTTAATACCAAGGGCGAGGTCATAGAGGGATTATATGCAGGGGGCGACGGTTGTACGATCTTCGGGGGGAAGACAATAATGAGGGCCAAGCCTGGCTCTTCGCCTGCCGTTGTTGCCCCGGGCGCCAATATACTTTCGAGCAAGCCGTCTTCTTGCAGCGGTCTTGGCGCGGCGTTCATCTCCGGATATTATTGCGGCATCAATGCAGGAAACTACCTGAAAAACATCTGAACAGGAGATACCCGCGGGCGCATGCCCGCGGGTATCAGATCAGAGTCAGGTCTTTCCGGTCAGACATCTATTCTCAAGCCTCCCTATCCCTTCTATCTCAACAACCACCTCATCCCCGTCCTTCATATACAGCTGTGGTTCCCTGAAGCACCCTACCCCGTGGGGAGTGCCTGTCAGGATGACATCACCCGGCATCAGGGTGAAGCTGTGGGAGAAAAAACTGATCAGACGGGGCACCCTGAAGAGCATCTCGCCTGTATTGCTCTCCTGCATAATCTGGCCGTTCAATATGGTCTTGATTTTCAACGAGTGGGGATCAGGGGCCTCGTCCCTGGTAACTATCCATGGGCCAAGGGGGCAGAAGGTATCAGGGGATTTCCCCCTTACTATCTGGTTGTCCTTGAACTGGATATCCCTCGCGCTTACATCGTTTGCGCATGTATACCCGAAGACGGACTCCATTGCCTCCTCTTCAGGACACTCAAAGGTCTTTTTCCCGATGACGACTGCAAGCTCACACTCGAAATCCACCTTCTCCGTCAGATTCTCATTCCAGGTTATCAACCCCCTGTGGGCGTTCAGTGAGCTGGGAAATTTTGCAAAGATCAGGGGATATTCAGGGACCTGCCTCTTCCATTTGCTTTCGCTGAAATGGCTGGGGTAATTAAACATCAGGCCGATGATCTTGGAAGGACGAGTGACGACAGGGGCAAATTCTACATCCTCCACAGCCACAGGCACCCCATCCTTCCTGGGGATTACCCCTGAACATATCAGATCGATCATGTCGCCCTGAAAATCAACTGACGTAAGGAATCCATTATCAATCAACCCAAGGCGTATGCGGCTGTTCTCATAATACTGGGCTATTCTCATATTAAAACTCCCTTTTCATATCCTGGCAGATCTGCTCGAATCTGAAAGATCCTCTTTGTAGAGTCGGCATGCTGTGACCCGGTTAACGTCATATTACGCTCAATATGGTTGTTATAAATAATATTACATCCTATAATATGCAACAAATAACATATAACCCCCTGGAACAATATGAAACCATCAGGCATTATCACATTATTGACCGACTTCGGGATTGCGGACCCGTACCTGGCCATGATGAAAGGCGTAATACTTTCCATCAACCCGAATGCCGTAATAGTTGATGTGAGCCATTCCATCATGACCGGCAGGATAGGCCAGGCCTCTGAGATAATAAGAGAGGCATTTCCGTTTTTTCCAAAGGGCACCGTGCATATCGCTGTCGTTGATCCCGGCGTTGGAACCGGCAGGAGGCTTTTAGCCATGGAGGCCGACGGGCAATTCTTTGTAGGTCCCGATAACGGCATATTCTGGCCTGTGATCAGGGACTCCAGGGAAACCATCATAGTGCAGCTTACGGAAAACAGGTATTTCCTTCACCATGTCACGAGCACATTCCATGGAAGGGATGTCTTCTCACCTGTTGCAGCACATATTTCTAAGGGCGAAGGGATTTTACAGATGGGCGTCAGGATAACTGACCCTCTTAAATTAACCATGGCATCTCCCTGTGTGACTGGTGACATCCTCTTCGGAGAGATTACTCGCATTGATAATTTCGGCAACCTCATCACAAATATCCGGAGACAGGATATTGAGGATTTCCTGAAAAAATCCATACCGGTCATATCAGCAGGGCTTCTTGAGATCAGGAAACTTGCCAACACTTATCTTGATGTTGAAGAGGGAGAGCCCCTTGCCCTGATAAACAGTTCAGGCACGCTTGAAATAGCGATCAATCTTGGAAGGGCATCTGAATATGCCGGGATAAACAGGGCTGAGATTATCGGTTCGGAAGTAAGGGTATCAAGGATCGGATAGATCTTTTTCTTGTGATGATTTTTCTGAAAGCGTTTGCAGGTATTCCTCCCACTCTATGGGAAGGAGATATTTTTTCTTGTTATTGCACTCCTTGCATGCGGGAACAATGTTGCCCTTTTTGCTCTTCCCTCCCCTGCTGATCGGCACTATATGATCCATGGTGAGGTTAACCCTTCCCACCTCTTTATTGCAGTAATAACAAACACCGGCCTGGATGCGGTTCAGCCACCAAGAGGAACGCCTGAGTTCACGGGCCTTTTCCTTTTCCCTTCTTATTTCCTGTTCGTCGACAGTACCGCCAAAATAATTTAAAGAATTCATTTCTTTGCCTTACAACTCGGAATGATATCCTTTGATTCAATCCCGATATAATATCCGTCTTTAAATTTGCCGTGCTCAATCTTTGTAATATGCCTGACAATACCGTCAACCCTGAGCATCGCGTTAGGCGCATAAAAGATTATGTCTCTAAGCGTTTCTCCAACCTTTATACTCTTAAGGAGATCAATATTTTTCTGACGGATTATCATGCCGAGGCCGTGCGCGGCACAGTCAATAACATCCAGTTCATAACGTCTTTCATCCTTTGCACCCTTTCCCACGCAGACCTCTGCCATCAGAAAATCAGGCGGATCAAAGACCTCCCTATTTTCAATGCGTTTTTCTTCCAGCTCAATTATCTCGGGCATGCTCAACATAAAACCAAAGTGAGGAGGCATGCTGCTTATACCGATATAATTAACAGTGCATGCGCACGGCTGCTCGGACACGACAAACTTGAGAGTTACCTTTGGAGACGATTGGATCAGGTTATTGCCCTTTTCAGGGATCAACTTTTCTATAATTATAATCGCCCTTGTACCTTTTGCCAGGGAAGGATGATTCTGGTCCGCATTTATTACACGTGATGTATAATGACTTGTATCGCTTTTAACAATAACGCTGACTTCACACCTTTTAGAAATAAGGTGATTGATTATCTTCAATACCTTCTGGCGGTCTTCAATACGTTTAAATGCCATATAATTATCCCCGGAAACAAAAAACCATATTGAGTATCATTGGCCCTATTTCTTCAGGCAGATCAATAAGCAGATAAAACAGGAACAGCCGTGCTCAGACCTCGTCAGCAGCCAGTCCCAGTTCGGACTTTATGGTGTCAAGTTCACTATGCCCCTCTTCCCATTTTTTGATGGTATCTTCCAGTTCGTCTTTTATACGGCGATACTCATCCAGGAGGGGAACGCTTTTACTCTTTTCATGGTAAACCGAAGGGTCTGATAAAAGGGCGCCTATCTCTTTTTCCCTTGCCTCCAGTTCCGATATCCTGTCCTCCAGATATGAAACCTTCTCCTCAAACGGCTTTAGCCTGGACCTGATAAAATTTCTTTTTTCTGCCTTTTCCTTTCTCAAGGCCTTTTTATTGTCTTTTACCTCCAGTGCCTGATTTATATTCTCATTCTGTTGTATCTTTGCCTTTTGAGTAACAGATTCGGCTTCAATCGCCTCGGTCCTTTCCAGGTGCAGGTAATATTCCTTAAGAGACCCGGGATATTCGACAATCTTTCCTTCGCTTATGTCCCATACCTTTGTGGCCAGCCTGGATATAAAAGACTGATTGTGGGAGACAAAAAGAAGGGTGCCGTTAAAGTCTGCAAGTGCATCAATAAGTATCTCCGAGGACATGAGATCGAGGTGGTTTGTAGGTTCATCCATGAGGATAAAATTTCCCGGCTTGATCAGCATCTTCGCCAGACATACCCTTGCCTTTTCACCTCCTGAGAGGACCTTCACAGGTTTATCCACATCATCGCCTGAAAACAGGAATGCCCCGCACATGCCCCGCACGTAACTTACGCTTTCATTAGGTACAACCTGATATACCTCCTCAAGCACGGTCTTATTCGGATCAAGCATCTCCGAATGATGCTGAGCATAATATGACATCTCGACGTTGTGCCCCAGCGATACTGTCCCCTGAGTTGCCTTGATCTCCCCCGAGGCTATTCTTAACAGCGTAGTCTTTCCAAAGCCGTTGGGTCCAAGGACAGCCACCTTTTCCCCCCTCAGGATGCTCAGGTCGATATTTTTATAAAGTTCCCTCTCGCCATAGCTTTTTGAAAGGCTTTGAAAGGACAGCACCACCCTTCCGCTGGGTGCGGCATCAGGAAAGGCGAATCTAATGGTCCTGGCCTTTTTATGGGTCTCGACAAGTTCAATCTTTTTCAACAACTTTATCTTGCTCTGTGCCTGTCTTGCCTTCGTCGCCTTGAAACGGAACCTTTCAATAAATTTTTTTGCCTCCTTGACCTGCACTTCCTGGTTCCTTGCCTTGGCCTCCAGATTTCTGACCTCCTCCTCCCTTGCATCCATATACTGGTCATAATTCCCGGAGTAACTTCTTACACCCTCGGTCTCAAAACTGATCACACGTTTTATCTGATGGTTTAGGAACTCCCTGTCATGACATACAAGTATGATGGCGCCATGAAAATCTGCCAGAAATCCCTCCAGCCAGTGCACAGAGGGCATGTCCAGATGATTGGTCGGCTCGTCCAGCATCAGAAGGTCCGGATCCTGATAAAGGATCCCTGCGAGGGCAACCCTTATCTTCCAGCCTCCGCTGAGAGAAGATACAGGCCTTTCAAAATCAGCAGTCTTAAACCCCAGCCCTTCAAGGATCTTTTCCGCCCTATGGCCCGGATAACGCATCTCAAGATTACTCATATCATGATGCAGTTCAGCCAGCCTTGCCGCCTTTTTCTCCTGATCCCCGGCATCAATATTATCCTTCAGGGCCTTCTCTGCTTCCTCTATCTCAGCACTCATTTCCATCCGGGAGGGTATTGAATCAAGAACGCACTGCAATATGTTTCCTGAGATCCTCTCGCCTGCATCCTGGGGAAGAAACCCCAGTCTGCATCCGCTCTTTATCCTTACCTCCCCCTCATCGGATGAGGTTTCATTGGCGATTATCCTTAAAAGGCTGGTCTTGCCTGAACCGTTCGGCCCTACCAATCCGATACGGTCGCCCGGTTCAACCTGAAGGTTAAGATTTTTAAATATAGTCTTCCTGGAAAAGGCCAGGCCGAGATTTATTACATTAATCAAGCTCATATTATTAGTTCAAACATCAATATAGAGTAAAAGTTTTTTCAGATAGTCCGGAAGCAATGCCTTCCGTTAAAGGAATACTGTGCATGGGGCAAGTGAAAAAATTGGGGATAAAAAATCCGAATCTTGAAATATACCGTAAAAATAAAACACCCTACACTGTTGCGAACCCTTACACGACCTCCCGATTCAAGGCCTTCTGCTATTAGATTCTAAGGCTTATTCTTGAATATTAAATTGAGAACTTCCTGTATCTGCATTGCGGTAATATAGTCCTTTTCCATAAGGATCTCGCCGATCAGCCGATGGGTGTGAAACTCAACCTCTTCTTCAACCTGGATTTTGAGGGCCTCAACAAGCATTTCAGGCCTTATAAAGCCCTTCTCGATTGCAATAATTCCAAATTGTTTTTCGTAATGGTCTATATTGCTGTGTCCCTCCGGAATTGGTGATGTCTCCCTTCTCACATTTTCCCCCTGTAGTGTTATTGCCGGATCAGTGCATGCCGTTAAAAAATCTTCCTTCAATACACCATCCATAAACAGTCAATCTTTTGATGAGATCCCCCTGTAAAGGATCCCCGCGTAAATAATGGCGATAAGGACTATCCAGGCAGTTACACTCACCCAGTTGCCGAATAGATCCCACATAGCCCCAGCCCCCACAAAGGAGGGGATAATCATGACGATACCTATCCCTATCAGCCTGCTTGTCTCCATCAATCCCTCCATCTTTTCTATTGTGAAACGTGGATTAATAGCCGGTCAATCGGTATAAAATACTATATACTATTCTTGAGGATAAATTGGAATATATTTGCGCTATTCAATAATTTTATCCACTAAAAAAGGCTTAAAATAGGTTATCACACCTTTTTCAACCAATTCTGCGCCTGTCTTCCTTGCATCTTTCTCCTCGGAAAATTCACCTACATAGACCCGGAACCACTGTTCCCCGGATATTTCGGCTTTCAGGGAAAAGGCCTTAAACCCCAGCCCCTTTAACCTCAGGACATCCTCATCGGCATGGCTCATATCCTTATAAGAGGCGACATGCAGGGAGTATACCATTTTTTGATCTTTCCGGGTTGTCTCTGCCTCCCGGATCTTTTCAGTTGTCCGCTTAATCTCATAACCGGCGATGAGGCCCGATTCCAGCAATTTCCCGGCGTCTTTCTGGGCATCGGCCTTTGTTTTGTATTCATCGATATATACCCTGTACCACTCGCCTGACCCTTTTACAGTCTCATAATTATAAAAGGCATGGTATCCGGCATCCTGGAGTTTTTTAACAGTGTCTTCAGCATTTGATTTCTCTCTCAGGGCATCGACCTTCAGATAATAACTTTTCAGACTATTTGTTTTTTTTATTGAACCGGCCTCTTTTTTAGGAACGCTTTTGGCCTTTTCAGTTATCTCTCGGATATCATAATCGGATATCAGATCAAGTTCTTTAAGTACATTTGCCTCTTTTTCCGCCTCAGTTTGAGTTTTATATCTTTCTATGTAAACATTGTAGGTCCCTGTCTTTCCATTCTCTGCCTCCTGTCTGTAAAATGCGTTATATCCCAGTTCGGTGAATTCTTTCACCTTGGCCTTGGCCTCTTCAATCCCTGTGTAGGAAAAAAGATGTATTGAATAAACGGCCTGATCGCTTGGGGATGCAGAATTACCCGAATCTAAAAGCAGACATATATTAAATGATAAAAAAAATATGGAGACAAACTTGAAAACCATTGATCTGCACGTTTTAACATCAGATATGTATTTCATAGGAAAAAACCCTTTTCAGGTTTATAAACTTTTTAAGCAGAATCGAATTTTATGATTTGAAGTATATGAAATGACAGACTCACTGTCAATGAATAGTGCCGGACAATGCTGCTAATCATTAATATTTTAATAAGATTTTTAACCGGACGGAATTGGATCAAGATTTGGCTCTGTCAACAAACCCCAAAAAGTACCAGATTTTACAGGATTAGTGACTTCACATAGTAAAGGAGTTTTTTAATAATGTGTAACCTTACTGAAAGTGGGTATTTTCCAGCAAAAATTGCAAAGAAAAAAATCATTTTACACGACGCAAAGATAGCCATATTGCAGCTACAATATGGATATTTTTATTGCATAAAAGGTTTGATTTAATTAGAGTAAGAAATTAACAGGTCAAGATTAGGAATAAAGGCAACCGCCAATTAAAAGGAGGATGATTCATGGATTTTAAGTTAAGTGAAGAATTACAGATGTTGAAAGATATGGCCAGGGATTTTGCTGCAGAAAAGATTGCACCTTTTGCAGACGAATGGGATGAAAAACATTATTTCCCTTATGAGGAAGCGATGAAACCCATGGGCGAACTGGGATTTTTCGGGACAGTGATCCCGGAAGAATTCGGTGGAAATGAAATGGGCTGGCTTGCGGCAATGATACTTACAGAGGAAATAGCCAGGGCATCCAGTTCCCTGAGGGTCCAGATAAACATGCAGACGCTTGGATGCGCATTTACGATCTTCAGGTACGGCACCGATGAATTGAAGAAAAAATATATCTCCAAGCTCGTATCTGCAGAATATATAGGCGGCTTCGGCATAACAGAGCCCAATGCAGGCTCGGACGTAATGGCCATGAAGGCCACAGCAGAAGACAAGGGCGATTACTGGCTTTTAAACGGTTACAAGACATGGATCTCAAACGCAACTGTTGCCGATGTCCTCATCTTTTATGCATATACCGACAGGGCTGCAAAGGGCAAAGGACTTTCCGCATTTGTCATTGAACCGAAAAATTTCAACGGCATAACCACTACCGACCTTGACAAGATGGGTTCCAGGTCATCCCCAACCGGCGAGATCATCCTTGAAGACACAAAGGTTCCCAAGGGCAATATCCTTGGAAAACCCGGCGACGGCGCCAAGATCGTTTTTGGATCCCTTAACCAGACCCGCCTTTCAGCGGCTGCCGGCGGCATAGGCGTTGCCCAGGCATGTCTGGATGCTGCAATATCCTACTGCAAGGAACGAGAACAGTTCGGTACGCCCATAGGCACCTTCCAGATGAACCAGGACATGATCGCCCAGGTGGCATGTGAGCTGGAGGCTGCCCGCCTGATGGTCTACAAGGCGGCCTGCCAGAAGGATAACGGGGAACTGGGGAACACCCTCGAGGTTGCAATGGCCAAATATCTTTCCGGTGAGATAGCAGTCAAGGCATCCAGGGTCGCAATGAAGATACTCGGCGCCTACGGCTATTCAACGGAATATCCTGTTGCCAGATATTACAGGGACGCCCCGACATATGAGCTTGTGGAAGGTTCATCAAATATATGCAAGATGATAACCGGCACTGACTATCTGGATATCCGCAAGGCAAACAAATAATTTCAGGAGGCAATAATGAGATCTTATTTTGAAAAGATGTCCCCCTTAGGAAAGGCCCTTACCGATAAACAGAAGGAGGCGGCACAGGAGAACATCAATCAGATCAAGGAAGTTGAAAAGCAGGTTAACGAGGCAGTTGAAGCAGTAAAGAATGCCGGCATCCCTGCGGAAACCGTTCACAAGAGGGGTCAGATGACCATATGGGACAGGATCGAGTATCTTGTCGACAAGGGGACATGGTGTCCACTTCATACAATCTATAACCCCAACCTCAATGAGGAAGGGACCACCGGTGTTATTGACGGCCTTGCCAAGATTAACGGGAAATGGGCTGTTGTAATAGGTTTCGACAATAAGGTAATGGCTGGCGCATGGATATCAGGCCAGGCCGACAACCAGCTGCGCGTAACCGATATGGCAAAAAGGCTCCATGTCCCGCTGGTATGGCTGGTAAACTGCAGCGGTGTAAAGCTGATGGAACAGGAAGAGGTTTATGCCAACCGCAGGGGCAACGGTACTACATTCTTCAGACATGCTGAACTTGAAAAGCTCGGCGTGCCCATCCTTGCAGGCATCTATGGCACAAACCCTGCCGGAGGCGGGTATCAGGGCATCAGCCCCACCATTCTCATTGCCCATAAGGACGCCAATATAGCAGTCGGAGGCGGCGGCATAGTAGGCGGAATGGCCCCGAAGGGCGGTTTTGATGAAGAGGGGGCCGAACAGCTCATCGAGGCTACCCGTCATTTCAAGGAGGTTCCTCCCGGAAGCGTACCCATACATCACGGCGCGACCGGCTTTTTCAAAGAGGTGTATGATACGGAAAAGGGCGTACTTGACGCACTGAAAAAATACATGGACATGATTCCTGCCTATGACCCGGCATTCTTCCGCGTGGCAGAACCTAAGGCGCCCCAGTTCCCGGGTGATGACATCAACAGCATCATAGCCTTTAATCAGAAGAGAAGCTACAGTCTTGAAGAGATAATGGCCCGTGTCTTTGATAACAGCGAGCACATGGAATTCCGTCCCGGTTACGGTCCCGAGGTCTATACAGGCCTTGCCAAGATAGATGGATTTCTTGTGGCATTCATCGGCAACAGGCAGGGTTTTCTGGGGCCGAAATATCCGGAATATGCCAATTATCCGGGCATCGGCGGAAAACTGTACAGGCAGGGACTTATTAAGATGAATGAATTTGTTACCCTGTGCGGACGCGACAGGATACCGATAGTATGGTTCCAGGACACATCCGGAATAGACGTGGGAGATATCGCAGAAAAGGCCGAGCTCCTCGGGTTGGGTCAGTCTCTGATATACTCCATTGAACAGACCGACGTCCCCCAGATATGCATCGTACTGAGAAAAGGCACGGCAGCGGCCCATTACGTAATGGGCGGGCCGACTGCAAACAACCACAACGCCTTTACCCTCGGCACTCCCACAACGGAAATCTACGTTATGCACGGGGAGACGGCTGCCGCAGCCTCCTATTCCAGAAGGCTTGTCAAGGAGAAGGATGCAGGCCGTCCGCTCAAGCCCATCATCGACAAGATGAATGAGCTAGCGCAGGAATACTATGACAAATCCAGACCGGTCTACTGTGCAAAGAGGGGTTTTGTGGATGAGATAGTATCCTATGAGGATATCAGGAAATATATCGTAGCCTTCGCAGGCTGCGTGTATCAGAACCCGACATCAATATGTCCGCAGAACCATATGATGATTCCAATGATTATAAAGGGATAACACATCTGATTTTCAATTAATAAGAAAGGCCGGAAAAAGGAGGATCCTTTTCCGGCCTTTTTTATCTCTATTTTCTTCACATCAACGCGATCAAGCAGCCCCCATTCATTGTCGATGTCAGCGCCTGCCCCCTATTGCTATTGGGCTTTTGCTCCGGTTGGTACCCCTGCAGGAGGTGTTCCGCTGGGCGTTCCGCCGGCAGAAGGTGCTCCGCCTGGAGCTCCTCCACCGGCAGGAGGTGCTCCCATTCCCCCGGAACTGCTGATAGCGGCCTCCGCCTCTTTCTTACCCGTAGTGATTACAGGGAGAGCAGCGCCTTGTTGCGTGTTCAGTGTAAGCGTTATGTTTACATCGCCTGTAATTTTAGACAGTGTCCATATGCCGTTGATGATGCCTTGAGGTGTTGACGGACCGCCCAGCGTTGTTTTACCTGCTGTAAGTGTGCCGTTAGAGGCCTTGATCTCCTTAATATCTGTCGGAGACTGGCACACAATAGCGAATACAAAATCTTCACCGGCGTTTACAGTAGCTGTCTGCCCTATGCTGAAGGTTACTTTATAGATCTTGTCTGCCGCAAAGCCCGCCTGTACGAATGCGCATGCCAGAATCATAGCTGTTACAAGGGAAAGAATACAGTTTGAATACATTTTTTTCATCTCGTATACTCCTCTTAAAAGATATGGTTATAGATAGGAACTCATTTCATGGGTTCGAGATATGACAACTATCAGATGGCATGTCAAGAAAAATCCTGCACTATGAGCTATAGGATTAGATACGTTATGGCTTTTTTTTGGCCTTTCAAGGTTTAGCATGGGCGCATCTATATATTGTAGCATCAGCTTGTGCAGAAATCATTGTCATTCCGAACGAATGTGAGTGATCGCAATTCGTGCATATCATTAAACATCGAGATTTCTCCCTTCGGTCGAAATGACAAAAACGGCACAGGCG
>Ga0153915_10005557_pt1 | contig 11728 bp, 11 predicted proteins | sample Opewatmetagenome_2_FD_107003 | JGI IMG/M metagenome (GOLD analysis project Ga0153915, IMG submission 107003) | Freshwater wetland microbial communities from Ohio, USA - Open water 3 Core 3 Depth 3 metaG | ecosystem: Environmental > Aquatic > Freshwater > Wetlands | place: USA: Ohio, Lake Erie...
CTGGAAGAATCGGCATGTTATCCTACGACGAATCGACACAGGCAAACTTACTTGAGCAGGCTTCTTTGCCTGCTTTGTCAACCAACATCGATGCATTATACGCCGAAACAACGACACATCGTATCAAGCGCAAGCGTGGTGTAGACCAAAGCACAGACACGATAGTGGAACAATCCGACTTGAGTGCCTATGCACCACTTGCAGGAGCGACATTTACTGGCGCTGTCAATATGTCTGGAAACACATTAAGCAATGCAACCCTATCTGGAGTAGATCTGGGCACACCAACAGCAGGCTTATTGTCAAACTGTACTGGTTATCCATCCGCAGGAATCACAGGATTAGGTCCAAATGTGTACAACTGGCTCAGCAATCCAACTTCAGCCAACCTACTATCTGCTGTGTCAACCACATCTACAGGCACAGGTGCACTCGTTTTCGGCACAAACGCAAGTCTCACCACACCAACCATCACATCAGCGTCACTTGTGACTTGTGCCCTTGGGACTCCGCTATCTGGATCGCTACAAAACTGCACCAACATCAACGGAACTGCACTCATTAATCTCGGAACCAATGTCAAACAGTATCTCATAACACCCAATGCAACCAATTTATTCAGCTGTAATGTCGGAAATACAGGCACGCTAGGATCCGCTCTAGTATTCAACAACAGTCCTACTCTGATAAATCCTGCCCTAGGGACTCCATCTGGAGGCAATTTGTCGGCTTGTAGCAATTATCCGATCGCTTCTGTTGCCAATTTAGCAGCTAACATGGCCACGTTCCTCACGACACCCAGTTCATCGAACTTCTGGTTAACCCTTCAAGATCATGCAGGATCAGCAGGAACCGTCGTTTTTTCGACTGCTCCGAGTCTGTTATCTCCCGTATTGACCACACCACAATTGGGCACACCCAGTCAAGGCGTGCTCACTTCTTGCACAGGTTTACCAATCAGTACGGGTGTCTCTGGTTTGACAACAGGTATGGCGACCTTTCTTGGAACTGGGTCATCATCGAACCTATACACTGCCATGACCTCAAAAACTGGATCAGGAGGCCTTGTGGTGTTTAGCACTGCGCCGACGATCGCCGGAATGACCATGACGGCAAACATAGACATGGGAGGTCAGTCCATCACCAATTTCAGTAGCATCTCAACCAACTCGTCAACAATCACGACAGGAACAATCAACTTTAATCCACAAACAAGTGGAATCACTGGAATTTCATCAGGAGCAAACATATCAGCAGGCTATGTTGGTGAGATCATCAGCGCATCGGTGAATTTTGTGTCAGGAGTTTCCATGACTAGCACAACTGACATCAACATCACATCAGTGTCATTGACTGCAGGACTATGGCAAGTTCGTGGTCAATTTGTCATCAATCCATCGGTTTCATGCACATACGTGCAAGGATGTATTTCAACGACATCGAACACCATGGTAAACGTCAATGGCGGTAAGGGAGCACTGATGCAACAGCACGGAACCTTCATCGCAGCCGACTCTTTCCCACTGGGTGTGAGAACAATCAACATATCCACAACGACAACTGTCTACATGGTCGGAAACTGCACCTTCATTGGAACGTGCACTGGATCTGGCTACATGGAGGCCACGAGAATTCGCTAAGAATCAGCTCTTTCCAATAAACAACTGCAGCATTTCTGCTTACAAGACGACTTGCATTGATAAGCATGTATTAAAAAGCTTAATGCTTGCAAGAAAAACAGCACAAACACACTGTAATCCACACCATCCATTTTTTTCTCAGTAGTAGAACACCATGTGCATGTCCAGGTTGTCGTTTTCAGGCAAATCAAGCAGATTGCCAAACTTATCCGTCACCTGCACGTCAAACAGCTGTAGCAGACGAGTGCCGCTTTCTCGAGCATAGGTGATTTGAAAGATTTGTGGTGTCTTGGCTTCGAAGTATGCACTGAAGCCATAAGGTACGTTGGTGAAGTCAATGCAACACAGAAAAGGAATATAGCTGCCATTGGAAGGGATGTCGACGCAATGTGAACCAGCGATGAAATTGCTTTGAATATAAACACATTCTGGACCTTGCAGCGATGGAGGTGATGGTAATGTAGTAGGTGTCGCAACAGCAGGCACCAATACGTCAGAAGTCAATCCTATGTATGGCGCAATAGAGCTGCTTGACAACAACTGAGCACTTCCACTCACGACGTTGTTGTATGTAAAAATGAACCGATCAATAGGAGCAGCACTGTATGTAACACTCCAATCACCACCACTGGCCAATTGGATCGCAGCCGCAAGAGTAGTAGCAGTGTATTGCGCAGGAGGTATGGTCAAATTGATCTGAGAGCCCAAGTTTGGTTGATAGCTTAGTATGTTGATTGGTGAGTAGATGTTTGGAAAGGCTCTATTCAAACATGCCCTAGCTACGGCGATGCCTTTGACGTTGTCCAAATCTCTGACATCGAATTTAATGACAAAGTTATTTGGATCACCACTGATGCGGTATTTAGCATTGACTCGGACTAGCTTCTGCATCTTTTTTTTCTAGTCGCTGCTTTTTTCTTTTATTGAAATTTTCCACAAAGTTTCCTATAAGATTAGATCTCAATGTTTGCTCCCGATAGGTACACTCTCACCAGAACGCTGTGAAAGAGAAACAAATCGATCAAAAATGGCCCACCAAGTTTGCCAGTTGATGATGATGAAGGATTTGCCGCCACATATGCATTCCATACTTGCTGAACGGACAGCAGACGAGAGTTGGAAAGCGGGATACCAGAGGCATCGATGACGTTGGATCGCTCGAGGGATTGGTAGAAGTTGCCTCGCTCCGCACGAAACTTGTAAGGAGATGTAACGACATCGCGAGGCTCAAATCCCATGCAACCAAGTGCTTGCAGTGTGACCATGTACATCTCGTCAGAGCATTGACGCCAGCCAGCAAGACCATTCGAGTTGAGGATACTCTGTTGAGGGAAGTATAAGGCTCCCACGCGGGCTTGGTGCTGAGTGATGTAGAAACCAGAAGTACTGCCTGTAGTGTCGCCATTCTGCTGTGACGTAGCAAAATAGTCAAATAGTGCATTTGCTGTAGACGATGCACCATTCCTGGCAGGTCTTTCACGATACAGATAGGCAAGTGCTCTGGAACACGCTCTGCCCGAATCAACGTTGATCGATGCCGCCAGACGTGTGGCTTGAGTGTCGTGAGCGGTGACAGATACAACTTCCAGAGCCGATGTGGACGCCATAGTGTTTAAGACACGTAACGCCATATCGGTAAGTTGGTAGCATTCAGCCACTAGTCTGATATTGACTATAGAATAATTTAGAAGATCTGTGCCGCTAACCGCAGACATCAGTGCCACACCAGGTTGTTCGAGAAGCAGCTCGAGACGCAGACCAGAGCACAAAGAAGCTGGCCATAGAGATTGTGAATATCTACAAACAGGACTGAGTTCACCAAGAGGAATACAGAATCGTCTAATTCCACTAGTAAGCCACTGCTCACCAAAGGTGTCGGATGTGCCATTGGAATTAGGGGCAGCACCATAGACTTGTGCAGATCCCATTAGGGGCAGTATCTGCTCTTGAGTCGCTGTAGGAACAGTACCAGTCGCGGTTTGACCCGTATAAGTAGCATATTGACTCGAAACTAGCTGATCACCACACCAGTCACGTCCATGTTCCATATATAAACGTGCTGAAGCAAGCTGGTTTGCATTGTCTACGCGTTCAATGACAGCTCCTGATCGCGTTTGTAGCATGACCCTGTTGAATAGATTGCATGCGGATCCATTTGCACCGAACCATACATTGGTTGCTGTCTTAGCATCAGACGCAGTGGAGTCATTGCTCACATCGATCGCCAAATAGCTCCTTCGCATGTCGACGTAGCTTGCGCCTGTGTTGAACACACATACAGCAGTCGCGCCAGCACTGTAGCCTTGCGCTTGAAAGTATTGAGACTGGTTATTTCGTTGAATCGCGACAGATAAATCTGGTGGCAATTTGTACGTCAGACCATTGACTGCGATGATCCCCGATGAGTTGATACCATCATCAGGCAGAGATTCACTTTTGAGATCAGCCATTTGCTCTTTTTTTTATTTTCAAATCAAATCAAAAGACATCACAAAAAATTTTTTCCATCAGTAGGCAGCAACCTCTTGATCGAAGCGTTGCTTCTTGCCATCCTTCTTCTGCAGCTTACGACTACGCTCATGCAGACCAAAAGTATTTGCCAGCAAACTGTAGCCATCTCCCGTCGTATCGGCCAATTTTGCAGGTGGTCGTCGCGATTCGATGGTGCAAAGCACATAACTATCTGCAACGCTGTTCAGTTGACCATCCATCTGCTTCATTAGTGGTGCATAGTCGCCCAATAGATTAGGCTCATACTTAAACTGACTTTGTGGTCGCAGATAGATGTTTGCATACATCTTACGTTCGGCTTCGACTTCAGCCTCTGGACTATTGGACACTCGAAACAGCATGTCTGGAGCGGATGCGCCTCCCAGTAGCTGAGAGTCTTTGCTTGCGATGTCCGTTTCGGTATCTTTACGAAGCTCTGACTCCAGAGCCAACAGCTTGTCTTTTGTAGGGGCTTGGCCGATCGAAGGAGGATTCATCAGGGCCTGCAGCTGCTGGTCCCCGATACTCTTGCTCAAACGAATGGAGGTGTTCATCCCTTTTTTTCTTTAAATGTTTAAAATCATCCAAGTTGTACACTTCTGCCAGACCCTTTCTATACCTCAAATTCAGAGGTTGCTTCATGTGAATGCTCATGAATTGATAAGGTTCGCGCCACGCGTCTTCCAGCATGCATTGGAACTGATACTTGCTCAATCCAGGTGGACAATACTCATCGCAAATGGTGTTTGTTTCTGACTGAGAAGATGGAAACAGTGCGATGCAGCCAGCCTGCATTCGACAGATTTTGGGCACCTTCCTTAGGTGTTGACTTGCCAAGAAAGTTGTCTTATTGTAATGTCTGCATGCAATAAAACTTCGCAGAAAAGGAGCGGAAGTGATGAAGTCATTATCTCCAATACAGTCGTCCAGAATGAGACCAATTTGTGGAGCCTGTCCATTGCCTTTTTTGGAAATCATGTTGGACTGATGCTTCTGAATCAAATCGATGGCTTTCGAACCCTCACCCAGGTTGCTGAATATGTGGTTGTCTGGCACATGCAAACCCTCCAGGATGTCATCTGTCTCTCCTGTAGCCGAAACAATAAACAGCTTATCAAACGCTCCGCCGTAAAACTTGCGATCTTTAATTAAGTTGTGTATCAATACGCTTTTACCACTTCCTGAGCGACCTACAATCAGCCAACTGGATCCTAGTTTCGGTATAACTCCTTTTAGAGCAAGTTCTGGGTGCTTGATGTCGTCCTTTTGTGTTTTTGGAGGAACCATTTTGTAAGGTCTCCATACTTCATCGACCATTTTTTTAACATGACATAAAAGTCTTGAAACCATACGTTTCGGTAATGGCCAAGTCTCTTAGCGGATCAACAGGCCAGGACTTCATTTGGTACGCTGGAGTTAATGGTTGTCGGCAAGGATCAGTTAGAGGTCGAAAGCCCAAGTAGTTGTCGAAATCAAAAGGCATCGGTAAATTAGGATCCGGTCTGAAATTTGGTGACTTCATGGCCACGTCGACGAATCGATCGGCACCCATGTTGTCCATCAGTATGTTTGCCGATCCTGGCAGGTCTCTGGCTTGCAGCATACGAATTTCATCTTCGTACTTAATGTTGAGCAGCTCTTCCGTCAGCTCTGGAGTCATCTGGTGGTACTGCCATGGAGTATGAAACGGCATGGTGTACTCGTCAGGCATGATAGTTCGAGGGTAGTTTGGAAATTCTTGCGTCATTTTGAGCCACACGGCGTAGTTGTAGTACAGCTTATTGAACAGACCTACCTCAGGCAACGTCAAGGAGAAGCCAAACAGGTCTGCCTGTACACTGTCGCTTACTTGTTGCTCTGGTGTTTCCAATAGATCATCATGCCCAGGCAAAGTGAAACGTGATCGCAAAGTAGTCTTGCCTTGAATCTGCTGCACTGCATCCGCACGCTGATTGGTTTGAAGGTAATCGTCTTTCAAATTTCCTTCTCGAATCTTACTCAGAATACGCGACAGTTCTTGTGTTACTGAGCCTCCGTAGGCTTTCGTGCTAATCATGTGGCTCAAAGGTGTAGCCTGAATGGATGTCTCTTTCGTTTCAACGGGCACACCTGCATTTTGAAAGGCTGATTCAAAGTACTTGCCCATCGTTTGAGACGCTCGACCAATCAACTGAGCGCGTTCGTGAGGGTTCATGTTTGGGTATAGGGTAGATATGATCGATCGTAGCCCAACCATGTGATTTGGGCTAACTGGCTTTGATCCAATACCAACATACTCAGTAAACTTCTTGATTAAATCAGCTGGTACTTCCATTTTTTTTATTCCATGTATCTAATTAATTGTTCTTGTTTTTTAGTATATAAAAAAAATGGCCATCTACGAAGTGAAAGATCCATTCATCGTGCCTGAACCTAAAGCAGGCAAAGACATCGATCAGCAATATGTGTGGGATTCGTTACCAATCAACAAACACCAGAGACAAGCTCTGTACGATTTCTTAGTGCATCAAAAAGAGATCGACTATGCTTTATTGACGGAGATGAGCAATCGTCCAGTTGGCATAAAAGTCGAATTGGAAGACGTTAGCGAACAGCCCAGTTCGACGTTGCATCAGCATACCAGTTCAACCAGTCCTTCTTGCCAATGTCCACATTCGAGCCACGATACAGAGAGCGAGCAAAAGCCTCCGTCAGAGGAACTGATGTCCTCGCACCCTCCGTTGCAGTCAGAAGAGGATTCAGAATCTGCGGAGCTGCCGACTCAGGATAAATGAGTTTTTCGCCAGCAATCAGGTTCTTTTGGAATTGATACGCAAGCTGTGATCCGAATCGGTCAGACATGCCTCTTGCCTTGTCGACAGTAGACCATATACCCAATGCATTTGCAAAGCCTGCATTCACAGCAGCTCCAGCTGCAGGTCCAAATTGTGATGTCGCTGCTGCTGTGGCGAGAGCTCCCAAAGCATAAGTGGCCGTGTCAGCCACAAATGATTGTGCAACTTGCACTGTAGACAAAGTTGGAGTGATGTCTGTTCTGAGAAAAGGCTCGGGTTGTTCTTGTAAAGGCTGATCAATCGTAACAGGTGGTTGACCAGGTTGACCAATTGTTTTAAATTTCAGATATCTGTATCTGCGCTCGATATCATTAACAACTTCAGGATGCTCTTTTCGCAGCTCATTGAGTGTGACTGGTTTTGACTTTAACCCTACTGATGCTAAGATTCCTTCGTTGGCATGTATTTGTACCATGGCATTCTTGGCTGCCCTTTCTGAAAAATAATATGCTTCACCCGTATTATGACCTTGTACCTTATACATAGGTTTGGCACCACTAATAAAATCGCTTATTTCATCAGATGTTGCTTTTGGATATGCAGTAGGTTTAAAGATGTTTGGCCATAGAAAATGTGGAAATTCATACCGTGGAACTCTGAATGAACCTTGTACATCACCAGGTTTAAATTCGTAGCCAGGTCCAAATGCACCCGATCCAATTACATTGCCAATTGGATTGTCTAAGGTAAGTTCAGGCTCGTCGCTGAATGTGGTTGTATTCACAGGAGCCTCTGGAAATTTCACTTCAGGACCTGGTAAAGGCACATCTTTTGCTTCACCATGACCATAACCAATGATTGGAGGTGCGACGCTTGGGTGTGGAGTATTTGGCACAGGTTGTTTAGGTGTAGGTTGTTTAGGAGTAGGTTGTTTAGGAGTAGGTTGAGATGGTGGTGGTGTTGGTAGTGGAGTGGGTATAGGTTTAGATGGAGGTGTAGGTACAGGAGATGGGGTTGGCGAATCGTTGGGCACATGCGTCGATGGCATCTGGGTTGGATCACCTCGCTGCTGTTCAGCCGTGTTATTCAATGGAATCGTCGTCTCGGGTGGTACGATTGTTTCGTTGTGAATGGCTTTGTTCAGTTTTGACTTCTTTTCCTCTTCTTCCACTGCGTCACGCATGCGCTTTCGTGACTCCTTGGCATCAACACCTGCCTTTTTGCGTTTTTCCTCATCTGCATCGTAGTCGTATTCTGATATTGGTCCATGTGATCCTATAAATGCAGTGTATGCATCTTTGTTAGTTGTTCCCTTCAGATTTACCTTGCTATAATCTATTGCATTCACATCACCAGATGGTTCTTCCCACATATTCTTGTTAGGTGGAAGCTTGAACTTGTAATTTGTATTTCGCTCAAAGGCTGCATCCAGGTTTTCGTTGTTTGCAATCACATTCAGTCGATCTTTGACTCTCTTGTTGAAATTATACCTAGCACTAGCTATCTGGAGCACTAGTCGCTTATCGTCGTCATTTAGTGATTCGTCGCTCTGAAGTGCATGAATCGCATTTGGCAATGCTTTTTTAAGAGATGTATAGGCGAATTTTGCTGCTACTTTTTGCAACTGCGCAAATCGATCAGCCTGTGGTTTTTCGACCTTGCGTTCATTTGTGGACATTGCGCCAACTCCGATGTTGCCAGCTGCAAGGGCTGCAGCTCCGACTAATAATGGTAATGCCATGCTTAGGTCTTTTTTTATATATTGTAAGAGCAAAACAAGAAAAAAATGGACTTTCGAGGTGAATCGATTGCTGGTGACATAGACAATCTACAGTCGCAAATTGATGCGTTGGACACTCGAGTCACTAGTCTGGAAACCAGAATGACGACTGCCGAAACAAACATCACGACGCTGCAAAATGGAGACTTTGCTGGTCGAGTGTATCAGTACCACTCTCTATCTTCACCTTTTATGATTGCAGAATTGACTTCTACTACAACCATGCCAAACAACTTAACCATTGCAGGCTTTGTGACTCCTGACACTCCACACTTGGAGCTTTATTACAAGGAAGGTTCTGTATTTCACTTCTTCACGTGTGGTTCGATGGATGGCGCGAGTGCAGGTTTGACGTTCTTCTTGTCAAACGATGTCGGTGCATCACATTTTGGAAGCACTTCAATGACAATCACTGCTGGTACTGGCACGCCACATTTTATCAGTGTCGAAGCGTTTTTAATGATCTACAACATCGTATCTCCCACATCTGCCTCTGCAAAACTACTCATTCGTGGCTATTGCTCTGTGTCTGGTGGTACGCCACCTCCACAGCTGGACGTCGTCGAGGCTCATGGCATCTCTATCGATCCTTCCACCAACTTGTCACAGATGAGTTTGTGGAAATTAGACACGACTGCTTTCACCACCTACACTCGCACACAAGGTTGGGTCATGTGTTTGTCGTAAAACCAAGTCACATTAAATAAAGCGGCACGAAGCCTTCTCTTGTTGGTTTTCGATCCATCATTCGTTGTATGCTTGATTCAAGCGATGTCATGCGAAGCTCTTTGGCAGATAGTGGCGTTAAAGGTTGCGACAATGCACGTTTGAGCTCTTCGTCCATGTGCACATCTCGCATGAAGGCCACTACACCTTCATCTTCTACTCCCGCCTCCGTCGGCTTTTTTTTTCGATGGGTGAATCAGGCTCTTCGACTGGTGGTGATTCGACTTTGGCATCCCTTACGTTAGCATCCTTATTAGCAGCAGGCACATCACTGCTCGAAGCATCTCCCTCGGAGGATTTTCGTTTCTTACTCCTAGCATCTCTCTCCATGGCGACATACTTATCAAAAACCTCAAAGCACGCGTCAATGTTCGCCACATGCTTTTTTTTGAAATCCTCGTTTTGCTGTTTCTGTTCTGGTGTCTCGTCTTCAAAATGGTTGGGTTGATCTCGCCACCACTTCAAGTACTGCCTGCCTTGTCTGGTTTGCATCACTTGCAGATATGTCATGCCTTTGTACTTCTTACCAGGCACCTTCCACTCAAGTGGTTGCTTCTGAGTTGTAGTGTACGTTTTGTCATCTCCGTAATACACATCACCAAAGTGGTACTCCATTTTTTTATTGTCAGAAAAAAGTATACAAAAAATTAAAAATTTTTTTCATCGGTGGTACGATGCTCTGGCCTTGTGAGACATGACTTTCTGATGATGAGCCGCCTCTTTGGCCTTGTGGTGTTCTGCCTTTTCGTCGCCTTTTTCAGCCATGGCGTGGTGTTTCAATGCTTTTTCATGATGTTTCAGGGCTTTTGCTTCATGCTTCTGCACCTTGTGGCGTTTGTGCTTTTTTGGCTCTTTTTGCGACTCCATCGATTCCTCCTTCATTGATTCCTTCTTTGACTCCTTTTTTCCATTAGGTTCTTCCATGTGGCGTTCTTTGCCAGCTGCTTTGCGCATCGAAGAGGCTTCTTGCTCATACTTGTGACCAACTTGCTTCTTGGCCTCGTGTTCTCGTTTCATGTGCAGTGCGATGGCGAGAGCTTGGGCCATTGGCTTACCTTCCAACCGAAGCTTCGCGATGTTGCCTGCAACGTCATTCGGGTCACCGAGAGGCATCTTTTTTTATCAGTTCAATAGCATGCTCGTTTATAAAATGCCGGTCGCGATTGGCGTGGGTTGTGAATTTATCGGTGCAATTGGGCATGTAGCACTTGATCGCTGGAGCCTTGTGGTGTCTGGCTATGTGTATGTATCTGGCGAAATACGAGTTGAATGGTTTGTTGTCGCACTCTTCGCAGTAGTACAGATCGTTTGTCGTGCGCTTCAATTTACGCTTCCTACCTCGTGTCTCTAGGTGCTTTTCAAGGCTTCGCTTTCTCGATGTGGTCAAGAGCTTGGGCTCCATTTTTTTCATACACATGTTTAGCGAATCAATTTTTTATTTGGATCAATGATCGTATCGCGATACCGCTTCTTATTATATTTCTTTTGTAGTTGGGCTCGATATAGCTCCTTATTGTCTTTCTCTTCTACTTCTTGTTGTAAAGCTCGCTTCTTGGATACCCGTTTTCGATCTTGCTCTGTGTGCCAAGGTTCGATTCGTATTCTCTTCAATCGGTCTTGATAGTCGTATTCTGGCGGCATGACCTGACCTTTTGTGTTGGTGACCCTGTATCTCTTTTTGGGTTGTTGTATAGCAGTCACCAGTGTCGTTGGGTTGTAGTACATTCCATCCACATGCTTGCGTAGAATGATGTTGCCTGGTACTTCAATCCAGTCTTTTTCACCCAGATTGACTGGTAATGCGGTTTCATAGTTGAAAATGTCATTCAAGTGTTGCGTCCCACCACTAATACCTTTTGATTTCATCTCGGTATTGGACAGACTTGTTTTGAAGCCTCGATTTTTACCTCCACCCGATTGGAATTCGCAAATGTAATTATCTGGGTGGTATATATAAACATTCTTGTTGTATGGATACTTTTTGCCAATCTTCTTGTTCAGCTCATTGACAGGCTTTCCCAACCCAGGACCAATTGGTATAATATCTTGTGGATCTTCACCTGCCAATGCTACAAACATACAGCTGTCAGTGTCCATGTAAAGCACTCTGTTTATGCCACATGGTTCTAGCAACTCGTTATACAGCTTCAATCGAGCTTGAGCGGTAGTAAATACTGCGATACCGATGTTTCTTCTACTAACTACTTTGTGTACGTTTTCATGTCCCCATACCGTGTTGGACTTTTCTTGTTTTGTTTTGGGTCTGGTTTTGAGTATGACCAAGTTTGGACTTACGTCATCCCATGATACCTCTTTGC
>Ga0153915_10005558_pt1 | contig 11727 bp, 7 predicted proteins | sample Opewatmetagenome_2_FD_107003 | JGI IMG/M metagenome (GOLD analysis project Ga0153915, IMG submission 107003) | Freshwater wetland microbial communities from Ohio, USA - Open water 3 Core 3 Depth 3 metaG | ecosystem: Environmental > Aquatic > Freshwater > Wetlands | place: USA: Ohio, Lake Erie...
GCCGTGTGGGCAGTGCCGTTATACGTCACCGTCGAGCTAGCCATGAAATCGCTGCCGTTGATGGTCAGTGTCTGCGCCGCCGCGCCGATCAAGGCAGAGCTGGGAGCCAGCGAGGTGATTGCAGGGACTGGTAACACAACCGTGAAATTCACACTATTGGAGCTGCCGCCGCCGGGCGCTGGGTCGGTCACCACGACTGGGTCGCTTCCCACCGCGCTCTGGTCGCCGGCGCTCAACTGTATGGTTAGCTGGCTCGCGCTGCCAAAAGTCGCCGTGTGGGCAGTGCCGTTGTACGTCACCGTCGAGCTGGCCACGAAATTGCTGCCGTTGATGGTCAATGTCTGCGCTGCCGCGCCAACGAAGGCGGAACCAGGAGAGAGCGATGTGATGTTCGGCACGGGGTTGTTCGGCGGCAGTGATGCTCCACCTTGGCATCCAATAATCAGCAGTGCCGACAGCAAACCTAGAAGCAGCGCGTACAAGCGGTTGTGAGTGGAGTGCGCCACAAAGTCCTTTCATCGATCGAGAAGACAAGCGGATTCCGCGCTACCAGCTCCCGGGGAGAGGGAGACAGGCGTGCGGCTACCTCCGCCACACGATGCCGGTTGTTATCCGAATACTGTGGATCGGGCTGTTCGCCAGCTGGCTAAACAGGTAATCGCCTTGGATCATTCTCCAACCCCAATGTTTGGCAAAGAAATAATCAACGCCTCCCCCCAGCGCCGAGGCGAAGTTCGTATCCTTTACAAATCCCGGGAGTGCAATCCCCACCAGGTCGGGGGATGCTGCTGACAACCTTCCATGCGCGGCTCCTACAAGGAAGTGACCGAACATCTCGAATTTCTCGGGGACGCGAATCGTGAACTTGGGACCGAAGAGAAAGAAGTAGGCGTCCTGGTTTACCTGGGGGATCGGCAGGATACCAAGGAGCATGACATTCTTGCTTGATCCGCTGTGGCCACTGAAATCCGCGGTGAGCCCGATGTGCTGGCTGAGATTCAAGGTTGCTTGAAGGTTCCAGCCATATGCGGAAACGCGTGTGAAGAGGAGACCATCGTTCAAGTAAGAAAATCCGGCATAGATATCGAGCTTGGAGTATGGGACGGTGCCGCTGTTCGGCGTGGGAATACCGGCATCCCCCGCCGGCGCGATCCGGCCAGCCAAGCCGGTCCCGGCGAGGGGTACAGGCGCGCGCTCACTTTCAAGCGCAAGAACTCCCGGCGTATTTCTTGCATCGGTAACTTCCTGAGCGGATGTGGGGAAAACGTGCAGGCAAAGAAACGCTCCCAAGGCGGCCGTGATTACTGCCCACCTCTTCTTCATCTAGTCTCCCTTTCGATTTTTGAAGTTGACTTCAAGAACGAGGATGCGCTGCTTGACGCCACCAATGAGCGTGACGAACCCAGCGCAATCATGCACATATTGGGCCTCGCTTCCTTCGCAGGGTCATCGCACAAACAACGATTCGTTGCGATCGGTGCGATGTCCGTTACGCAATATGCATTATGGTGAGATCTAACATCCGTTGGTCCGAGCCTCATAACTCCCCTCTCCCCAATTCGTTGAGCAATTCTCTTGCCATTAGAATGTCGCTGAATCCACTGTATTTGAGCAGGAATTCAGACTTCAGAACGGCTCTCGAATACCGAAGTGGGAATGGACAAATGGGAATGGACAAATAAGGCCTAAACACGCCTTGCTCTGTTACCACGCATGAGGGGGGAGGACCTCAATCAATTACTTTCCGGCGGGCAACGGAAACAGGCCGAACAGCTGCCGTCGGTCAGAATTTCGGTGAACCACAGGCGCTAAATGTCTGGCCCTGATCGAGGATTTCGATACGATCCATCGGTTCTTCGACGATTACTCTTGGAAGCACCCCTGGTAACATGCACCTTTCCGTATTCCATCGGTGATCGCATCGGAGTAGCAGAATCGGTCGCCCGGGATGGGGACAAGAGAAGCGTCGAGCTGCCGTTACGTCGAACATGGCCATGAAAGGAAAAGTCTATCTCGTCGGAGCCGGGCCGGGAGCCCCTGATCTCCTGACCGTCAAAGCAGCTCGCCTGCTGCGCCAGGCGGAACTGGTTCTGCACGACGATTTGGTGTCGCCGGAAATTCTCAAGCTGATCCCGGCCCGAACGCAAGTTCGGAACGTGGGCAAGCGCTGCGGCCATGCGAGCACGTCCCAGGAGGAGATTCACTCGCTGCTCATCTCCGCGGCGCGCGACGGCCGCCAGGTTGTCCGTCTGAAGGGGGGCGATCCGATGATCTTTGGTCGTGCGGGTGAGGAGATCGATGCGTTACGCAAAGCGGGTGTCGAATTTGAGATCATTCCGGGCGTGGCCGCCGCGCTCGGCGCAGCCGCAGCAGCCCAGATTTCCCTTACGAATCGGAGTCTGGCTTCCAAGGTGGTGTTCTTGAGCAACCACCACTGCGCGGTGAACACCCCATTCCAGCGGGACGATTTCCGCTGTCACGATGCCACGGTCTTCGTGCACATGCCCGGCAGTGATTACGATGGCTTGGCTGCAAGGCTGAGTGCTGCCGGCCTGGGTCCCGAAACTGCCTGCCTGATTGTTTCACGCGCTGCGTCGGCCGAAGAACAGATTCATCCGACCACGCTTATGGAATTGCCACATGCGCCCCGCCTTCCTGCGCCCGTACTGCTCATAATCGGTGCCGTGGCGGGAACCTATTGCTGCGGTAAAGATCGCGGCCGTGTCCCGGCCGGCGCGTGATTCACGCAACCTGCGGATTCGGAGGACTGCGATGAATCAGCCGTTGTGCGAGCTACGCAGGGCAAGCGGTAGCGTATCCACGGGCATGATCACCCGGCTAGGACGGATGGGAACCACAAAGCCGGAGCAACCCTCCGCTAGGAGGAACCGGCCTTACTCTCGCTGCGTCTGATGTCGTCGCTGAGGATGATGGCTTCCGCGACTTCCTTCATGGGCCTGCGTCGCTGGCTGCTTTGCCTCTGGAGGATCAGATAGGCATCCTCTTCGCTCAATTGCAACTCGCGCTGCAGAATTCCTTTGGCGCGCTCGACAACTTTCCTCGACTCCAGTTCGGAAGAGAGCTGCGAGACCTCGCCCTCCAGGCGCGCCATTTCGACTTCGGCCCCGACGAGAAAGCCGATGGTTGAAATCAACTGAATTTCAGACAGCTCATAACTGTGAGCCTGACGGTGCTGGACATTGATGACTCCCACCACCTTGTTACGGCACAGCATGGGCACGGACAAGAAGGCTTCATAGCCGTCCTCGGGCAGCTCGTGGAACGAACGGAATCGGGGATCCTGGGAGGCGTTGCACGGAATGGCGACTGGTTCCTTGTGCTGCGCCACCCAGCCCGTGATGCCTTGCCCCACGCCCAGCTTCAATCGATCCACCACTTCCGCGTGGGGGTTCTTGGATGCCCGCAAGATGAGTTCTTTCCCCTCCAGCACGTAGACAAAGCATGAATCGCACTTTGCGACGGCAGAGACGAACTCCACCACGCGTCCCAAGACACCGTGGAGCGGACCCACTCCGGCAATTCGCTTTCCGATCTCGTGCAAAAAGCCGATGTCTTGGTGCCCGCTGGATCGAGAATCGTTACTCATATAACGACTCTATCGGGCCGTTGCAGCAGCAGTCCAATCCAAATTTCGAGTGTGAGACATCACCGCTGAGAATACCCCGGTGGGCAATCACTCCGAGAGGCGCGCGGTGTGCCTCGCGTGCACGTGCGCCAGCATCAAGTATGGCGCTGCCAGGACTCCCGAAACCACACTCATCCATTGGCAAGCCTGCTTGATGTAAGCCAGGAAGCCACTCCGCCATGCGCGATGCAATCAGCCGGCACGTCTTCGTTTGTTGCGGACTCGATCGGCACTTCGATCGAGACAACGCCGTTCTCGACGCGGGTCGAGAAGGTCGCGAGGCACGGGCGAGTGTTGCCGGGGCTAGTGACGCTGCCCGTTTCAAGGTTCACCTTCCAGGCGTGCAGCGGGCAGACGACCGTCGGGCCGGAGACAATGCCTTCGGATAGAGGGCCGCCGCCGTGCGGGCAGCGGTTGTCAATGGCGAGGAACCGGTCGCCGAGATTGAAGATGGCGACTTCGTGGTTCCCGGCCTTCACCGCTCGTCCCTCGCGCAGCGGGATGTTGTGGCAGTGCGTGACACGGATCCATTTTCTGGGTTGATTCATGCGAGCACCTCTTCCAAGGGTTCAATTTGGACAAACTGCGTGGCAACCTTCGGCACGTCGCGTTCCAGCCACGCGTCTCGCGCCAGCGCCTTTGATTTGCGCAGGCGGTCCAACAGAGCGCTCTTCGCGGCATCCGTGGCATAGGCGGTCTCCTTGCGAACCTTCTCGATGCCCAGCCGCTCCACGAAGTCATATGACCGCTCGAGGTAATTTGCGTTTTCGCGGTAGTACTGAAAGAAAACCTCGGCCGCTTCCAGAGCTTCCGCCGTCGTACCCACGGTGATCAGCAGATCCGCCTTGCGAACCTTCTTGCCCGCGGCCCCGCCCACAACCACCTGCCAGCTTCCTTCCTGCCCTACAAGCCCGATGTCTTTCACGGTGGCCTCGGCGCAGTTGCGCGGGCAACCCACCGCTCCCATCTTCACCTTGTGCGGCGTGTAGAGGTTCTCCAGGCGACGTTCGAGCTCGATGCCCGCGCTGGTCGAATCCTGCACGCCAAAACGGCAGAAGTCTGTGCCGACGCAGGTCTTCACCATGCGGACGCCCTTGGTATACGCCTGACCCGAAGGCATGCCGAGATCCGCCCAGATCTTCGGCAGATCGGACTTTTGCACGCCGAGGAGATCAATGCGCTGGCTCCCGGTGATCTTGACCATGCGCACGCGGTACCTCTCGGCAACGTCGGCGATGCGCCGCAGCTCATCCGGCGAGGTCACGCCGCCGCGCATGCGCGGAACCACCGAAAAAGTTCCGTCCTTCTGGATATTCGCATGCACGCGGTCGTTGATGAATCGCGCCGAGCGGTCCTCGTCGTGGCCGCCGCACCAGAGCATGTCCAGCATGTAGGAAAGAGCCGGCTTGCAGATCTCGCAGCCTTGTCCATTTCCGTAGATATCCAGAACTTCCTGCACCGAGCGCAGCTTTTGACTCCGGAGAATGTCCCGCAGGTTGTCTTCGGCAAAGGGAACGCACTTGCACAGGGTCCTCTTGGTCTCCTCCTGGAACTCGGGCACGACGGCCTTGAGGAACTGCTGGCAGAGGTCCGTGCAGCTCCCGCAACCCGTGGAGGCGCGCGTGCATTCCTTCAGTTGAGGAAGCGTCTGGATACCTTGCTCGTGGATGGCATGGATGATGGTGCCCTTGGTAACGCCCATGCAGCCGCAAACCGTTTCGGTATCCGGCATCTGGGCGATGTCCAGACCCGAGTCCTCGGCGGGACCCGGAAATAGGAGTTTGTGGCGAACGGAGGCGAGATCCTGGCCGGACCGCAGCCACCCCATGTAGCGGTGGCTATCGGAAGTGTCGCCCACCAGGATCGCACCCGCCAGTTTCCCGTCGCTCAGCGTCAGTTTCTTGTAGATGCCTAGCGCCGGGTCCTCGTAGCGAACCACATCGGTTCCGGGGGCCTCCTCGTTGAATACTCCGGCGGAAAATACGTCGACTCCCATGATCTTAAGCTTGGCCGCCTGCACGCTGCCTTCGTACACCGGACCTTTATTCCCAGTGATCGTGGCGGCAACCACTTTTCCCTGTTCGAGAAGCGGGGCGACGAGGCCGTAGCAGATGCCCCTGTGTTCCACACATTCCCCGACGGCGAAAACGTCTGGGTGCGACGTCTCCATATAATCGTTGACCTCGATACCGCGGTTGACTCGAAGACCCGCCATGCGCGCCAATTCGACGTTCGGGCGAATGCCCGCGGCGACAACGATCAGGTCAGCGCGGATGCTGGTGCCGCCCCTGAACACGATGGCCTCGACCCTGCGACCACCCACAATGGCCGACGTCGCCCGGCCCAGCAAGACCTCGATACCGACCGATTCCATTTTGGACTTCAGGCACTGCCCGGCTGCAAAGTCGAGCTGGCGCTCCATCAGCGTGTCCATCAAGTGCACGACGGTGACTTCACAGCCCTGCAGTTGCAGGCCGCGAGCCGCTTCCAGGCCCAGCAGCCCGCCTCCGATGACCACCGCTCGAAGCCCCTTTCGTGCGCGTGCGAGCAGCGCGCGCGTATCGTCGAGGGTCCGGAAAACGAACACTCCGTCCTTTTCAATGCCCTCAATGGGCGGCATCACGGGGGAACTGCCGGTGGCGAGCAGGACTTTGTCAAACGGGGTCACGCTGCCGTCATCGGCCGTCACCGCCTTTCGCTCGAAATCCAGGTCGACAACGCGCACACCCAATTGCAGGCGAATGTTGTGCCGCCCGTACCACTGGAGATCGTTCAGAGTGATGTCGTCGACAGACTTCTCACCTGCCAGGACGGACGAAAGCAAGATGCGGTTGTAATTGACGTGGGTCTCATCACCGAAGATCGTGATCTCGAACTGCGGAGCATGCTTCAGTATCTGTTCCACGCAGGCGACCCCTGCCATGCCGTTTCCGACCACCACGAGTTTCTTCATCGCGACATGTCCTCTCGAGGTCCCGGCCTGTCGTACGAGCCGTTGCGCCTGCCGCGCGCTTGCAGGGAATCCGCCGTCTTCTCGACTCGTACGGCGCACTGCTTGTAATTTGGCTCCCGCGAAATCGGGTCAAACGCGCTCTGGGTCACCTGGTTTACGTTTGTCTCAGCGAAGTGGAATGGCATGAACACTTGCCCCGGCCCGATGATTTCCGTCACGCGCAACTCGACTCCCCGCACACGGCTCCGTGGGGATACGATGTCCACCCGCTCGTGCGGCTTGAGGTGAAGCGCCTGGGCGTCCCGCGGGTTCATCTCCAGCCACGCATTCGGCGACATCCGCTCCAGGATAGGTACCTGGCCAGTCTTCGTCCGCGTGTGCCAGTGCTCGACGGTGCGACCCGTATTGAGCACGAGCGGAAAGTCCGCGCTGGGTTGTTCCGGGAAGGGCTCCCATTCCACCGCGATCAGCCGCGCCTTGCCATCCTCTGTGGGAAAATGCCCATCGGAATAGAGGCGTGTGGTTTCTATTGCGGCGTTGGCACCGGGAAACGGCCATTGGATTCCACCGGATTGTTCGATCCGCTCGTAATCCATTCCCGAGTAGTCACAGAGTCTGCCCGCGGAGATCCGCTTCCACTCCTCGAATGCATCGCCTGGTTGCGCCCATCTGGAAAACAACTCGTCGTAACAGCCGAGCTGCCTGGCCAGGCTGAGGAAAATATCAAAATCGGTGCGTGCCTCTCCCGGCGGATTGACGGCGCGGTTCACTTTGCTCACGCGCCGATCCGAATTCGTATATGTGCCTTCCTTCTCGCCCCAGATCGCAGCCGGAAGAACAAGGTCGGCCCACGCAGAGGTGGGCGTAGGATGGAAACCATCCTGCACAACCAGAAACTCCAGGTTTTCGAAACTCTGTTCCAGGACGTCCAGATTGGGAAACGAAACAATCGGGTTCGTGGCGATGACCCACAGCGCCCGAATCTTCTTCGCCAGCATCGCTTCGATGATGTCGGGGTAGGCCAAGCCGCGCGAGGTGGGAATGCGGTCCACGGGGACGCGCCAGAGTGCTGCCAGATCTTCGCGGTCCTTCCGGCTCTCGAACTTGCGGTACCCGGGGAGGCCTGAGGTGAAGCTCGTCTCGCGCGACCCCATCGCGTTGCACTGTCCGGTGATCGAGAAGGGCGAAGCGCCGGGTTGGCCGACGTTGCCGGTGATCAAGGCGAGGTTGTTGATGGCCGTGACGGTATCCGTGCCTTTGGTGCTGTGGTTGACACCCATCGTCCAGCCGACAAACGGCGCCTCGGCGTGCGCGTAAATCCAGGCGGCCTTGAAGATCTGCTCCTGAGTGAGTCCGGTAATCTCAGCAACGTACGCCAGTGTGTATTTCCGAGCGGACTGTTCAAGCACCTCAAAACCAACCGTGTGCTGAGCAATATATTCGCGATCCACCCAGTTGTTTTCGATGAGGAGGTGAATCATGCCATTGAGAAGCGCGACGTCTGACCTCGGCCTGAGGGGCAGGTGCAGGTCGGCCAGCATGGCGGTCTTCGTCACGCGCGGATCAACGACAATGAGCGTCTGGTTCGGATTGGACTCCAGCCTCTGACAGAGAATGGGATGGTTCTCAGCGATGTTGGCTCCGATCAAAAGCACGACGTCGGCGATGGCCATGTCTTCATATGCGCCGGGAGGTCCGTCGCTGCCGAACGACCGCTTGTAGCCGGCGACGGCCGTGGCCATGCACAGCGTAGTGTTTCCGTCGTAGTTCTTCGTGCCCAGGCCAAGCTGTGCCAGCTTGCCGAGCGTGTAGAACTCTTCGGTGACCAACTGCCCGGTGCTTAGGATGCCGACCGCATTGGGTCCGTGCTCCTGTTGGATGCTCCGGAATTTCTCCGCCATCGTGGCCATGGCTTCATCCCAGGTGACACGCCCGAGCCTGCCCTTCTTGCGCAGCAGCGGATACCGGGCGCGGTTCGGCGCTTCGAGCGTGTAATGTTCAGACAGTCCTTTGGGGCACAACTTCCCGAGGTTGACCGGGTGCTCGGGATTTCCGCGCACGCTCACGGCGCGGCCGTCCTTCACGCCGACCAACATTCCGCAGCCTACCGAACAGTAACCGCAGGTCGTGGAGACCCAGCGATCCGGGATCTTCTGCGCCGAGGTGTAGCCCGTCATGGTGTCCGTGGCGTAGGCATACTTCTCGTCGAGGATGTCGAGTCCCAACAGCCGCTTCAGATTCATGCCGCCACCTTCTCAATCGAGAGATAGGAAGCGGCCATGTTTTTCGGGACCACGCTTACAAAGAAGAGGTAGCGCCCGAGGATTTCCCCGGCGAGAGCCAAGCCCAGCGACCCGCACGCACCGATTGCCGTCGGCAAGAACAGCGGTATAGCAATTCCGCCAACAAGCAGCAGCGCCGCGCGCCCGAGCAACGCGGACGTCAGGGTGGTCGAAAGCAGCCGGGCCGAGGCTTGGGCTTCAAATATGTCGGACGATGTGAGCCACAGGAACTTGAGGGCTTGGTTCAATAGCTGCGCCCCTGCCGCTGCAACGGCTGCGCCCATCAGCCAACGCCGGTCGCCCACCCCGATGCTTGCGGCAAGAAGTGGCCCGAGAAGAGCGGCAGTTAAATAGAATTCGACAACCGTATGCTTGCTGTTCCATGCGGGCCGCGCTCGAACCAGATAGATGCACGCACTGGCCAGGACGCCCGCAGCACCCAGAAACGATGTCAGCGCCCCGAGTGCCGCGCTTCCCGGCAACATGGACCACAGCCATGCGGCGTATAGACCAGCAATTCCGGAAAAACAGGTAAACATCAGGACTTCCCGGCTGAGCCACGATCGTCTCCACATCTTCAGCGCGCGATAGGCATGAACCGGACGGCCGAGGTGCATCGTGGATGCAGCCAGTGCCAGGCCTCCGACCAGGAGCGACACAATCGCCGCGGCGCCCAGCCCCGTGACCTTCCCACACAGTTGCAGCAACCAAATCGTTGTGAACGTGCCGGCGGAAAGCTGCGTCAGAACCGTCATGATTACGAGCGGCCAATGCGGCTGCTCCGGGCGGACGCGGCCCAGGTCCACTTTTTGTGCGTCCGGCGGCAGCGAGACCGGCAGGGTGATGCGCGTCGATGAGATGCTGTCGTCGGCGGAAGGAAGCCCGGGAGCGTTCGCGCTCATGACAAATTCGCTCTTCCATGCGGCGATATTCACGATCTCGATCTCAATGGCGCCCTCCGGACACGCGCTCACGCATGCCGGTTCGCGTCCTTCCGCCAAACGGTTGTGGCACATGTCGCATTTGCCGACGACGCCGCGCTCCGGATTGTATTGCGGAACGCCGTACGAGCAATTCCACGTGCAGTATTGGCAGCCGATGCACGCTTCGGCGCTGTGCAGCACCACGCCCGTAACCGGGTCTTTCGAATACGCATCCACAGGGCAGCCGGCCAGGCAAGTGGGATCGAGGCAGTGATTGCATCCCATCGACAGGTGCAAGCGCTGGGTGTTCGGATACCACCCCCCCTCGATCTCGCCCACGCGCCGCCAGTTGATCTCCGCCGGATTGCCGTTCTGCTCGTTGCAGGCCACGACGCAGCACTTGCAGCCGATGCATTTGGTCATGTCGAAATGAAAGCGATACTGCTCGCCCGGCAGCAGCAAACGCTGCGGTATTCGCTCCGCCACCCGCGCTGGCGCAGTTCCGCACGTCGGCGCAAGGCCGGGAATGCCGGCAAGCTTCGGCGTCAATATGAAATGGACGCTCTGCTCCTTCGCTCGATCGAGTAGGGGCAATGACATAAGAACTTCCCACGATCTCCGTCTGGCCGAATCCCGGCCCGTGTTTAATCTCCATCCCGGAAGTCACGTACGCGTGTTCGATCGTTACCCGGTGGCCCCTCAACGCCTGTATCGGTTTATCGCGGGACAGTGCCGCCGCGGCAAAAGGCCATCCAAGTGACACACAACCGCCCGGCCCAAATCGCCAATGGGCACATGCTTCTCCGCAAACAACCTGTCGGTGAGCTCTACTCAGAGCACGGTGGACATACTTGGACACAACGTTGTGTCCGGATGGAATTGACGCTGCGGACGGCCTATCTCTCCAACTCGACGTTGAATCGCCCGGGATCCACAGGAGCTATGGACTGTCTGTTCTCCCGATGTCTCCGGAAACTGCGCCGCGTTGCAGTGTCAACTTTGTCGCACCCAAATTATGCGGCGGCTTGACCCCCACGGCAAATTCAGGTTTTGGATGACTGCCATCAAAGAAACGTAATGTCCAGCTGCGGAGACTTCATCGATATTTGTCCCTCGCCAACATTCTATCCGGGTCGAACATGGCGGTTTGGCAGGACGCACCTGAGGCACAAAGATGTTTGGCAAACATTTCCCGTGAGCCGGCAGAGCTTCGCACAATGTAGATGATTTTGTGACTGCGAAAGCACTCAACTTCCACAACTTTCAATCAAATTCAATACGTAGGCCGCAAACAGTTCAACACCAATCCCTTAGAAACATTAAGAATCCATAGATTTCAATAGGCTTTGGAATCTGGTTCGGGACCAGGAGGTCGGTGGTTCAAATCCACTCGCCCCGACCATTCTTTTCAAAGAGATACCTAGGACTCCTGGTCTTTCATCCACATCAGTGTAGATAAAATTGTAGACAGCCAACTCCATCGACATTCAACATTCGCTTGTCGCGCCGGTCTTCGTTCGATCCCCACTGCCCCTGCCAGCTTTTTTATCTTCTTCTAAGAACCCGCAAAACCCACGAGGCAGCAAAAGGCAGCAACTCGGTCTTTTCACGAGTGACATGCAAGGCGAAAAGACGGTATGACCTGAGAGGTATCATTCATTGGATTCCAGTTAAGATATAGAGCCTGAATGCCCTTAAGCGAAGCCGGTATGTGCCGGACGTATGCTCTACCGAAGCTGCGGTGCTGCTGACCACAACGTGACGCAATGCAGTGGCGGGATGCTCGGCGTCACGGTGTCGTCCACGACCAACCATATTACAACAACGGGGTATTCCTATGATGCGGCGGGCAACATGCGCGGGCGGATGGTATCACTATGGCAGTTACCGAGGAAGTAATCTCTTCCTGCATCTGCGATCGCA
>Ga0153915_10005559_pt1 | contig 11727 bp, 9 predicted proteins | sample Opewatmetagenome_2_FD_107003 | JGI IMG/M metagenome (GOLD analysis project Ga0153915, IMG submission 107003) | Freshwater wetland microbial communities from Ohio, USA - Open water 3 Core 3 Depth 3 metaG | ecosystem: Environmental > Aquatic > Freshwater > Wetlands | place: USA: Ohio, Lake Erie...
ACCGCGGAACTCGCCAAGCTGCTGGCCGCCCCGATCATCCTGGTGGTCGACTGCGACAAGGTCACCCGGACGACCGCGGCCATGGTCCTCGGGTGCCGGCATCTCGACCCCGAAGCGGATATCCGGGGGGTGATCCTCAACCGGGTGGGCGGGAGCCGCCACGCGGCCATCGCACGCCGGGCAGTCGAACGATACGCCCAGGTGCCCGTCCTCGGGGTCGTGCCGAGACTGGACCAGGCGGATTTTCCCTTCCCGGAGCGGCATCTGGGCCTGGTTCCGCCGCAGGAGCACGAACAGACCCGCGCCGTCCTGGAGAAGGCGGGAGGAATCGCCGAGGGGTGCCTGGACATGGACGGGATGATCCGAGTCGCCCGGGACGCCCCGCCGCGGGGGGAGAATCACTTCCCGGTTCCGGACCCGCACGAGGCGGCCAACACCGAACCGGTGAGGATCGGTGTGATCCGGGATCGGGCCTTCCAGTTCTATTATCACGAGAACATCGAGGCCCTGACCGATGCCGGCGCGCGGATCGTTGCGATCAGCGCCCTGGACGACGAGAGGCTGCCGGATCTCGATGCCCTGTACATCGGCGGCGGCTTCCCCGAAACGCAGGCAGCCCCCCTCTCCCGCAATGAGGGCTTCCGCCGTTCCCTGCGTGAGGCGGTGGACAGCGGCCTGCCCGTCTATGCCGAGTGCGGGGGATTCATCTACCTGGGCGAATCCCTGAGGGTCGGCGATGCCTGCTACCCCATGGTCGGCGCACTGGCCGTCTCGTTCGGGATGGAGAGGCGCCCCCAGGGACACGGCTACACGGTCCTGGAGGTGGCAAGGCCGAATCCCTTCTTCCCGGTCGGGACGAGGCTGAAGGGCCACGAGTTCCATTATTGCCGGGTCCTGGCCTCGGGGGCGGACGAAAGCCGGCTGGCCTTTCGCATGGAGCGAGGAGCCGGGATGGACGGCAGTCGCGACGGTCTGATGGCCGGCAATGTCCTGGCCGGTTTCACCCATCTGCACGCCCTGGGGACGCCTCTTTGGGCCCAGGGCATGATCGGTGCGGCCCGAAGACACAAAAAGAGGAGGAGCGAACCCACCGGTTCCCTTCCTTGAGACGATGAACAGGAATCAGCACAACCCAAATAAAATAGACTTAATGGAGGTTATCGCAAATGCCCACGATTGAACTGGCGGGAAAAACTTACGAAGTGGATGAGGACGGATTTCTTCAGGAACTGGACAAGTGGAGCGAGGAGTTCGCACAGGCCTACGCCCATATGGAAGACATCGAGGGACCGTTGACGGAAGAGCATTGGAAGGTGATCAACTACCTGCGGAATTACTATCAGCAGTTCGGTATCGCCCCCATGATCCGGAAAATCTGCAAAGACCTGGGGATCGACATGAAGAAGCTCTACGAGCTCTTTCCCACAGGACCCGCCAAGGGGGCCTGCAAACTGGCCGGCCTCTCGAAACCGACGGGCTGCGTCTGATCGCGACTCCCAGGGACGGTCCCGAAGGTGCGAGCTCCCGACCGGCACCGAGGGGCCGCACCCTGCTCCTCCAGGGTGGATTTTGATCCAGGTCACGCGATTCACGGATGCGGAAAGGGCGTTTCGTTATGCTCGACGAATTCAAGGTGAATGAGAAAACCATCCGCCTGATGGTTGGCTTGATCACCGAGATCAGGGATATGGATGGGATCGTTTATTACGCCCGCCCGGATTTGCTGTTGGGATCGGGATTCGGCACGGCGATTTCCACCCAGGGGGGGACCGGGATTCAGGAAGAGTTGAAAAAGGCCGGCAGCGCCGGCACGACCGATGTGGTCGCCACGGGCGCGGGCAACCTTCCCGTCAAGAGCATCCTGCACGCCGTCGGGCCCCGGTTCCAGGAGGAAGATAGCGAGGAGAAGCTGAAGGCGACCATGCTCAATGCGCTACGGAAAGCGGCAGAGCTCAGACTGCAGAAGATCGCCTTTCCCGCGATGGGAGCGGGGTTCTATGGGATTCCGCTCGACGTCTGCGCCCGCGTGACCCTGGGGGCGGCCAGGGAGTTCCTGGAGAAGGCCGCAGCCCCCCCGGAGGTTGTCTTCTGCCTTCGGGACTCCAGAGAATTGAAGGTTTTCCGGGAACATCTGCAACGGCTGAAATGAAGGATCCTTGAAGTCAGAGAGGCTTTTTCTTTCCCCCCGAAACGGCATTTCCCCTCCGGATCGCTTACCCAGGGGAAGGCAAGTGTAGGAGCAGCAGGATGAGCGAGACCCTCCGTTTTCTTTCCGACGATCTGCAACTGATGGCTTTGAGCTTCATGGCTGTCGTCTATGTTTTCCGGATTCGCTGGCTCTTGAAATTCAAGGCCTCGGCGGAACGGCAGGCACCTTCCGGGGCCGCGGGGACCTCTCCCTTCAAGGGGATCGTCTATTCCTGGGCGAATATCGCCATGCCCTGGTCCATGGAGAGCACCCGGCGCATGATCTTCTTTTACCTTCAGTTTGTGGTCTTCCATCTGGCCGTGGCCGCCAATATCGCGATGTCCTTCGTCATTCCATACGCACCCGGTTTAATGAGGCCCATGATCGTGGTCCGCCTTCTGCAGGCCCTCTTTGCAGCGGCGTGCGTCATCGGCTGCTACCGGCTGTACCGTCGTCTCAGCCACCCGGCGATTCGCCTGATCAGTACGCCCGATGACTACTTTTCCCTGGCCCTGCTCACCCTGTGGTCCTTCGCTTCCATCTTCGCGGCTCCGAACCGCCCCGATCAGGGGGAAGGCCCGCTGATGGTTTATTTCGTCATGACCGCCTTCTTCTTGGTCTACGTCCCCTTCAGCAAAATCTCCCACTATCTCTACTATCCGTTCACCCGCTTCTATTTTGGGAGAACCATGGGACACCGTGGCGTCTATCCGGTTAAGCGGGTGACGCAGCCTAAGGCGACCCGTGCCTAGAGAAGCGGAATCAATTCGGGAGTAATGAATGACTCAACGCGTAAGATCCCATAAAGCCGAGAAAGTCGTCGAGAGGATGGGCAGAAAATTGAACCGCCAGATGGTCGGTTCTCTGGCGGGTTGCGTTCATTGCGGCATGTGCACGGAATCCTGTCATTACGTCCTGGCCAACCCTGACGATCCGACCTATGCGCCGGCTTACAAGGCGGACCAGATCCGGAAGATCTTCAAACGCAACTTCGACTGGACGGGCAAGGTCTTCCCCTGGTGGGTGCATGCCCAGGACATCCGGACCGACCAGGATCTGGAGACGCTCAAGGACATCGTCTTCGGAAAGTGCACCAATTGCAGGCGCTGTTCACTCAATTGCCCCATGGGGGTCGACTTCGCCACGCTCAACCGGATGGCCCGGGGGCTGCTCGTCTCCGTGGGGGTCATGCCGGAGGGCGTCGCCGTGGTCAGCAAGGACCAGTGGGAGGTGGGAAACCAGATGGGGGTCCTGCCGCAGGACTACCGGGAAACCCTCGAATGGCTCTCCGACGAATTGGAGGCGGAATTCAAAGACCCCGCAGCCCGGATCCCCATCGACAAGATGGATGCGGAGGTGGTCTACGCCATCAACCCCCGGGAGGTGAAATACGATCCCCGGACGATTTCCGATGCGGCCCGCATCTTCTATCTTGCGAACGAGAACTGGACCATGCCCAGCGAGGGCTGGGACATGACCAACTTCGGGCTTTTCTCCGGGGACGACGAACTGGGAGCGGCGGTCGCCCAGCGGGTCTATGACAAGGTGGCCGAACTGCGGGGCACGAGGCTGGTCCTGTCCGAATGCGGACACGGATACCGCTCGACCCGGTGCGAAGGGCCGAACTGGTCGGGGAAGGAGATCCCCTTCGTCATCGAAAGCTCGGTCCTGAGCATGCTCCGTTACATCAAGGAGGGCCGGATTCGGATAGACAAAAGCAAAAACAAGGATTCCTATACCTTCCACGACTCCTGCAACAATGCCCGCAGCTGCGGATTCTTCGAGGAACCGAGGGAGCTCTTGAACCTGCTGGTGACCGATTTCCGGGAGATGGTTCCCAACCGTGCGGAGAACTTCTGCTGTACCGGCGGGGGCGGGGCGATGTCCATGTCCGAATACACCCCGCAACGCCTGAAATCGGCCCAGATCAAGGCTGACCAGCTGAAGGCCACGGGCGTGAAGATGGTGGTCACCTCCTGTCACAATTGCGTGGATGGTCTGGCCGACGTGATCCGGCATTACAAGCTGGGCATGAAGGTGACGCAGTTGGTCAGCCTGACGGCCAACGCCCTGGTGGTCCCGGAGAAGATCGTGGTCCCGGTCAAAGCCCGGATACCGGAGGTCAGTCTGCCGCTGCAGGGCTTCAAGATCCTGGTCGTGGACGATGAGCCCGATATCCTGGCCTTCATCGCCACGGTTCTGGAGGATCAGGGAGCTGCGGTGATTCAGGCGGCCGACGGCGAGCAGGCGTTGGCATTGGCCCTCCAGGAGAAACCCGATTTGATCACCCTGGATTTGTCGATGCCGGGCAAGAACGGCGGATATGTCTTCGAAGAGATCAGGAACAATCCGGAGGCCGCCTCCACCAAGGTGTGCATCATCACGGGAAAACCGGAGCTGAGGCGCCTCATCTACGAACGCCCCGTCGCGCCTCCCGAGGGGTATCTGGATAAACCGGTCGACGAAAAGACCCTGCTGAGCAACATCAGGATGATCCTGGAACTGAAACACCCCCATGGGAACGCTTGAGGCTGCTCGGGAAAAGGCTTTTGATGGCAGACAATCCCTATAAGCACTACTTCGAAATGATGCCGGCCTACCTGACGATCCTGGACCGGGACCTCCGGATCGTCGAGGCGAATCAGCGCTTCCGGCAGGATTTCGGGGATTACGAGGGGAAGTGCTGTTACCAGATCAATCAGCACCGGTCGGAACGCTGCGAGAACTGCCCGGCGGAGCGCACCTTCCGGGATGGGCAGAGTCATGGAAACGAAGAAAAATTCACCAATTCTCTGGGGAATGAAGCCTTCTCGCTCGTCTACACCACCCCCATCGCCAACGACGCCGGCCAGATCACCCATGTCATGAGGATGGCCACGGACATCACAGAAATCAAGCTCCTGCAGAACCAGATCCGGGACAGCCGGGAGCGGTACCGCCAGCTCTTCGAGGAGGTGCCCTGTTACATTTCGATTCAGGATCCCAATCTGAGGATCGTAGAGGCGAATCGTCGGCTCCGGGAAGATTTTGCGGGCTTGCCGGGGGACAAATGCTATCGGGCATACATGCACCGGGCGGAGCCTTGCGTTCCCTGCGTGGCCAAGCAAACCTTTGGGGACGGCCAGGTCCACCAGTCCGAGGAGGTGATGACCTCCTCCAGGGGAGACCAGGTCAACGTTTTGGTGTATACGGCTCCGGTGCGCGATGCGCAAGGACAGATCAAGCACATTATCGAGATGGGCACCGACATCACCCAGATTCGCCAGCTCCAGTCCCAGCTGACCTCCCTGGGACTCATCATCAGCTCCATTTCCCATGGGATCAAGGGGCTGCTGACCAGTCTCGACGGGGGGGTGTATCTGGTCAACACGGGGCTGGCGAAGAACGACCGGGCGCGGTTCGAGCAGGGCTGGAAGATGGTGGAACGGAACATCACCCGGGTACGGAGGATGGTGCTGGACCTGCTCTACTATGCCAAGGACCGGGTCCCGGAATTGGAGACGATTCCGGCCCAGGCGGTCGCCGAAGAGGTCTGTGAGGTGATGCGGGGCAAGGCCGTGGAAATCGGCATCGGCTTCCGTTGGGAAATCGACAAAAATACCGGAAACTTGGATGCCGACTCCAAGGCGATTCGCTCCCTGCTGGTCAATCTCGTGGAAAACGCCATCGATGCCTGCCGGGTGGATAAGAAGAAGGCGGCCCATCTGGTGCGAATCGGATTGAAGGGTTACCCGGATCACATCGAATTCGAAGTGGAAGACAACGGCATCGGCATGGATGAGGAAATCCGGGAGCGGGCCTTCAGCCTCTTCTTCTCCTCGAAGCGGGGAAGCGGAACAGGGCTGGGGCTTTTCATCTCCAACAAGATTGCCCAGGCCCACGGCGGGGAGATCAAAATCGAATCGGAGCTGAACAAGGGAACCCGGATGATCGTCAAGCTTCCGCGGAAGCCTCCAGCCTCAGTCACCGAGGCACCCAAGGTTTGAGCAAGGAGGAATTTATGCCCGGCCCGAAGAGGATCTTGATTGTGGATGACGAGCAGGATATTCGGACGTACCTGTCCACGTTGTTCGGGGATGAAGGCTACGAAACGAGCGAGGCCAGGGATGGGGGGGAGGCCCTGCAGCAGATTCAGGCGGCACCCCCGGATCTGATCACGCTCGACATTTCCATGCCCGAAAAGTCCGGGATCCGTTTCTACCGCGAGATCCGAATAGACGAACGGTGGAAGCATATCCCGATTGTCGTGGTCACCGGGGTATCCGAGGACATGAAGACCTTCATCTCGTCGCGCCATCAGGTGCCGGCCCCGGAGGGGTTCGTTTCGAAGCCCATCGACCGGGAAGAGATCGTGGACGTGGTCCGCTCTCTTCTCAAATAGAGGATCGAGTATCCATGGGATTTTACCTTTTGTCTTACCTGTGCATCGCGGCGTTCGTCATCGCAACCGGTTACCGAATCTACCGGCAGATGACCCTGCCCGTCCACGTCCGCTGGGAGATCTATCCCGTCCAGACCGAAACGGCCGCCAAGGCGGCCTATGGCGGCTCCTATCTGGAGGAGATCGACTGGTGGGAAAAGAAGCGGGGAAGATCCCTGCTGAACGAAGTGCGCTACATGGTCCCGGAGATCCTGTTCATTCGGGGATTGTGGAAGGAAAACCGGGGCCTCTGGTGGGTATCGTTCCCCTTTCACTTCGGTCTGTACCTGATGATCGCCACTTTCGTCCTGCTCGTCATCCACGCCGCCTTCACCCTCTGGGGCGCGGCCGGCTTCGGGGAAGGCTCCTCCCCGCGGATCCTCCTGGACGGCCTTATCGCCCTGATGGGCTGGATCGGCCTGATCCTCGGGACGATCGGCTCCCTGGGGCTTCTCCATCGCCGGCTGACCGATCCGGAACTGAGGAATTACGCGACCCCGGCGGATTATTTCAACCTGATTCTCATCCTGCTCTTCTTCCTGTCCGCCCTCGTTGCCTGCCTGTCCGGCGATCCGCTTTTGGGAGGGGCCAAGGCCTATACGCTGGGCCTGCTGACCGGGGGAAATCCTCCGGTCCCGTACCTTCCCGGACAAAGCGCCCCCGGGATCCTGGCCATCGTCTCGGCGTCTCTCCTGGCGGCGTACATCCCGCTCACCCACATGTCCCATATGTTCATGAAGTACTTCCTCTACCACGACGTCAAATGGGACGACGCCCCGAACCGGAGGGGCGGCCGGATCGAGGCCGCCGTCCGGAAGAATCTGGCCTTGAGACCGACCTGGGGGGCAAAGCATGTCGAGGCGGATGGGCAGAAGACCTGGGGCGACATCGCCTCTTCGGCACCCAAGGAGGTGAAATGACCCGACCCCTGAACCCCGCCGGTATTGCCGACGCTTCGGAGTGCCTCTGTCACATCGAGACGGGGGAGCTCGCAGAGCTGCCGCCCCCTTACGAGGATTTCAATCGGGTGACCCTCCCCCCCCTGAAACCGGAACGGGCCAAGAATATCGAGGCCTCTCTGGACGACACGGTGGCCATCGGCATCCCCAAACCGGCCAGCAAAGAGGAAGAGGAGGCCCTGGTCCGCCGGTTTCTGGCGGGCCTGCAGAAGCTCTTCGAAAAGGAGAACAACTGGACCTTCCTGCAGCCCCTGCTGCTCTCCATGGAGCACTGCGCCAGATGCCAGACCTGCTCCAACGCCTGCCCCGTCTATGAGATGAGCGGCCACAAGGAGATCTACCGTCCCAACTTCCGCGCCGAGGTCCTGCGCCGGATCTGGCGGAAATACCTCAAACCGGGGGGGAAGCTCGCAGCCAAGCTCTCCGGCGACATCGACCTGAACTGGACTGCGATCGCGCGCCTGGCGGAGCTCGCCTACCGCTGCACGCTCTGCCGCCGCTGCGCCGCGGTCTGCCCGATCGGCGTGGACAACGGGCTCATCAATCACGAGATCCGCAAGCTCTTCTCCCAGGAAATGGGGATCGCCCCCAAGGAGATCCATGACAAGGGGACCGTCCAGCATCTCCGAGTCGGCTCCACCACCGGCATGAACCCCCTGGCCGCGAAGGACAGCATGGAGTTCATCCAGGAGGAGATGGAGGAGATCACCGGCTACAAGGTCGAGGTCCCCTGGGACGTGGAAGGGGCGGACATCCTCCTGCTCCACAACGCCGGGGAGATGCTCGCCTGGCCGGAGAACGTGGGGGCATTCGCCATCATCTTTCAGGCCGCCGGCATCTCCTGGACCCTGTCTTCGGAGGCAGCGGGATACGATGCCGTCAACTACGGATTGTGGTATGATGACGTCCAGTTTTCCCGTGTCGCCGTCAAGCACGCGGACATCGCCAGGAGGTTGAAGGTCAAGAAGATCGTCCTGGGAGAATGCGGCCATGCCCACAAGGCCCTGACCGTCATCGCCGACCGCCTGCTGACCGGAGACCTCAATATCCCCAGGGAGTCGGGCATGGTCACCCTGGAGAAGATCGTCCTGGGGGGCAAATTGAAATTCGACCCCCGGCGGAACGATTTCCCGGTGACCCTCCATGACCCCTGCAATGTCGTGCGGGCCATGGGGATCGTCGAACCCCAGAGGCGGATCCTGCGGAAGATCGCCCCCCGGTTCCGGGAGATGACGCCCCACGGCGTCATGAACTACTGCTGCGGCGGCGGTTCGGGTTTTGCGATCATGTCGGGCTACAACTTCTCCGAGTGGCGCAACCTCGTCAGCAGCCGCAAGAAGTTCCTGCAGATCCTGGAGGCGTTCAAGGGCGAGCCCCCGGAGGCCCCGAAATACGTCTGCGCCCCCTGCTCGAACTGCAAAGGGGCGATCCGGGACATCATCGGCTATTATCACGCCGAGGAGCGCAGCCGCCTGTATTACGGCGGCCTGGTCGAGCTGATCGTCAACGCCATGGCCGACATGAAAAAACCGCTCATCCGCTTCGGCGACGAGCCGTCGTGGACGGCGTGACAGGGCCAACCCTGAGAAAGGACTCCATTTGCGCTCAGAAATCTTTTTCGACCCTGCAACGTCGCGCATCGCTGCAAAGGCAAAACTCGCGCTGACGCGCTCAGACAGTTGCCTTTGCGGCCGCTCCGCTGCGACCGCTAGGGTGCCCGAAAAACCTTTCAATCGCGCTGCATGGACCCCTTTCTCAGGGTTGGCCAGGATTTGAAATGGAAGAAGCGGAATATTGGAATCGATTATGAACCTTTTGATGGCATTGGTGGCAATTACGGTGCTGGCCCTGTTGTCCCTGGGGATCGCCCTCAGCGGGACCCTGACCTACTGGCTGACGGTGGTCGTCCCCTACGCGGCCTTCGGCCTCTTTCTGGCCGGGTTCGTCTGGCGCATCGTGAAATGGGCCGGCGCCCCCGTCCCGTTCCGGATCCCCACGACCTGCGGTCAGCAGGCCTCCCTCCCCTGGGTCCGGAAGGCCCGCCTGGAGAGCCCCTCCGGACTTTGGGGTGTGATCGGACGGATGGCCCTGGAGGTCCTCCTGTTCCGCTCCCTCTTCCGGAACACCGCCATGGCGATCACGGGTCAGCGACCCGTCTACGGCAGCGCCAAGTGGCTCTGGTTCTTCGGCCTGACCTTCCACTGGTCGCTCCTGATCATCGTGCTGCGCCACCTGCGGTTTTTCGTCGAGCCGATCGCCCCCTGGATCGCCGCCCTCTCGTCGCTGGACGGTTTCTTCGAGATCGGCGTCCCGACGCTCTACCTGAGCGACATGGCGATCCTCGCGGGGCTCGCCTTCCTGTTCCTCCGCCGGCTGGTCGTCCCGCCTGTGCGGTATATCTCGATCTTCACCGACTACTTCTCGCTGCTTCTGATCCTGGGCGTGGTCGGCACGGGCCTGATCATGAGGCACTTCTATCCCGCGGACCTGCTGCAGGTGAAGAACCTGGCCCTGGGATGGGTCACCTTTTCGCCTGCCGTCCCCACGGGGGTCGGCACGCTCTTCACCATGCATTTATGCTTCGTCTTTACGCTGATGGTCTTCTTCCCGATGGGCAAGCTGATGCACATGGGCGGAGTCTTTCTGAGTCCCACGCGGAATCTCGCCAACGACAGCCGGATGCGCCGGCACATCAATCCCTGGAACTATCCGGTTGCGGTCCATACCTATGAGGAGTACGAGGACGAATTCCGGGACAAGATGAAGGCAGTCGGTCTGCCCGTGGATAAGGAGTAGCCATGTCCCTTGCCAAGATCCCCAAACCCGAAGAGCTGACCGCGATCCGGCATATGCCGCCGAAGAGCCCTTGGATGGACACCCCCACGGTCTTTCGGCCCGGGACCTGGAGCTACAGCGGCGGCGCCAAGAGCGTAACGGCGCTCGGGATGCCCAACCCCAGGGCCTGGCAGCCCTCCGACGAGGACTGGAAGCTCCCGGAGAACTGGCAGGCCATCATCCTGGAGGGGATGCGCGAGCGCCTGGAGAAGTACCGCTCCTTCCGGCTCTTCATGGACCTCTGCGTCCGCTGCGGCGCCTGCGCGGACAAGTGCCACTTCTACATCGGCTCGGGAGACCCGAAGAACATGCCGGTCCTGAGGGCCGAGCTCCTGCGTTCGGTCTATCGCCGCTACTTCACGGTGACCGGCAGACGCTTCGGCAGGCTCGCCGGGGCCCGGGACCTGACGATCGACGTCCTGAAGGAGTGGTTCTACTACTTCTACCAGTGCACCGAGTGCCGCCGCTGCTCCGTCTACTGCCCCTACGGCATCGACCAGGCGGAGATCACGATGCTGGGACGGGAGCTCCTGAACCTCGTGGGCTGCAACATCAACTGGGCGATCGAGCCCGCGGCGAACTGCTTCAGGACCGGAAACCACCTGGGCATCCAGCCCGGCGGCGTCAAGGACATGCTCGAATTTTTGGCCGACGACATCGAGGACCGCACGGGCGTGCGCGTGGAGGTCCCCCTGAACAGAAAAGGGGCCCAGATCCTCTTCGTCACCCCCTCGGGCGACTACTTCGCCGATCCGGGAACCTACACCTGCATGGGCTACATGATGCTCTTCCACGAGATCGGCCTGGACTACACCTTCAGCACCTACGCCTCCGAGGGGGGGAACTTCGGCCTGTTCAACTCCCACGAGTTGATCAAGCGCCTCAACGCCAAGATCTACGCCGAAGCGAAGCGCCTGGGGGTCAAATGGATCCTCGGAGGGGAGTGCGGCCACATGTGGCGGGTCCTGCACCAGTACATGGACACCATGAACGGCCCTGCCGACTTCCTGGAGGAACCCGTCTCCCCGATCACCGGGACGCGGTTCGAAAACGCCCGCTCCACGAGGATGGTGCACATCACCGAATTCACCGCCGACCTGATCCGGCACGGCAAGCTGAAGCTCGACCCGTCGCGGAACGACGCCCAGCGTGTCACGTTCCACGATTCCTGCAACCCCTCCCGGGCCATGGGGCTGTTCGAAGAGCCCCGGTATATCCTCAAGAATTCCTGCAACCACTTCTTCGAGATGGCCGAGGACACCATCCGGGAGAGGACCCTCTGCTGCGGAAGCGGGGCGGGCCTGGGCAACGAGGAAAACCTGGAG
>Ga0153915_10005560_pt1 | contig 11727 bp, 10 predicted proteins | sample Opewatmetagenome_2_FD_107003 | JGI IMG/M metagenome (GOLD analysis project Ga0153915, IMG submission 107003) | Freshwater wetland microbial communities from Ohio, USA - Open water 3 Core 3 Depth 3 metaG | ecosystem: Environmental > Aquatic > Freshwater > Wetlands | place: USA: Ohio, Lake Erie...
GAAGAAGATCGGCGGCCTGGAGGCGCTGGGCGTGAAGGTGGCGGACCGCATCCCGCTGGTGATGAAGCCCAATTCCTACAACCGCTTCTACCTGGAGACGAAGAGGGCCAAGTCGGGGCACCTCCTGGACGGCCTGGGCAAGGAGCACCTGCCCGAGCAGCTGGACATGCCGGTGCTGGAAGGAATGACCCCGGCGCAGGCGGATCAGGTCCAGGACCGGGACGGCAACTGACCGAAAAAAAGGGCGGAACTCGCGTCCCGCCCTCGTGTGTCAACTCCAGAAGATCCTAGTAGACCGTCTTCCAATCCGCGATGTTCTTCGCGTCGAACCTGAACGGGGGGCCCAGCAGGACTTCCGTCCCACCGTCCGGTGCCTGGGTGATGGAGCGCTCGCCCAGCTTGCCGGCGGTGAACTTCTCTCCCACCGCTCCCTTGATCTTGCCGCTGACCAGCCCGGTGGCCACGTAGGCCCCGAGGTAGCCGACGTCGATCGGGTTCCACAAGAACATGTACGGGCAGACGCCGCTTTCGATGTAGGTAGCCATCTCGGACGGAAGCCCGAGGCCCGTCAGGAACACCTTCCCGCCGAGGCCCTTGTCCGTCAGCACCTTGCCCGCGGCGGCGATGCCGACCGTGGTGGGGGCGATGATGACCTTCAGGTCGGGGAAGGAGGCCAGCAGACCCTCGGCCTCGGAGACCGACTTGTCACGCAGGTCATCGCCGTAGGCGACCTTCACGAGGTTCAGCTTGGAGTACTTGGGCAGCGCCAGCGTCTTCTTCATGAAATCGATCCAGAGGTTCTGGTTCGTCGCCTGGCTGGTGGCCGAAAGGATGGCGATGTCGCCCTCTCCGCCGGCCATGTCGAAGGCGGCCTCGATCAGTGTGGTTCCGATCTTCTCCGAATCTGCCTGGTTCACGTGCGTCAGGCGGCTGGCAGGGTTGACCCCGGAGTCCAGGGAGAACACCTTGATGCCCGCGTTCTTTGCCTTGGTGAGCACCGGCTGCAGCGCGTCCTTGTCATTGCCGACGATGCAGATCGCGGCCACCTTCTGCGAGATGAGCTGCTCGATGATCTGGATCTGGCCTTCCGCCGTCGGCTGGTCCGGCGCTCGGAGGATGGCCTGGAAGCCCTGCTCCTCGATGCCGGTCTTGAACCCGCCCATCTGCCGGTCGCCGTAGGGGTTTCCCGTGTTCTTGAACACGATGGCGTACTTCGCCGTGCCCCCGGCGGCACCGCCCTTCTCACCGGTGCCCGTTGCGAACACCGCAAGCGGCAGCGCGATTGCCATGATCGTCGCGATCACGGCTGCCTTCAACAAAACCTTCATGGAACACCTCCTCCTAGGGAATGCGCTTGGTCGGCTCCGAAGAGTCGACCGGTTTCGGCGCCGACGGCACCGAACGTTGAGCTCGACCACGAAACCTCAGATTGAGAACGAGAACCGAGAGAATCAGGAGCAATCCGACGATGATCAGCAGCGACTGCGCCTGGATGTTCACCAGGCCCAGGCCGTAGTTGAGGAACCCGATGATGAAGATCGCCAGCAGCGGGCCGCCGATCCGGCCCTTCCCGCCCGAGGTGCTTACCCCCCCCAGGACGACCATCGCGATGACGCTCAGCTCGTAGCCCTGCGCGACGTTCGGCCGGGTGCTGCCCATCCGGGAGGTGAGGAACAGGGAGGTGAATCCCGCCATGAGGCCGGTGAGAACGAAGACGGTCACGATGATCGCGTCCGTCTTGACCCCCGAGTAGCGGGCGGCGGTGAGGTTGTTGCCGATGGCATAGATCCGGCGGCCGAAGCTGGTCTTGTGCAGGAGGACGCCGAAGACGACGGCGCAGATGGCGAACGCAATCAGGATGATCGGCACCTTCCCGACGGACCCCCAGCCCAGGGACGAGTACCACTTGGGGAAGTCTCCCGAGGCCTGGTCCGTGAGGATGACGTACGCGATGCCGCGGTAGATGATCATCGTGGCCAGCGTCACGATGACGGAGGAAAGCTCCTTGAACCTCGTGATGAGGATCCCGTTGACGAGGCCGCAGGCAGTTGCCACCGCGAGGTTCAGGACCACTGCCAGCGGCATGGGCAGCCCCGCGTGGAAGCACACTGCCATGATCACGGCGGCGAGCGCCGCCGTGGATGCCACGGAGATGTCGATCATGCCGAGGATGATCACCATGGTCATCGGCATGACGAGGAACGCCATGTCCAGGAAGGTCTGCGGCGTGGAGAGGAAGGTGTCCAGCGTCAGGTAGTACGGGGAAAGGGTGCTGTTGACAACGTTCACCGCGATGAAGATCAGGACGAGCAGCCATTCCCACTGCAGGAAGAACGTGCGCCAGCTCCACCCCTTGTCGACTCGAATGGCTCGTTCCACCTCGCCCTCCCTAGATCGCGCGCCGCCGCAGCGCGAAACGCTGGCTGTTTCTCTTGACCAGCACGTTGGTGAGGACCGCGGCCAGGATGACGAGCCCCTGGATCGCCTGCTGCCAGAACGGGGAGACGTTGATGAGGGGCAGCGCGTTGTTCAGGATCCCGAAGAGGATGGTCCCCAGGATCAGCCCGGAGACCTTGCCGCTGCCGCCCGCGATGCTCACCCCGCCCAGCACGGTGGCCGCGATGACGCTCAGCTCGAACCCCATCGCGGTGTCACTCTGCGCGGAGGCGAACTTGGCCACCCAGATCACCCCGCCGAGGCCCGCCAGCGCCCCCTGCACGACGTACACCAGGAAGATGATCCGCCGCCGCGGAATGCCCGAGATGTCCGCCGCCTCGGGGTTGGAGCCCACCGCGTAGATCTGGCGGCCGGTCTTCATATGGTTGATGAAGTAGAAGAAGGCGAGGTTGATCGCCACGGCGATGATTATGGGGTTGCTCACCCCCAGCACGTTGCCGGTCGCGATGGCCTTGAAGCCGTCCGACATCTGGTAGGCGCTCACCCAGGCCCCCTTGCTGACCACGTAGGTCAGGCCCCGGATGATGTTCATGAAGCCCAGCGTGGCGATGATCGGCAGCACGTTGAACCGGGCGATCAGCAGGCCGATCAGGGCGCCGGCCACGGTCCCGATGGCCATGCCCTCCAGGATCGAGAGCACCGGCGAGATGGCGCGGAAGGAGTTCACCGTGAGGGCGCTCACCATCCCCGCCAGCGCGATCGTGGCGGCGACCGAGAGGTCGATGCCGCGGGTGAGGATGACCATCATCATCCCCACCGAGAGGATGCTCAGGATCGCGGTGTTGGTGAGCAGGTCCCGGATGTTGGAGAGCGTGAGGAAGTTGTGGTTGCGCAGCTGGAAGATCGCGCAGAGGATCACGATGAACGCCAGCAGGCCGATCTCGCGGAAGCTCTCGGAGAGCGACACGGCCCGCTTCATGAGGCGGCTCCCGCGGGAATCGCCGCGCGCAGGATCTGCTCCTGGGACGCGCCGGCCGTGTCCATGATCGCCGCCACCCGGCCTTCCCGCATGACCAGGACGCGGTCGCTCATGCCCAGAACCTCGGGCATCTCGGAAGAGACCATGATGATCCCGTAGCCGGCCTCCGCGAGGCTGTTCATGATGGAGAAGATCGCCGTCTTGGCTCCGACGTCCACGCCCTTGGTCGGCTCGTCCAGGATGATGACTTTCATGGTTCCCGCCAGGATCTTGGCCACGATGATCTTCTGCTGGTTGCCGCCGGAAAGGGTGGAGGCCAGGTCGAACACGCTGCCCGCCCGGACCTCCAGCTTCTCGGTGAGCTCCTGGGCCACCGCGTACTCGCGTCGGGGGTGGAGCCAGCCCAGCGAGGCGAAGGCCTGGAGCGTCGGCAGGGTCACGTTCTTCGCCAGGTCCCAGTCCAGCACGAGCCCCTGGCGCAGGCGGTCCTCCGGCAGGTACCCGATGCCCTTCTCTATGGCATGCGCGGGTCCCGAGAGGTGCAGCTCCTTGCCTTCCAGGAGCACGCGGCCGCTGTCCGCCGCGGTCACCCCGTAGATGGCCTCGCAGACCTCGGTACGCCCCGCGCCTATCAGCCCCGTCATGGCGAGGATCTCGCCCCGGCGCACGGAGAAGGACACGTCCTTGAAGTAGCCCGTTCGTGAAAGACCCTCCACCCGCAGGATCTCCTCTCCGATGGCAGCCGACCGCCGGGGGAAGAACTGGGTGATCTCCCGGCCGACCATGGCCATGATGAGGTCCTCCCGGCGGATCTCCTCCAGGCGCCACGTGCCGACGTAGCGGGCGTCGCGGAAGACCGTGACCCGGCTGGCCAGGCGGTACATGTCCTCCATGCGGTGGGAGATGAAGATGATGGAGACGCCCTTGTCCCGCAGGCCCTCGGTGATCCGGTAGAGGTCCTCGCTCTCCCGGGTGGTCAGCGGCGCGGTGGGCTCGTCCATGATGATGATCCGGGCGTTGGCGGACAGGGCCTTGGCGATCTCCACGATCTGCTGCTGGGCCACGGAGAGGTTTCCCATGATGGTGCGGGCGTCGAAGTCCGCGTCCAGCTGGTGCAGGAGGTCGTCCGCCCTGCGGTGCAGGTCCTTCCAGTCGATCTTCCGCGTGACGGGACTGATCTTCTCGTGCCCGATGAAGATGTTCTCCGTGACGGAAAGGTCGGGATAGCAGGTCACGTGCTGGTAGATCGCCGCGATGCCCAGGCGCTGGGAGTCCGACGGCCCGTGCATCTGCACCGGCATGCCTTCGACGCGGATCTCCCCTGCGTCCGGCTGGTACACGCCGGTGATGACCTTGATCAGGGTGGACTTGCCCGCCCCGTTCTCCCCGATCAGCGCGTGGATCTCGCCCTGCCGCAGGTCGAAGTGCACATCGTCCAGCGCCCGCACCCCGGGGAACGTCTTGGTGATGTGCGCCAGCTCCAGGATGTGCTCAGCCATGTCGCGCATCTCCCCTCAGCATATCTTGCGGCATTCGATTCCCAGCAGCCGGGCCAGCTTCTCCAACCGGTCGGCCTGGTGACCCACGCCGATGGCGCAGTGATGGGCGGGTCCCTCCCGGGACCAGCGGTCGACGAACTCCCGCGCCGAGAGCGGGAAGCGGTAGCTGCTGTTGGTGTTGCCGATCTGCAGGGTAGGGCCGGGCACGGACTCCCCCTCCGCGGCGAGCAGGAAGGTCGAGCCCCCGGGCCCCTGCACGACGGAGAGAAGCGTCACCGGCCCGTTTTTCACGCTCATCTGGATCGAGAGCCCCTTGCCCGGCTTGCCATGGTAGACCGGCAGCGGCACGAGCCCGACGCTCCCCTCGGCGATGGCGGGGTGCGCCGGGCCATCGTGCCCCCAGAGGACCACGTCGTCGTGGAAGTCCATGGCATAGAGCTCGGAGAAGGAACCGCCTGCGCCCAGGGAATCCATGATCTTCATTGCCACCACGTTCTTGACTTCGCATTCACCGGCCACCGGGACGTGGTGCGCGGTGAGCAGGGTGTTCCCGGCGATGGCTGACGTGACGACGTTCTCGTGCTCACTGCCGGACTCTCCTTCGTAGTAATATGCCATGGCACCGAGCCCCTTGTCTGCCACCAGCCGGTCAAGGGCGCAGGAGGTCTGGGCGGCGCGGGCAAGCTCGGACGGCTCGCACTCGGGAGAGACCGTGAACTCGCGGCGGAACTGGGCGATCTTGAGCTCCACCTCCCGGGAGCTGACCTCCCTTCGCAGGCGCGCGAGCAGGTCCATCTCCAGCAGCTCGAAGTGGCTGCCGAAGACCACGGCCAGGCGCGTCACGTCGGTGTACACGTCCAGCATTCCGGCATAGTAGTGGCCCAGGACGCCGATGCGCGAGTCCCGGACCGCGGCCCGCGCCGCCACGGCATCCACCCATGCCGAGATCTGCTGCCAGGCGTAGTCCTCCTTGAGCCACCCCGTAACGAGGTGGTAATCGATCCCCGCGTTGTTGAAGACGTTGGCGATCTCGGGCGCGCAGCAGGCCTGGCAATGGGCGAGCCACTCGGCGGTCATCACCCCACGGTCGCCCAGCGCGTTGAACGCGGCGTAGTCGATGGCAGCCACGGGCTGGAGATTGAGCACGATGATAGGGACGGCCGCCTGCTGCGCGACGGGCAGCACGGTGTGGGACAGCGCGTAGGTGGAGATGTACAGGAAGACCGCCTCCACGCGCTTCTCGCGGAACAGGCCGGCGGTCTCCCGCGAGGATGCCGCGTTGTCCACCAGCCCCGCGTCCACGACCTCGACGCCCAGTGAGCGGAGCCGTTCCGCTATGTAGCGCTGGTAGCCCAGCAGCCGCTCCCGCAGGCCGTCGAACTGGGGCCAGTAGGTATCCAGGCCGATTCCGAAAAGGCCGATCCGCGTGGGACTGCTCATCTTTCCCCGCAGTGTCCCCCGGGTCCCGCGGTCCGTGAATGGACATTCCCTCGTCAGGAATGGAAGAAACCACTCAGGATGGATAAAACTTGAGATTCTCGGCCCGATTCGCTATACCTACTGCGATGACGGACAGGGAACCGGCCAGGGGCGGACGGAACACCCCGCGGGGGTTCTTCAGGTACCTCACCTGGAGCGAGGAAGACGAGAAGTGGCAGGTGGTCTGCACGGACGCCGGCTACAGCGAGATCGGGCCCATGACAAGCTACCCGCCGTACAAGGACCGCCACCCGAAGGCGTTCAAGTCCGTGGCGGTCGGCCGCGTCTTGCAGGAGTACCAGATCATCTACGTCACGAAGGGCCGCGGGGTCTTCGAGATGAACGGCCGGACTCACGTCGTCGTGCCCGGCTCCATCCTCACGGTATTCCCCGGCATTCGCCACCTGTACAAGCCGGAATACGAGGTGGGCTGGACGGAGTACTGGGTCGGGTTCAAGGGGCCGTACGTGGATACGCTGTGCCGGGAGGGAGTGCTCTCTCCGGAGAGGCCCCCGGTCGAGGTGGGGCTGAGGAACAGCCTCCTCGCCATCTATCACCAGATCTTCGAGCTGGTGCGCGACCAGCGGCCCCTGTACCAGGCCAGGGCGAGCTCGCTGGTTCTCACGCTCATCGCGGAGACTCTTGCCCATGCGCGCAAGAACGTGCAGTACGAGCATTCCGAGAAGATCGTGGAGAAGGCACGATTCTTCATGGAGGAGAATATCCACGGCGAGGTGAACATTGCGGCCATTGCCGGCACGCTGGGGGTCACCACGTCGCACCTGAACGCGGTGTTCAAGTCCTATACCTCCATGACGCCGTACCAGTATTACATCAGCATCAAGATCCGCCGGGCCAAGGAGATGCTGGAGGGCGGGGGTCTGTCCATCAAGGAGGTCGCCTTCCGCCTGGGCTTCGACGATCCCTACTATTTCTCGCGGCTGTTCCGCCGCAAGGCCGGGCTTCCTCCCTCCCGATGGAGCGCGTTCGCCGGCGAGTAACCAGGGCACCGCGCCAAGATTGACAGCGGTCTGCTCTCCGCCTATTCTCCAGCAGTGAAATTTCCTTCCCTGGTCTCCGCTTCCTCCCGGCTGCGGACCACCTTCACGATCACGATCGTCCTCGCGTACTGCGTCATCGGCTCGCTGACCGTGGCCGCGTTCCTTCTGAGCGCACGGAGCCTGACCCTGGTCTTCGCCACCCGCTTCGCCCGCACGGAGGCGCTGCTGGAGAAGAACCGCGTCCTTTCGCGGATCGACCGCGAGGTGGCCCTTGCCACCAAGCTCGCCGACGACCCGGTGGTGAAGCTGTGGGCGGAGCAGGAGGACGACCCGCGCGTGCGCAGCCTTGCCATGAGCCAGCTGGAGAGCTACCGCCGGGCGTTCTCGGATCACCTCTATTTCATTGCGCCCCTCGCTTCCCGTCATTACTTCATCCACGACTCCACGGGAAACCGCCTGCAGGTGACGACCCTGGACCCTGCCCTGGCCTCGGACAAGTGGTATTTCGAGACGCTGCGTACCGTGGACTCCTTCGCGCTCAACGTGGACTACGACCGGCTGATCGAGTCCACGAAAGTCTGGATCAACGCCATCATGAAGGACGACCAGGGCGCGAAGATCGGCATCTGCGGGACGGGCATGGATATCACCGTTTTCCTTCTGCAAGTCCTGCAGCCGGCGGGCAGCAGCTCGGTGACGATCCTCGCGGACCGGTCCGGCAACCTCACGGCTCACCCCAATTTCTCCTATGTCCTTCACAACGCGGAAGCGGCCCAGAGGGTGGCGAAGAAGCTCACCGTGTACGACCTGCTCGCGGGGCCCGCGGAGCGCGAACGCCTCTCGGCCGCGATCCGCCAGCTCTCCACCGGCGGGGTGGAAGCGGTCACGCTGCCGCTGACCGTGGAAGGCAGCCCGTTCCTGGCGGCCGTGGCCTCGATGCCGAGCATCGACTGGTACAATATCGTCCTGGTGGACACCTCGCGGGTCCTGCGCGCCGCGGATTTCTTCCCGCTCGGCGGCACGATGCTCGTGTCCCTCCTGCTCCTGCTCCTGGTGGTGGCCGTGCTCCTGGGCCGGGTCGTGCTGCGGCCGCTGTCCGCGCTTGCGGCCGCCTCCCGGGACATCGCCGCGGGCCGCTATGGCGTGCAGCTGCCGGTTTCCCGTTCCGATGAGATCGGCCAGCTCACCCGCGCGTTCAACGCCATGAGCGCCACGGTGAAGGACACCACGGAAGGCCTGGAAAGCCGCGTGCAGGAGCGCACGCGCGACCTGACGGAGGCAAACCGGGCACTGGAGGAGTCCCAGCGCCTCATCATGGAGAGCCTGGAGTACGCCCGCCGCGTCCAGGCCGGCATCCTCCCGGGGGCGGATGCGCTGGCCGGCGCCCTTCCCGACCGGTTCGTTCTGTACCTGCCCCGCGACGTGGTGAGCGGGGACTTCTTCGTCGTGCGCGCGTTCGCCGACCGCCTCGTGGTGGGCGTGATCGACTGCATGGGACACGGCGTCCCCGGGGCGTTCATGACCATGAGAGTTCATGCGGTGCTGAGCCACATCCTGGACGCCGTGGACAACACGGACCCCGCGCGGATCCTGTCGGAGCTGGACCGGGCGCTTCGCGACACGCACCGGCGCCACGACACCGACCGGCAGCTGGACAGCGGGCTGGATATCGCCTTGTGCGTCTGGCACCCGTCGAGGGCGAGCGTGGACTTCGCCGGCGCCGGCCTTTCGCTGTTTGTCCAGGACGGCCCCGGCGTGCGGGAGGTGAAGGGCGCACCTCGCCGGGTCGGCTACCGAAGCCCGGGCAGCGGGGCCGCGTGGGCGACCCAGTCCGTCGCGGCGGGGCCGTCCACCGCGTTCTACCTCACCACCGACGGTTTCCTGGACCAGGCCGGGGGACTCAAGGGATTCGGGTTCGGCCGGCAGCGGGTCGTGGACCTGGCCTCCTCGCTGGCGGGCCTGCCGATGACATCCCAGGAGAAGGGGTTCCGGGAGGCGCTGCGCGAGCACCAGGGATCGCGCGCCCAGCGGGACGATATCACCGTGCTTGGTTTCCGGTTTCCGGGGAGGGTGCAGCCATGACGCCGCAGCAGCTGTCCAGGATCAGGGAAGAGTTCACCCGCGAGGGGGTGATGATCTGTTTCAACGGTGCATTCGCTCACAGCATAATCGAGGAAATCGGAAACGCCCTGCGTCGGTACCTCCAGGAGCAGGAGGAGAAGAAGAGCGCGGCGCTGGACGTCTTTTCCGTGTACATCGAGCAGGCGCAGAACATCCGCGCGTACCTGGCCCGCAAGCAGTTTCGCGAACCGGAGGCGGCGAACGCCATCATCGTCATCGCCCGCAAGGGCGATCGGTACGTGGTGAGCTCGGGCAACATCGTGGAAGCCGGGGATCAGCCGGAGCTTGCCGGGCGACTGGAACAGATCCGGAGCACCGATGCCGCGGGCCTGCGGAAGATGTTCAAGGAGCGCCTGCGGGCGGACACCCGCAGCGCCAACGGGGGCGCCGGCATGGGCCTCATCGAGGTGGCCCGGCGCTGCGCCGAGCCGCTGCAGTTCGCGTTTCACCCGGTGGATGAAGGCCATGCCTTCTTTTGCCTGACCGCGGTGGTCTAGGAGGGCGGGACATGGAGCTGAACATCCCTCGCACCGGTGCTACCCCCGAGATCCGCTGGGACGCTTCGGCCGGGATCCTCTCGGTTTCCGGGGAATCCTACCCGGAGAACTCCTTCGACTTCTTCGCGCCCGTGATGCAGTGGCTTTCCACGAGCCTCCCTTCCCTGCCAGGGCTGCGGCTGGAGGTCTCGGTGAGCTACATGAACTCCAGCTCCATCAAGTGCATGCTCGACATTTTCGACGCACTCGGGGAGGCGCACGCCGCGGGAAAGAAGGTCGAGGTCGTGTGGAACTACGAGACGGACAACCCCCGTGCGCTGGACCTGGCGGAGGAGTTCCGCTCCGAGGTCACCTTCCCCTTCCTCGTGCAGGCCATCGGGAGCTGACGGGATGGCGCGCGCAGGGAAGAAGACGGAGCCCGCGGACGCCGTGACGCGCGGAGCGGAGCGCCTGCTCGCCGGGGTGCCGAAGGGCGCGCTGCCGGCGCGGGAGTATGCCGAGCTCCTGGGACGTTACCGCCGGCTCCTGGCGAAGTTCCACAAGGTCATGCGCATCAGCGACACGTACGACTCGGAGCTGAAGCGGGTGACCGAGCAGCTGGACCAGCTGCGCTCCCTGGCGCTTCCCATCTGCATGTTCTGCAAGAAGGTCCGGGGGGACGCCGAGTACTGGGAGCAGATCGATGGGTACTTCGCCCGGCACATCGACGTGGCCTTCACGCACGGCATCTGCCCGTCCTGCATGAAGGAGCGCTACGGCGACCTGCTCTCCGCCCCCGGCGGAAAGGATCAGATCGCCGGCGATATTCGCGCGCGGGCGCAGCGTGGGCCGGGAACGGTTCCCGAAGAGGATGAAGCCCTGCTCGCGGCGGAGAAGCTCCTGGGAATCCCGGAGGCGGGAGTCGGCGCCCTGCGCGGGGGGCTGCGCCGGCTCGCCGACCACTACCGCCGGCTTCTCCGCCGCATGGGCAAGATCCTCCTGATCAGCGACGGCTACCAGGCCCGGCTCATGGACCTGAACGCCCGCCTGGCCCTGCTGGCGCACACGGACGGGCTGACGGGCCTCGGCAACCGGCACAGCGGAACGGAGCGCCTGGAGGCGGAGCGCAGCCGTGCGGAGCGCCACGGGGGGATCTTCTCGGTTGCGATCGCCGACGTGGACAGTTTCAAGGCGGTCAACGATCGCCATGGCCACGAGGCGGGGGACGTATTGTTGAAGGAGTTGGGGCACACGCTGCGTTCCGAGATGCGACGGGAGGACACGTGCGTGCGCTGGGGGGGAGAGGAGTTCCTGTTCCTGCTCCCCGAAACGGACGGGGCTGCCGCCAAGGCCCTCGTGGAGAAGCTCCTGGGGGCGGCCCGGAATCTGCAGATCCGCTACCGCGGGAACGTCCTGCGATGCACGCTCAGCGCGGGCACCGCCACGTTCCGTCCCGGCCGGACCACGGACGACCTGCTGCGGGAGGCGGATGGCGGCCTTTACCGGGCAAAGAGCCTCGGCAAGGACCGTTTGGTGCCGGGGTCCTAGGCCTAACCCGCATCGCGCGAAGCGCGATATCCACCGAACGAATTGGCAAGTCGAAGATGCCCAGCATGCGGTAGATGAAGGCCGGTACCCGTACCGCGCGAAGCGCGATATCCACCGAACGAGTTGGCAAGTCGAAGATGCCCAGCACGCGGTAGATGAAGGCCCGTGCCCGCATCGCGCGAAGCGCGATATCCGCGGAACATGCCTGGCGGCACCCGACGCGCCCA
>Ga0153915_10005561_pt1 | contig 11725 bp, 8 predicted proteins | sample Opewatmetagenome_2_FD_107003 | JGI IMG/M metagenome (GOLD analysis project Ga0153915, IMG submission 107003) | Freshwater wetland microbial communities from Ohio, USA - Open water 3 Core 3 Depth 3 metaG | ecosystem: Environmental > Aquatic > Freshwater > Wetlands | place: USA: Ohio, Lake Erie...
AGCTTTCAGCATGGAACTGCGCCCCGTGCTCCGCGATCCCTGGGTCTGGGCCCAGTTCGCCCTGCTGCTGCTCGTCGGCATCGGCGCGCCCCTGCTCCCGCGGAGCGTCAACCTCGGGCCGCTCGATCCGGTTCTCGGCATGGTCGACGGGCGGCTGATTCGCGTCTTCGGCTGGCCGGTCATCGTGGCCGGCGTCATGTTCGGCGCCTGGGCGGTCGTCTCGCTGGGCCGGAACCTGACGCCTTCGGTGGAGCCGAGGCACGGTGCCACGCTGGTGCGGAGCGGCGCGTATGCACACTGCCGCCACCCGATCTACTTCGCGATGGTGCTGATCCTGACTGGTTACACGCTGGTATGGAGCAACTGGCGGCTCGCGCTGCTCGTCGGCGTGGTCGCCTTCGCCTTCCTTAACGCGAAGGCCAGCGCGGAGGAGCGGCGGCTGGAGAGACGGTTCCGGGACTACGCCGAATACCGCCGCTGGGTTCCGAAGATCCTGCCCTGGGGAAGGCGCTGACCAACACCCTCACGGCTTCACGATGTTCAGGTTCCTCGTGCTGGTGACGGACTGTCCCTCCCCTTCGATTGCCACCGTCAACCGGTACTGGCCAGGCTTCAAGGCCGCGAGCCCGACCGTCCGGCTCACCTGGACCCGCGAGGTCGGAGGGCGCTCGTCGAAGGCCAGCCGGACGCCAGCGCCCCGCTTGCCCCCGCGCGCCGGCCGCACGGTGACCGTCGTCCGGTAATCGGCCCCCGGCACCACCCCGCCCACTTCGTAGTAGACCTCGGCCGAAGATCCCTGGAGATAGGCATCCAGCGGATTCAGCTCCATCGCCTCACCGTGCCGCGTCCAGACCAGCCCCGTTCCCCCGCGTCCGGTAACCAGATCGCTCACCCACAGCCGATCGGTCCCCGCCGGCGTTACGACGCTGTCCCGCACCACCGCCGAACCACTTTGAGTCCCGGTTTGCGCCACGGTGACCCCGACGTGCCAGTTGCCGGCCGGCAGCGGCAGCTGAAACAGGCTTACAAGGTGGCGATCGTCCGGAACGGTGTCAGGCGCGAGGAAGACCCGGGTCGTATCCAGCCGCAGGATCTGCTGCCGCGCAGTATCGATTGCCACGATCCGCACCCGGAGGCGATAGGTCACACCCTCGCCGGTCTCGCTCGATAGCACCGGCCGGAGCGCCCGATCGGGCGCGGCGACGACCACGAGCAGCCGCGCGTCCCCGTCCGCGGCAGCGCCGACCTGGAAGATCTGCACGATAGCCCCCAGCTGCTCCGGGTAGAGCAGCGAGTAGCTGTCGGTCACCACGGCGGTGGCCATGTCCTGCCTGGTGTCCTCCAGGATCTCCTGCAACTGGGGGTTGCAGCGAATGCTTCGCACCCTCGAAGGGTAGCGGATGCGCTCGGCGAGGGTGTGGTAGCGGGAATCCAGGCTGCTCAGATCGTCCAGGAAGCCGGGGTCGAGCACCGGCATCGCGAAAAGCGTGCTTGGCGAGAACTCGCCGAGCGCGGTGTCGCCGTGGAAGTGGAACACCCGGGATTTGCCGGCGAACCAGTAGAGCCATGACTCGGCCATCGGCAGGGCCTCGGGTTCCGGCGGCACCGGTATCATCCTGCCGGAGCCTCCCCCGGGGGCCTGCCTTCCTGGCGACGCAGCGCTGACCTCCGGGACGGGCGCGCTGGCTCGGGCGGCCAGGGGAGGCGTCATGACCATCGGGGCTTCCAGGAAGCCGACCGTACCAATCCGCCGCGCCGGTTCGCCGTGGCGCATGTAGATGATCGCCCGATGGTCCAGTACCCGCTCCTTCGCCCGGTCGTCCACGAGCCGATCCGGATCTGTAACGGCGAGCTGCTCGAGATGGTAGGTCTTCGAATCCTCGCAATCCGCGATGGGTGCGCCATTCAGCCGCCACAGGGTCCGCTTTTCCGGATCGAGGATCCTGAAGTACGCGTGGACATAGTTCCAGCGCCGCAGGTGCTCGAGCAGCCGCTCGCCGGGCTCACGGATCTCGAGGGCATCGCGTTCGGCCCAGAATGTCCCGACCCACCGTCCGAGGCTTTCGGTCGGAGTCCGATCGAAAGAGTCGAGCTCTTCCGGCTTGGCGATCCAGGAAAGATCGCTCCGGTACAGAGCCCGTCCGTCGGAGCCGGCCTGGTGTAGCCCCTCCCAGTAGGCCCCCTCGGCTTCCGGAAGCTGGCCCACCGCATAGAGCGTTCGCGCGAGCTCGAGCCCGGCGACACCCGGATCGCCGCCCGCCTCCAGGTAGGACGTGAAATCGCGGATCGCGTCGCCGAGCTCGCCGCGCATGCGCGCCGAGCGGCCGAGAACCAGCGATATCCGCGGGTCGCTGCCGGGCCGGTCAGCCGCGGGCGCGAGCAGGCGCAGGAGAGCGACCGGCTGCTCCCGCTCTCCCTGGCGGGCGAGGAGATCGGTGACCATGGCGATCGCGGGCGTGAACCCCGGGTCGCGCCTCAGCGCAGCAGTGATGTCCGAGACGAAATCATCGTAGTTGGTGGAGCCGGCGGGGTGCAGGGTGCTCTCCGTCGCCAGGAGCTTCCGCCGATGCATCGCGTGCCGGGCGAGCGCCATGCCGAAGTGGGCACAGGGCCAGTCCGGCTCGTGCCGGAGTGCCTCGTCGAAATACCGCAGCGTTTCATTGAAGTCGGCGAGCCGGCCACTCAGCTCGGCAGCGCGAAGCATGACGAAACCGCGGCGCAGATCTCGCAGGGCCGCGGGAGCCACGCCGGACCAGTCGCGGGAAACGCCGCTGAGCTGAGCGGGGGAGGTGATCCGGCCGAGTGTGTCGCGCAGCCCCTCGAATGCGACGCGCTGGTCGGCGGTCTGTCCGGTGACGGTCACGGCCCAGCCGGCGGCCACGATCGTGAAGGCGAGCGAAGCGCGGAGCAGGTACGGCGCCGAGCCGGGTCCCATGCGCAATTATACTTCCCGGTCATGCAAACACCACCAATTCCGGGCTTCCGCCAGGTCCCCTTTACCGGCGTCATCTACGTCATGGCGGAGGCCGCTCGGCACGGCTACCGCCATATGCACCCGGACTGGTGCAACCTCGGCCAGGGACAGCCCGAGACCGGCCCGCTCCCGGGAGCCCCGCCGCGCGTCAGCACGGTTTCGATCGACGTCGAGGACCAGGACTACGCCCCGGTTCCGGGACTGCCGGAGCTGCGGGCAGCCGTTGCCCGGCTCTACAACCATCTCTACCGCCAGGGCAAATCATCGCAGTACACGGACAAGAACGTCTGCATCTGCGGCGGCGGCAGGGCTTCGCTCACGAGGGCGGTCGCGGCGCTCAGCCAGATCAACCTCGGGCACTTTCTCCCCGACTATACGGCGTACGAAGAGCTGCTCGACATCTTCAAGCTCTTCACCTCCATCCCGATCCTGCTGGATGGCGCCAAGGCCTACCAGTTCGGGGTGGAGGACCTGCGTCGCGAGATCACCGGCCGGGGCCTTTCCGCCCTCCTGCTCTCGAATCCCTGCAATCCGACCGGCAAGGTGATCCAGGGGGAGGAACTCGAGCAGTGGGTGGCAGTCGCACGGGAACTGCAGTGCACCCTGCTGATCGACGAGTTCTATTCGCACTACATCTGGGAGAACGGCGGGAGCGCGGGGCTGGTCTCGGCGGCGGAGTACGTCGAGGACGTGGACCGCGACCCGGTCGTGCTGTTCGACGGCTTCACCAAGAACTGGCGCTATCCCGGCTGGCGCTGCACCTGGATCGTCGGCCCGCGGGCGGTGGTCGACGCGGCGTCGAGCACCGGTTCCTTCCTCGATGGCGGCGGCAACAAGCCGTTGCAGCGCTCGGCGGTGCCGCTGCTCGAGCCGGAGGTCGTGCTCGCGGAAACGGCGGCGATTCGGCGGAGCTTCCTGCGGAAGCGGGAAATCCTGAAGGAAGGCCTGCGGGAGGCGGGTGTGCGGTTCGATCTGGAGCCGCAGGGGACCTTCTACTGCTGGGGGGATGTTTCCAACCTGCCGGCCTCGATCGGCGACGGCATGTCGTTCTTCAAGGCAGCATTGAAGGAAAAGGTCATCTGCGTGCCGGGCGAGTTCTTCGACATCAATCCGGGCAAGCGCCGCAGCGGCCGGCCGTCCCGGTTCAAGCACTACGTCCGCTTTTCGTTCGGTCCGGAGGAGGCGTCGATCGTCGAGGGGGTGCGGCGGATCGGCGAGCTGGTGAGGGCGGCGGGAGCCAGGGTGACCCCCGATTGATCAGGGTCCTCGCCCTGGCGGCATCCCCACCCTGGCCGCTACCCGCTCCACTGCAGCAACTGCCCTGTGCCCGGCCCGGCCGGCCGCGGAACCGGTCGTTCAGCCCTCGCTGCGGAGCTTCCTGACTTCGGCCGCGAGCCTCGGCACCACCTCGAACAGGTCCCCCACGATACCGTAGTCCGCGACCTTGAAGATCGGCGCGTCCTTGTCGCGATTGACCGCGACGATCACCTTCGACGTCCGCATCCCGGCCAGGTGCTGAATGGCCCCCGAGATGCCCACGGCGACATAGAGGCCGGGACTCACGGTCTTGCCCGTCTGCCCGACCTGCGCGCCGTGGTCCCGCCAGCCGGCGTCGACGACCGCCCGGCTGGCGCCGACCGCCGCGTTGCCGAAGGCGGCGGCGAGGTCCTCGATCAACCTGAAATTCTCCGGCTCCTTCAGGCCCCGGCCGCCCGAGACCACGACGGCGGCCTCGGTCACGTCCAGCGCGGCCACCGCCGGTGCCTTGATCTCTCTGACCGTCACCCGCGCGATGAACGCCGGTACCGGCAGCGCGACCGCCTCGCCCGCCCGGGTCGACTTGAGGGCCGCGATCGTATTCGGCCGGACCGAGAGGATCGCGGGTGCACCCGAGAGCGCGAGCCGCTGGAGCGCCCTCCCGGCATATACCGGTCGCGTGACGGTGATCTTCCCGCCTTCGACCGCAAAATCGGTGACGTCGGTTGCACAACCGACGCCCAGCCTTGCCGCGACCCTGGGCGCCAGATCGCGGCCGGTGGCCGTCGCGGCGAAGACGATGGCGGCGTACTGCGCCCCCACGCTCGCGACCGTCGCGGCATACCCGTCGGGACTGTAGAGCCCGAAGCCGGCCTGCGACGCGACGAGGACCCGGTCCGCCCCGTATCCGCCGAGCAGATCGGCGCCGCCTACCGGACCCTCGCCGATGACCAGTGCATCCGCCGTTCCGCCCATGGCGTCCGCCAGGCGGCGAGCCGCCGTGAGAACCTCGTGCGACACCTTCCGAAGGACGCCGCCGCGCTGCTCCGTGATGGCCAGGATGGTGGTCATCAGATCACCTTCGCTTCCGAACGAAGCAGTCGGACCAGTTCGGGAACTGCCTCGATCCCTTCTCCCACGATCCGGCCGGCCTTCCGCTCCGGCGGCGGAACCAGCGAGACCACCGTGACCGAGCCACCGCCCAGCGAAACCGGCTTCACCTCGAGCGGCTTCTTCTTGGCGGCCATGATCCCCTTGAGCGAGGGCAGCCTGGGCGTATTGAGACCCTTGTCGCAGGTGATCACCGCCGGCAGGGCGCATCCGGAGACTTCGACGCCGCCCTCGATTTCCCGGTCCGCCTCGACTGCCCCGTCCGCGATGGTCAGGTGGGAAACCGCCGTGATGCACGGCAGGCCGAGCAGTTCCGCCACCATCGCTCCCACCTGATGGTTGGAATCGTCCACGGCCATCTTGCCGAACAGGATCAGGTCGAAACCGCCGTCCCTGAGTTCCGCGGCGAGCGCCCGCGCGACCTCGAGCCCGTCCGCCGACCCCGGTGACTGCAGCAGCACACCCCGATCGACCCCCATCGCGAGCGCGGTGCGGATCGTCTCCTGCGAGGCATCGGTACCGAGGGAGTAGACGACGGTCTCGCCCGCGCCGGCGGCTTCCTTCAGCTTGAGGGCTTCCTCGACGGCGTATTCGTCGTAGGGATTGGGGACGAACTTGACACCGCTCTCATCGATGGACTTGCCGTCGCCGCCGACGACGATCTTTGCCGTGGTGTCGGGCACTCGTTTGAGGCAGACCGCGATCTTCACACTTCAACCCCGGAAGGCGTGGTACTGGAACCGACGTGGTCGGGCGGAAGCTAGCCAGCGCAGCGGGCGCTCGCCAGTCGATATCTCACCTCCGTATCTCACCTCCGTCCCACCACGTCTGCTCCTCGCGGCGCCGCTACCGCGACGCTCTCCAGTTGCCGGTCATCTGCACCATGCCGATCGGCGACCCGAGGTCCACATCCAGCGTGCAGGTTCCGCTCATCGTGGTGCCGGCCGCGGACCCGACGAAGTGGAATTCGGCCACGTCCATGTCGAATTCGACGTGGCCATTGGCGTAGGTCCCGTTGACGATGCTCCCCGATCCGAACGGCTCCGTGATGGTCTGGCCCTGCGCCGTGCAGGTGGCGGTCCCGCCGGAATACGTGCCGTCGAAGTTCCCGCCGGCCTGGACCAGGTTGAGGATCGTGCCGGAGGACTTGCAGCTGATCAGTATGCCATTCACCGTGGCATGAAGATTGGAGGTCGAAAACGTCCAGGTCCCGCCGATGTCGCTCGGCGGCGGGGGAGCCGTGCCGCCACCGCCGTCTCCGCAACCAAGGACCGGCCCCGCCAGGAGCAGGGCAAGCAGAATGAGATTTCGCAGACGCATATGCCCTCCCGGGTGGAACGCGTTCGAGGCGAGTGCCCGAAGCGCCCGCCTCCGGCGAACCTAGAGCGGGGGGTGTGTGCTTGACGTGAAGAGAGGGTGAGGACTCTCGCCCTGCCGGCAGGGGGGTCTACGGCTGCTCCGGCCCACCGCCGAACTCGCGTCGCAGCACGAGCTTGAACGATCGGGCGTTGAGTGGCGTGAGGAACCGCTCGAGCTGTCCGGTGCTCCGGTTCTGGTTGAAGGTGCCGAAGATCGCGCGGTGAGAATCGAAGGCGTTGGTGAGTATGCCGTTGACCTCCCAGGGGCCCAGCGAGACGCCGGCTCTCAGGTTCGCGGAGAAGTAGCCATTCAGCGGCTTCGTTTCGTTCGCCTCGTCTCCCCGGAGCCATTGCTTGCCGGTGTACCGCGCGTCGATCCCGAGTTGGACGTGTCTACCGACCCCGAACAGGGCGCCCGCCTTCACCTGGTGAGCCGGCACCAGCGGGATGCGATCGCCGACGGCCACCGCGTTGGGCCCGGCGAGCGGCGATCCGGCGAATGCCGTATCGGACCGGACGCTGAAGATCGTGGCGGGGGTGCGGAACGTCGCGTGGGTGTAGGCGTAGTTGGCGTACAGCGACGCATCGCCGCCGATCGACAGGTGAACCCCGAGCTCGATGCCCTCGCGCCGGGTCCGGCCGATGTTGGCGAAGAACCCGCGGAACAGCGCGGAATCGGACTGGATGAACGAGATGTCGTCGCGCACGTCGGTGCGATAGATCGATCCTGTGAAAAGCGCGAGGCCGGCCAGCCACTGCCCGCCGACTTCGTAGTTGGTCGCGATGACGGGCTTGAGCGGCGGATCGTCTCCCAGCGCGAAGGGGAGTGGACAGCTCGCGGCGGGATCGGCGCAGGCCAGCTCGAGGATCGCGGGCGCCCGGAAGCTCTGGCCCGCGGAGGCGTAGACCGAATTGCCCGGACCGAGATCCACGCTCACCCCGCCGCGCGGGTTCAGTCGGTGGAAACTGCTCGTGGTGTCGGTGGCGGGATCCAGCTGGTTCTGAAAGGGAATCCGGATGTAGTCGTAACGGAACCCGCCGGAGAGAGTCACTCGCCCGCGGCGCAGGTCGGCCAGCGAGTAGCCCGCCACGTCCCAGCTCGGGCTCTTTACGTCCGTCGTCAGGGTGCGGTCGGCCGGATTGCGCGGGTTCTCCTCGTTCAGCTGGACGTGGACCTGGTTGGCCGCGCCGTCGGCTCCCAGGCGGAGGGAGAGGGCGGCGCTCCCCAGGGGGCGGCTCCAGCGCCAGTCGCCGTTTCCCCCCAGCGTTCCGTTCTCGGTGAAGGAGCGAACGTTGTTGTCGGGCGCCTGGTTGACGTTGAACCGCTCTGCGTGGCTGTTCCGGTAGTAGGCCGTGAACGAGCCGCGCCCGCCACCCAGCGGCGCGTAGCCGGTGGAGCTGAACTGCAGCAACCGGAGGTCGTCGAAGTCGCCCACGGTGAAGTTGTCCCGCGGATTCACGTCGAAGAGGCTCTCTGGCAGCGACCCGGCCGCCGACGCTCTCGACTTCGCCGCCATCACCTGGAACGAAATGCCGCGCAGCCCACCGAGATGCCCCAGGTTCAGAAACCCGTTGTAGTTCTCGGCGCCGGTGGCCTTGCGCCACCCGCCTTCGTTCTCGTAGCCGCCACCGAGATAGTAGTCCCACCCCGTGCGGTTCAGCCCACTCACCGACGCCTCCGTGGAGTAGGAGGCATAGCTCCCCCCGGAGAGCTCGAGTTCCGCCTTGGTGGGTCCGCTGCCGCGCTGGGAGATGAGGTTCACCGCCCCCCCCAGCGAATTGGGGCCGAGCAGGGACCCGGTCCCGCTCACCAGCTCGATCCGCTTGACGTGCTCCATCGGCAGCAGGTCGAAGTTGACCTCCGCCGCATCCGGCTCGTTCTGGCGCACCCCGTCGAGGAACACCGAAATGCCGGGCGGGAGCCCGACCACCGGCCCGACGTTGAAGCCGCGAAAGCTGAGATTGAGCTTGTACGGCGATCCGTAGTCGTCGTAGGACGAGAGCCCGGTCTGGCTGGTGAGCGCGTCGACCAGGAGCCGGGGCTCCCAGGCGTCGATCTGCCGCCCGGTGACGGTCGATACATGTGCGGGGACCCCGGAGCCTACCGTCGGGCCCGCGGTCGGCACGATGGAGCCCACCACCTCGATCGGCGCGATCACGACGGCGGTGTCGCGCCGGGTGCTGTCGGGCTTCTGCGCGGCCAGTGGCGCGGCCAGGAGGGGCAGCGCCAGCATGACGAGGGACGGGAGTCTGCCTCGCAAGATCGGCATCGGAAAGGATCGGAAGAGTTTCAGAACGCGCTGAGTCCGGTGATCGCCTGGCCGAGTATCAGCGAGTGCATGTCGTGGGTGCCTTCGTAGGTGTACACCGATTCGAGGTTCGCCAGGTGGCGCATGGAATGATATTCGGCCAGGATACCGTTCGCGCCGAGCAGGCGACGGGCTTCCCGCGCGCATTCCGTTGCCATATTGACGTTGTTGCGCTTGGCGAGCGACACCTGGTCCGGCGTCATCCTCCCGGCGTCCTTGAGACGGCCGAGCTGGAGCGCCAGGCACTGCGCCTTGGTGATCTCGGTGAGCATGTCGGCCAGGCGGACCTGCTGGATCTGGGTCTGGCCGATCGGCCGGTCGAACATGACCCGGTTCCTGGCGTACCGAACGGCCTCGTCGTAGCACGCCATCGCGGCTCCGATGACCCCCCAGGCGATCCCGTAGCGGGCCTGGGTCAGGCACATGAGCGGGCTCTTGAGTCCGCCGGAGCCCGGCAGGATCGCGTCGCGCGGGACCCTGACGTCCTCGAGCACCAGTTCGCTCGTGTCGGAGGCGCGAAGCGAGAGCTTTCCCTTCTGGTCCTTCGCGCTGAACCCCTTCGTATCCTTCGGCACGATGAACCCGCGGATCGATTTCTGGTCCTTCAGCTCTCCCGCCTTGGCCCAGATGATCGCAACGCTGGCCTGGGATCCGTTGGTGATCCACATCTTGGAGCCGTTGATCACCCAGCCGCCGTCGGCCTGCCGCGCAGTGGTGATCATCCCGCCGGGGTTCGAGCCGTAATCCGGCTCGGTGAGTCCGAAGCAGCCGATGTCGGTCCCGGCCGCGAGCGCCGGGAGCCAGCGCCGCTTCTGCTCCTCCGAGCCGAAGGCGTGGATCGGGTACATGACCAGGGCGCCCTGCACGGAGGCGAAGGAGCGGATGCCGCTGTCTCCCCGCTCGAGCTCCTGCATGATGAGGCCGTACGCCACGTTGTTCAGCCCCGCGCAGCCGTACTCCTCGGGAAGGTTTGCCCCGAGCAGGCCGAGCTCCGCCATGCCGGGGATCAGCTGCCTCGGAAACCGGCCATCCAGGTAGGCCTGGCCGATGACCGGCATCAGCTGCTCGTCCACCCACGAGCGGACGGTGTCGCGGACCGCGCGCTCTTCCTCCGACAGGAGACTGTCGAGGTCGTAGAAATCGACGCCGGTGAAGCTACCCGCCATGGTGATCCGTCGCTGTACGGTGTGGTCGGGTGAGCGCCCGGCGCTCACCCCGCGAGGTCCCGCCGTATCGCCCTCGCCTCGATCCCGACTTCCCGGGCCTTCCGCCGGAAGACCGAGCCATGATCGAGCGGAAGCCCGGACTCGGCCTGCCACTGGTGAATCATTTCGTGCAGCACCGTCTCCCGCACCGCCTCCCAGCCGTCGCGCCGAAGGTGCCGGCGCCCGATCGCGATCTCGGTCGCTTCGCCGGTGCGGAGGTCGGCGCGCAGCTCTCCAAGCCGCGTTCGCATGCGCCCCGACAGCCGGAAGCTCATCCGCTTGAGGCGGCCCTGAAAGTACTCCCGGTTGAGGATTTCGTGCAGCTCGACCAGCCGCTGCATGATCCGTTCGTCGCCGGGACGCGGCGGCTCCGCGGGGCGCCGCCTCCCGGGCGGCACCGGCTCCTCGAAGACCGGAATGGGAAAGTCGAGCAGCTCGCGCCGTGCGGCGAGCCGCACCGCGCGGCGGACTCCGGGGGTGAGAAACCGGCCGATCGCCGCGAGGACCGGGTCGGGCGCATCGGCATAGCCGCGGTGCAGGCGGAGATCGCCGCGCGGCGTCAGGCTGACCATCACCGACCGGTTCCCATGCAGGGAAAGGCGCCGGAAGCCATGGAAGCCCAGTCGCCTCAGCCGCACGGCGAGCAGCTGCTCCGGCGCGAGCTCCAGCGTCAGCTGGAGCTGCACCGCCTCAGGCATGGACTTGGCTGCCGGCTGGGGCACGAGCGGGGCGCTGGCGCGCGAATGCCGAAAGATCCGAACGCTGGAACTCCCGCGCTTCCGACCTCCACCGGTGATGCTCGACCTGGATCCGCTCGTCGTCGACCCGCACCACGTTGAACGAGCAGGGGCGTGCCTCCCGGCTGCGGTTGCTGAGCGTGTTGGCCGTGCTCACCGCCAGGACGCCCCCGATCTGCCCGGCGCCGTCCTGGTGGTCATGCCCGCAGAGCACGAGGTCGGCGCCCGTTTCACGGAGCCGGCGCTGGGCCGAGCGCCAGTGCGAGAGGCCCATCCGGCGTGAAAGCTCTCCGCGGAGCACGTTGTGGTGCACCACCGCGACCCGGGCGTGGCCCGGAGGAGCCGCGTCGAAGATCGTGCGGAGCCGGATGGTTTCCGCCCGAGGGAGATGGCCCTTCACGGTCAGGTCGTTGGGGTTGAGGGTCAGCGAGCCGAGCGCGAGGCCGTGGGCACTCACGGCCCCCGCGATGATCGCACCCGGGAGGTGCAGCACCGGGGCCAGCGTCTCGCCAAAGTACTGGCGGAACTTGCCGTAGATCGGCCGCTTCCCCAGGAGCCCGAGCGGCGAGCGCCACCACTGGACATCGTGATTGCCCGGCACCAGCAGGGTCGGCGCCGTCTCTGCCAGGCGCCGCACCAGTGCGCGCGCGGCCTGGAACTCCCCGTGCCGGGCGCGCTGGGCGACGTCACCGGAGATCACGATGGCGGCGGCGCCCAGCGTCGGCACGTAACTCTGGAACTGCTCCACCACCTCGAGGTTCGCGACGCCGCCGAA
>Ga0153915_10005562_pt1 | contig 11725 bp, 11 predicted proteins | sample Opewatmetagenome_2_FD_107003 | JGI IMG/M metagenome (GOLD analysis project Ga0153915, IMG submission 107003) | Freshwater wetland microbial communities from Ohio, USA - Open water 3 Core 3 Depth 3 metaG | ecosystem: Environmental > Aquatic > Freshwater > Wetlands | place: USA: Ohio, Lake Erie...
ATTCTTCCGCCATGACGATCCCTGCATAATATAATACGAGGGAAACAACAGTCATATAGAAAACTATCTTTTTCATTATGTCGCTCCTTTATGCGTTATTATATTAAGATGTCCATTACTTCAATGCTGTGACAATTGTATCCGCTAGGTTTCTTATAAAAGTGAAGTATGATCCATCCGATGGCAGATTGTGTGTAATCAATTCCACCACCTGTGCCCCTGTCTCATTCCCGATAGCCTTTGCTGTTGAAGGAGATGTCCCAAGCTCGGCAAATATCGCCTTTACATGGTTGTTGAGGATAGTTGTTTTTAACTCGGATAGGTCTGCTGCTGAAACCTCTGCCTGAGAAGTAATACTGGGGACAATGACCCCGATCAACTTAAAATTATAACGCTGGGCAAAGTACCCCATGGATTCATGGCCAGTGATAAGCTTGCGGTCTTCCACAGGAAGGGCAGAAACCCTATCTGAGATCTGTTTATCCAGTTCCGTCAACAGAGATTCCAGATCCTTGGCCTTTTCAGAGACATCAATCTTAAGTTCCTGCCTTAATACAGGGACAAGTGCCTCAACAATAGCCTTCATTGTAACAGGGTCTGTCCAGAGATGAGGGTCGGAGGCACCTATTGCCTGGTCCGGGTCACCGGATGGGATTCCTTCTCCAAGTCCCACATGACGCACATTAATATGATCCGATGCAGTAAAGATCTTTACCCCTTGCTTTTCAGCGCTCTCAAGGCATTTTTCCATCCCTTCCTCAAGACCTAATCCGTTTTTGATAATAAGGGCTGCCTTATTTATCTGTTCAATGGATTTAGCGGATGGCTCCCATTCGTGGGGATCGGATCCATTGGGGATAGAAACGATTACATCGGCCTTATCCCCGACAAGTTCATTTACTATCGAACCTAATATGGAATATGTCACCACTATGGTCGGTTTGTTGTTTGTTTCAATCTTCTGACATGAGGGTGCCGCAAGGATAAGTATTGTCAGGATTATTGAACAAATAATCTCAATTTTTTTCATGATATGCCTCCTTAGATAGTTTTGGTTATATTGCTAATGCAAATGCATTTGCAATATAGCCTTAATATCGTCTGTCGGTCAAGGCTTATTGCGAAACTATTTGCAATAAAAGCTAGGAAGAAAATATTTTAAAAATGACTTGACAGAAGCAGGATGCAATGTTAGAAGAAGCTAACTTAATTTAAAGGTTCTAATCAAGTTGCTATGGGTTCATCATCCAAGGGCGAACAACCTCAAAAAAATCTGACCTCCACAATGGAGGATTATCTGGAGACTATCTTCGATCTGGATATTGATAAGAAAGCTATCCGCGTAAAGGATATCGCCAAGAGGCTTAATGTAAAGATGCCTACTGTTACAAGCATGCTTCGGGTTTTGAGCGAACGTGGTTTTATAAATTATGAAAAATATGAATTTGTAGAACTGACGGATCATGGCGCATCCATTGGAAAGGAGATGCGGCGCAGGCATGAGGTTCTGTTGAAATTTCTTACAGAGGTCTTAAAGATCGAATACGGGACAGCTAATGAAGAGGCATGCAAGATGGAACATACATTCAGTAATGAAACAATGGAAAGCCTTACTGATTTTATTGAGTTTCTTCAAAGTCCCTCGAAGTCAGGAGAGAATGTCGCCCGTAGATTTGAAAATTTCAGAAGATCGGTCCGCGCGAAAAAGACCGATTGAACTTAAAACATTTTCAATAATCTGTTTAAAAATCATCGCTCCCTAAGCGGATCTATCCGATTTTGATAGGGGCGTTGAACAGTTGAGCTAGAAGGATATCGCCGTTCCAGGTGTAAAAACAGGAAAGGCAATTTTTTTAAAATAAAAGTTAGTAATATAAAACAATGATTAATGGATCTAATATCAGGCCAGGCGATAATGAACTCGTCAAGGCTGTAAATGAAAGTACCGTTAAATTGCTCGATAGGATTGATGCGCATCACAACCTGATAAAATCGGTCATGGAGGAACGGTTCGGTGGCTTCATCCCTCTACAGGGTCTTGGACAAGGATCTCAAAGCAATCGTGAGATCAGGTTGAAAGAGGCTGTGGCAGAGACAATTATGGTACTGGAGGAAAGCCGCAAGGCTTTCAAATCCAAACACCTGGAGTCTTTGCGGAAGAAACTTATCCAGACATTGATTGATTTGAATTAATGACAGGGGATAGGGAATGGTATGTGTCAAATGATGGAGTGATTATCAAAGATTTACCGACAAATGATTTCTGACGGATAATCACAGCGGATTACGGTATGTCTTACGGGTTTCGGCCATAGGAGGCGCGAAGCAAGTGAAGGCGTAACATGCGGCGTTTAAAATGCCCTGTTACGCCTTTTTTATTGATCCCTGTCTGAAGAAGAAAGCAATTCAGGCAGGATACGGGAAGGAGATTGTCCATGAACGATGATGAAAATATTAGGACCCTGTCATTGGCCTCAAGATTCAGGTGTAGGATGAGGAACAGGATGAGGGGCGTTATCAATTGCCGCTCGCGGCTTGGAGAAAGGAATGTCGTCAGTGAAGAGATAGGGCAGATGATAAACAACAGGTTGGATGCATCCCGCGATGAAAAGAAGAGCTATCCGCTTCGCCTTGCCGGAGAACGGGCCAGGGTCAGGATAATATCCCTGACCGGGGGCACTGGATTTCATGACAGGCTTGCAGGTGCAGGTCTCGGCATTGGCGTTGAGGTTGAGGTAATAAAAAATCCCGGAAGCGGCAGGATGCTGCTAGGACGGGACGGCATCAGATTCTATCTGGGCGGAGGCATGGCCCACAGAATATTCGTAACAGATATTTAAGGAGGAAGAAAATGAGCACAACATTAAAGGAGATGGAGGTAGGTGAAAGGGGCAAGGTACTTGGCTATGTACCCGGCACTTCAGCATACAGGAAAAGGATCCTCGCAATGGGACTTACCCACGGCACAGAATTTTCTGTAAAACGCATTGCTCCGATGGGTGACCCGGTAGAGATAGAGGTCAGGGGATTTGCACTCTCCCTGAGAAGAGACGAGGCCTCCGCACTGATGGTGGAGAAGGAGGAGAATCATGGATAGACATATCATAGGGATTGTGGGCAATCCGAACTGCGGCAAGACCACACTTTTCAATGCACTTACAGGTTCGAGACAGAGGGTAGGGAACTGGCCCGGGGTTACGGTTGACCGTAAGACCGGCGAATATACCCATGCAGGCAGGAAGATCGAGGTGGTGGACCTTCCCGGGATCTATTCCCTCTCTGCGTCCTCCCTGGACGAGGAGGTCGCCAGGGATTATCTCCTGTCGCAGGAGGCCGGGCTTATTGTAAATATCATTGATGCATCGAACCTGGAAAGGAACCTCTATCTTACCTTGCAATTGATTGATATGAAAAGGCCGGTGATCGTGGTCCTGAATATGATGGATATGGCAAAAAGAAACCATGTGGAGATAGATATCCTAGCACTCTCCGAAAGACTTAACTGCCCGGTTGTCCCGATGGTAGCCTCAAGGTCGGAGGGGCTTGATAGCCTTAAATCGGAGATCAACAGGGGTCTGAACGAAAGGCAGGTCTCCAGACTTTCTGTGAGATATCCTGGATCGGTCAGGGAGGCCGTGGATGAACTTATCCCAACTATCAGGGATGCAGCACATGTTAACAGGGTTGACACAGAATGGGCCTCGGTCAAGATCCTGGAGGGCGATGGGGGCATCATATCCCTCCTTGCAGGAGATGAGACCCGCAGAGTGCTTGATCTGCATCATAGAAGGATCGAGGCTGCAAGTGATGAGGAGCCGGATATCCTTATTGCCCAGGCCCGATATGAATTTATCGGCGGTATTGTAAAAGATGCGGTCAGGAAAAAAATGGTATTAGGCAAGAGTCTTTCAGACAGGATAGACAATATAATCCTTAACCGGATACTGGGCATACCTCTATTCCTTGCCGCCATGTACCTTGTTTTTATGATTACCATCAATGTAGGCGGGGCCTTTATAGATTTCTTCGATATCTTCGCGGGGACCATATTCGTGGACGGCCTTTCCGTCCTTTTAAGCGCCATGCATTCGCCCGAATGGCTAACTGCCATCATCGCAGGCGGCATAGGCGGGGGCATACAGACCATCGCGACATTTATCCCGCCCATAGGCTTCATGTTTCTGTGCCTGTCGCTGCTGGAGGATTCGGGATATATGGCCAGGGCCGCCTTTGTAATGGATCGATTAATGAGGTTCATAGGCCTGCCGGGAAAGTCCTTTGTGCCGATGCTGGTGGGCTTCGGGTGTAATGTGCCTGCCATAATGGCGAGCCGTACCCTGGAGAACGAAAGGGACCGCACACTCACGGTCATGATGAATCCCTTCATGTCCTGCGGGGCGCGTCTCCCTGTCTATGCGTTGTTTGCCGCGGCCTTTTTCCCAGTAGGGGGGCAGAATATGGTCTTCGGGCTTTATATCATTGGGATTGGATTTGCCATCCTGACGGGTTTTGTCCTAAAAAATACGCTCCTCAAGGGAGAAGTCAGTCCCTTTATAATGGAATTGCCGCCATACCACATGCCTAAATTAAAAGGAGTTTTGCTCCATTCATGGGAGCGGCTGAAGACCTTTATGTTCCGTGCAGGCAGGGTTCTGCTCCCGGTTATCATGGTCCTGAGTTTCTTTAATTCCTTGGGAACTGACGGGAGCTTCGGCAACGAGGATAGAGAAAAATCCGTTTTGAGTTCCATAGGAAAGGCCATCACGCCTGTCTTTACTCCTATTGGCATTAACGAGGAAAACTGGCCCGCAACAGTCGGCATATTCACCGGGCTGTTTGCAAAGGAGGCTGTTGTAGGCACACTTGATTCTCTCTATTCAAATATGGATAAAGTGAAAGATGATGTTAATGAAGAGGACGAGTTTAATTTCTGGGGAGGCATTTCCAAGGCGGTCAGGACAATACCGGAGAATCTATCAGGCGTTGCATATTCAGTGGTGGATCCTCTTGGGATTTCCTTGGGCGATGTAAGTTCCCTTAAAACAGCCGCGAAAGATCAGGATGTGGCCACAGGTACATTCGGTTCCATGGTCAAACTTTTTGATGGACGCGTCGGCGCCTTTGCATATCTTCTTCTCGTTTTATTGTATGTGCCGTGCGTTGCGGCTATCGCCGCAATCTATCGCGAGACCAATATCCGCTGGACACTGTTCTCCTGTGCTTGGAACGCATTCATTGCTTATATAGCTGCTACGATATTTTATCAGGTCGCCACCTTCACCCGCCATGCCATGCCATCAACGGCCTGGATAGGAGGGATGTGCCTTGTTTTTTTAGCTGCGGTCTTGTTTATGAGATATATGGGCAATCGTGCCTGGGAAAGGAAGATGCGAACGCCCGGGACGCTTATCGCTCAACCGCAGGATTTATAACCGTTCATACAACAGGATTTTAAGATGATATTAACAGAGATCAAACATTATATCATGGAACACAAGCAGGTCTCCCTCACGGATCTCGCCCTTCACTTTGAGACAGATCCAGAGATCATGAAGGACATGCTGGAGCACTGGATCAGAAAAGGTCGTGTAGAGAAGGTTGAGATATCCTCATGTAGCGGATGTTCATGCTGCAAAGGCTGCGGAGGTCCGGATATGGAGATCTACAGGTGGAACATATAAATCTGTTCCCATCGTTTTTATGGCTATGAATTATTATTTGGACATCAACATTACTAACAAGGAGTTTACTATGAAAAAAACTATTATTCATGTTCATATTCTTTTACTTGCATTTTTTTTCCTCACCGCAGGGTCTGCTTTTGCAGAAAGTACACCACCGGTTGACAACAAAACCCTTCAATCCGGCCTGTCAGCCGTCAGAATCGGCGGAGGAATCAGTGCAGGCTATTTTTACGCCTCCAATCCGGGTGAAGAGATATCAGATGACGCGTTTCTGCTTTCCAACCTTCTGGTGGAGGTGTCTTCAGCAGATGAGGATATTCCTATCGGCTTTGTAGGGGCCTTTGGAGAGACCTCCACACCTTCTGTACTGGGCGCGCCTGAAAATAATACCGATTTTAAAGTGGAATATGCATCTCTTTCCTTAAAACCCGTTAAGCATATGGGAATTGAGATGGGATTATTGCAACCGAACTCCGGTTTTGAGAATACCTATACGTTTAATAATAAAAATGTCATCCTCGGTGCGGTCGCATCCCAGCAGCCATATAATGCCTATGGTGCAAGGGGCAGTTATGAAGTAGGCGGCATATCATTCTGGGGCGGATATTATAAGCAACGGCTTGATGACGAAGAATACAATTCCCCTGATTATGCCTGGGAGGCGGGAATAAACGGATCAGTAGCCGGTAATGATTTAAGCATATATAATTATCATATCTATAGGCAGAGAAATCTTCTGGGAGTCGTTATTGAGCGGAGCATGGATAATATTGATTTTGCCTTTAATGTAGATTACTGGACGTGGGATAATGATGTCAATGATGTCTATGGGAGTGAATCCTCCATAGGCGTCGCCTTTTATATTTGCCCAATCTTCGGCAGTTTTTCGATTCCGCTAAGGCTTGAATATATCAACCAGGATAAAAGCGAGATATACATCGAGAGCCCCGCTACAAAGCAGATATATGCAGCGACTATAAGCCCGACTTGGCATTTTAATGAAAACGCCTATGTCAGGGCTGAATCGGCCTATATTCAGGCCGATGAAGCTTTTTCAAATGATGGACAGATCAAGGATAATAGAATCAATCTGGCGATAGAATTAGGTTATCTTTTTTAAAAAATACAATCCAACGTGCCTTTTGGTTTTAACGGTTAATATGAAATTTAAGGCGGCTCGTTTCTTTGTTTGCAACATTACAGCCAGTAACTGGGCGGAAAAACCGGCTGCCTTAAACCTATTTTCGTACACTATGTAAATTTTAAATAAAAGTAAAAACAATTATTTGGTGATACTAATGAATTTGAAAATTATTTTAAATCATGACATATTATCAGCATTATAAATTGACGTGTAAGCTCATTTGTGAATGATTGAAAAAGAGTCGAAAGCATAAGTGTCTTGAACTGAAAAGAAATTATGCCAATAAAAGGCAGTGAGAGGATAAAGACTATGCATTTATACTGGCGGGTTATTGAGGAATTGAAATACTTAGGGGAGCGGTGGGAGATTATAGATCCGACTATACTTCGCCGTTATCAATCATGGATACACAGACATTCTGATACGATAAATATTATTTTTAAAGAAGCATCTATTGCTGATATGGATTACATAAAATACTGCAAAGGTTCTGCTTCAATTCATTAATGATTATTAGAGAATCCATGTTTTTCAGATAGAGGCGTCAATATTTTTTTTGGGGGAAATATAAAACGCTTGACTTTAATATTCCTTTGACTTAAATGGCAATTAATACATAGAGAGATGTTCAGGCGCTCCGCAAGGAGCCTAACAGGGAACCCCGTTAAAATCGGGGACGGACCCGCCGCTGTGAACCTGCCTTTGCCCCTATAAGAGCAAAGGAAAACCTCTTCAGCCATAGTGAACCACTGTCGCATCAATTGTGATGGGAAGGTCGCTGAAGAGGCAGGGAAGTCAGAAGACCTGCCTGAACATGTAGGTTGCTTTCGAGGACAGAAGCAACTGGCATGATCTAATGGATAAAAATGGGATATCCCCGGATCGATTCAATCGGTCCGGGGATTTTTATTTCCGGGCCATAGGACAACCATTAAAATAAAAGGAGGAATTTAAATGTTCAAGTATGTGTCAATTGTTGCACTGTCGATGTTCATGTTGCCCGGAATCTCATGGTCAATTGAAGAAGGCCAAGATAAAAAAGAAGTTTTTACACTGGCCGAACTAATAGTCAGCGCCACAAAGACGGAAGAAACCCGTAAAGATATATCGAACGAGGTGATTCTTAAGGATGAGAAGGAAATTTCGCAATCTGCTGGGAACACCATAGGCGATCTTCTTGGCAATGAGCAAGGCATTGATTTAAGGACCTACGGTAATTATGGAGGTGCGTCTGAAGAGATTCACATCAGGGGTATGGGTGCAGATGGAACGCAGGTGCTTGTTAACGGCATAGTCGTTAATTCACCTTCCCTTGGAACCGCAGACGTCGGAAAGATATCACTCAACAGTATCGATAAGATTGAGGTCGTCAAGGGGGCGGGGTCCCTTCTCTATGGCACAAATGCTATGGCCGGGACAATAAACATTATCACAAAGAGACCCGAAAGGAACATAAATGACCTGAAAATAGAGGCTGGTTATGGGAGCAACAGCACCTATGATATTTCCGCGGAACAGGGCATGTTTTTGACGGAAAACATAGGCTATTATCTGGCTGCCAACAAGAAAGAGACTGATGGATTCAGGAGCAATTCGGATTTAAATCACAAGGATATCTCTCTGAATTTTATCTATAGCGGAGACCAAGGCCCTGATATCAGCCTTTATGGCGACTACATTGACAGGAGTTACGGTCTGCCAGGGGTAAAGACGCCTGCCGGGACAACGGATTTTTTTGTTAATGGTGTTAAGTTATATGACAGTGAGTCATCCAATCTATTAAATGAGGGGGGCGATAAGGATACACATATTGCCTTGGATATCAGCGATTCTCCGATTGACCGCCTAAAACTGAACCTTAAAGCAACTTACACGAATATGGAGAGCTACAATAAAAATATCTACTATTATTACAGCCTTTCAGGGAGCAAGACCTGGGTTGCTAATATGGTCAAGGGGATTGAAGGTGACGCAGAGATAGACCTTTTTGAAGGGATGAATCTGCTGTTAGGCGGCGAATACAAGAAATATATATGGGAGAATGAAGGCATTACCTTAGATGGAAATATGTTGGAAATTTCCGGGACAGAAACCAAAACCGATGAAGGGCTGAATACATCAGGGTTGTTTGTGGAGGCACAGTACCGGCCCAATGCCTATTTAAAGATGATTGCGGGATTAAGGATGGAAAAGCACTCTGAGTTTGGAACGGAACATGTGCCACGTTATGGAGTCGTCATAAATCCTTTTGAGAGTACTGCAATCAAATTGAATTACGGTGAACACTATAATGCGCCTACCCCAAATGATCTCTTCTGGCCCTATGAGGATTGGGGATGGGGCATGGGCACCCAGGGGAATAGGAATCTTAAACCAGAGACAGGTAAACATTCGGATATAGGGATAGAGCAAAGCCTTCTAAAGGATAAATTGTTTTTGAATGCCGCCTATTTTAAGTGGGACATAAAAGACAAGATAAGCTGGATACCTGACGCTTCATATTTTTATACACCTCAGAACCTGGACGCCTATAAGGGAAAAGGTTGGGAGATGGGTGCGTCAATCGGCCCATTTTTTAATACCACACTATCCCTAAGCTATACATATTCGGATGTTACAGAAGAATTGTATGGGGGAGCGGAACGATCGGCAAGATATACGGCTGAGAATTATTTTAAAAGCGATATCAAATATTTTAATGATTATGGATTCACTATGACCGCGACTTTCAGATACACAGGAGATCGCCCTGGTCATTACAACCTGGACACAGATATTCATCCTGACGTTATACTGTCATCATATAATACAGTTGACCTTAATATGGAGCAGCGTCTGTTTAAGAATTGGCTTTTATCTCTTAAGTGCAGCAACATGTTTGATGAAGGGTATGACACCTATGTCTCCAGTTTTACCAACCAGGACACAGGAATATCTTCCATGGAAAGATATCCTGGAGCCGGGAGGTCTGTTTTTTTTACGATCTCATATCAAATAAAATAGAAATAATATAAACAGTCAGACTCTTTTTTCCATAAAGGAAACTGATGTACAAATAAAATTAACATTAAAAGACCTTTTCACGCGGCATTCATGGTCCATCCCGCTAGATTTTCGATGTCGATAGATGTGAATGCCGCGGAGGTCAATAAATATTGCGTGCGCGGCTTTTTGCGTGGAGCGGATAACAGCAAGGTAGCCGGTCCATAACTTTCCATAAGAAAAGGATTGGTAGAACTCCTTATAACTCTTCAATGAAAAGAAACATCATCATGAAAGGATGCAGGATAAAATCAAATAAAATCGATATAGATTTTGATTATATCAGCAACTGCACTGTTGTTCACAGTTCCATTTACAATTATCCCAACAAGTCGCTTATTGTTGAATTTAAGAGGCCGACAAATATCATTTCAACTCTGGAAGGCCCCCGTGAAGATATAAAATTTATAGGCAATCATTATGCGCCTATAGAATGCTGGAGGACAGGGCACGAGAACGGCGGTATGGATGCACTAATGGAAAGGGTCTATAAGACCGTCGGCCTTACTGAGACTGTTTCCAGTTTCCTTTTTACCGGGGCGGATATTGAGAACATGTCCATCACATATCGATGCTGTGGGAAGATGCATATCTGCGCACTCATTACAGCAGGGGTAAAATCAAACGCCATAAGGACATCTCAGGATGAGGGCGGTTTTTATGAGCAGGGTACAATAAACATAATCATCTTGACCAACAGAAGCCTCTCATTAAAGGCCATGACCGGAGCCGTCATCACGGCAACCGAAGCTAAAACTGCCGCATTGCAGGACCTCGATATCAGGAGTTCATTTACCCCTTTGATTAATCAGGCTACCGGCACAGGCACTGATAACATAATCATAGCCGAGGGAGAGGGTGATAAAATAGAATATTCAGGAGGACATACCAAGATGGGCGAGATGATTGCAAAAACGGTATATGACGGAGTAAGGGATGCTGTATTTAAGCAAAATGGCGTCAGAGACAGGAGAGATCCGTTTCAAAGGTTTATGGAAAGGGATATAAACCTATCAGATGCAGTCTCCAACGATCTTTTCGATCATGGCATCACAAAAGATGGATTCCTTCAAGAACTTGAGGCGATCTTACTCAAACCTGAATACAGGTCTTTCATGGAGTCTTCTTTTGCTGTAAGCGATCATTATGAGAAAGGGCTTATCAGCGACCTCGGATCATTTAAATCCTGGTGCAAGGCAATGGGAGAAGGTATCTCCGGAAGAGAGATAGCAGATCAGGTCGATTTTATCGTGTCCGATAAAATCCCTGAGGCCCTCCGAATGGTTTTAAATTATTTGTTTAACGGCATTTATAAAAGACAGTCCAGCGGAATAGAAAAAAGTTCTGTGACGTTGAAAGATGGGTGATCCATGACAGTAAAAGAGAGACAAAAATTTCTCTATATTGTGCAAGTCATGCTTATGATCATCGCCATTGGAAGCCTTCAGTTGCCGTCTCCGGAAGCCGCAACATTTAAGGACTCACTGGGAAGAGAAATCAGTCTGAATAAAATCCCCGTCCGCATCGTCACCCTTGCCCCAAGCCTTACAGAGATTCTGTATTATCTCGGGGTAGGCGATCGCGTTGTCGGTGTTACCCAATTCAGCGATTACCCGGCAGAGGCAATGACTAAGCCAATGATCGGAAGTTATTCGAATCTTAATATAGAAAAGATAGTCAGTCTTTCTCCTGATCTGGCAATTGGGACAAAGGACGGAAATAACCAGGGGGATATCGAGCTTTTAGAACAGGCAAAGATCCCCGTATTTATAGTGAATCCCAGAAATATTAGGGAGGTCATCTCAACAATTGGCGAGATTGCCGCACTCTGCGGCGTTAAGGAGAAGGGAGAAGA
>Ga0153915_10005563_pt1 | contig 11725 bp, 7 predicted proteins | sample Opewatmetagenome_2_FD_107003 | JGI IMG/M metagenome (GOLD analysis project Ga0153915, IMG submission 107003) | Freshwater wetland microbial communities from Ohio, USA - Open water 3 Core 3 Depth 3 metaG | ecosystem: Environmental > Aquatic > Freshwater > Wetlands | place: USA: Ohio, Lake Erie...
CACCTTCGTTTGCAGCGAATGCGGGGCGCGTTACGCGGAGGGCGCGGTTCGCTACGTGTGCCCCGTCTGCAGCACACGGCAGGAGCCCGGCGGTGTCACCCGCGGCGTGCTGCGGGGCGAGCTCGACGAGGTTCCTCAACGCTGGCCCGCGGCCCGCGGCCATGACCCCGGCTCTTTGGTGGTGTTCTTGCCCATCGCATCACCGGTTTCGCTCCCCCCGTGCCGGGTGGGCGGCACGCCCCTCTTGCCGGTGTCCGGCTTGCGGCGCGAGCTCGGCATGCCCCACCTCTGGGTCAAGGACGACACGCGCAACCCCTCGGGCTCCACCAAGGACCGCGCATCGCTCCTGGTGGTGGCCAAGGCGATCGAGTATGGAGTCGACACGATCGCCACGGCCTCGACGGGCAACGCGGCCAGCGCACTCGCCGCTGTAGCCGCGGCCGCCGGCGTGCGGGCGGTGGTGTTCGTCCCGGCGCTGGCGCCCCCGGCGAAGCTCGCGCAAGCCGCGACGTACGGGGCACGCGTCGTGCCGGTGGCCGGCTCCTACGACGACGCGTTCGAGCTTTCGATCGCGGCGTGCGAAAGGTTCGGCTGGTACAACCGGAACACCGCGTACAACCCGTTCACCATCGAGGGTAAGAAGACCGTGGCGCTCGAGATCGCGGCCGACCTCAAGCCGGAGGCGCCCGACGTTGTGCTCGTGCCAACCGGGGACGGCGTAATCATCTCCGGGGTCGCCAAGGGTTTCGCCGACCTGGTGCACGGTGGGCTCTTGCACCGCAGGCCGCGCCTCATCGCGGTGCAGCCCACGGGCTCGCCGGCCATTGCGCGCGCGCTGCGCTCGGGGGTGTCGGCGATCTCACCGGCGATCGACGCCGCCAGCGTCGCCGACAGCCTGGTGGTGAACGCGCCGCGCAACGCGATCATGGCTCTCAAGGAAGTACGCGCCTCCGGTGGCGCGGGGGTCCTGGTGAGCGACGATGAGATCCTCGACGCCATGGGTCACCTCGCGCGGAAAACCGGCGTTTTCGCCGAACCCGCCGCTGCGGCCGCGCTCGCCGGCCTGCTTGTCGCATTGAGTGAGGGGCTGGTGGCGCGCGATGAGCGGGCCGTCCTCCTCGTCACCGGCACCGGGCTCAAGGATGTCCCCGCCGCCATCAGGCGCGCCTCGATCCCGAAACCTGTGCCTCCCGACCTCCAAGCGGTCGAACGACTGCTCGAACAGTCAGGACAGTGAGCGACAGCGGGAGTCGCACGGGCTTTGAAGCCGAGGTAAGCGGTCTCTTCAAAAGTCCAGGTAGCCCTCGCGTGCCAGGAGCCGGACTCCTGAGCGGCCGACCCTCACCTTCACCTTGCGCCACCTGCCATCGTGCTGGAGGTCCTTCGGGTAGTAGCCCAAGACGTATTGCTCCCGCAGCTCCTCCAGGATTCCGTGAAATGCCGGGCGGATCTCGTCGAGCTTGCGCACGGACGTGATCGTGCCGCCGCTCTCCGCCACACCGCGCCGGAGCAGCCGCAGCTGCTCGCGGTACCACTCCTTGTTGCGCCACGCCGAGAACAGGGACACTTCATCGTCGGTGTTTGAGCCCCCGAGCTCGTCCTGTAGGCGAATCCAATAGATTAGGGCCTGGCTTTGCCGCGCCTTGAAAAGGACCTCGGGCATCGAGAGCGCGCTGTGCGAGTCAATTCCGTCAGACAGGATGACCACCACGCGGCGACCCTGCCGCTCCTCAAGCAACTTGAGGGCGAGGTAGAGGTGGTCGGAGAGGGCTGTCCCGCCGTGGGCGGTGATGCCACCGAGACCCGCCACGAGCACGTCGGGCACGGTGGTAAACGGCGTCGTCTTGATGGTGTGGTCGCAGTAAACCACGAGCTTCACCTCGTCCAGAGGTCGCATGCCGGCGATGAACGCCTGCGCCCCCGAAAGCGCCGCGGTCAGGCGCTCGCCCTGCATCGACAAGCTGGAGTCGAGCAGCACGACTGCGGTGAACGGAATGTCGCCGCGGGCGAACGCGGTGATCTCCTGATCCTCACTGCCGTCAACGACCTCAAATTCTTCGCGTTTGAGGTCGAGCACGCGCTCTCCGCCTTTGCGGGCTGAAACGTAGAGCTGCTGCAGGTCGAACCGCACTTCCTGATCCACCGTGATCCTCGGGGTGACCAGGGTCGCCTCACCGGAAGCGCCCGAGGCCAGATATGCGACGACCCGGAAGCGGTGCTCGACGTTGTCCTGGCCGAGGTTTGCGACGACACCGTACGGTCGCGCCGTCACGGCCCCCACCTGGCGTCCGTCCACAAAGAAGACAACCTTCCGGATCGGCTCACCGGCCTTCACTTCGGCGGCCACGGTCACCTGCCCGAACGCGGCGTATCCCGCCGGGGGACTCGTGATGGTCACCTCCACCGGCGGTGAGGACCCGGCAAGCATCGCCAAGTGAACGAGCGGAACGGCAAGCGCCTGAATCACTTCTCGCCTCCGTCGGTGGTTCTTCCGGTCTCACCGAGAGCCGAGGCGACCGCTTCAAGGGCGGCCGGCGTACTCGCCGTCAGGGCCTCCTGAACGCGGGCGAGGTCCTCGGACGGCCGCTCGGCATACCGAAAACGGGGTGAGTCGCCCTCAAAGCCCGGTCCGGCGCCGATCTCCTTCGCCAGCGCCCGCGCATCCAACGGGCGGCGCAGCCGGTCGAGGACGTAGGTCAGCTGCATCGTCAGCCCCTCCTCGCCGCGCATCGCGGCCAACGCCTGCCTCAGCAGCCGCTCGGCCTGGTCGAAACGCTCGGCCTTGATGAAGCCGAGTGTCATCTCCTGGTAGGCCACCACGCGCACCCAGGCGGGGTTTCCCTCACCGGCGCAGGTGTGGAGCAACTCCTCTCCCTTCCGTTCGATCCCGGTTCGCATCAGGTTCACCGCGAGCCTGAGGCGGCCCTCTGAATTTCCCGGCTGGACCTTCAATAGGCTCTCCAGGTACCGCACCGCGCGATCGTATTGACCGATGCGCTCCATGTTGGCGGCCATCGCCATGAGGGCGGCAACGTTGTCGGGGCAGAGCTCCAGTGCGCGGCGGAAGAGCCGCTCCGACGTCCCGGTGATCCCGGGACGCTGCAGGCTATCCGCGAGGCTCGCGAGGACGTTCGCCGCGGCGGCCTTGGCCTGTACGTTCGCCCCGCGCTCCGCGTAGAGCACCGCAAGCTCCTCGACCATCCGACGCGCGTGGACCTCGAGCAGGTACGACTTTGCCCGGCTGTAGTCGCGCTGGAGCTCCAGGTGGAGCAACGCAAGGCCAAGCGCGCTCTCGGGCCGCTTCTCCGCGAGTTCGTTCGCGACCGACATCTCCGAGAGCACCAGCGTCTGCCACTCTGCGACCGTCCCGGTGGGCAACAGGTGTGTCTCCAGTTCGGCCAAGACGCCCCGGGCGGACGCAGGATCCGAAGCGAGCGTCCGGAGCGCCGAGCGGTAGGCCGCCTTGATCTTGGGCGTTGCCTTTGCACGACCGCCCTTCCCCACGAACGCGACTGCCCGGGGGGCACCGTCGGGTGGCGTTGAGGAGGCCCTGAACTGCACCCACACCGCGTTCTTGCCAACGGTTGTCTTGTCTGCTGCAACGAAACGGGTCCAACTCCAGAGCGGCATGTCGGGATTCATGCTGGGTGCGGAGACCTCCAGGCCGTACGGACCCGTGGCGAGCGCGGGCAGCATGATCTCGAGGAGCAGCGCGGACGCCCCAGCCACCGTGGACTCGCGCCTGGCGACCAGAGCCGCCTGCGCCCGTGTGACCTCCTTCCCACCCGTATCCAGGACGCGTACCAGATAGCTCGTGGTCGCAGGAGCAACTCCTCTGCCAAGTACCCAGAAGCGACTTGCCGTGCCGGGCAGCAGCACCGGGGCGGTGGCAGGGACTGCCCCTTCGCCCAGGAACGGAAAAGGGTGCAGGACCGGTTGGTCGGCCAGCTTGCCGTCCTCGCGGGCGAGCAGCCAGGACTCGGCGGGTTCGGCAACCAGAGGTGGGCTCAAAAACGCAAAGGGCTCGCCCGCCACCGGCATCGCGCGCGCGATCTCGATGACGCCGAACGTTCCAGCCGGGATGTTGCGCACGAGGACGCGCAGACTGTACTGGGCCGCGGGCAGGTCGAGGGAGCCGAAGAACTTGATCCCCCCGCCCACCAGCGCCTCGGCGGCACGCTCCACATCGAGGGTAAAGGCCTCGGTCAGCGCGCCACCCACTCGACCCTCGGGGGTCAGCGCGTAGACGGAGATCTCGACCGGGAGCGCTTCACCCTCTGCCTCGGCAAGCAGTGTCGAGCCGTCAATGTCCACGACGAAGAACAGGCGCACGCCGGACGCGCTGGCCGCCACAGGCACCGCCAGCCCCGAGACTCCGATCGCGCCCCCCTGCTGCCCGCTCATCAGGAGAGCTGCTGATCGGGCCGGAACGCCGGCACCGCGCCTGGTCGGAATCGAGATCACCATCGCCCCTTCGGCGACGGGCGGGAGTGCATCCACGACGGGCGTCGGAAGCGGCGACGGGTTTCCCGGCGGCACGGCATTGGGCTCGGGTGGGCTCCCTCCCGACGACCAGACACCGGAACCCAATGCCAGGCAGGCCAGCACCCACACACTCGGGAGCCGGGGTGAACCGCTCACCATACTGGCCTCACATTGGCCCGGTAGCACCGGTCGCGGCCGCTTCGGCGGTGAAGCTCGCAACGGCGGTGGAGTCGGTTTGACTGAGCTCATCCCGCAGCGTCACGGCGACCCGCTGTGGGCCTTTCCTCACCAGCATTTGAAACGTGAAGCTCCCCACCTGACCGAGGGCCGACTGCAGTTGATCGTTGGGGATACGGACCGGAAACGTCCTTTTGCCCGGCGTGCTCAAACGGTCATCGGCATCCCGGGTCGCCATCCACAGCGAAACCGAGCCCTCGTGGATCTCTTCCCGGGGCAGGAACACGAGGTTACCCAGGGGCACGGTGATGCTGAGGGTCACCATGAACGTGTCGCCCTTCTGCTTCTCCGCCGGGGCAACCGTAACCGCGAGTCCGAGGGGGTTGGAGACCGTGCCGAAGAGGAGGGCCGACAGGTTTCGCTCGGCGGTGCGCTCATCGGGGGCTCGGTCCAGGTAGCCCTCACGGTAGCGGGTGCGCGCACCTTCCCGCTTCACCCGCACTTCGATCGCGTGGTACTTGCCGTCGCCGATGTGGGGCGCTGCATACCCCAACGAGTAGTACGTTTGGAAGTCTTCGACGGTGCGGGCGAGCGTGGCCGCCAGGTTGGGGCCTGCCGCCAGCGTGCGACCGCCAGTGGCCCCGGCCATGGACTCCAGCGACTGGCGCAAGTTATGGGCGCTCATGATGGCGCTGGTAGGGTCGGCCGTCATGGACGCCCGCTCCGCAGACACGCCAGCGCCGCCCGAGTCGGGGGAGCCATCGACACAGTAGAAGGTGACGCGGGCCGAGTTGGCGCGCCTGATCATCTCCCCAAACTCACGGTTCACGGCGTACCGCCCCGCCTCGGCCACGGCGTTAAACGTCGGGTCGTAGTTGCGGAACGCTGCCTCCCACTCCTGCAGCAGGGCTTCCCCGGGGCGCATCGGCACGCCCTCGCCGACGTAGACGAGCGCCTTCCGACCTGGCAGCCCGGCAAGCGAGTCAACGAACTGGGTGAGCGCGTTCAGGGTGACGCGGGTCTGCTGGTATGCCTCCTCCGCCGCGGAGCGGACGCTTTCGCGCATGGAGAGCGCATTCTGCTTGTCGAAATCCTGGGTCAGAATCCCTCGACCGCCTGACGTGCTGGCCTCGGCGGGCGTGGCGGCACTGCCCATGAGCCTCGTGAGCAGCGGGTTGCGCTCCGAACCGCCGCGCGCCTCTCCGACCTCGTGCTCGAGGCGCTCGATCGCCGCCAGCAACGCCTGCTCGTCGGACGTGAAAGGCTGCCGGATTCGCACGGCTCCACCCGAGGTGGCCAGCAGCACCTGCGCCCCCCCCGTCTGCAGCCCCTGCCGGAGCAGCGAGCGGACCTGCTCGAAGATCGCCGTGCGGCGGGAGATGGTCAGATTGGCGTTGTCGATGAAGAAGACCAGTCCCAGAGCCTGCGCCTCGGGCGTGGGCGCTGCTTGCTCCTGCACGGCCTCGCCCGCAGGGGATGGCGCCCCCGGGGGCGGTGCCGGCCGACCTCCAACCGCCGCGTAGAAGTTGGTGATCCGGACCGGCTTGCCGTCCTCGAGGACCTCGAACTCCCCGCTTTCCAGGCCGGGAATCGAGCGGCCCTCCCGGTCGGTCACGACGATCTCCACGTTGACGATGTTGACCTGGACGGTCTCGATCACGATCGGCGGGGCAGGTTTCTGCTGAGCACCCGGCATCGCCGAGGTACCCACGAGCAGCGCCGCGACCATGATGGTCGAGCGGGAGCGTGCCCTGAGATGAGTCACGTGGCTTTCCTTCCCGCGGCTACGCCTGGGCCGGGCAGCCCTGCGCCCAAAAGTATACCCTCCTGCACCGGGCGGCGGTCATTGCTTTTGAAGTGAAAGGCTCGACGCGTGCAGGTGGACGATCAGCCACGTCCCGGAGCGCTTCTCCAGGACAAGCGTACGACGGGAGACCGCCTCCTCGCCCTTGAGGTGAAACGTCACCACGGCAACGCTGCCGAGCAGCTGCACCCTGGTGCCAACGGGGACCATGGTCATGTAGGGCGGCTCGGGGTGGCGCCGTCGGACGGCCTCGAAGAACGCGCCGAAAGCGGTGGCGATCTGCTGCCGGTCCTCGAGGCGGAGGGGCAGACTCGAGAGGGGGAAGAACAGCGTGGCATCGGGGGCGAAGAAGCCGATGAACTGGTTCACATCGGCCGCGTTCAAGGAGGCGATGAAACCGTCGACCACCTTTCCCACAGCCTCCTCGTCCGCAGGCGATCCCTGGGGTGGCACCGCGTGTGCCGCACCGGGCACCATCGTGAGGAGGACGGCAAGAACCGTGAGAAGGCCGAGATCCGGCACAGTCGCCACGAGTCGCTTCATGAGGGCACACATGGTGTTCCTCCGACCAGCTCCGCGTCAGGGTACCTCGCGGCGCCCGCCGGAAGAAAGGGGCCGTTGCTCAGGCAGGTTGCGCCACGACTGCCGTGCCGTAGCAGACCATCTCGGTCACGCCCTGCATCAGCTCCGTGGCGTCATATCGCACGCCGACCACCGCGGTGGCGCCCAACTGCTCCGCATGCGCAACCATCATGTTGAACGCCTCGGCGCGCGTCTTTTCACACAACTCGGTGAACAGTGAGATGTTGCCCCCTGCGAGGGTCTGCAACGCTCCACCGATCGTGCCAAAGATCGAGCGCGATCGGACGGTGATCCCCCGCACCACGCCCAGGTTCCTCGTCACCCGATAGCCGGGCAGGTCGAAGGTCGTCGTCGTCATCGCGTGGTTCATCTGTCTCCTCCTGTCCACCGCCGTTCTACATCATTCACAGCCTCCGGTCCCCTGGACCGCTTGCACGAAAGCATGCAGTTTTTCGCGGTCGAGCCTCCCATCGGTGCGCACACCGGAGCACACGTCGACGCCGAACGGGCGCACGAGGCGAATGCCCTCGGCCACGTTCTCCGAGGTAAGGCCCCCGGCGAGGAACACCGGGACGCCGACCCGGTCACGGATCTCGCGGCTGATGGCCCAGTCGTGCGTCCGACCCGTGCCCCCGAGTTCCTTGGTCGGCAACGCGGTGCTCCCGGAGTCCAGCAGGATGCCGTTCACGTGTGGTGCGATTCGCAGCGCCTCCTCTACGGCTCCCTCATCACGAACGTGGACCACCTGGACGATCGCGATCCCCGGCAGCGCATCACGCAGGTCCCGATAGGTTCCGGATGTCAGCCGGTCGCAGATCTGAACCGAGTTGACCCGACACCTCCTCTGCTGCGTGATGATCGCGGCGACATCCTGGCGGCTGGTCAGGAGAAACGACCCGACCGAAGGTGGTAGCGCCGCGGCGATCTCGGCGATAAGAGGCTCGGGGATGACGCCCGGCCCGCTCGGCATCTCCGAGACGAGTCCGATCGCGGAGGCGCCGTGATCGATCGCGGTCCAGGCCTCCTCCACGCTCGCGATGCAGCAGATCTTGAATCTCGTCACCGGCACGGTCGCCTCGGTCCCCTCCACTTGAGCCTTGCGGCCCGGAGCGGGCCCCCACATGGTACCGGAATCTCCTGCCAATCACAGGACATATGAGCCAGAACGGAGACCCTTGGAGCATGCCCTGCCTTCGACCCTGCCCTGTCTTGACACCACTTGCGAATGGCGTAGCCTGACGTCACCGTGGCGTCGGCAACACCTGTGGTTTTTCTTCCGGATTCCAAGGAGGGATGAAAGGAGGAGGTTTATGCGGCATCTTTGGAGGGTCGGTCTTGCGCTCTTGTGTTTCACCACGTGTTTCGTGCCCGGCGTCCTTGCCCAGTCGCAGGCGACGACCGGCGTCATCGAGGGGACCGTTGTCGACGAGTCAGGAGGGGTGCTCCCCGGGGCGGCGGTTTCGATCAAGAACACGGGCACCAACTTCGAAAAGGTGCTCACATCGGGCTCCGACGGCCGTTTCCGGGGCGTCCTGCTCCCCCTCGGTCCGTACCGGGTCACCGTGACGCTCGCCGGCTTCAGCACGCTGGTCCGGGAAGGCCTCAACCTGGCGGTCGGGCAGACGATCAACCTCAGGTTGGCCCTGCAGGTCTCGGCCGTCAGCCAGGAGGTCCTGGTCACGGCGGCAAACCCGGTGATCGAGACGACACGGGCGGAAGGCTCGACCCAGATCAGCGAGAGGGAGGTCGCCAGCCTTCCGAACAACGGCCGCAACTTCCTCGACTTCGCGAAGCTGACGCCGAGCGTGTCGGTCGTCCAGGGCCCCGACGGCGATGAGATGACCGTCAACGGTCAGAAGGGGATCGCCAACAACGTGTCGGTGGACGGCGCCGACTTCAACAACCCGTTCTTCGGCGAGCAGCGCGGCGGCCAGCGGCCGGTCTTCACCTTCAACCTCGATGCGGTCAAGGAGGTCGTGGTGGTGACCGACGGCGCCAACGCCGAGTTCGGCCGCTCCTCGTCCGGCTTCGTCAACGTGGTCACCAAGTCGGGCACCAACGACGTCCACGGCAGCTTCCACACCCACTACAAGTACCAGGGCCTCGCCTCGGCGCCGATCAACAAGGACGGCTCGACCGCCAAGAAGTATGACTTCGACCAGCTCCAGTACGGGGCCACCCTGGGCGGCCCGATATTGAAGGACAAGCTTTTCTACTTCCTCTCCGGCGACATTCAGAGCGCCAGCTCGACCAAACAGACGGACCCCAACCGCATCGAGCAGCGCGTTGTTGACTACTTCGCCAGCCTCGGCAGCGCGAACGAGAACGGGCCCATCAAGCGTGGCAACGACGCCCAGGTCGCCCTCGGCAAGCTCGACTGGCTCATCACGCAGGACCACCTGGCGACGCTGCGGGCCACGTACACCAACTCGAAGCAGGAGAACGGCACGTTCGACGTCGACTCCTGGGGCCGCAGCGCCAATGCGATCGAGAACGACGACTCCAGGGCGGTCAGCGGGACCCTCATCTCGGCGTTCTCGAATACGGTCCTCAACGAATTCCGCTTCCAGTTCGCCAAGGAGAACAGGCCGCGGCCCTACAACGGCCCGGACATCACCGGCCAGACGCGGCCGCTGCCCGACACCGCATTCGACTTTGGCAGGAGCTACCGTTTCGGCGAGCCGTTCTTCATCCCGGTGGACTACTACGACACGCGCGTGCAGTTCAACGAGAACCTCACAATCATCACAGGGGCCCACGAGATCAAGATGGGGTTTGAGTACAACCACGTTAACTCGTCGCAGATCTTCCGCGGGTTCCAGAACGGTCGCTACATCTTCGGCTCGACCGACGGGTTTCTGAACTACGCGCACAACCCCGACTACGTGGAGTGCTCCGATGGCTCGTCCTCGGCGACCGGTACCTGCCCCGCCGGCACGAGCATCACCGGTCCGCTCCTCCTGTACCTCCAGCAGGCGGGAGTCGGCGACGTTACCTCCGAGGAGGCCGGTACGCAGTCGATCAACCAGTTCGAGCCGGCCGCCTTCATCCAGGACAAGTGGACCCCCCAGGCCAACCTCACCATCCAGTTCGGCCTGCGGTATGAGCAGGAGATCGAACCCGACCCGATCACGCCGGCCAGCGAGGTCTTCTACGCACCGTTCATCGGCAAGACCGTCAACGGCCAGGCGTTCCCCTCCAACGGCAAGATCCCGTCTGACAAGAAGATGTGGCAGCCACGCCTCGGCATCACCTGGGACCCCGCCAACGACGGCAAGACCGTGATCCGGGCCACCGGCGGCGTCTACTACGCCCGCATCCCCGGCCTCTACCTGGCGTCGGCCCGCTCCACCAACGGCAGCCGCGGGCAGAACCTCTTTCGGGCCAGCTTTCTGAACTTCCTCGGTCTCCCGACCTACCCCAACCTGCTCCCGGCATCGGCCGCCGGAAACCCCGACCACCCCGAGGTCTACGTCTTCGACAAGGACTTCAGGAACCCCAAGACGACCTCGTTCTCGGTCGGCGTTGACCGCGCGATCACCGAGGACTTTGCGGTCTCCCTCAAGTACAACTACGCCAGGACGAGGCAACTGACCCGCTACATCAACACCAACGACGCGCTGCTGGGCGGCAACTGGAGCACCGGCCTCCCCGACGCTTCGGGTGGGAACACAAACGGCATCAGCACGCTCTGGACGGCGGAGTCCACCGCCAAGAGCGACTACTGGGGCGTGACCATAGGCCTCATGAAAAAGTGGACCGACAACTACCAGTTCCAGGTGTACTACACCTACTCGCAGGACAAGTCCGACGACGACAACGAGCGCGACCCGTTCCAGCTCAAATACGCCAAGGTCACGGACCTCAAAGCCGAGTACGGCTACTCCGACCGCGACCAGCGCGACCGCTTCAACGGCATCTTCCTCTGGAAGGCGCCCGGAGACATCAACGTCAGCGTCCGTTACTCCTACCGTTCGCCCCAGCCGCGCTCCCTGAAGCCGGACGGAACGCCGTCACAAACTCCGTTCGTTGGGGGGCCGTCCGACCGCATCCGGGACGATGGCACCGTCGTGCAGCGCAACACCGGGCGGAAGGACAACAAGTACTCGTCGCTGGACTTCAGCGTCACACGGCCGTTCAACTTCGGCGCCATCACGGTCGAGCCGATCATCGAGGTGTTCAACCTGTTCAACAGCAAGAACCTCCGCGTCCCGGAGACGACCAACCTCATCTTCAACTTCGACGGCACCGTGACGAGCGGTCTCGGCGAGCCGCGGCAGGCGCAGGTGGGCGTCAGGGTCACTTTCTAGACGAAGAAGGGCAACGCAGGAATCCGAGGGGGAGGGTTTTCCTCCCCCTCATCTTCTTTCTTCGCCCCACCGAGGCGTAGTGCTGCACGTCCGCCGGGGGCGCCTCGGCCCGGCGCGTCAAGGTGTGCCGGCTGGTTCGCGCTCGTCGGTCGGCTCTACTTGCCGGGCTCGCGGATTGCGGCGGCGATGCGCTCCTGGTACGCCGCCACCTTTTCTCGGACCGCCGCCTCGCTCATCGTGAGGACGCGACCCCCCGCCATCACCACCTCGCCGTCGATGATGACCGTGTCCACGGCGCACGCCTTGGTCGCATAGACCAGCAGCGAGTACGGGTCGTACTGAGGGATCTGGTGGAGGCTGTCGGTGC
>Ga0153915_10005564_pt1 | contig 11725 bp, 6 predicted proteins | sample Opewatmetagenome_2_FD_107003 | JGI IMG/M metagenome (GOLD analysis project Ga0153915, IMG submission 107003) | Freshwater wetland microbial communities from Ohio, USA - Open water 3 Core 3 Depth 3 metaG | ecosystem: Environmental > Aquatic > Freshwater > Wetlands | place: USA: Ohio, Lake Erie...
CTGTGCGGCCAGGTACGGGCATTGTCTTGTGAGAGGAAAATGGTTGCATCGTTAAAACCGAACGCCTTGTCGTCTCGCTGCGAGTCAATGTAAGGACCTGCCGGCTGTGGACGATACCAGAAATGGTCCGTTGAGGCCACGTCGGATGGGGCAACAATTGGACTGGCGTCGAGCCTGTGCGCGCCCGGCATCAGTGTCCCGCCGGCGGTTGCCGCCGTGGCGCCCAGGAACCGGCGGCGTGTGATTCGTTGTTGTGGCATCCTGAGTTCATAGTCGGCAGGGCGTTGGGCCAACCATTGGGGAACGAGTGGCATGATTTCACCTCCCAAGACAAATATCTTCTATATGCGACCATTCGTTTGCACAGGATAAGATTTCCGGCTATACTTTCCAAGCGTGTGGCCAGTATAAGTTTTTGCTCAGTAGGAGGTCAACTATGTGTAAAGAAAAAGTGGGTCTAAACCGGCGGCGGTTTCTTAGGACGGCAGTACAGGCCGGCGCCTGCCTGGCGGTGACGCAAGTTATCCCAGGCACGGCGCTGGGCAAGAATGGCAGTGTCGCCCCCAGTGAGCGAATCGTGCTCGGCGCCATCGGGATCGGCAATCGCGGCCGCTACGTGCTCGGGTGCTTCCTGCGGGAGCCTGATTTGCGGTGCGTCGCCGTCTGTGACGTACGGGGCGACAACCGCCACCGTGCCAAGGACATGGTCGATGCCCAAAACGGCAACAAAGACTGCACGACGTATATCGACATGCGAGAGCTCCTCGCCCGCGATGATATCGACGCCGTGCTGATTGCGACCGGTCCGAACTGGCACGCGACGGCTGCTACGATGGCAGCTAAGGCAGGCAAAGATGTTTACTGCGAAAAGCCGTGCACGAAGAACATCGCCCAAAGCTTGGCACTGGCGGATATTTTTCGCCGCACGGCCCGCGTGTTTCAGGCCGGCACGCAGCGTCGCAGCCTGCCCAACTTCGCTTATGCCGTCGAACTGGCCCGGACCGGCAAGCTCGGCCCGCTTGCGACACTCCACGCTCACCCTGGCGGCCTGGGGACCGAGATGAGCGGCTGGCTCCCGGCTGAGCCCGAACCGCCCCGAGAGCAGGTGGACTGGGACATGTACCTGGGGCCCGCCGCCTGGCGGCCCTACACCCGCAAGTTGATGAACGCCTTCCAGTTCGAGAAAGGCGGCGGCCTGGTCGGAGGCGGGTGCCTCGAATGGGGTTCCCACTGTGTTGACCTGTGTCAGTGGGCCAACAACGCCGACGACACCGCGCCCGTGGAGTACGAGCCGGTTAACGGCCAGTTGCACGCCCGCTACGCTAACGGCGTCAAACTCGTCATGCGCAACGATGGGTGGCTGCCGATGGGCTCGTGTCCGGTCCGTTTCGAGGGCGAAACCGGCTGGGTCGAGACCGGCGACGATGCGGAGTTTGCCGCGAGCTCTCAATCGCTGCTCTTGAGGAGAGGGACGAAGATACCGGGCTATCCCGCTGACTTTCACGTACGGGATTTCCTTGATTGTGTCAAAACGCGGGCACTGACTCGGGCCAACGCCGACGCAGCGTGCTGGGCCCATATTGCCTGCCATGCGGCCAACATCGCTCTGTTTCTCAATCGCAAGGTCAGGTATGACCCGAAGAAGAATGAATTCATTGGGGACGAGCAAGCCAACCGGTTGCGCTCCGAAGCCTTGCGGGAACCATGGCGGATATAACGTCTGATCTGTTGAAAGAAACCCACACAAACTACGAGGTTAATCATGATAATCAAGAAACGGTATTTCACCTGGTGTGTTATTCTCATCATAGCCACTGCGTCGGCCGGGACCGTCACTCAGGATCGGCCGGCCGCAGGCGTAAAAGAGAACGACCTGATCGCCGTGTTGCAGTCAGACGCCCCCACGGGCCAGAAAGCCTTCACCTGCAAACAACTGGCCATCTATGGCACCGAGCAATCCGTCCCCGCTCTCGCGCCGTTGCTGGCGGACAAGGAGCTGGCGTCGTGGGCGCGGATTGCGCTCGAGGCGATCCCTGGACCTGCCGCCGACGCCGCTCTTCGCAACGCGCTGGGCAAGCTCGAAGGCCGGCTGCTCATCGGGGCGATCAATTCGATTGGCGTACGTCGTGACGTCAGTGCCGTCGATACCCTTGTGCAGAAACTCGACGATGCCAATGCTGACGTCGCATCGGCCGCCGCCGTGGCGTTGGGACACATCGGCGGCCAGCAGGCAGCCAAGGCACTGAGGCAATCCCTGGCCGATGCGCCGGCCGGCGTCCGTTCGGCGGTAGCCGAAGGCTGCATTCTGTGTGCGGAGCAGTTCCTGGCAGGCAGCAGAACTGCCGAAGCCGTCACCCTGTACGACACGGTCCGTCAAGCGGACGTGCCCGACCAGAGACATATAGAAGCAATCCGTGGCGCTATTCTGGCCCGCCAGTCCGCCGGTGTGCCTCTGTTGATCGAGCAGTTGCGATCGGAAGACCGAAAAAGGCTCGGCGTCGCCTTGCGCACGGCTCGCGAGCTTCCCGGCCGTGACGTGACCGAAGCATTGGCAGCCGAATTAGCCCACTTAAGTCCGGAGCGGCGCCCCATGCTGCTGTTGGCCGTAGCCGATCGTAACGACTCCGCCGTACTTGCGACCGTTCAGAAGGCGGCTCAGAGCGGCCCGAAGGACCTGCGCATTACGGCCATCAACATTCTGATCCGCCTGGGCGATGTCTCGTGCGTGCCAATCTTGCTGGACGCGGCGATGGGGGACGACGCCCAACTGGAGCAAGCGGCCATGGAAACGCTGGTCAGACTGCCCGGCAAAGGCGTGGATTCCGACCTGCTTGGTCGCCTTCCGCAGGCCAGAGGCAAGCTGCGGCAGGTTCTCATCGAACTGGCTGGCCAGAGGCAAATCAGCGAGGCCCTTCCTGCGGTCGGATCGAGCCTGCACGATACGGATGCTGGCATTCGCGGTGCGGCCGTACAGACAATCGGCATCATCGGCCAAGACAAACAGACGGCCGATCTCGTCAAGCTGCTTCAAACGACCGACAGTTCCGATGAACGGTCGGGCATCAGAAAAGCGCTGTTAGCAATCAGTGGCCGTTGCGGTGTGGCTTGCATCCCGCACCTGCTGTCCCTGACGCAGAGCCGCGACAACGAGCTCCACATGATCGGGCTGCATGCCCTCGCCATCGTGGGCGGGCCAGAAGCGCTGGCAGCGGTCAAATCCTCCATTGATAGCGCCGAGCCTGCCGTCCAGGACGAAGCCGTGCGTATCTTATCAACCTGGCCCAACAACTGGCCCGAGGACACCGGGGCGGGACAGGCTCTACTGATATTGGCCACATCGGCCCAGAAGACCTCCCATCAGGTGCTGGGTCTGCGTGGTTACCTCCAATACATACGCGGCAACGGCAAGCTGAGCAACGAACAAAAGGTAGCCAAGGTCAAGGACGTGTGGTTGCACATCAAGCAATCCGAAGAGAGGCATCAGGCCATCGCCGTGTTGGGGGAAGCGCCGAGCGCCAGTGCCCTGGAGCTATTGACGACGCTCGCCGAGGACCCAGCGGTCGCCGAGGAAGTCTATTCGGCCATGGTTCGAATTGCCAGCCAGGACATCCCCGGCGTTTCCAAAGACCAGCGCCGGCAAGTGCTCCAAATGGTGGCTGAGAAATCAACGAACCAGGGCACCAAGCAGAGAGCCCGAAAGAGCCTTGGTGGAGTTCGTTAAACAGGCGCACCGAAAAATACCTGATGCAGCTCAGAATGGGTGTCGTCGCACAGTCTGATGGGACACGGGCTTGAAGTGAATGGAATCTGCTAGGAATACCCGAATAGAGGAATGAGCCAATCAAGCCAGATCATAGACTTGGCAGGCCTGGTTTCGTAGAGGATTCAACGAACCATTGCCTTTCATTCCACACCCCACCGCACCAGTTTCACCTCCATCGCTGACCTGCTGTGGACAAACTGGGCAAAGGAGGAGATGAATCCGCAAGCACTCCGCAAACGAATAAGAATCCCATCCCGCCCCGCCCCAGCCGGGAAGCGGTTTGTCTGGAGCAGGCGCGGGCTTGAGGCTTTCACTCGGCGCGAGAAAAAAGCCCCTACTCAAACGACTATACGACTTGAGAGCAGGGGCTCGACTTTTAAGGAGTCAATTCCTGTTGCGCCAGATCCCATGGGGGACTTGCTCTATATATCGTCAATTGCCCGCCGGAGGTCAACCTGGCAAAATTACGGGTTCTACACCGAGAATCTTACGAGTGAATCTGACACCCACCCCAGCCCGCAACAGCCGGGAGGCGGTTTAAAGACGAGACTCGGAGCGGTAGCCCTGGATGGCCGCCTCGGGATAACAGAGTCGGCCCTGCACAAGAATTCCTCCCAATCCATACCACCGCACTATCCCCGCAGCAGGTGGCAACGCAACGCCGCTTTGTGGACTCGCCCCCAAGCGAGCGTCGGGTATGACTTGCTTACGTTGAGTAGCTGCATGGTTGACCTTGAGGTCGGAATGCATACAATCTTCACTGATGACAGCCGTGTGCAACTCGCGGAGTGCGGGCTTGTCTCAGACAGAACCGAATCGAAAGGAGCGACTATGAAGCGATCACTACAGGTCACAGTATTCCGGCGTATGAGCCCTCTGAGCCGGTACCTCTGGGCAGGTGTGGCTTTGGTCCTGGGGCAGGTGTTCATACCCGATGCGGTGCCGGCACAGGCTCCCCTGAGAGAACGCATCTCCTTCAATACCGACTGGCGGTTCGCTAAGGACGATCCGAACGATGCGGCCGGCAAGCTCAGCTACAACAACATCAAGGATTGGGTCACCGCCACTGGGGCCGAGTTCACTAAAGACCCCAATTTAGGTAGTAAGAAACGGCCCTCCGGCAATCTCGGAGCCGATGTCGCGTACACCCAGGCGGGATTTGATGACAAGGGGTGGCGGCCTCTGACCCTCCCGCATGATTGGGGTATCGAAGGCCCATTCAGGCAGGAATACCCCGGTGCGACCGGCCGGCTCCCATGGTGGGGCGTGGCTTGGTACCGCAAGCATTTCAGCGTACCGGCCAGTGACCAGGGCCGGCAACTCTACCTCGACGTTGACGGAGCCATGTCCTACGCCAACGTTTGGCTCAACGGCCAATACGTAGGCGGTTGGCCGTACGGATATGCCTCCTGGCGGGTGGATTTGACGCCCTACGCCAAATTCGGGGCCGAGAACGTGATCGCCGTTCGCCTGGATAACCCGCCGGAGTCCTCTCGGTGGTATCCGGGCGGCGGGATCTACCGCAACGTCTGGCTGGTCAAGACCTCGTCCGTGCACGTGGCCCAATGGGGCGTGTACGTAACCACGCCGGACGTAGCCAAGGACCACGCCAAAGTCACCGTGCAGGTCACAGTGGACAACCGGTCCGGGGCCGCGGCGGACGTGACGGTGCATGCGGCGATTTACACGCTGCCCCAGCGAGGCAAGGCGATCGGCGCCTCGGAGCAGGTGCGCCTGCCGGTGGCCGCCGGGACCAGCGGCACGGTGGCTTTGACCGCCACTATTGATGCCGAGCCTGTGCGGTGGACTCTGCAAAAGCCGAGCCTCTATGCCGCCGTCGTGATGGTCGAGCAGGGGGGTAAAATTGTCGATAACTATGAGACGACGTTCGGCGTTCGCACGATCCAGTTCGATCCCGAGAAGGGCTTCTTGCTCAACGGCGAACGGGTCAAGTTTCAGGGTGTGTGCGACCACCATGACCTCGGGGCACTTGGTGCGGCCATCAACCTCCGGGCCCTCCAACGGCAGGTCGAGCTGTTGAAGGAGATGGGGTGCAACGCCATCCGCACGAGTCACAACCCACCGGCGCCAGAGCTGCTCGATCTGTGCGACCGCCTGGGCCTCGTCGTGATGGACGAGGCCTTCGACACCTGGAGCCGGCCGAAGACGCGCAACGACTACGCGCTGCTGTTCGCGGACTGGCACGAGAAGGACCTGCGGGCCCTGGTCCGGCGGGACCGCAATCATCCCTGCGTCGTGCTCTGGAGCATCGGCAATGAGATCGCCGAGCAGGGCATGGGCGAGAAGGGCGCCGCCACGGCCGCGGAACTGGCGCACATCGTGCACGAGGAAGACCCCATGCGGCCGACGACCTCCGGCTGCAACACGGCGCGTCCCGGCAGTGCCTACGCCGCCGCGCTCGATACCATTGGCGTGAACTATCAAGGCTCTCGTCCGTCTCAGGCGCAGCCCTACGGGAACTACCCTCTGTTCCACGAGGCGAGCCCGAAGGTGTTCCTCTACGGCAGCGAGACGGCTTCGACCATCAGCTCCCGCGGCGTATACACGTTTCCTGTCGCTTCCCAACCCGGCGCGGTCTCCGGCGGCGGACGCCGCAGCGATCCCAATGCCGTACCGCCGGGGCAGGATGTCGCCAACCACCAGATGAGCTCCTACGACCTCTACTACCCAAGCTGGGCCACCTCGCCGGACACCGAGTTCGCCGCTCAGGATCGTTTCTCGTTCGCTGGGGGCGAGTTCGTCTGGACCGGCTGGGACTACCTCGGCGAGCCTACGCCGTGGGGCGGGCGGAACGACCCCTCCCGTAGCTCCTACTTCGGGATCATCGATCTGGCGGGGTTCAAGAAGGACCGGTTTTACCTCTATCAGGCCCGCTGGCGGCCCGACCTGCCGATAGCCCACATCCTGCCGCACTGGAACTGGCCCGACCGGGTCGGCCAGGTGACGCCCGTGCACGTGTACACCTCGGGCGATGCGGCGGAGCTGTTTCTCAACGGCAAGTCCCTGGGCAAGAAGACCAAGGGCCAGTACGAGTACCGCCTCCGCTGGGACGACGTGACCTACGAGCCGGGCGAGCTGAAGGTGGTGGCCTACAAGAACGGCAAGGTCTGGGCCCGGGAGTCGATGAACACGACCGGCCCGGCGGCCAAGCTCCTGATGCAGGCAGATCGGACTACGATTGCGGCTGACGGCCAGGACCTGTCCTTTATCACCGTCACCGTGGTGGACAAGGATGGCCTGCTGGTGCCGCGGTCGAAGAACCGGCTTCGTTTTTTCACTGAGGGCGCGGGCCAGATCGTCGCCACGGACAACGGCGATGCAACCAGCTTCGAGTCCTTCCAGTCCAAGGAGCGCAACGCCTTCAACGGCCTGTGCCTGGCGATCGTGCAAAGCAAGCCGGGGCAGGCGGGGACCATCACCCTCAAAGCCGAATCCGAAGGACTCAAGGACGGGGAGATTACCCTTCGCAGCCAAGTGAAGTAGTGATGCATGGGGAATACACGCGGGCCGGTGAAATGACTATGCCGGCCCGCTGATGCATGACGAATCAAAGATGTCCGGGTGTTTGGTATCCCCACCCTCGGCCACGGCTCCCTCGCCTGCCCCGGGCGGCCGTCACTCCAGCAGATGTTTACGAGTAGGCGCCACACCAAAATCGAGTCTTCGCTTATTGTATTGCAGAGAGATCTCTTGTATCATCTGAACTTGAAAGGATGGAAGTTCACCGGAATCCGACAAATGATGGGAGATTGGCATGAAAGAACGAACCGAACTGCTGTCTCGTCGTGACTGCCTGAGACTCACTGGCGCTGTGGCCCTCGCTACACCGCTGGCCGGCTGGGCCGCCGACAATCTCAGGGCCAAGGCAAAGAAGAACCTCAAGCTGGCCATCTTTGCCGGCGTGTATGCTGGCCTGCCCCTGGAAGAGGCTGCCAAAAAGATCAAGGCAGATGGTTTCAGCGGCGTCGTGCTGGAGGGCACCTTTGCTGACGTCCGTTTCGACTCCTTCTCGCCCGATTGGGAGGCCGCCAACAGGATCACAAGCTGCCTGGAAGGCAACGGGATCAAGGTGGTCGGCCTGTACGGCTACTACAATGTGGTTGCACCGAATCTGGAAACCCGCAAACGCGGTGAGCAGCGGATGCGATTCCTGATCGAAAACTGGAAGCGTCTGGGCTCCAATAATATCTCCACGGAGACGGGATCGCTCAATCCCAAGTCGGAATGGGACGATTCACCCGAGAATGCCACAGAGACGGCCTACCAGCAATGTCGGGCTTCGTTGGAGAAGTTCGCCAGGCTGGCCGAGAAGACTGGGGCCGTGATTTCCATCGAGCCCTACTGGAAGAACGTCATCGGCTCCGCTGAGCGGGCGGAGCGGCTGTTCCACGATGTTCAATCACCCGCCCTCAAACTGGTGATGGATCCGTGCAACTATTTTCGCAAAGCCGACCTTGCCCAGATGGAAGCGATGCTCAAGGACCTCTTCCAGCGGATTGGGAAACAGACCGTTCTGGCACACGCCAAGGATGTCAAGGCTGCGGCCAATGCCGATGACACGGAACTGCCCGCCTCGGGCCAAGGCGTGCTCGATTACCCACTATATCTGCGACTGCTGGCACAACTGGACCGTGAAATATATTTGGCGGTCGAGCATCTCACGCTTCCCGAGGTCCCGGCAGCGCGAGATTACGTGCTCGCTCAGTTCGAGAGAGTATAGGTTAAGCACGGCGTCAGAGGATAACCATTCACCCCGACCCGCGACAGCCGGGAGGAGGTTTGGGAGAGACCGGCAGTCTTAGAGCCTATCCCAGTAGGCCTGTGGCGCGGTAGGTAATGAGAGCACAAACCAGATGAAGCAAACCCAGATAGTTTTCCGGTTTTTTCTCCCAGCGTATGAGGATACGCCGGAAGCGATTCATCCAACTGTGTGTTCGTTCAACCACCCAGCGACGTGCCTTGAACCCGGCCTGCCGCTTGATCGCTCGGGCTTCTTCACCGCGGGCCTTGATGTAAGCCGTGTGGCCGAACGCTGTGACCAACTCCCGCACGTGTTGGGAATCATAGCCTTTGTCCAAGCAGATGCCTTGTGGACGCTTGCGTGTCGGTCGGGGACGCTGAACCGGCACGCTCTCCAAAGTCACTTGGACCATTTTACAGTCGTGTCGGTTGGCTCCATCCACCGCCAAGCCAATGGGCATGCCCGCCGCATCGGTCAGCAGGCTGCGTTTGACCCCACGTTTGGCCCGATCCGTGGGATTAGGACCGCTTTTTCCCCCCACCCAAGGGAGACTTGGTCATGGCCCCATCCATGGATTGCCAGGACCAATCGATCCCTTTTAGTTGGTCGTACTGCTGCAAGCCCATGGCCCAGAGCTTCTGAATGACGCCCGCGGCGGTCCATTCCTGGTAGCGACGGTGGGCCGATGAACTCGAACAGATTCCGGTGGCATTCAGGGCATTCCATTGGCAGCCCGTGCGCAGAACAAAAAAGATCGCGTCCATGGCCTTGCGTGGGTCCACCGGCGGATTGTGGCATCCGAGAGGATGAGGCTTGCCTGGGGGCAACAACGGCTCGATCCTGGCCCACACTCGTCCGGAATAGCCATTTGTCTTGATGCGCCACCGTGCTTTGAGTCTTGCGTTTTCTGGTCATCCGTGATCTCCTGCGGCATACCAATGTGCCTCAGGAGTTATCGGCAAAACAATGCCTACCGGGATAGGCTCTAAGAGAGGACTTGGCTGTCCGTAGCTCGCGGTCCTGGGGACCCGACGAACAATGTTACAGAGCGTGTGATTGGGCTGACGTATAAGATCCGAGCCAAGACGATGCGGGGATTTAAGAGTTGGGACAAGGCTTTGGTTCATCCTTACTTGTCGCAGCATTTACGGGGTGAGAACGGCGTGCCCGACCTGCGGAGAGTCATTTGAGGGTTAATCAAAAAGCCGGAAAATCTCCAGCAAAATTCCACCACAATCCTTGGGACGATTACGGGCAAATATTACCATTGTGGTCGCCTGGAGCAGAGCGTATAATCGTTTCAACGCGCCGGTTATGTCCTCATGCGTTTGCTGTTTCCGTCGTTCTCTGCGGGCATTGTACGAGAGGGCATTTGTAGCGGGGAATGCCGATGAGCGAAGCCAAGGAACAAAACGACAAGCGTTCTAATGACAAAGGAGCGGGGCCGACCCGGTCTTTTGATGGCTCAGTGTTGGGACCGGGTAGTCAGATAGGTCCGTTCCGGATTGAGCAGGAGCTTGGCCGGGGGGCCGCGGGGGTCGTCTATTTAGCCCATGATACAAAGCTTGATCGTTCAGTAGCCATCAAGAGCCTACCGGCGGAGTTGATGGAGAATCCCAAAGCCCGCACGCGGTTCGCGCGCGAGGCACGGGTTCTGGCATCTTTGAATCATCCGAACATAGCTACAATCTACGATGAACTTCAAGAGGCCGAGGGCGTTGGCTATCTTGTTCTCGAATACGTTCCCGGTCAGACCTTAGCCGAGCGGATCGCCGGCGCAAGGCTTAAGCCGCAGGAGACATTATCCATTGCTCAGCAAATAGCTGAGGCGGTTGCCGCAGCGCATGAGCACGATGTTATCCACCGCGACCTCAAGCCCGGCAATATCAAGATCACAGCGGAAGGCAGAATAAAGGTGCTTGACTTTGGCTTGGCCAAGGCTCTCGGCTGTGAGGCGGTGGATCAACAGAGCACCATCACGGAGCTGGGCCGAGTCATTGGCACTCCGGCTTATATGAGTCCGGAACAGGCCCGCGGTATGGAGACCGACAAGCGCTGCGACATCTGGTCGTTCGGCTGTGTGCTGTACGAGATGTTGACCGGCAAAGTGCCCTTCGAGGGGGAGACGGTTTCCGACACGCTGGCCGGTATTCTGGATCGCGAGCCGGACTGGCATGCCCTGCCCGAGGCCACGCCGGCCAACATTCGAGTCCTGCTGCGACGCTGCCTGGAAAAGGACCTGCGCCGGCGGCTTCACGATATTGCGGACGCCGTGATCGAAATCAATGAGACCTTGAACCTGCCGGCGGCCGTGCCACCGGTGACTACCTCCTCCATTTCCCTTGCGCCACACGTCACTGTCAAAGCAAGGCCACGAAGAATGGCGGTGGTTATCGGTGCGACAATCATCGTGGTTGTGGCTATTATTTCCGCATGGCTTGTTAACAAGAAGCAGGCTTTGCCTCTTTCGAAGGAAATCCGGCTGGTGGTTCTGCCGTTTGAGAATTTGGGGTCCGCCGACGACGAATATTTTGCCGCCGGCATTACTGATGCTATCACTGCTCGCTTGGCCGCCATCCATGGGCTGGGTGTCATCTCCCGTCAAAGTGCCATGCAGTATAAGAAAAGAGAAAAAAGTGCACAGCAAATAGCTCGTGAGCTGCGGGTTGACTATATTCTGGAAGGGGCAGTCTACCGTGAGCGCCCGTCTGACCCAAATAGCAGAGTGCGAATAATACCTCAGCTTATCAAGGCTGCCAACGACACACACGTGTGGGCCGAACCCTACGATAATGATATGAGCGAAGTCTTCCGGGTACAGTCCGATCTGGCTGAGCGGGTGGCCCAGGCATTGGATATTACGCTGGTTGAGCGTGAACAGCGGGCACTGCGGTCCAGGCCAACAGAGAATATGGAGGCCTATGACTATCTTCTGCGCGGCAACGAATACTACCACCGAGGTGTGGAAGAACCTGACCTCAAGATTGCCATCCTCATGTATGAGAAGGCGGTCGAGCTGGACCCAAAGTTTGCGCTGGCTTACGCTCAACTCTCAAGGGCTCACGCAAGTATGTATTGGAACTATGATCATACCTTAGAGCGCCTTGAAATGGCAAAGAAGGCCATCGATAGAGCCTTGCAGCTTGACCCTGACTCGCCAGAAACACGTCTGGCTTTGGGACATTATTACTACCATGGCC
>Ga0153915_10005565_pt1 | contig 11723 bp, 7 predicted proteins | sample Opewatmetagenome_2_FD_107003 | JGI IMG/M metagenome (GOLD analysis project Ga0153915, IMG submission 107003) | Freshwater wetland microbial communities from Ohio, USA - Open water 3 Core 3 Depth 3 metaG | ecosystem: Environmental > Aquatic > Freshwater > Wetlands | place: USA: Ohio, Lake Erie...
ATCACAGACTGCTTTTGTTGCAAGTGTTTCGCAAACCTTGTAAAGTCCCGGCAAATTATATGCTGTATAAGAGAACTGTTTCACCTGGTCTGCGGACTTGTATTTTTCGGGCAATTTAGCGTACCCGATTGTTGTGAATAAAATACCGGCTGCGCTTGAAGGATTGCAGTCTGAATCCTGTCCGCATTGCATTGCAATTTTTATTGTGTTTTCGATATTGCCTTTGCCGTAGAGCAGACCAATTACAATATAAGCACCGTTAATCTTGGCATCTATATTAAAATCACCCTTATCACAGGAAAATTTCCTGAAATTCATATCTTTCTGATATTTTTCGTTCAACAGGTTCCATGTTTTTCGCCAGTCATTCGGATATTTTTGGTGCCATTCGATTGTGTCGCGAATTGCCTGAGCATACTGACTTTCAGCAGGGATATAATCAAGAGCCTTCGTAATAATTTTCTTAATGTCATTTTCAAAAAACGCGATGCTGTACATCGCAGATACGAACTGACCGCCATATACGCCGTCGCCATAGTTCATAACCCTTCCGAACTTATCACCAAGTTCAACTGCGAATCTCGGCATTCCCGGCGAAATCAAACCTGCGTAATCAGCTTCAATCTGGTAATCAATATCATCAGCGTGCTTGTTAAAATTTGGATGTCCCGAATCCGGCGGGGCGATACCTTTTCTTAAATTATCTCTTGCCGCCAGATTTGCGTGCCAGAGTTCGTATTTGCTATTGGCAAAATCAATTCCAGCCTGATTGTATGAAATGCCAAAACCATAATCCTCGATGCTCTTGAGGAATGTCATTTCAACATAAAGGTCATCCTGCCCGAAAGCGTCGTTAATCATTTCAACTGTCCACGTCGGCACATTTGCGTCAGGAGCTATCTTGCCGCAATATTTAAACTCCGTAGGAAACCCCCAGCTTACGCCGACCATTTGGCCAAGCCAGCTCGCTTTCATTTTATCGCGGTAAGTCTTAATAGAAATCTTTTTAACTTCTCCCGCCGGCTGAAGCGATGTGCTTTTATTATCCATACCATCGTTCCATTTCAGCGGTGCAAGATAAACTCCGCCCTGACCCCAGCCGGCATGGCTTATATACCATTCGCCATCGACATCACGAATAATCTCTGCTGCGTGTGTTTTGAGAACCGGAACATTTGCGTTATATACCCAGCTAAAAGGATTTGTGCTGCGATAAACAGTCGTTTGCGTATAACCGGCTCCCGGCCCGATGAACAGGTAATAATATTTACCTCTGCGAATTACCTGTGGCGATTCGGTATTTCCGCCCCATGTACCGATGCCTGGGTCAGTATAAACAACTTTTTTGTCAGACCAATGAATAAGGTCTTTGCTTGTAACAGCGCAAACATTATGATTTCCGCCTTCAGGTTTGCTGTTTGCGGTATAATACATTACCCATTTGTCTTTCATACGGTAAATAAATGGATCGCGTGCGTCATACCCGTCAACAACCATCGGATTAGCAGGGTGTCTTGTCCAGTCGTAAAGATTTTTCGAAGTTGCCAGATGGATTTTATATTTTGTATGGTCTGGGTCGCCTGCACAATAAAACATATAATAAAGACCATCATAAAATATCACATGAGGAGCCCAAAGATGTATCTCTTTAAAATTGGGGTCAACTGTCAATGCAAAAGGCTCTTTGTGCCATTGACTTTGAGTTAATGATTTAGCTGTTGCATGAGCGAAATTAAGTTCTAAAGATGCGTTTGCCGGCTCGCTTTTCGTAATGCCAAAAAGATGCCAAAGCCCATTTGCGTCCCTGATGAAGCAATGGTCGTTGATATACCATTTTGTTTCGCCGACAGAAGGGTCATAAATCTTTTTAAATTCGCCGGTGGTAACTTCTGGTTCCGCGGCATTGCAGAAACATACAACAGAAATTAAACAGAATAAAATAGCCTTAGACAGTCTCATATTTTCATAGCTCCTAAAATCAATCCATTGCTTTTACAGTTAGATAATCCATACCGACCATATAACGCTGTATTGCTTTCGGATTTGCGCCGACTACTTCAACGGTAACGAAATTCTGTCCCTTCTTTAAATCATAGCTGCCCAAATCCAGTTCGCCTGTTGTTTTAACTCCCTGAGGAGCGTAAAGGTCTATTGGTGAAGATATTTTATTGTCGTTCAAATAAAACTGAACAATTGCATAATCAGAGGCTTTCGTGAGCCTTGTGAGAATTTTATATTTTCCGGCTTTCTTGATTTTTACGAGCATCTCTAATTTGTCGCCGACCTTTTCTGGTACCCACCAGAGCTGCTCATCATGCGTCCATTTTTCTTCTGTGAAAGAAAGCATATTCTCTGATTCTAAATTGCCGGCCGGTTTTTTGTAAACAATCATACCATCCTCCATATCAAGCGGATAAAGCAATTTGGGATAGTAACCAAGTCTTTCTGAGATGTCTGTGGTTGGATATGGGTCATTCCCGCTGCCGTCAAGATACCAATACGCTATGCACGTATAACGAGTCGGACGTTCATCGGAGAAATATTTTTCGATGCAGCCCTCAAATGACTTTTGGAACGGAATATTATCGACTATGTGCCATCTGTTGACGGATATGTGTCCCTTGTTGTCATCGCTGATAGTTTGATTGTGATAGCAATTTGTAAACAGGACAGGGTCGCTCCAGGCATAACCGAAATAATCTTCCGAACCTGTGCCGTAAGTTGACGGAAATTTTTCACCATCTACGAAAAACTTCTCATCGCCTTCTCCCCACCATTTGCCGCGAGGATTCCATATTTGCAATTCAACGCCGACGAAGCGTCCTTTGCCTTTTGTGGTAAGCATCGTCCAGTCAATCTGACGTTCTTTCTCTTTCGGCAGGAACATATTTCTGTGCCATTTAGCGTGGAATCTGCCGTAAGTTTCCGCAGGTTTGCTCAGTTCAGTATGAGCGATTTCAAATTTAAGCTGCCTTGCCTGTTTGCCGTCGTTTGTGATTTTTATAACGGCCTGCTGGGCGAAAGGCATAAACCAATTGCTGTAATACCATTCGTTTGTCATTCCAAGCGGCAGTGATTTATATAAATTAGCTCCCGGTGCTGTGCCGAAGAAATCTCCAATTGGTGACCAGACGGCAGCGGTTTTATTGTTATCCCAATAAATGTTCAAAGTAAGCTCTCTGAGTATTTGCCGTTGCTGTTCAATATCAGTTGGCATACCAACTGGAGAAATTTTCAGTGAGGTAATCGCACGTGCTCCGTCAATCTTAATAAGCTGTTCTGTCTTTCCCGGTGCAATTTCCAATGTTCCGGTTTCTTTTTTTGCGTTTGGATAACGAGCCGCTGTGAAATCAGTGCCGCAGGAAGAAAGCTCTGCGTTGACTTTATCAAGAGCCTTTGATTCCTCGTCGGTAAGTTCTCGTTTAAATGTCGGAACTATTGTGCCTTTCGGAAACAGCGTGTAATTGAAATGATGAAATTCGCCGTAGTTTTTATCAGCGACAATTTTGCAGGATTTCTGGAATGGAATCGGAACGTAATTGTTCTTTCCGCTTGCTACGGTGTTTACCAGAGCGGAGCGGTCAAACGGTTTGTTTTTGCAGTTAAAATAGCCTGTGAAAGGCAAATCGACCGCCGGCGTATCGGAACCATCGAGATAAATATAGACGTGTCCTTCTTGCGGTGTGGCAGACCATATTCTGCGAATGCAGCCGGGGCCTTCCATTTCGGCCAGGACTAATTTACCCTTTTCAACTCTTATGTAGCCTGTGCCTCCGAAACCATCGCCATTTGAATTCCAATTTACATATTTGCCTGTATTCTCATCATAATAGCTTTTTCTGTCGTAGCTCGACCACTGTTTGCAAAATTCATCCGGAGTGGGAAGAGTCGCGATAGATTCAAGGTCGGTCAGACTATTGATAAGGTCAAGATAAGTAATTTGCTGATTTGAATAGGTGCTTGATGCGCAGCCTAAAAAGATACACGACGAGAGCAAAAAAAATGTTTTTTTCATAAAGATATTTCCTTTGTAATAAAAATGTTTTACTTACTTATGTATTTGAAGCAATGCGTCTGCGGCCCAAAGCAGAGGAGCTTGGCCGTGGAAGTCGCCCGTGATTCTCGGCCTGTTTAAATAGTAGTCATAAGAACTGTTCTCATCTGTACCGCAGCAAACATCTTTTAGTAATCCGTTTTCCATTTTGCTTATTAAACCATTCCATCCTTTAATTGCGGCATTTTCAAATGAATCGTTGAGCCAGCTATTTTTTATACCAACTGCAAACACATAAGTAAACATCGCAGTGCTGGAAGTTTCAGAAAAACTATCCCTGTCTAAAAGCATCTGATGCCATAAACCGTCGTTGTCCTGGCATTTTAGCAGGGCGATGGTTAGTTTTTTGTAAATATTCATCAAAATTTCATATTTAGGATGCTGCGGCGTCATATTTTCAAGCGTAATTGACAATGCTGATACTGCCCAGCCGTTTGCCCTTGCCCAGAAGACAGGAATTTTGGTTGTATGCTGAAAAAGGCCATTCTGCTGCTGTAATTTTTCAGCGTAAACGGTTAATTGGCTGATGGCTCTGTCAAGATAGACAGTTTTTCCAGTTGCCTTGTATGCCTGAACCTGAAGCACAGCAACCATAAACATATCATCCGTCCAAAAACGAGAATATTTAGTCAAGCCATCCTCATGTGGATTTACCCACTCATCGTCAGCAAGCAATAGGGGGTTTGCGAGATAATTTGGGTCGTGGGTTTGCAGATATAACTCAAAACCGAGGATGCCGCAGGCATTTTTGTCCACGTGGCCGGGATTTAGGGGGTATTTTATCATATAATTGTTATAATTTTCGATTACTTTATTTGTTAAAATGTTATTATTTGTTGATGTTGCGTATTTTAGTACCCCGTAATAGGCGAAAAAGGATTCATATTTATCATAAAGCTCTATTTTAACGATTTTTGATGCGGCCAAATCGGCTGCTTCGATGATTTTTTCTCTATTTAATTTTGACGGAAGTGTATTTCCTATAGCAAGTTGCGAGACAGCTAAAATAAGGAATAAACTATACTTTTTCATTATAGCCTCCATCTGAAAATATTGTTAATAGTGGTTTTGGATACATAGATGCAGTCGTTAGATAATGCAATAAAATAGCAACAAAAAATCAATAGCACAAGGTTAAATTGTATTAAAAATAAATTTTTTTAAAAAAACAGTGAAAGATATTGACATTTTATTGTAGTTAAGTTAACATGGTATTATATAAGGACGGGAAAATATGGGAAAACTTATTGACAATGTAGTACTTGATAGAAATCACAGCAAGAAGTTGCCTCTGTACCAACAGATACGTGAACAAATCCATAAAAATATCACAACTCAAAATATTACAGATGGCGAGCAGCTTCCCTCAATAGCATATCTGGCGAAAAAGTGGGATGTAACATACAGAACAATCAAGGCAGCCTATGATTTGCTCGAAGAAGACGGCCTTATAAGTTGTGAAAACAGAAAATCAGTCAAGGTTGTTTCAAATAGAAATGTTTCATCTTCTGAAGAAAAGACAACCAAGAAATTTTCATTAGCATATATTACGTGTCATCATGATGACGCATACTATTCAATAGCATATCAGGGAATAAGAAATTTCTCGATTGAGAACGAACTTGAACTGATGCTTATTGATGTTGGTGCTTCCAAGAAGCGATTTATAGATGCTGTATTGAATCCGGGCGAAGGTATTGATGGAATGCTTATACTTCCGTTTGAAACGCCGGGATTTGAAGACGCGATAAAAAAGACCATAGAGTCAGGTAAAAAAGTTGTGTTTCTCGACAGATTCCTTCCCAATATCGAGGCCAGTTCTGTTGAGGCTGACCATTTCTCGATAGCATATCAGGCTACCACGCATTTGATTATGACGCATAATATGCCTGTTTATTACCTTGCGTTTGTAGGCAGCCCCAGCGGTGCAAGATTCTGGTTTAAGGGCTGGTCGAGCGCAATGGATACCTACGGCTATGTTAATCGTGAGCCGTATATTTTTGATTTCCCAGTTCCTGAGGCAAGACTTCCTGATACGGTTGATTTGGGACTTGAGTACAGCGTGAATGCCGCATTAGAACTATTTAAAACAAGAAAAGAGAGCAAGTACTGCATATTCTCCGGCAACGATTTTATCGCACGCGGAGTTTATATAGCCGCCGAGCAGCTTGGTCTGCAAATCGGCAAAGATGTTTTTATTGTAGGCAGCAATAATATGCCGTTCGCTGAAAGAATGCCTGTTCCGCTGAGCAGCGTAAGGACGATTCCCTCTACGCAGGAACTTGGTTATCAGGCTGCGAAACTTTTGTATGAACATCTAACGGGGACACTGAAGCATCCGGCGAGAAGATTACTGCCTGTCGAGCTTGTTGTTCGTGAAAGCAGTATAGGCACTAAATAGCTAAATGGTTTTACGGAAGGTTGAAGGTATTTCAATTATAAGATTTTAATGGAGGAACAAAAGTTATGAAGAAATTATTATTTATTTTTGTCATGCTTATGGCAACAAGTTGTATGGCACAGCTTGCCGGCTATTGGAATTTTGATGAAGGAACCGGAACGGCTGCTGCGGATTCTTCAGGCAATAGCAAAAATGGTGTTTTAAGTTATCAAGGCAGCGGCGCAGTACCAGAATGGATTACCGGCCATGATGGTAGTGGGTATGCGTTATTATTTAATTCAGGCGTTACAAGTTATAAAAATTCAAACAGAGTTCTTGTAGATATCACTACCACTGACTACCTTGCGAATCTTATGAAAACCGGCAGGGCATTTACGATTTCTATGTGGGTTAGAACAGATGCTTTGTTAGCGGGCAATTGGCGATATCCCGTTTATACTGACGCTTATGCTTATTGGCTTGCGTTAGACCCGAATGACACTACAGCCGGCTCGACAAGTATCGATGATTTCTTTTCTTCAGATGCGAATACTGCATGGAATCAGATTAATCTTGCCTATGTTGCACCAGTAGAGAAACAAATAGGTACCTGGTATCATTTGGCTTTATCTTACGATGGCAACTTCTTGAAAAGATACATCAATGGGAAATTTTTCCTGCTTTATATGCCTGCTCCATTAAATGATTTACCAACCGCAACGACGGATTTATACATCGGTTCAAGCTCTGCCGGCAGATGTTATTTTAAGGGAGCTCTTGATGATATTGCGATTTGGAGCGGCACCTATTTGTCGAACACTGAAATTGCAAAACTTGCAAATGGCACCGCTACTCCTTTAACAGTTACAGAGAGTGCTCCAGAAACACAGTTGCCTGTTGTGAATTGGGAAGCTGAAGAAGGCATGGGCTGGAATTGCGGCGAAGCTGGTAAAGCCTGGAATTATGGTTCTTATAACAATTCTACAGGTTCCGGCTGGGAAGCATGCTGGAGTCAGGGTTATGCGAACGCTATGAGGTTGCTTGGAAATGTTGGCAAAACTGCATGGAGCGCATATACACAGGATTGGTGTATAAGTCCGCTTCTCCCAGGCGATAAATCAGCCATATATTCATACGGCTCACATGCTTATCCTGTAAAATTCAGCAATGACGCAAATATCTATGTAACAGGCTGGTCAGGTAATCATCCTGATGTAAATACTCATGGTGTTTGCTGGATAGATTCTTCATGGAGTCCGGGAGATATGAATGGCGAGAATGAAATTGCTACAATTGCGGCATATATTACGCCCGGCTATGGCATTCTCCATGGAAGTTATGGTTATAAAGTTTATGACCCTGACCCAAATCGTGCTTACGCATCCGAAGACAAACCATATTTCAAAACTTATTCAAGGTTTGCAACTGAAAATGCTCCGGCCGGCTGTAAGTTCCTTATCAGACTGTACACGACTCCGGCAGGTTCCACACTTCATCCTATTACAAATGACGGTTCTTGTCTGACGCAATATGGTGAGTTGGCGATTCCTATCATTGCCGGCAATCAGGAGTGGCAGGAATTCAAAGGTACGCTTCCAAAGCCGGTTCAGGTTGGCGGCGCAGCAGGTGGAGATGGTACTATTGATTATCCGCGAGTCTGGTTTGAGCTTTCGATTCAGGGCGGCGATTCTGATACCGTCTTTTACATCGATGAATTTGCACCTGTCAGCGACCTCTATCTGCAGCATTATGCAAAAACTTCCATCTATCTCGATGGTGATTTAAATTCTAACTCGCTTGTTTACTGGGATGATATTGAGGCAGCTGCTGATTCCTGGCTTGATCCTTATAATTTTGTTGATTATGCAGACACAACAAGGAATTGGATGATGCCTGCGTTTAATAATATTTCAGGCGATCCTTGTAGTACTGATTACTAATAAATGAAGTAATAATTATTTTAATTGACAGGCGACGTAGCCTGTTAAATAAAATGTAGATAATTTTGGAGGTAAAAACAAATGAAGAAGATTTTGATTATGTTGGTTGTGTTGGCTATCGGAACTGCGGCTCAGGCATCTATGACTGCCAACTGGTCATTCGAGAGTAATCTCAGTGATACAGCTACTGGCGGCACTACATCTGATACATTAGTTGGTATGAGGTATTATGGTGGTAATGGCACGTATGACCGTTCGGTTACCAGCTATAATGCTGATGGCACAACAGAAACTCTCACCACTGCCGTAACTGCTGCGACTTATGAAAAAGGCATTGTCGGCACAGCGGTTCGTATTGGCACAACAGGCTCGTATAACTATGCCACCGGTGCTACCTATCCGAATGCAAGCACGTATTGCGTTCCTTCGTCAACCTCAGGCGCAACATATCTGTCATCTACGGGTGATTCAGCAGATTTGAGCCTTGGTTCTGAATTCACAGTAGAAGGTTTCTTTAAAGCTGATGATCTTGGAACGTTAGGTGTTGAAGATTCAGGACTTGGCGAATTTGCTTATACACGTCTTATCACAAAATGGGTATCAGGATTTAGTCAGGGATATCACTTTACAATTCACAATGGTGCTCTCGAACTGATTGAAAAGAATTCTTCCAGTGGTGCTGTTACTACCGCAGGTTCTGTATCAGTTGTTGCAGATAGATGGTTCTATGTATCAGCAGTTGCTGATGGCGAGAATATTAGTATCTATTTCTACACCACAGATGATAACGGCGATCTCGTTGGCGGCCTGGTTGCAACTGGTGCTTATAATGGTACAATCCTTGACAGCACATCTCCTCTGTGGATTGGCGGAAGAGCTGATGTTCCAAATCCAATATCAAGCAACAACGTATTTGTCGGTTTGGTTGATGAAGTAAGATTATGGGATGAAGCAGTGGATGACACATACATTGCAAGCCGTGCAGCATTGTTAGTTCCAGAACCAATGACTCTCGTTATCCTCGGTTTAGGTGGTTTGTTAATTCGCAAAAAATAATTTAGTTGAATGATGAAATTGATGGCCGGAGGTTTTTACCTCCGGCCATCAATATAATAAAAAATAGTTGGCTATCTTTGTAAGGAATAGGTTATGAATAGAAATAAGGCATTCACATTAGTAGAGCTTTTGGTTGTGATTTCGATTATCGCAATCCTATTGGCTGTTTTAATGCCGGCTCTCTCAAAAGCCAGGTCTTCTGCCAGGTGGGTTATTTGCGGTTCAAATCTCAAACAATGGGGTTATACCTTACAAGGATACTCAACCGAAAACAATGGGAAACTCTTGGCCACAGTGGCTAATAGCGGACCTGTGCCGGCTATATGCGGCATTAATAAAAGTGCTTATTATAAAAGTAATAATATTACATCAACAGACACAGGGGCAGTTCCTGACGTTGATGGGTCTCCTGCCTTCAACGTTGATAGCATAAAGCGATATATACCGAATTTTGATTATAAGAACCTTAACTTTGATGGTGCATGGAAATGCCCTGAAAACGCTCTTAATATGAGTTCCGTTGTACAATGGCATATTACATCAACCCTTACCAGGGATTTTCCTTTCTTTATCTTAAACTATAGTTATTTTGCGCGTATGGACTATTATTTGAAGGATAAAAATACTGCTTATATTAATCCTAAATTGACATATTCAGGCACAAGCGGCCTTACCGAGAAGAGTCTAACTGCGCGTTTGATGGTTATGAATGATACTGTTTTTCAACAGAACGCTTCTCAGGACAGCGGTTGGTCTTACAATCATGGCAAAGCAGGTGCAAGCTGCCATATTGCGAAGACTAAAACAGATTTTTGGCTAATTGCTGGTAATGTTCGCCATGTTACCGATTCAGAAGCAGATTTGACAAGAGGCAGTCTTCATGTTGATGCTACCGGAATGAATCAGCTTTACGGCGATGGTAGTGTTACCAGAAAAGTAATCAGGAATAGTTCTCTTCTTAATTATAAGAAATTTTCAGAATATGTTGAGGAAGATACTGTTAATAGCGATACTCAGATATCTTGTATTGTTAATAGTAGCGGCGACAAAAGTTTTTATTTTCCTAAAAGATAATATTATTAAGAAAATGGTTTAAATAAATATTGGGTTTTATATGAAGAATAGCACCTACGAAGGACATCTTGCCAATAAGAAAAATGCCGTGGTGGTCTTGAAAACCAAGACATCCGCTGCGCATAAGTCCGGACTGAGCAGTAGGGAAAGAGTAATAAAAGCCATCAATTTTAATTGCCCGGACAAGCCGCCGATTTCACACGCGATACTTCCGGCCACGCAAATCAAATATGGCAAAGCGCTGGATGAAATTCTTGAAAGTGTACACGAAGATTTCGGCTGGAATTTTATGGTTGATATGAAGCCGGAAGAATTTCCACCTTTATACAAAGGCGGAAAAAATTATGATTCTTTTGGCACGTTATGGGAAGCCGCAGAAGAAGGAATTTGCGGCATACCAATCGAATATCCACTGGCGGACTGGGGCAAGTACGACCAATATAAATGGCAGGAATTGACTGCCGGACCGAGCCAAAAAAGACTTTACAGCGGTCATATGGTTGGCAAATCGCCGGATTATTACGCCAGAGGCGCCTGGATAACATTTTTCGAAGAAATGCAGCAGTTACGCGGAATGGAAAATCTCCTGATGGATTTGGCGTTTGACAGCAAAGAAGTCTATCGGCTGCGTGATGATTTGCTGCAATTCAATTTGAATTGGATAGATAAGTGGCTGACGTTGGAATACGACGGTCTGCATTTTGCAGATGACTGGGGTATGCAGAGCGGCCTTATAATTTCGCCAAAGACATGGCGTAAGTTCTTCAAGCCTGCATACAGAATGATGTTTGACAAAGTAAACAATGCAGGATTAGATGTGCACTTTCATACAGACGGCAATATAATAGAAATACTGCCGGACCTGATAGAATTGGGCGTAAAAGTGATAAATTGCCAGTTGGCGGTAACCGGACTGGAAAAAATAAAGAATAATTTCGCCGGCAAAATATGTTTCAGAACAGATTTAGACCGACAACAAATAATGCCATTTGGTACTCCGCAGCAGGTGCGTGAGCATATCTCCACAGTTTTTGACAGTGTAGGAACGAAAAAGGGTGGTATAATAGCTTGTGGCGAAATAGGGCCGGATATTCCGCTCGAAAATATTCGTGCAATGTACGATGTTTTTATGAATTATCGTTATTAAAAGGTTTTATGGATGACCCCCAGACAATGAGTGCAGGCATTATTGAGTGGGAAGAAGCCGGATGGGCTGCCC
>Ga0153915_10005566_pt1 | contig 11722 bp, 9 predicted proteins | sample Opewatmetagenome_2_FD_107003 | JGI IMG/M metagenome (GOLD analysis project Ga0153915, IMG submission 107003) | Freshwater wetland microbial communities from Ohio, USA - Open water 3 Core 3 Depth 3 metaG | ecosystem: Environmental > Aquatic > Freshwater > Wetlands | place: USA: Ohio, Lake Erie...
CTACCTCTCCGTCCGGGGGAGCGGCGAGCCGGGCGGTCCTCTCTTCCTGAAGCACGTCGGGGCGCTCCACGGGATGGCCTGGACCCTGAAGATGGCGATGAAGGCGCGGGGCAAGGACTTCAAGGTCCCGCCGCTCGAGGGGCTGTGGTGGCACACCGGCGGGGGCGGCCCCCGCGACGGCTCCGAGGGCGAGTGGAACTGGAAGCTCCTGATGCGCGTCCCCAACTTCGTGAAGAAGCGGGACCTCGACCCGGCCGTGCAGGCGCTCGAGGCCAGGGGGCGGGCCGGCGGCGCCGGCGAGGTGCGGCTCGAGGAGCTGCGGGAGGGGCGCTGCGTCCAGGCGCTGCACGTCGGCCCCTACGCCACGGTGCCGGAGACGATCGACCGCATGCGCCGCGTCGCGGCCGACCTCGGGCTCGCCTTCCACGGGCGGCACCACGAGATCTACCTGTCCGATCCGCGGAGGGTCGCGCCCGATCGGCTGCGCACCATCCTGCGCATGCCGGTGCGCGCCGCGAGGTGACCGCGTCACGGCCGAGGGGCCTGCGACGGCGCCCGGACCGAGGCCGAAGCCGCGACCCGGCCCGACGGCGAGCCAGGGCTACCGGTACCGGTCGCGCAGCGTCCGCTTCAGGATCTTGCCGGAGGCGTTGCGGGGCAGGTCCTCGGCGAAGTGGACCACCTTCGGGACCTTGAAGTGGGCGAGCCGCTCCCTGGCGTGCGCGATGATCTCGTCGGCGGTGGGCCTCGTTCCCGGCTTCGGCACCACGACCGCCGTCACCGCCTCGATCCACTTCGGGTGTGGCGTGGCGATGACCGCCACCTCCTTCACCGCCGGGTGCGTGTAGATCTGGTCCTCGATCTCGCGGGAGGCCACCACCACGCCGCCGGTGTTGATGACGTCCTTCTTGCGGTCGACGATGGTGATGTACCCCTCGGCGTCGATGCGGGCGAGGTCGCCGGAGTGGAACCAGCCGCCCTCGAACGCCTCCGCCGTCTCCTCCGGCTTGTCCCAGTAGCCGAGGCACAGCTGCGGCGAGCGGTACACCACCTCGCCCACGCCCCCCGGCGCCACGTCGGCCAGGGCGTCGTCCACGACGCGCATCTCGACGAAGAGCACCGCGCGGCCCGCGGACTCGGGGCGGGCGGCGTGCTCCTCGGGCCGGAGCACCGTTGCCAGGGGCGCGATCTCCGACTGGCCGAAGCAGTTGTAGAAGCCGATGCCGGGCAGCGCCTTCTCCAGCTCCTTCAGGATCGGGACCGGCATGATGGAGGCCCCGTAGTAGGCCTTCTGCAGGCTGCCGAGGCGGCGCGTCTTGAAGTCCGGGTGGTTCAACAGCCCGATCCAGAAGGTCGGCGGGGCGAAGAAGCTCGTCACCGCGAGGCGCTCCACGCCCTCCAGCACCGCCTTGGGATCCGGCCCCTCGAGCAGCCAGTTCTCCGCCCCGACGGCGAGGTAGGGCATGACGAACACGTGCATCTGCGCCGAGTGGTAGAGCGGCAGGCAGTGCAGCGGGCGGTCCGAGGCGGCGAAGTCGAGCGCCGCGATGCAGCTCGTGTACTCGTGCACCAGCGCCCGGTGGGTGAGCATGGCGCCGCGCGGCGCCGCGGTCGTGCCCGAGGTGTAGAGCAGCTGCGCGAGGTCGTCCTCGCCGATCTCCAGCGCCGGCTCCTCGGCCGGCCCCTCCGACGCCCAGAGGAGGACGTCGTGCTCCCGCCCGCCGCGGAGCGTGCCGTGGTGCGCCACGCCGAGCCGCGCCCGGACGGCCGTCACCTTGTCCTCCAGCGACGGGTCGTGGAACATGGCGTGGCTGCCGGACTGGTTCACGATGTAGGCCAGCTCCTCGCCGGTGAGCGCGAAGTTCACGGGCACGTGCACCAGGCCCGCCCGGGCGCACCCCAGGAAGAGGAGCAGGAAGGCGTCGGAGTTCTTGCCGTAGGCCGCGACCCGGTCGCCCTTCCTGAGGCCCAGGGCGAGGAGGCGCGCCGCCACGCGGCTCGCCGCCTGGTCGAGGGACCGGTAGGTCCAGGTCCGCGACTCGAAGTGGAGCGCGGTCCGGCTCGGGTCGCGCCGCGCGCTGCGGCGCAGGAGGTCGCCGATGGTGCTCCGCCAGACGGTCTTCATCGCCTTCCTCCCTATTCCTCGACGCCCTTCACCTTCCCCTCGGCGCGGCGCCTCTCGACGATCTTCTGGGCGATGGGTGGCGGCACCGGGTCGTAGTGGGACGGCTCCATGGTGAAGTACCCCACGCCCTGCGTCAGCGATCGCAGCTCGGCGTCGTAGGTCATGGCCTCGGCGTGCGGGCAGAGGGCGCGGATGAGGACGCCGCGCGGCAGCGGCTCCATGCCCTGCACCTTGGCCCGGCGGCTGTTGAGGTCGCCCATGACGGCGCCCACGTACTCCTCCGGCACCCGGACCTCGAGCTTCATGATGGGCTCGAGGAGGATGGGGCGCGCCTCCTGCATCGCCTTCTTGAAGCCGAGCGAGCCCGCCACCTGGAAGGCCATGTCGGAGCTGTCCACGTCGTGGTAGCTGCCGAAGACCAGGCTCGCCTTGAAGTCCACCACCGGGTACCCGGCCAGAGGGCCGGAGCCCAGCGCGCCGCGGATCCCCTTCTCCACCGAGGGGATGAACTGTCGCGGGATGACGCCTCCGACGATGGCGTCCTCGAACTCGAAGCCCGAGCCGCGCGGGAGCGGGTAGAGCTCGAGGTGGCAATCGCCGTACTGGCCGTGGCCGCCGGTCTGGCGCTTGTACTTGCCTTGCGCCTTGGCCTGGGCGGTGATGGTCTCGAGGTAGGCCGGCGAGGGGACGGCGAGCGTGAGGTCCACCGAGTGCTTGCGCTTGACGCGCTCGACGGTCACCTCGATATGGGCCTGGCCCACGCCCTTGAGCAGCATCTCGCCCGTCTCGGAGACCCGCACCAGCTCGAGCGACGGGTCCTCCTCGATGAGCTTGTGCAGGGCCGCGGCGGCCTTGTCGTCGGCCCCCTTGGCGTGGACGGCGTAGGCGACCGGGCGGTTCGGCGCCTTGAACTCCGGGAGGAAGATGGGAGCGTCCTTGTCGCAGAGCGTGTCGCCGGTGCGAGCGTCCTTGAGCTTCATGAGCACCACCACCTCCCCGGGCCCGACGGGGCCGGGGGCCTCGGCGTTCTGGGCGCCGTCGGTGCGGTAGTAGCGGGAGACCCGTTCCTCGGTGCGGGTGCGCGGGTTCATGAGGACCGTCTCCGGCTTGAGGGTGCCGGAGAAGACCCGGAGGTAGTCCACGCGCCCGGCGAAGTGGTCGATGGTGGTGCGGAAGACCTGCCCGCAGAAGGGAGCGCCGGCATCGCCCTTGCGCTCCACCTCCTTGCCGGCGAGATCCTTCCCCTTCACGACGCGGGCCTCCGGGCCGGGGAACAGCATCACCGCGAGGTCGAGCACCTCGCGGATCCCCATTCCGGGCTTCGCCGCCGCGCAGGCGATGGGCAGGAACTTCTGCTTCGCCACCCCGGCGGCCAGGCCGCGCGCCACCTCCTCGGTGGTGAGCGTTCCGCCCTCGAGGTACTTGCCGAGCAGCTCGTCGTCCGACTCGGCCGCCGCCTCGACCAGCTGCGTCCGCAGCAGGTCGGCCTCGGCCTGGAGGTCCTCGGGGACGTCCGCCTCCTGGAACTTGCCGAAGGTCTTCTCGTGGAGGTGGGCCTTCATCGTCTGGAGGTCGACGATGCCCTTCAGCCCCGTGCCCGAGCCGATGGGCAGGTGCAGCGGGATGGGCTTCACCTTGAGCGAGGACTCGACGTCGGCCAGGACCTTCCTGAAATCGGCCTGCTCGTGGTCGAGGCGGCCGATGACGCCCAGCGCCGGCCGGCCCGACTCGGCGACCACGTCGAACGGCCGCTCCGCCCGGTTGTGCGCGCCGTCCACGGCGGAGAAGACGAGCACGGCGCCGTCGGTGACCGCGAGCGCCCACTCCGCCTCGGTGATGAAGGCGGCGAAGCCCGGGGTGTCGAGCACGTGGAAGCTGCGCCCGCCCTCCTCGAACGACTCCGGGTGCAGCGAGAGCGTGAAGTTGCGCTTCTTCTCCTCCGGCTCGGCGTCGAGGCGCGAGGTGGAGCCCTCCGGGCTCGCATGCTTGGCGTCGGCGAGCCGCAGGAAGGCCTCGACGAGGGCGGTCTTGCCGGACCCGTCGGCGCCGAGGATGGAGAAATTTCGGACGATGCGGTCGTTCGCCATGGCGTGTGGTCTCCGGGGTTGGCGATCCTACTTCAACTCGGGGAACTCCTCCTGCCAGAACTCCTGAGCCCCGCGCCGGCCGGCGGCGCGCCGCTCGCCCTCGAGCTCGCGGAGCTGCACGCGCCGGATCTTGCCGGAGATGGTCTTCGGCAGGTCGGAAAACTCGAGCCGGCGCACGCGCTTGTAGGGCGCGAGCCGGCGGCGCATGAAGCGGTAGATCTCCAGCGCCAGCTCGCGGGACGGCTTCTGGCCGGGCTTCAGGATCACGAAGGCCTTGGGGACGACGCCGCGCACCGGATCGGGGCTCGGGACCACCGCCGCCTCGGCGATGGCCTCGTGCTCGATGAGGGCGCTCTCGAGCTCGAAGGGCGAGATGCGGTAATCGGAGCTCTTGAACACGTCGTCGGCGCGCCCCACGTAGGTGATGTAGCCGCCGGCGTCGCGGCTGGCGACGTCCCCGGTACGGTAGTACCCGCCGCGGGTCACGAACTCGTTCAGGTTGGGGTCGTCCTGGTATCCGGCCATGAGCCCGGCCGGGCGCGCGGCGAGCGGGATCCCGATCTCGCCCTCGTCGGCGGGCTGCCCCTCCGGGTCGAGGAGCGCGATCCGGTAGCCGGGCAGGGGCCGCCCCATCGACCCCGGCTGGATGGGCTGGCCGGGCGAGTTGCCGATCTGGGCGGTGGTCTCGGTCTGGCCGTAGCCGTCGCGGATGGTGACGCCCCACCCCTTCTTCACCCGCTCGATGACCTCCGGGTTCAAGGGCTCGCCGGCGGAGAGCGCCTCCCGCACCTTCACCCGGTGGAGCGACAGGTCCTCGAGGATGAGCATGCGCCAGACCGTGGGCGGGGCGCAGAGGGTGGTGATCTCGTGCTTCTCCAGCACCTCCAGGGTGCGTCGCGCGGCGAACCGGGAGTAGTTGTGGACGAAGACCGTGGCGCCGGCGTTGAAGGGGGCGAAGAAGCACGACCAGGCGTGCTTGGCCCATCCCGGCGAGCTGATGTTCATGTGGATGTCGCCCTCGCGGACGCCGATCCAGTACATCGTCGAGAGGTGTCCCACCGGGTAGCTCCGCTGCGTGTGCAGGACGAGCTTCGGCTTCGCGGTGGTCCCGGAGGTGAAGTAGAGCAGCACCGGGTCGTTGATGTGCGTCTCGCCGTGGGCGATGAAGAGCGAGGACTCCTCGTAGGCCTGCTCGTAGGACATCCAGCCCGGGACCTGCTCCCCGACCACGTGGCGGCCGAAGTCGCCCGGCAGGGACCGCATCTTCTCGGCGCCCTGCGGGTCGGTGATGACGTGCCCGACCTGCCCACGCTCGAGCCGGTCCTTCAGGTCCTCGGGGGTGAGCAGCGAGGTGGCAGGGATGATCACCGCCCCGAGCTTCATGGCGGCGAGCATGACCTCCCAGATCTGCACCGAGTTGGGCAGCATCATGAGGATCCGGTGGCCGCGCTCCACGCCGTGACGGCGCAGGTAGTGGGCCACGCGGTTGCTGCGTTCGGCGAGCTCGTGGTAGCTGATGCGCAGCTCGGCCCCGTACTCCTCGACGATGTGCAGCGCGGTCCTCCCGTTGCCGTCGGCGATGACGTCGAACCAGTCGAGGGCCCAGTTGAAGCGGTCGAGCGCCGGCCAGGTGAAGCCCTGGTAGGCCGCCTCGTAGTCCTCGCGGTGGCTCACCAGGAAGTCTCGCGCCCTGCGGAAGGCGTCGGTCGGGTTCATTCGGTCCTCCGGCTCAGCCCGTGGACATCAGGGCGGGGAAGGCGTCGGCGATTCCGTCCATCATGAACTGGATGGCGATGGCCGCGAGGAGCAGGCCGGCCACGCGCGAGAGGATGTTCATCCCGGTCCTACCCAGCACCCGGTCCACCTTCGAGGCGCTCGCCAGGACGAAGTAGCTCGCCACCGCGGTCGCCAGGATGGCGGCCAGGATGGGGACCACCCGCCACAGCTCGTGGGACCGCGCCCGGGCCATGAGCACCACCACGGTGGCGATCGAGCCGGGCCCGGCGAGGAGCGGCATCGCCAGCGGAACGATGGCGATGTCCTCCTTGATCGCCCCCGCCTCGACCTCCCCCTCGGTGATGCGCGCCGGCGACGGGTTGGTGCGGAGCATGTCGATGGACATGATGAGCAGGAGCACGCCGCCCGCCACCCGGAAGGCGGCGAGGCTGATGCCGAGGGCCCGGAAGAGCACCGCCCCGACGAGCGCGAAGAAGGCGAGGATGACGAAGGCGGCGATCGAGGCGCGCCGCGCCATCTGGCGCCGCTTCTCCGGCGAGTCCTCGGAGGTCATCGCCAGGAAGAACGGCACGCAGGCGAACGGGTCCACCACCACGAAGACCGCGGAGAGGGAGACGAGGCTGAAGCTGACGATCTCGCCGAGCATGCCGCCGGGGCGGACCCCCTAGTGGAAACCGGAGAAGCGAATCGACCACACCTTGCGCAGCGCTTCCAGCACGATCCGCCTCGACATCTTGGAGTGCCCGACCCGCCGGTCCACGAAGACGATGGGCACCTCGGCCACCGTGAAGCCCTTCTTCAGGGTCCGGTAGGTGAGCTCGATCTGGAAGGCGTACCCCGAGCACTCCACCGATCCCAGGTCGATGGACTCGAGCACTCGGCGGCGGAAGCACTTGAAGCCGCCGGTGAGGTCGCGGACCGGGATGCCGAGGATGGTCCGGGCGTAGAGGCTCCCCCCGCGCGAGATGAGCTTGCGGCCCGCCCCCCAGTTCACCGTCCCGCCCCCGGGGACGTTGCGCGAGCCGAGGACCAGGTCCGCCTCCTTCGCCCTCTCGAGCAGGGCCGGCAGGTACTTGGGATCATGGGAGAAGTCGGCGTCCATCTCGAGGACGAGGTCGTAGCCGCGGCCGAGGGCCCAGGCGAAGCCGGCGAGGTACGCCTTGCCGAGCCCCTCCTTGGCGGCGCGGTGGAGGACGTGAACGCGCCGCTCGCGCGCGGCGACGGCGTCGGCGAGCCGCCCGGTGCCGTCCGGCGAGTCGTCGTCGATGACGAGGACGTCCACGTCGGGCGTCGCCGCGAGGATGGCCTCGACGATGGGGCCGACGTTCTCCGCCTCGTTGTAGGTCGGCAAGCAGACGACCGCCCGCGGTCCCGGCTGGCTTCCGGTCATGGCGTGAGCACCTTCGCGATCTCCTCCGCGACCCGGCGCGCCGCGCCCGGCCCGCCGAGCGACGCGCGCACCTCGGCAAGCCCGGCCCGCTGCGCCTCGCGAGCGGCCGGATCGGCGAGCAGCTTCTCCACCTCGTCGGCCATCCGCGCCGGGCTCGCCTGCAGCTGGAGCAGCTCGGGCACCACCCGCCGGCCGGCGAGGATGTTCACGAGCGCGAAGTTCGCGATGCGGACGAGGAGCTTGGCGAGGAGGAAGGAGAGCCAGGACATCCGGTACACCACCACCATCGGCCGCATCATGAGCGCGGTCTCCAGGGTCGAGGTGCCGCTCTTCACCAGCGCCGCGTCGCTCGCGCCCACCGCCTCGTCGGCCCTGCCCGGGACCAGCCTCACGTCGAGCGTGGCGTGGGAGGCGAGGAAGGGGCGCACCGCCTCCTCCCGGAGCGTCGGCGCCACCGGGACGACGAACTGCACGTCGGGATGGCGGGCGCGGATGCGCTCGGCCGCGTCCAGCATGGTCGGGAAGATGCGCTGCAGCTCGGTGGCGCGGCTCCCGGGGAGGAGCGCCACGGTGATGCGCCCGCCGGGGAGCCCCAGCGCCGTCCGGTACCGCTCGGGCGGACCGGGGAGCGGGCGCTCGGCGAGCGGGTGGCCGACGAAGCGGGCCGAGACGCCCGTGCCCTCGTAGAAGCGCTCCTCGAATGGGAGGATGCAGAGCATGCGATCCACCACCCGCGCGATCTTCCTCGCCCTCCCCTTGCGCCAGGCCCAGATCATCGGGGAGACGTAGTAGACCACCTTCACGCCGAGTGCCTTCAGCCTCTTCGCCAGGCGGAGGTTGAAGTCCGGGCTGTCCACGAGGAGCGCCGCGGCGGGCCTGCGCTCCGCCGCCGCCTCGCGAAGCCCGCGCAGGATGGCGAGGATGCGGGGGATCCTGGGGAGCACCTCGGCGAACCCCATCACCGACAGCTCCTCGGCCTGGTACAGCGCCTCGAGCCCCGCGGCCCGGAGCCGCGGGCCTCCGACGCCGAAGGCGCGGATCCCGGGCCGGAGCGCGCGCAGCTCCTCGAGCGCCCGGGCGGCGTGCAGGTCGGCGCTCGCCTCCGTGGCGACGATCAGGATCTCGTCGGGCAAGGCGTGGGTTTATAGCACGACCCGGCCGCGACGCCCCGCAGCGATCCCCGGCTCAGGCCTGTCCGGCCGCCACCAGGATGAAGCGCAGGGCGAGCCCGCCGATGAGCACGAGCGCCGGCGTGACGACGGTGGCCCGGAAGTGGAGCCGGGATTCCATGAGCTCGAGCGCCACCGGCAGGGCGAGGCCGGCGACGACCACCAGCGACCAGAACTCGGCCGTCCAGGGGCCTCCGAGCAGCAGGCCGGCCGCCGCCTTGCCGGCGGCCCCTCCGGTGACGAGCCCCACGACGAAGAGGAGGAGCAGCAGCACCTCCAGGCCGATGGCGAGGAGGTCCCAGCGCGTGGCGAAGTGGCGCTCCTCGGGGCTGAGCCGGAAGAGCATGAGGAAGGCGGCGCCGGTGGAGAGGCCCGACACGAGGAAGAGCGGGCCCAGCAAGGGCGAGGCCCAGAGCGCCCGGGCGCCCAGCGTGCCGAGGAGGATGCCGGTGTAGACGCCGAGGCCGATGCCGATGGCGAGGTTCGTCCAGCGCAGGCGGGCGGCGTACCTCTGCGCGAAGGCGCGGGCGGCGCGCGTCGCGGCCCCGAGCCCGAACCGGCGCGCGAAGGCCGCCGCCTGCTCCGCCTGGGAGTCGGTGAGCCCGGCGAGCGCAACGAGCAGCGTCACCGGGTAGACGAGCATCAGGATCCACGAGCCCCAGGACATGGGCGAGGTCCAGCGGAAGGCCGCGTAGAAGCGCCAGACGTGGGCCTTGTAGGCGAGGTCCAGGAACAGGGCGCCCATGCCCACCGAGACCAGCACCGGCGCGGCGAAGCCGAGCCAGCGGGCCGCCGGCGACCGCTCGTCCTTGCGCATGGCGAGGAGCGAGGTGAGGATCATCACCCCCGCCGCCATGCCGCCGAGGAAGAGGTAGACGGGGATCTCCCACCCCCAGATGTGGAGGTGGGGATCGATCATCCTGCTGTGCCGCGCGACGTCGAGCTCGTTCATGGTCGGATCCTCGGTGTCAGCTGCCGCAACCGCCGCCGCCCTTCCTGGGCGGACCGGCCGGGGCCGCCGTGGGCGCCGGCGGCGGTGGGGCCGCCTTCATTCCGGTGAGCGCCGACTGCAGCCCGGCGCGCAGGCGGTAGAGGTCCATCTCCGCGGCCGCTGCGCCGGGCGCGGGCGGCGCGGGCGGGGCGAGGGCGAAGGCCTCCCAGCCCTTGAAGCCTCCCTCCAGCACCAGGACCCGGCCGCCGTAGGCCATCGCCTCCCGGGGCGGAACCGCGAGGTCGCCCTCGCCCACCAGCACCAGGTCCCGCGCCGGGTTGGCGTAGGACAGGCCGAGCTTGCCGAGGTCGGCCGGGGGCACGCACTCCGACCCGGGGACGCGCCTCGCCGCGCAGGATTTCAGATCTCGCACGTCCACGACCCGCACCTTCCAGGGCTCGTCGATGACCCGGCGGGCGAGGTCGAGCGGCGTGACGGTGCTCGCCTGGCGCGCCGCCTGCGTGCCGGTGGGGAGCGCCACCAGGGCGAGGCCCACGAGCGCGCTGGCCGTGAACCCCGCGAAGACCATCCGGCCGGAGCGGCCCGCGGGCGTCGCCTGGGCCTTGGGATCGGCCCTGCCCGCCAGCACCTTCTCCAGCTTCTCCGCGCCGACGAAGCAGCCCACCGCCATGACGGTGATGGCGATGGCCACGATGGGTGGGCCGGCCTTGTTGGGGAGCTTCAGGAGATCCCAGAGGAAGAGGGGGCCGAGATCGCCGCTCTGGTGGAAGCGGGCCACCGCGGGGATGGAGAGCGCCTCGGCGTAGGCCACCTGGCCGACGACCACGCCCAGCACGGTGGCGAGGCCGTCGAGCTTGCCCGAGGCGGCGGCCACGAAGGACGTGCCCGGGCAGTAGCCGGAGATGATGAAGCCGGCCCCCAGCACCAGCCCGCCGACCAGCATGGGCCACAGGTAGGTGGAGCTGGCGGCCCGCTCGGCGATGGCGCGGAAGTCGGCGAGGCCCAGCCCGGAGAGCACCACCAGGCCCAGCATGGCGGTCACGATGGCGCCGAACATGACCTTGAAGACGGTCATGTCGTAGCCGTAGAACTGGCCCACCAGCTTCTGCGCGCGCCCGAAGCCGGCCCGCTCCAGCGTGAATCCGAAACCGAAACCGATGGCGAGGCCCGCCACCAGGCCCAGCTCGCGCTGGGCGCCCACGAGCGACTCGAAGGGGAAGAAGCTCATCGCCATTCCCTCCTCACGAAGTACGCCACGGCGTAGCCGCCGCCGAACACCGAGAACATGAAGAGCCAGGCGCCCGCCGAGAGCAGCGCCCCGCCGGTGAGCGCCTGGCCGCTGGTGCAGCCGCGCGCCATGTAGGCGGCCCCGCCCATGAGCACGCCGCCCACGAAGGCCATCGCCCACCGCCCGGGCACCGAGATGCGCGGCCCCTTGAGCGTCTCCTTCTTGAGGCGGCCGGACGTGTAGGCGCCCGCGAACCCGCCGAGCAGCGCCCCCAGCACCTCGAACACCAGCCAGTTGTCGAGCGGGTGCCCTTCGGCGTGGGTGCGCGCCAGCGACGGGGTGGCGGCCACGTGCCCGGGCGCCACGAGCTCGATGGCGGTCACGCCCATGCGCAGCGAGGCGTTGGAGGCGCCCAGGCCCTTGCCCATCACCACGAAGGCGGAGAGGAGCACCAGCCCCAGCGCCGCGCCCGCCAGGTACGGGTTCCAGAACTTGTCGGGGTTCCGTTCCATGTGTCCCTCCTAGGCGAGGAAGAAGACGTTCGGCTCGTTGCCGGACTCGGGCTTGAGCACCTTGTGGCGGCGGAGCCTCACGAGCCGCGCGACGGCGCTGTCCGGGTCGGCGTAGTCGCCGAAGGTGAGCGATCGCGTCGGGCAGGTCTCGACGCAGGCCGGCAGCTCGCCCTTCTGGACCCGGTGAAGGCAGAAGGTGCACTTGTCCACGAAGCCGTCGGGGTGGACCCAGCGGGCATCGTAGGGGCACGCGGCGATGCAGGCCTTGCAGCCCGTGCACTTGGCCTTCGCCACCGCCACGACGCCGCCCTCGTTCACGTGGCTCGCGCCAGTGGGGCAGGCGGAGACGCAGGAGGGCTCGCTGCAGTGGTTGCATCGCTCGGAGCGGATCTCCATCGAGAGGCCGGGGAAGGTGCCCTGGACCTCGGTGACGATCCAGTCGCGGAAGCCGCCGTCGGGCAGCGCGTTCTCGGTCTTGCAGGCGATGACGCAGGCGTTGCAGCCGACGCAGCGCCGCGTGTC
>Ga0153915_10005567_pt1 | contig 11722 bp, 14 predicted proteins | sample Opewatmetagenome_2_FD_107003 | JGI IMG/M metagenome (GOLD analysis project Ga0153915, IMG submission 107003) | Freshwater wetland microbial communities from Ohio, USA - Open water 3 Core 3 Depth 3 metaG | ecosystem: Environmental > Aquatic > Freshwater > Wetlands | place: USA: Ohio, Lake Erie...
CGCGCAGCGATGTGGTGCAGGTCGCGAACGACGTGGTCTCGGGTGGTCTTTCGGGCGTGGTGCTCGCCTCGGACGTCGCGGTCTCAACGCGGCTCACTCAGGGCTGCTCACCCCTGCCGCCGCCGGGTGCGCAGTCGCCCGGCGGCCGCTACCGCATCACTGCGTGCGACGACAACGTGATCGTGTCGCTGGACGGGCGCCCGGCGCTCGACGTGTTTCGCGAAGCGGCCGGCGAGCTCCTGGCGCGCGATCTGCGGCGCGCCGCATCGCAGGTGCTGGTCGGCCTGCCGGTGCGCGGCTCGGACAGGCAAGACTTCCTGGCGCGCCACCTGGTCGGGATCGACGTGCAGAACAGGCTGATCGCGATCGGGGAACACGTGGCGCCCGGCGACGAGCTCATCTTTTGCCGGCGCGACGGCCCGAGCGCGACCGAGGATCTGCGCCGCATCCTGGGCGAGCTGCGCGAGGATCTGCCGGGTGAGCCGCGCGGCGCGCTGTATTTCTCCTGCGTCGGGCGCGGCGAGCACATGTTCGGGCGGCGCGGCGCGGAACTGGAGCTGGTGCGCGACGGGCTGGGCGACGTGCCGCTGGTAGGATTCTTCTGCGGCGGCGAGATTTCGCACGACCGGCTGTACGGCTACACCGGCGTGCTAACGGTTTTTCACTGAGGAGAAGAACGACATGTCAAAGGCAATACGCTTTCACAAGACCGGCGGCCCCGAGGTTCTTCAGCTGGACGAGGTCTCGGTCGGCGAGCCGGGGCCGGGCCAGGTGCGCGTACGGCACACCGCGATCGGCGTGAATTTCCTCGATACCTATCAGCGTTCAGGCCTGTACCCGATCCAGCTGCCCTCGGGCGCTGGCAATGAAGGCGCGGGCGTCGTCGAGGCGGTCGGGCAGGGCGTCACGCAGCTCAGGGCGGGCGACCGCGTGGCCTACACCGGCGGTACTCCCGGCGCCTACAGCGAAACGCGCCTGTATCCCGCGGATCGCCTGGTGAAGACTCCCGCGGGCATCAGCGACGAGCAGGCCGCTTCGATCATGCTGAAGGGCATGACCGCGCAATACCTGATCCATCGCACCTACGCGGTCAAGCGCGGAGACACCGTGCTGTTCCACGCGGCGGCCGGCGGCGTCGGGCTGCTCGCCTGCCAGTGGCTGAAGGCGCTCGGCGCGACGGTGATCGGAACGGTCGGGTCCGACGCAAAGGCGGCGATCGCCAAAGCGCACGGCTGCGATCACGCGATCGTCTACACGCGCGAGAACTTCGTCGAGCGCGTGAAGGAGATCACCGGCGGCAAGGGCGTTCCGGTGGTGTACGACTCGGTCGGCAAGAGCACTTTCGAGGGCTCGCTCGACTGCCTGCGGCCCTTCGGCCTCATGGTCTCGTTCGGTAACGCCTCGGGCGCGGTCCCGCCGTTCAACACGGGCATCCTGGCGCAAAAGGGCTCGCTTTACCTCACCCGGCCGACGCTCGTGACCTACATCGCGGCGCGCGCGGACCTCGAGGCCACGTCGAGCGCGCTGTTCGACGCCATCAAGTCGGGCAAGGTCAAGGTGGACATAAGCGCGCGCTACAAGCTGGCAGACGCGGCGCAGGCGCATCGCGACCTCGAGGCGCGCAAGACCACCGGCCAGATCATCCTTGTCCCGTAGCCGGCGCACACCAAGGAAAAACGCCGCGCGGCGCGCGGCGTTTTTCGACCGGCGAGATCCGTCCGCTAGATGCCGAGGATCTTCATCGCCTTGGCGAGCGTGTCGACCGACTCCTGGTGGCGGCCGGCTTTGTGCAGCGCCTCTCCCTCGGCGCGGTATTTCTTGACCTCCGCCAGCTGGTCGGCTGTCAGATTCGGATGCTTGGCGAGCGCGGCATCGATCTTCTTCATGTCCATCGGGCAATGGAACGCGAAGGCCGCCGGGCTGGCGAGCGCCAGGGCGAGTACTAGTGCGTAGCGATTCATCTGTCCTCCCTTTGCGGTGGTTGAACGCGGTCAGCTTCGTCCGGGGCGTAGCCCGGGCCTTGGAGAAACACGGCGGCGGCCCCACCTATTCCGCATGCGCGTCAGACTGATACACGACCGGGTCGAGGAGCTCGAGCTGGGCGAACTGCGCAGGCGCCTCGGCGCGGAGCCGCTCACGGCCGTGTATGGCGACCAGGGCGCGGAGCGCGACGCCGCTGGGCTCACGCCGGCCTCTGTGCTGATGCCGATCGTGCTGCGCTCGGGCGAGTGGACGATGCTGTTCACGCGGCGCACCGAGCACCTGCGCAGCCATGCGGGGCAGATCAGCTTCCCCGGCGGGCGCGCCGAACCCGACGATGCGGGGCCCGAGGCGACGGCGCTACGCGAATCGCAGGAGGAGCTCGGCCTCGAGCCGGCGAAGGTCGAGCTCGTCGGCCGCCTGGCGGAATACTGCACCCGCACCGGCTTCCGGGTCACTCCCGTGATCGGAGTGGTGCACCCGCCGCTCGCGCTGCGTCCGGATGCCGAGGAGGTCGAGGAGGCATTCGAGGTGCCGCTCGCGTTCCTGCTCGATGCGCGCAACTACCAGCGGCACTCGCGCATGTTCCAGGGGGAGCTGCGAACCTTCTTCGCCATCCCGTACGGCGACTATTACATCTGGGGTGCCACAGCGGGAATGCTCGTAAACCTGCATCGCCAGCTTGCGCGTGGCCAGCTCTAAGCGGCGCCCTTTCGCCCGCGTATCTCGGAGATGAAGCCTTGCGCGGACAGGGTGGCCAGCATGCCTGCCACGTCACCGAGGCCCTTGCACTTCTCGCGGTGTTCGCCGGCGCTGGTCTGTCCGTCGATCATGACGAGCAGCGCGCGCAACCGCGGCGGCAAGCCGTAACTGCGCTGCGAAATTTCCTCGCGACCCTTGTCGGTCTTGGCGAAAACGGCTCCTGGATCCACGTCCCCCCTCCCGCGAGCCTCGCCGATCCAGTGTAGCACAGGGCTCTTAGCCAGCTCCGATCGCAACGTGATATCTTCACGCCTCTCCGCGAAGGCCCATCCGATGAGCGTCATTGCGATCATCGCAGCGCTGATCCTCGAGCAGTGGCGACCGCTGGGCGAGCGCAAGGCCTACTCCGCCTGGCTCTCCGCTGCTGCAGGCTGGGTCGAGCGCACGTTGCACGGGAGCGAAGGGCGCAACGGCGCGCTTGCTTGGGCACTCGCGGTGCTGCCCCCGGCCGCCGCCGTGATCGCGCTGCACGCGGCGCTGTACAGGCTCAGTCCGCTGCTTGCGCTGCTGTTCAACGTGGGCGTGCTTTACCTGACGCTCGGCTTCCGCCAGTTCAGCCACAGCTTCACCGAGTTGCAGACGGCGCTCAAGGGCGGAGAGCTCGAGCGCGCGCGCGAGCTGATCTCCGGCTGGCGCGGCGAGCCGACCCTGCCGCGCGAGCGCGAGGAGATCATTCGTCTGACGGTGGAGGAGGCGATCTTCGCTGCGCACCGGCACGTGTTCGGCGTGATCTTCTGGTACGTCGTGCTGCCCGGCCCGAGCGGCGCACTCGCCTACCGGCTGGCGGCGTTCGTGCGCCAGCGCTGGAGCGCGATGGGCTCCTTCGGCGGATTCGCCGAACGCGCTCTGTATCTACTCGAGTGGCCCGCCGTGCGCCTCACCGCGGCGGCTTTCGCCGTGGTCGGCGACTTCGAGGACGCGCTGTATTGCTGGCGCACGCAGGCGCGCAACTGGCTGGACGGTAACGCGGGCGTGCTGCTTGCTGCCGCGGCCGGCGCGATGGGAGTGCGCCTGGGCATGCCGGTGCAGGAGGCGGGCGGCGTTCAGCCGCGGCCTGAGCTGGGGCTGGGCGCGAGCGCCGACATCCCTACGCTCGACAGCACGGTGGGTCTGCTGTGGCGCGCGGTGGTGATGTGGATCTTCGTGCTCCTGCTGTTCGCGCTCGTGCAGCTGATTTCCTAGGCGCTGCGGTAGGCGCCGCAGCGCCAGCACTGCGTGAACTGCGGCTCACCGGGCTCGCCGCAGGCGCTGCAACGCCAGGGGCTCGCACCGGCGGCGCGTTGGGCGCCATGGCGAAGGAGGCGCTCGGCGCGCTCCGCTTCGCCATCGTCCAGCACCCACAGCTCGACCTGGCATTCGCTCGGGGGCAGCTGGCCCATCGCCGAGCCGAGCAGCTCGTTGCGCACCTCGGCGGCGATCCCCTCGACCTGCAGCAGGTTGCGCGCGTGGTGCACCGCGACCAGGTCGAACGAGCTGAACACGCGCTTCATCGCTCGACGCGCGCGGCGAGCTCCTGCTCGACGATGCGCCGGTAGAGCTGCAGGCGGCGGGGATGGATGGCGCCGGAATCCGCCGCCTGCTGCACTCCGCAGCCCGGCTCGGCGAGATGGCGGCAGTCCTGGAAGCGGCAGCGCGCGGCGAGCGCGGCGAATTCGCGGAAGCCTGCAGCGATGTCGCGCGCCTCGAGCCCCGCCAGCCCGAATTCCGACACGCCCGGCGTGTCGACGATCTCGCTTTCCTCGCCCACGCGGTACAGGCGCGCCGCGGTGGTCGATTGCCGGCCGCTGTCCAGGAAGCGCGAGATCTCGCCGATGCGGACCTGGGCGTCGGGGACCAGCGTCCTGATCAGGGTCGACTTGCCCATGCCCGACTGTCCCGCCAGCAGGCTGCGCTGGCGCGCGAGATGCGGGAGCAGCGGCCGGGCGTCGTGCTTACCGGCGAGCTCGATCAGCGGATAGCCTAGGCCGCGGAACGGCGCGAGCATGCCGAGCGCGCGCTCGCGCAGGTCCGCCAGGTCGACCTTGTTCAGCACCAGCAGCGCGGGCAGGCGCGCGTGCTCGGCCGCGACCAGGAAGCGGCACACGAGCTCGTCGGAGAACGACGGCTCGCAGGCGACCAGTACCACCAGCTGCGTGACGTTGGCGGCGAGCACTTTCGTGCGGTTCCGGCTCGAGCGCAGGAACACGCTGCGCCGCGGCTCGAGCGCCTCGATCACCGTTCGACCGTCTGCGATCGCGCCCAGGGCCGCGCGGTCGCCGCAGACCGGCTGGATGCGGCGGTTGCGCGCGCTCGCCTGAAGCAGCCGCCCGTCGTCGGCGCGCACCAGGCACTCGCGCCCGAACGCGGCCACGACGGTGCCCGCGGCCGCGGGACCGCTCACGCTAGATTCCGAACAAGGCGTCGCACTTGGCCGCGCAGATGAAGTCGTTGTCGCTCAGGCCGCCGATGGCGTGCGTGCAGTACTCGACGCGGCACTTGTTGTAGCCCACTTCGAGGTCGGGATGATGATCCTCGCGATGCGAAATCCAGGCGAGCGCGTTCACGAAGGCCATCGTCTGGTAGTAGTTGCCGAACGGGTAGAGCTTGACCAGCTTGCCGTCCTCGATGATCCAGCCCTTCAGCTGTTTGAGCATTTCCTCGGCCTGCCGGGCGGTGTAGGGCGCGACTCCGCCTTCGCAAGGGGCGCATTTCCTGCTGCTTAGCGGTTGCATGTCGTCCTCCTAGGATTGCAGGCGCGCGATGCGCGTCGCGGCGGGCGGATGGGAATCGTAAAAAGCCGAATGCACGGGATCGGGCGTGAGCGTCGCGGCGTTGTCCTGGTACAGCTTGATGAGCGCTTTCACCAGCTCGGGAGCGCTCGCATGCGCCGCGGCGTAGGCGTCCGCCTCGAACTCATGCCGGCGCGAATACAGGCTCGTGACCGGGTGCAGGAAGAAGGTGAACACCGGCATTACCAGCACGAACAGCAGCAGGCCGGTCGCGGTGTCGCGCGCCGACACGTTCAGGCCGGCGTAGAACCAGTCCCGGTCGATCAGCAGGCCCAGCACCCAGAGCAGCGCCAGCGAGGTCACGAACAGCAGCAGCACGCGCTTCCACACGTGGTGGCGCTTGTAGTGGCCGAGCTCGTGCGCCAGCACTGCCTCGACCTCGGGCGGCGCGAGCCTCGCGAGCAGCGTGTCGAACAGCACGATGCGCTTGGCGCCGCCCAGTCCGGTGAAATAGGCATTTCCGTGGCTCGAGCGCCTGGAGCCGTCCATCACGAACAGTCCGCTCGAGCGGAAGCCGCAGCGGCCGAGCAATCCCTTGATGCGCGCCTCGAGGCCCGGGTCGCGCAGCGGCGAGAACTTGTTGAACAGCGGGGCGATGAACGTCGGGTAGATCAGCAGCACGAGCAGGTTGAAGCACGTCCAGGCGACCCACACGTACAGCCACCACAGCGCGCCCATGCGCGCCATCAGCCACAGCACCAGCACGAGCAAGGGCAGGCCGAGCACCGTCCCGAGCAGCAGCTGCTTTACCAGGTCCGCGACGAACAGCGCCGGCGTCACGCGGTTGAAACCGAAGCGCGCCTCGACGACGAAAACGCGGTACAGGGTGAGCGGCAGCTCGAGCGCGCCGAGCAGCAGCACGACGCTCGCGATCAGCGCGGTACCGTGCGCCAGGCCGCCGGCCTCGAAGACGCGCGCCCACTGCCCGTGCAGCCAGTCGAGCAGCCCGCCCAGGGTGAGCGCGAGCAACGCGCACGCGGCGAGCGCCATCTCGGCCAGGCCGAGCCACGTCTTGGCGACGCTGTAGTCGGCCGCTTTCTGGTGCGCGGCCAGGGGAATCGCGGCGGCGAAGCTGGGCGGGACCGTCGCGCGATGCGCGCGCACGTGGCGGATCTGGCGCTGCGCGAGCCATGCGCGCACGCCCATCGTCGCCGCGAGCGCCGCGAGGAACACCCAAGTGAAGGCGTTTGTCACGCTATGAGAGAATACCGCGACTTTTCAGGCGGATAAAGGCGGGCGGCGGTGGCGCAGGACGCGAACAACCTGATCTGGATCGACCTCGAGATGACGGGCCTGAGACCCGACTCAGACCGCATCATCGAGATCGCGCTGCTCGTCACCGATGCGTCCCTGAACATCGTCGCCGAGGGCCCGGTGATGGCGATCCGGCAGCCGCGCGAGACCCTCGATGCGATGGATGCCTGGAACAAGAGCGTGCACGGACGCTCGGGTCTGGTCGAGCGGGTGCTCGCGTCCGGCACGGACGAAGCCGGCGCCGAGCAGCGCGCGCTCGAATTCCTCGCTCTGCACGTGCCGGCCAACGCTTCGCCGATGTGCGGCAATTCGATCTGCCAGGACCGGCGCTTTCTCGCGCGCTGGATGCCGCGGCTGGAGGCCTATTTCCACTACCGCAACCTCGATGTGTCCACGCTAAAGGAGCTGGTACGTCGCTGGAAGCCGGAGCTGGCCAAAGGCTTCTCCAAGGAGAGCAAGCACGAGGCGCTCGCCGACGTCCTCGAGTCGGTCGCCGAGCTCAGGTACTACAGGGAAGCGGCGCTCAAGATCTAGCGCCGCCGCTTGCGCGCCGGGTGCTTGCGCGCCGCGCGGCGCGCGGGCGCCGCCTCGACGATCACCTCGATCTCGACCGGGATGCCGCTCGGCAGCGAGCCCATGCCGACCGCCGAGCGCGCATGGCGGCCGCGCTCTCCGAAAACCTCCACGAACAGGTCCGAGCAGCCGTTGATCACCTTGGGGTGGTCGGCGAACTCCGGCATCGCGTTCACCATGCCCAGCACTTTCACCACGCGCACGACGCGATCCAGGCTGCCGAGCTCGGATCTCATCACCGCGAGCAGCGCGAGGCCGGTCGAGCGGGCGAACTTGTAGCCCTGCGCAACGTCGAATTCGCGCCCGAGCTTGCCGATCGGACGCATGCCGTCGACCGCGGACGGGCCCTTGCCGGCCAGGAACAGCAGCTTTCCCGAGCGCACCGCGTTCACGTAGTTCGCGAGCGGCGCGCTCACCTCGGGCAGGTCGATCCCGAGCTGCTTGAGCCGCTGCTCCGCGCTCATGGCGCGGGCACCACTTTGCCGGGGTTCATCAAGTTGTCGGGATCGAGCACGTGCTTGATGTCGCGCATCACCGAGATCGTTTCCTCGCCCAGCTCGGCGCGCAGCGATTCCTGCTTGCCGAGCCCGACGCCGTGCTCGCCGGTGCAGGTACCTTCCATGGCGAGCGCGCGCTCGATCAGGCGGCGGTTGAACTCCTTGGCGAGCGCGGTTTCCTCGGGCTTGGCCGGGTCGACCAGGAACATGAGGTGGAAGTTGCCGTCGCCGATGTGCCCGAGCAGGGGCACCGGAGCGATGTAGTTTTTCACGTCGTCCATCGTCTCGTGCACGCATTCAGCCAGGCGCGAGATCGGCACGCACACGTCGGTCGACACCGCGCGCGAGCCCGGCCGGATCTGCAGGCAGGCGAAATACGCGTTGTGGCGCGCGTCCCAGAGCTGATTGCGCTCCTCGGGGCGGGTCGCCCACTGGAAGTCCATGCCGCCGTTTTCCCTGGCGATCGCCTGCACCGCCTCGGCTTGCTCGACCACGCTCGCCTTCGAGCCGTGGAATTCGAAGAACACCGTCGGCGCCACGCGATAGCGCGTCTTCTTGTAGGCGTTGATCGCCGCGATCGTCTTGTCGCACACGATGTCGCAGCGCGCCACGGGGATGCCGGCCTGGATCGCCTGGATCACCGTCCGCGTGCAGCCGTCGATCGAATCGAACGCGCACACCGCGGCGGACATCGCCTCCTGCACCGGGTAGAGCCGCACCGTGACCTCGGTGATGATGCCGAGCGTGCCTTCCGAGCCCACGAACAGCCGCGTCAGGTCGTAGCCGGCGGCCGACTTCTTCGGCCGGCGCGAGGTCTGCACGATCCGCCCGTCGGCGAGCACCACCTTGAGCGAGACGACGTTCTCGCGCATGGTGCCGTAGCGCACGGCGTTCGTGCCCGAGGCGCGCGTCGCGGCCATGCCACCGATCGTCGCGTCGGCGCCCGGGTCCACCGGAAAGAAAAGCCCCGTGTGCTTGATGTACTCGTTCAGCTGCTTGCGCGTGACGCCGGCCTGCACCACGGCGTCCAGATCTTCCTCGTGCACCGCGAGCACCTGGTTCATCTGCGACAGGTCGATGGTCACGCCGCCGTTCACTGCCAGGATGTGCCCTTCGAGCGAGGTGCCGACGCCGTACGGGATCATCGGCACGCGGTGCCGCCGGCAGATGTCGACCACGTCGCGCACCTCTTCAGTGCTGTGCGGGAACACCACCGCGTCGGGCGCCGCGTAGGGGAAGTACGACTCGTCCTTGCCGTGGTGCTCGCGTATGCCCGAGGAGGTGGTCACGCGCTCACCGAGCAGCGCCTGCAGCTCCTCGAGCACGGTCCGGTCGAATTCCCTCGCTTTATTCATAAAATCTATTTTAGCTTGATCTCGCCCTCGAAAGGCACCCTTACGCCGAGTGCGGGAATCTCGAGCGTCACCTTGGCGGCGAGCGTTTCCTCGCCCTTGAGCTTGGCGCCAGCGAGCGCCTTCTGCACGGCCTGCTCGATCTCGCGCTGCGAATTGACGCCGACCATCTTGAGAAACTTGCGGATGCTGAGATTGAAGGTTTCCTGGTCCACGGCTAGTCCTCCGAAAGTAAGCGCTGCGCCATTTCCTTGCCCAGCTCCACGCCCCACTGGTCAAAGCTGTTGATGTTCCAGATGATGCCCTGCACGAACACCTTGTGCTCGTACAGCGCCACGAGCCTACCAAGATTGCGCGCGTCCAGCCGCTCGAGCGTGAGGGTGCTCGAAGGCCGGTTGCCCGGGTAGCGCCGGTGCGGCGGCAGCGCCGGATCGTCGCGCCCGAGCGCGAGGGCCTCGGCCTGCGCCGCGGCGTGCGCGGCGAGGATCCTGCGGCGGCGCGGGTCGCCCGGCGCCTCGGCGACGACGATAAAGTCGGCCGGCACCGCCTGCGTGCCCTGGTGCAGCAGCTGATGGAAAGAGTGCTGCCCGACCGTGCCTTCGGCGCCCCACACCACCGGCGCGGTCGCGTATTCCAGCGTGCGTCCCTCGCGGTCGACGCACTTGCCGTTCGACTCCATCTCGAGCTGCTGCAGGTACGCGGGCAGCAGCCGCAGCGGCGTCGCGTAAGGCAGCACGGCGTGCGCGCGCGCGTCGAGGAAGTTCACGTTCCACACGCCGACCAGAGCCATCAGCACCGGAACGTTGTGCGCGAACGGCGCCTCGGCGAAGTGCCGGTCGAGATCGCGCGCGCCGGCGAGCAGCGCATCGAATCGCTCTGGCCCGAAGGCGCACATGGCGCTGAAGCCCACGCAGGACCACAGCGAGTAGCGCCCGCCGACCCAGTCCCACATCGGCAGCAGCTCGCCGACGCCGAACTCGCGCGCCGCGCGCTCGTTGGCGCTCACGGCGACGAAATGGCGCTCGAGCGCGGCTTCGCGCGGCAGCCGCTCGGCGAGCCAGCGCCTGCCCGCGCGCGCGTTCTCGAGGGTCTCCTGGGTGGTGAAGGTCTTCGACACCACAACGAAGAGCGTGCGCTCCGCGTCGGCCGTCGCGAGCACGCGGTCCAGGTCGAGCGGGTCGACATTGGCCGCGAAGTCGACCGGCATTCCCGCGTCGCGCGCCTCGGCGAGCGCGTCGATCAAGAGGCGCGGACCGAGGTCGGAGCCGCCCGTTCCCAGGTGCACCAGCCGCGTGATGGGCTTGCCCGTCGCGCCCATCCAGGCGCCCGCGCGCAGCCGCGCGGCGAGCTCGCGCATGCGCGCGAGCGCCGCCTTCACCTCCGGTGGCGCCGCCTCGCCCGCGCGCAGCGCCGTGTGCAGCGCCGCGCGCTGCTCGGTCGAATTCACCGGCCGGCCCGAGAGCAGCGCCTCCCGCCAGCCGGCCAGGCCGCGCTGCTCGGCGAGCGCGAGCAGCAGCTCGAGCGCCTGCGCGTCGAGCCGCTGGCGCGCGAATTCGTAGCGCAGGCCCGGCGCCGTTGCGGCCATGCGCGCGGCGCGCGCCGGGTCGCCACGCAGCGCATCGGCCAGCCGCAGCGTGCGCCAGCGCTCGGCCTGCGCGGCGAGCGCGGGCCAGGCGGGGCAGCGCGTGGGCGGCGTCGTATTCATCGCTTCTGGTGGTAGTACAGGCGCAGGCGCTCGGCCTTGTCGCCGGGCCGCCCGACGTCGGCGATCCTGCGCCACGAAGGACTTGGGACGTCGGGCTCCTCCTCGGGCGTGCTCTGCACCAGCAGCAGCCGGCAGGTAGCGGGCGCGAACGGGTCGAATTCGCGCGTGACGATGCCGGCGTGGTAGCTGAGCGCCGCGCGCTGCGAGATGCCGAGATGTTCGCGCGCGATGCAGCCGGCGCCCGCGGGCAGATGCGCACGAATCTGCAGCGCGACCGAGCGATAGCTCTTCACATGGTCGGCCCAGGGCAGTAGCAGGAACGACAGCGTCGACCACAGCAGCGCGATCCCGGCGGCCCAGCGGGTGACGCCGCGCGTCTGCGAAGGAGCGGTGAAGAACGCGACGTAGAGCCAGGCGAACGTGACCGCGAGCGCCGCCACGAACGGCAGCGGCGCGAAGTGTGCGACGAAGCCGGGCGCGAGCTTGGCGAAGTTGTGCGCGATCGTCGGGAGCAGGGGCGTTATCGTGGCGACGTAGCCGAGCCATATCAGCGCTCCGACGAATGTGAAGGTCATCACGCCGAACCAGTCGAGCGCGTTGGCGGCGCCGCGGCGCAGCCGCGGCACGCCGCCCGCGGCGAGCAGCGCAAGCGGCGCGACCAGGCCGAGCGTGTTCACCTCTTGAGGCGGACCGGCGAGCGAGATCCCGACGAGCGTTGCGAGCGCGGTGGCGAGCGGCAAGAAGAGCCGCGGCTCGCGCCATCGCCGGCGCTGCGACCACAGCGCCCAGCCAGCCACCGGCCAGGCGGGCCAGGCGAACCAGCTCGCGGCA
>Ga0153915_10005568_pt1 | contig 11721 bp, 9 predicted proteins | sample Opewatmetagenome_2_FD_107003 | JGI IMG/M metagenome (GOLD analysis project Ga0153915, IMG submission 107003) | Freshwater wetland microbial communities from Ohio, USA - Open water 3 Core 3 Depth 3 metaG | ecosystem: Environmental > Aquatic > Freshwater > Wetlands | place: USA: Ohio, Lake Erie...
CGCGTTTTAAGGGCTTGGAGAAGGGACTAAGACTTTAGTGTTATATTACCGATTCTGATGGAGATGTCAAGCTAAGTGAATGGATGGTGATATATTGTCTTTAAAAAGTCAAGGGAGATTATTATTTGGACAAAAAAAGGGCGGCCAGAATGGCCGCCCTTTCAACTGTACTTTGGTTAGAAGGTGTACATTGTACTTTGGTTAGAAGACGTACATCAGTCTTGTCCTGAGTGCCCAGGGGTTGTCCGCCTTGCGGTTCCCTCCGGCAAAGAAAGTATTGGGACTATTACCAGGAGTCCCGCTGTTATGCGTTCTGACATCCAGTGCGTCTCCGGCAAAGAGGTATCCATAACCGACGAAGAACCTGAGGTTGTTGTAAATCTGGATCTCATTGATTAGATCAAATTCCCAGCCGATGTTTGTGTTATCCCTCAGGAACGTAGTACTTTGGGGTATACCGAGTGCACTGTAACTAGCGGGTATAGCCTGTATGTACTTCACAGAGTTACCAAAGGTATCCCCGTTTTTGGTGGTATCACCAATATAAAGTGCATTGACCGTGACTTTATACCAGGGCAATAACTTCATACTGGCGTAAAGCTTGGCAAACCAGGTTCCACCGAACCCGCCTCTGCTCAGTGCGGCATAATTGGCGCTTTCGGCAATTCCATAGCCTCCGGTGGATCCGGGCTCCATGCTGTAAACAACCATTGACTCACCGTTAGCCGGTCCCTGCTCTGAGCCAGGGGGAACGACATAGCTCGTCACTCTCCTTGTAACATTTTGCGACCCAAAACCACCAGTAATAGAAGTCGGATTAAACGGACTTATACCATACTGAAAACCAGGACCCGGGGCTGTCTGGGTTCCCGGGAGGCCGCTAATTGAAGTCTTGTGGGCGTCAGAACCTGTAGCATACATGAAAACCGATCCAAAGTTGAACTTCTCCCATGGAAAGTCAACCTTTCCCCGGAACATCCAGCCCTGATACTTGACGTTGACGATGTCGGGGACGTACCCAATACCGGGAATGATACCGTTGCCAAGGCCTCGAAGTGTTCGCTCGTCAACTGAGCCATAGTCATACACAAAGTCGAAATTCACATTAACCGGACCTGCCTTCCCATCCAGGTAAGCTCCCAACCAATACATGTGGGATTTAAAGGTTCCCGGGGATTGTCCAAACTGCTGTGAAGACGTACCGAGAAATATATTGGAGGCCGGATTGACCACGAAGAACGGATAAGTGTTCATTCTGAAATTGAGGCCATAGCCGCCTACCGTGAAAGTACCGATCTTGGCATTTGCGTGAATACCCCAGACATCCACATCATCGTCCGCAAAATCGGTGTTTTCAAGAGCCTTGGCATAAAATGGCATGATCAGCACAGGGTCAATCTTGATACCTCCTGAGATTCCTGTCCCATCCGAAACCATCAGCACGTTCGGCCGGATGCCTAATGTTTGAGACCCAACTCTTGCTGTAACAGGCCAGGGGAGCCCGAAATAGGGGAGGCCGACGTCGATATAGATGTTCTTAATCTCGACTGCAGTCCGGTCAGTCGTCCATGCACCGGCGTTGGCTGCTTCTCTAACGGCCTGGTTATTAAATACGCTGCCCCATCGGTTAGTGTCAAGCTCAAAGTAGATGGTTCCGCTCAAATTCGGGCCCATCACGGCATCGAATTTGAGGTGGGCGCGGGCTTCCCAGTGAGCATCTGTCTTGTTCCAGCCGTTGCCTGTTCCAAATATGTTGCCTGTTGTACCCTTCAGGACAACGTTTCCAGCATTAAAATTGGTACCAGTATCTTTAGCATAGTTTCCATTAACAATCCCGTACATGCCCGCTGCGCCATTGTACTGCGGGACGCCTGAGCCCCAAAATGTCTGCGTATCGATGAACCCTGATGCCCTGAACTCTAATTTTGGCGCCTGGGCATATCCTACTGCACTAAACGCCAGAATGAGAAGCCCGGCTAAAGATAAAACAGTTAATTTTCTCATCTCTTTTCCTCCTCCTTGATATTTTAGTGTTTTGTGAATCGTGTTTTGTGATTCCTGAACCCACTAACAAAATTCACTGTCACTACACCCCCGAAACCTTCACCTCCTTTCCTGTTGGATTTGTGAAAAATCAAGTCAGCAATATTAGAAATTTCTAATTTTCGGATTTTATACCACCCTCCGAAAAAGTTGTCAAGCTTTTTTTTTGTGCTGGTGATAGTGGTTAGTGATGGTGCAGATAAGTATATGATTTACTGAGCTTTTTTACAAAATGATTTGGCTAAATTGGAGGGCATTTTAATCACAATTTCGTAATTATGTAAGACTGCATCTGAAAACCGCGTCCTCTAGATGGGAATGTGAAAGGGCGTCTGCTGAAAGCAGAAAAAATAAATCAGATGCTGAAACAAGTTCAGCATGACGTGGCGGTTCGGTTTTGGTCTATTTGTCATCCCGAACCTGTTTCGGGATCTCGGTTTTCGGTTTTAGATTTTAGGTATTAAAACCCTACCCTGTGGGCAGGGTTTTTTTATCTTACGCACCACCATCACTAAACACTATCACTACTAATACAGCTTGTAGAAATAGATGTTGCTTCTCGTCTTTCGGGAAAGAATTCCTGTAATGCCTTCTTCGCTCTCGGGGGGGGGGCCGACGACAGCGACGACCAGTTCGTCATTGCCGTCATTTTCCACGTCTTTTACCTGGTAGTCTGCGACATAGCCTTTGATCTCCCTGGTCTTCCAGCTGGGGATGAGGGTGTCTTCCTCCCAGACGAGACTCTGGATTTCTCCTTTCTCGTAAGATCTTATCCTGTTGGAGAGCCTTGATGAGAATTCATTCTTGTTGACGATAACCTGCGGTGGGGTTCCGTCTCTATAGAGATCCCTGATGAGAATTCTTCCTGGAATAAATGTCCTCCAGGGAGGGGCTTCCTGGGGCTTGAAACCGGGATCATATTTTCTCTTCGTATCGTAATAGGTGTTCGTTCCTCCAAAACGGTCTCTGCTCCTCCACCGGCCCTTTCCGTCTTCTGAAAAGATGTTCAAACGATCAAACTTATCAAAGGCAATGACCTCAGGTTTCCCTTTTCCCCGGATGTCGGCCATGGTGAGGCCAAAGATCATCGTCTCACTTGGGAATTTCATCTTGGGTCCCTTCTCAAAAGATTTTTTCTTCCAGACCATCCTGTAGATCGGGTCGACGGGCACGCCGTCCGAGCCTCTTCGCTGACCCAGTAAGATAGGCCCCTCTTTTGGATGGTTCAGCACACGAAAAAACCAGCCGGCCTTTTCGGTGATCTTCTTGAATTTCCCCTCTTCGTATTCGAGGATAAAGGAACGGAGGTCATCTTCAACGACAGAGGTGACGATAATTTCCGCATGTCCATTGCGGTTCAAATCAGCCACGTCAAGGGTCAAAAAGTTGTGCTCGAATCCTTGCTCGATCTTTTGAAAGAACCTTAATTTTTCCCCGTCATACTTAAAAATGTAGAGGTTATTGTTGTCCATGACCACCAGCTCGTTCTTTCCATCTCCATCCACATCCCCAATGTCGAGGCCCTTGATTTCGAAGCCGAAAGTTTGGCTCTTTTTGTAATCGATGCTGTCGCGGTCTAACCTCTCGATCCCCCTCCCTTGCCTAAGGTCACCGGGGCGGCCAGCCATGGTCCGCCGTCCCAGGATTTTATATCCGATGTCCTGCGCAAAATCACCGATCTTCACCATTACATCATCAATACCTTTATGCTGGGTGAAAGCGGTGAGAGGGGGTTTCTCTTCGGTGATGCTGACGAGACGGGCGTCGAGACTAATGTAATCGCCTACCTTCGTAATACTTCCGAGGACAATATAATCGGCTCCGATCTTCATCCCGATCTTCGTCGCAGCCGCCTCGTCAAGGCGCGTCGGCTTCTCTTCATAGAGAGCCCGTTCGACGGCGGATCGTTCGATGACAACGATCCTTCCCTCCACGGTAATTCGGGAGGTGAGGATGTCATAGATCCCTTCCCGCAGATAGTCGAGATTTTCTTGGCTGTAAATCATAAAAGGGAGGATGGCTACCTTATAGACCTTGTTGGGATCTCTGGTTTGCGTAATCGAGGGAGAAGGAAGGGTAAGGATAAGGGCGAGAAATAAGCACAGTAATATGGCTTTAAATTTCATGGAAATTCCTTTCTGGTACTTTGGATTTGATGCTCTCGACCGGACAGGACAAAGATATAATGGTTTATTTATAAGAATTTGTCAAATTAAGAAAATTTAATCCGAATTTGGATTTAGAGAATAATTTAGGATCGCGAATGGAACGAATGACAGCGAATCACACGAATGCCCCTCACCCTCCCCTGTCCCCAGTGGGGAGAGGGGAGGGTGAGGGGGATACCATCGGGTGCTTGGAGATTGATCAGCCTATCTTAAATACCATGGCTGCTCCGGTATCGCCGGCAGCACAGCCGGCCCACAGGCCGTAACCTCCACCCAGCATAACCACCTCTTCTATTAGTTCAGAGATGAGCCTTCCTCCAGTGGGTCCCTGGGGATGGCCATAGATCATCGAATTCCCGTAATTGTTCATCCAGTTGACATCGATCCCCATCATCCGGCTCATATAAATATCATTGACCACAAAAGGGCTGTGCGTCTTTACCGCTTTGAGATCCTTGACAGCGATCCCTGCATTACGAAGGGCCATCTCCGCCGCGGGCACAGGGGCTTCCGCCATATAGCCTTTTTTTGCCCTAGCAAAGCCATAGGAGATGATTTGAATCTCCACCTTTGGATCCGCGCTCAACTCTTTTGCTTTTTCCCGGGTGGTAATGATAGCCCCGAAGTTTCCATCTGCGGGATGTGTCTGCGACCCAAAACTGAGGACGCCTCCCGGCTCGACAGGAGCCAGCTTCGCAAGGCCTTCGGCCGTCGTAGGTGTCACGCCTTCATCTTCTTCAACGAGTTTCGTCTCTTTTTTCCCGACCTTGATCTCAACAGGAAACATGTACTTTTTTTGAAAGGCCCTGTCATTGGCCAGGGAATCCAGGTATTGCTGGTATCTCCTTAAAGTGACCGCATCGCATTCTTCCTTTGTGGTCCCTATCTTCTTGGCCACATTTTCGGCAGTCTGAATCATTTTAAAACCGGCCGCCGGGTCTCGATTAAAGTTGTCCATCATCCAGTTTTCGGATTCTAACTCTCCACCCGGGCCCATCGGGTTAGCCCACACCGTATGGGGTCCGTTGGAGCAGCGGTCTGACATCAGAGCATATCCCGTCTGGTAGGCTCCGAGTTCGATATTCTGGGCGGCCAGACAGATACCGGTGGTGGAGGTCGTGCAGGCTTGATTGATCATGAGGGCGGGTATATCTTTTGCACCCTCCACGAGCATGGCCGCTGCCCACGTGTGGCTATAAAACATGCGATGTTGAGCTATGGTAATTCCAAAATAGAGATAGTCGATGACGGTCGGGTCAATCTTCCTTTTCTTAAACCATCGGTTGGCTGTCGTTGCTCCAAGAACGATTGCATTTTCATTGGCAAGACTTCCTTGCCAGCGACAAAACGGTGAAGAGTAATAACCTTTAAACGGGATAAACGCCTTGCTCAATCGACTCATAACATCTCCTCCTTTTTGAAGAATGACGTGACCGTGTCCGTGGTCCATGTCTATTATCAGATTTTACGGGCACGCGACACGCCTGCGTGCCGAAACGCCTGCTCGATGAACAATTTCTTCGGGGGCAGACACTTCGGCGTGCAGGCACGGACACGTTTTTTAGTATTTATACCAGCCCTGTCCAGTTTTTCTCCCCAGTTTTCCTGCTCGAACCATTGACTTCATCAGGCCGGGGAGAGACCACTTGCTCTCCTTATTCAGTTCTTTATAGAGATATTCTATGACGTGGTGAGAAATCTCGACTCCAGTTAAATCCATCAACTCGAACGGACCCATCGGATAATTCAGCCCCAATTTGACCGCTTTATCGATGTCCTCGACAGTAGCTACTCCTTCTTCCAACATTCTAACCGCCTCGACAAAGTGGGGCATCATAAGGCGGTTGACGATGAATCCCGGAGTATCCTTCTTCACCTCAACAGGCTCTTTTCCCATCTTCTTTGAGACCTCCATGGCACAGAGGACGGTCTCGTCGTTTGTATCATATCCCCGTATGACCTCGACCAATCTCATGAGTGGGGCCGGATTGAAGAAGTGCATTCCTGCCACCTTCTCAGGCCGCTTGGTAGACATGGCAATTTCGGTAATCGACATGGATGAAGTGTTGCTCGTGAGGATCACGCCAGGTCGTGTCAATTCGTCTAATTGCTTGAAGATATTTTTCTTCAAATCCAGGTCTTCAAAGACCGCTTCAATAACGAAGTCCGCGGTCTTCAAATCTTCCATTCGGGTCGTTCCTTTGATTCTGCCGAGGACGCCTTTTTTCTGTTCTTCAGTCATTTTTCCTTTTTCGACGCTCTTGGCAAGGAACTTTTGGATGGCTTTCAGACCGTTTTCAACGAAGCGGTCCTCGATATCTCTCATCACTACTTGGTATCCAGCCTGCGCTGCGACCTGAGCAATTCCGTTCCCCATGGACCCTGCACCCAATACTCCAATCATTTTAATGTCCATAAACCCTCCTACGTGTGGATTGGTCTATTTTGAATGGATTTAGTTAAATTTTTCACATAAATTAAGATAATCCCTTCCTAATGTCAATTCATTTTTTGAGCCGCAAGAATTTCTTTCAACCACAGGGATTGACACCCCCCAATCTATGTGATATCCAATGACTTCATGAAAAACGTGTCCGTAGTCGTGTCACGTGTCCGTTTGAAATAAAGCAACACGCGCTTAATCTCTTCTCCCAAGGCTGCTCGGGAGGCTATGCTCATAGCGAATCCGGACAGGGACAGGTTTTTTTAGAGGATATATGTACCGAGATAAAATCATTGCTGTCATTGTTCCAGCCTACAATGAAGAGATACTGATCGGGAAGGTTCTTAAAACAGTTCCAACCTTTGTTGACCGCATCGTCGTGGTCGATGATGCCAGCAGCGACGGAACGGGCGAAGTCGTGAAAGCCCATCAGAAGGAAGATTCCAGGATCATCTATTTGCGTCATCCAAAAAACGAGGGAGTGGGTGGGGCCATCGTCACCGGTTACAAATGGGCGCGGGACAATGAAATTTCCATCAGCGTCGTCATGGCAGGCGATGCACAGATGGACCCGAAGGACCTTCCCCATTTATTGGACCCTGTAGCCAATGGGGAAGTGGATTATTCCAAAGGCAATCGCCTTTTCACGGGCAAAGCTTGGAAGGTCATCCCCAAAACGCGTTATCTGGGAAATGCCGTTCTTTCTTTTTTAACGAAAATCGCCTCCGGATATTGGCACGTGGCGGATTCCCAATCAGGCTATGGGGCCGTTAGCCTGGAGGTGCTAAAAACCATCGATCTCGACGGTGTTTACAAGCGCTATGGAATGCCTAATGACTTTTTAGTGAAATTGAATGTCTACCATTTCAGAGTCAGGGATGTGTCCGTCAACCCCATTTATGGGATCGGGGAGCGTTCAGGCATCAAAATTTCCAAAGTAATTTTTACCCTTTCCTTTCTTCTTCTGAAACTCTTTCTGTGGCGGCTCAAGGAAAAATACATTATCCGGGACTTTCATCCCCTGGTACTTTTTTATTCGCTGGGTTTCGCCCTCACCCCTATTGGCTTTGTCTTCGGCTGCTATCTTCTTATTTATAGACTATTCATCGGACCTGTGGCCGCAACAAGCGCTTTGTTCGCAGCCTTCTTTGCGATCTCCGGTCTTCAATCCCTCTTTTTCGCCATGTGGTTCGATATGGAATATAATAAGGAGCTAAAGTAGTGTTAACGAGCCATCATCACGAATCACCGGCGCAAATCACTAACACGAATCCATGAACATCTGTCTCATTACTTCTTCCTTTCCATCCCGCCCTGATGACATCGTTCAGGCCCCTTTCCTTATCGATTTTACTGACGGACTAAAAAAACGGGGCCATCGTGTCTTTGTCTTTACCCAGGATCGCCAGGGAGAAAAGGAGGAATTTTTAAAAGATGTCAGAGTCAAATGGTTCCCCTGGATCAAATCGAAGAAGCCTCTCGTCCAGCTCAACCCTTTCAGCCCCATCGACTTTTTTAAAATCTCAAGTCTGTTTCTTAACGGTAGAAGAGAGCTATGTCCCTTTATAAGAGAGAATAAGATAGAGGCATGCCTTGCGCTCTGGGTTCTCCCGGGTGGTTATTTTGCTAACCAGGCTTTCCGGCGAGCTAAGATTCCTTATTCCATTTGGTCCCTTGGCTCAGATATCTATCGATACGGAAGAAATCCCTTTCTCTATCGAATGATGAGGAGAATTATTCGAGAGGCCAGAGGTGTTTTTGCAGATGGTTTTGATCTTTCTAAGAGAATAGAGGAACGGTTTGGAAGAAACTGTTTCTTTTTGGCCACCACGCGAACAATCCCCTCTCACCTGCCCTTGTCGAAAGAGGGTAGGGGGAGATTAGCGGGTGACCCATGCCGTTTTCTATTTGTGGGAAGAATCGAGAAGGTGAAGGGGATCGATCTCCTGCTCCAATCCACGGCATACCTGAAGGAGGAAGAAGTGAATGCCCATCTCACGGTTGTGGGTAGAGGAGCGATGGAGGGATGGGCAAGGCATTTTATTAAAGAGAAAGCACTTGAACAACAAGTTTCATGGATGGGAAACGTGCCGGATGAGACACTGGCTTCCCTCTATGAATCATCCGATTGCGTGGTGATCCCTTCCAGGTCTGAGTCAATCCCTCTGGTATTTTCAGAAGCATTAAGGTTTAATAAAGACATGATCGTCACCGATGTGGGTGATATGGGGATGCTGGGTCGCCGGTATGAAGTGGCACGGGTAATCCCTCCAGAGAATGTCATAGCATTGAAGGAGAGCATGAAAAATAGAGTTGCGCTCCAGAATAAAGGAAAAGAGACAAGAGATGGAGGCAGAAGGGAAGAATTGAAGCGATTATTCGATATTGGGACTTCAGTGGAAAGATTTTTGGCGGATTATCAATAACGTGTCCGTGCCTACGCAGGAGTGCCTGCCTTTACTGAAACGTTTCGTCCAAGCAGGCGTGTCCGTCATCCGTGTCTGGCATTTAACAAGGTCTATTCTTTCACGGACACGTGACACGCGTCACAGACACGAGAAGGAGCTGAAATGAAGGCGATCATACTGGCTGGAGGGAAGGGGACAAGGCTTGCCCCTTATACGACCGTATTCCCTAAACCTTTAATGCCCGTTGATGGAATGCCCATCCTTGAAGTGATCGTCAGACAGTTGGCCCATTTTCGGGTTCAAGAAATGGTATTCACCGTAAGTCAGCAATCAGAGCCGCTTCTCTCAGCTTATTTTGGAAACGGGAGCCGGTACGGAGTGGCCATTCGTTATTCGAAAGAAGAGAAACCTCTTGGAACGGCCGGTCCTCTCACCATCATCCCTGATCTTCCGGAGACTTTTATTGTGATGAACGGAGACATTCTCACCACTCTCAGTTATCAAAAGTTGATCAGATATCATAGGCAACATCGAGGGATGGTCACGATTGCCATGAGTCAGAAGAGAGTCCAATTGGAATTGGGAGTCATGGAATATAATCGTACCCATCAGCTGACCCGGTATATCGAGAAACCAACGTTCCTGTACTCTGTCAGCATGGGGATCTATGTTTTTGAGAAGAGGGTATTGGAATGGATTCCCTCCCAAAAATATCTGGATTTTCCCGAATTGATCCAGAAGCTGATTAGACAAAGGGTGAAAGTAGTTTGTTACCCCAGTGACGAGTTTTGGCTGGACATTGGCAGGCATGAAGACTATGAAGAGGCACAAAGGAAATTCCAGGAAATGAAGAAAAAATTGTTATACGAAAAGGGATAAAAGCCGTGAGTCGTGACTCGTGATTTGTGAATCGTAAGTATTGATGATAGGTGAAGAACTATAAATTTTTTCCGATCACGAATCACCAATGACTGGCAGGACAAATGTGAGGTTACCATGGCGAAGATTCTAGTAACCGGTGCGGGAGGATTTATCGGAAGCCATCTCACTGAGGAGTTGATCAGACAGGGAGAGGAAGTGAGAGCCCTTGTCCGATACAATTCGAGGGATGAAAGGGGCCTCTTGGAAGAGCTGCCCGAAGACATTCAAAATCAAATTGAAGTGATTCCGGGGGATCTGAAGGACCCGGATGGCGTGAGAAAGGTGGTGAAGGGGTGTCACAAAATCTTTCATCTGGGTGCCCTCATTGCCATTCCTTATTCGTACGTTCATCCGTTCGATTTCATTCAGACAAATGTGGCCGGCACGGCTCATCTCCTCAACGCCTGTCTTGAAGAGGGTACCCTGGAGAGGTTCATTCATACCTCTACGAGCGAAGTCTATGGAACGGCTCAATATATTCCCATCGACGAAAAACATCCGCTTCAGGCGCAGTCTCCCTACGCTGCCAGCAAGATCGGAGCAGACAAGTTAGCAGAGAGTTATAATCTTTCATTCGGTCTTCCGATTGTCACGATTCGACCTTTCAACACGTTTGGTCCTCGCCAATCTCTCCGGGCGATCATTCCTACCATCATCTCGCAAGCCGTCCACGATAAGAAAATTCGGTTAGGGAACACCAAGCCCCGGCGGGATTTTCTTTTTGTGATGGATACCGTCAGGGGTTTTATCCAGGCCGGGAAATGTGAAGGGGCGGTAGGGAAAGTCGTCAACATTGGAACCGGAACGGACATCTCCATTGAAGAATTGGTCAGAAAGATTCTTGGTCTCATGGGTAAACAAGGTGAGATTCAGGTTGAGGATAGGAGAATCCGGCCGGAAAAAAGTGAAGTAATGCAACTTCTCTCCGATACCCATTTGGCCCAGAAACTTTTCCAATGGGCACCCCGATATACCCTTGAGGAGGGGTTAAGAGAGACCATAGAATGGTATCAAAAAAATTTGTCCCGATTTAGAGTTGGGAGCTATCCATTATGATTTGGAAATATCCCCTCTCCGGTATTGATCTCGGGGAAGAAGAAGAACGAGAGGTTCTCAAGACTCTTCGCTCGAGATGGCTTTCTACAGGTCCCATGACTGAAAAGTTTGAGAAGGCCTTTTCCGAATATCTCGGCGGAGGAGATGCGATTGCTGTTTCGAGCGGTACGGCTGCCCTCCATTTAGCCCTGGCATGCCTTGGTATAGGGGAAGGAGATGAGGTCATCCTCCCCTCTCTGACTTTTATCGCCACGGCCAATGCGGTGCTTTATGTTGGAGCGAAACCTATCTTTGCAGATATTGGAGGCGAAGAGGATCTCAATATTGCTTCCGAGGAAATTGAAAAAAAGATTACTGAAAAGACAAAGGCTATTATGGTGATGCATTACGGAGGCTATCCCTGTGAGATGAAAGCCATCCTGGGAATCGCAAAAAGGCATGGTCTTTACGTGATTGAGGACGCCGCCCATGCGCCCGGCGCGGAATATCAGGGGAAAAAGTGTGGATTGGTCGGAGATATAGGTTGCTTCAGTTTTTTTTCGAATAAGAATTTGGCAACCGGCGAAGGTGGGATGGTGGTGACTCGGTATAAAGCACGGGCTGAGAAGGTTCGAAGGTTGAGGTCTCATGGGATGGAGGCGCTTTCATGGGATAAGTACCGCGGTCGCCTCTCATCTTATGA
>Ga0153915_10005569_pt1 | contig 11720 bp, 10 predicted proteins | sample Opewatmetagenome_2_FD_107003 | JGI IMG/M metagenome (GOLD analysis project Ga0153915, IMG submission 107003) | Freshwater wetland microbial communities from Ohio, USA - Open water 3 Core 3 Depth 3 metaG | ecosystem: Environmental > Aquatic > Freshwater > Wetlands | place: USA: Ohio, Lake Erie...
CATCATGGCCAGGATCATGCCCTCCGTGTTGGCCATGGCCTCGTGGTTGTTGACCGATTCGAGCGGGAGATGGAGCAGGACCTCGAGGCCCTTTTCGTGGGCGATGCGGGCCGTCTCCGCGGCGTAGGCGCTGTAGGGGAGGACCGAGACCGTGATCGGCCGCCCCAGGGCCACGATCGCGTCGAGCGTCTCCAGGCTGGTGCCCATGTCGTCGATGATCAGCGCGACCTGGCCGCGAGGCCCTTTCCGGGCCGGAGGCTCCTTGCTGGCCACGACGACGGGCGGCGGCTCGACCGGCAGGACGAAGGAGAGCTCGGCGTCTTCCTTGGCCGGCCGGCGCAGGGACCAGAGGACTTCGGTCTTCTCCTCGCCCGGCGTCCTCTTCTTGCTGAGGACGCGCACGCCCTCGGCCCTGAGCGTCCTCTCGACCGCCGGCCCGACCGACTCGTAGAGCTCGGCCGGGAGCTCGACCTCGAAGACGGGCCGGCCCTTGGGGCCCTTGAGCTGCAGGACGGAATCCTCCGACACGCCGGCCGCCGAGAGGCTCGCGGCGATGACGTCCTCGAAGGCCTTGACCACGGGCTTCGAAACGGCCGCCCCGGCGGGCTTTTCGGCCGGCCTCGCCGGCAGCGGGACCTTGCCGGCCGGCGTCGCGGCGGCCGCCCCGGCTTCCGGCCTCCCCGCCGCCGCGCGGGGGGCGCGGAACAGGTAGGCGCGCTCGTTCCGCCGCGAGCCGAGGAAGTCGAGAACGACCACGGTCAGGATCGCCACGGCCGCTAGGACCACCGCCAGGAGCCTGAACGCCGGCCAGGGTTCGCGGCGTTTGAGGGGGGGCCTCTTCGTCATCCGTCAGAGCTTGGGGAGAAGAGGGTTCGTCTTTTCGAGATAGGTCTTTTCGCTGAGCTGGTCGAACGGGATGGCTACGTCAGGGACCAGGCCGTCCTCCCAGAGCCTGCGGCCCGAGGCCAGGGCGAAGACGCCCGTGGTCAGAAGGACTGCGCTGTCGTCCTTGAGGGGGAAGAGCGACGTCCGTCCGACCAGGCCCACGGTCTTGAAACCGACGATCTTGGCCCGGCCCGCTTCCTGGAGGATGCCGCCGGCGAGCTCGGCCGGACCGGCCGTCCCGGCGTCCGTCCAGACCGCGATCGGGACCGCCGCGAGCGGGGCCTCCGCGGGGCAGGCCACGGCCTCTTTCGCGCCGTCGCGGCCCTCGAACCGCCCGGCGTCGGCGACCCGGACGAAGAGGTTCGTGAGCCGGACCGCCTCGTCGAACGCGCCGTCCTGGCAGTCCCGGAGATCGAGGACGAGGGGCGTCTGGCGGCCCTTGAGGGCCGGCAGGACCTCGCGCTTCACCGCCTCGGCCAGGCCGGCGTCGAAGCGGTGGATGCTCAGCCGGGCCGGCTGGCCGGCCGTCCGGCGGAAGGTGTAGGGCGCGGGGAAGAGCAGGGCCCGTGGCAAGCTGAAGTTGTGGGTGTCGTTGCCCCGCAGGACGCGGATGTCGACGGGCTGACCGTCCTTTCCCCGGAGCAGGAGCTTGACCTCGGTCAGGCTCATGCTCAGCGTGCCGCGGCCGCCGATGGCGCTGATGAGATCGCCCATCTTGACGCCCGCGGTCTCGGCCGGCGATCCATCGATAAGGGCCACGACCTGGGGGAAGGAGGCATATCGCTTCAGGACGACGAGGCCCGTCTCGGTCTCGCGGCCCGTAAGGGCCTTGTAGCCGGCGGCCAGGTCCTTCGAGAGATAGGCCGAGAGCGGATCGAGCGAGTTGACCAGGCCGCGGAAGGTGCCCTCGGCCGTCTGGACCGGGTCCCTCTCCTCGAGATAATCGTTGCGGATGTGGGTCATCAGGGTGTCCAGGAGCTCGAAGCCCCGGGCCGCCGTCGCCCCGTGGCCCCGGGACAGGTAGCCCATCTCGAGGACGAAGAACACCGCCGCGGCCAGGGTGGCCGCCCAGAGGACCCAGCGGTATCTCGGGATTCTCATGGCCGAACGGACATCCATTCTATCATCTCCGTTTCAGCCATTGCAAGGGATCGAGGGCCCTGGTCTTGTAGCGGATCTCGAAATAGAGGCACTCGCCCTTGAGGGACCCCGTGTCGCCGACGACGGCCACCGGCTGCCCGGCCCGGACCATGTCGCCGACCGCGGCCAGGAACTCCGAGCAGTGGCCGTACAGCGTGTAGTAGGTCAGGCCGTGGTCGATGATCAGCAGGTTGCCGTAGCCCTGGAAGTAGTCGGCGTAGACGACCTTGCCCGGGTGGACGGCCAGGATGAGCGAGCGGCCCTGGACCGGCGCGATCTCCACCCCCTTGTTCATGACGACCGTGTTGAAGTCCGGGTGTCGCTCGGTCCCGAAGGCGGTCACGATCCGGCCTTCGAGCGGCCACGCGAGCCGGCCCCTCCGCTCGGTGAGGGGCACCCAGGAGGCGGGCAGGACCCACTCCTGGTTGATGATCTTGACCATGAGCTTCTGCAGCTCTTCGGCGCTCTCGGCGAGCTCCTTCAACGCCTGCTGGTAGGTGCCGCGGTTGCGGCGGATCTCCTGGACCATGGTCGCGTTCTTGCGGGCCTCGGTCTCGAGCTCCCGCCGCTTGAGGCCGGCCGCCCGGGCCATCTCGGCCAGGTCCTTCTGCTTGCTCTCCAAGGCGCCCTGGGCCGCGCGGAGCTCCTCGAGCGAGGCCTGGTACCTGGCGATGGCCTCGTCCTGGCCGCGGGCGACGATCGACAGGTGCTTGCTTTCGGAGGCGTAAGTCTCGATGTCGCGGGCCTGGAGCAGGAACTGGAAGAAGTCGACGCGGCCGAACTTGTAGAGCGTGACCAGCGTCCGTTCCATCGCCTCTTCCTGGCGGTCGATCCCGGCCCGGATGGTGCGGATGTTGTCCTGGATCACGGCCAGGTCGGCCCGGCCCCGCTCGAGCTCGACGTTGCGGGCGGCGAGCTCGCGCTCGACGAGGCTCTTGTTGAGGTTGATCCGGGCGAGCGAGGTCAGGATGGAGCCCTCCCTGCGGGCCTCGGACTCGAGGCGGGTCTTGAGGTCCTTGATCTGGCCGTTGAGACGGTTGAGGCGCTGCTCGAAGTCGGAGACGGTCTGGGACTGCGAAGCCGTCGAAGAGGGGGACGTCTGGGCCAGACCCGCCGCCGGCGGGGCGAGCAGGACGGCCAGGACGCAGGCCACGGCGCCGACGCTTCGCATCCCGTATTTTATAACACAAAATGGGACTGTCCCCGAATTGCTGGTAGAATCGAGGCATGGGCGCCCCGCGGCGGAGCTTCCAGGTCTTCGTCAAGCCGGCGGGCGCGGCGTGCAATCTCGCCTGCGACTATTGCTACTACTTCGACAAGGGGCCGGCGCCCGCGGGCGGCGCTCCCGCCCGATTGACCGAGGCGCTGCTCGAGCGCTATCTCTCCGAGCACATCGCCGCCTCGCCCGACGAAGTCATCGGTTTCTCCTGGCACGGCGGCGAGCCGACGGTCCTCGGCCTCGACTATTTCCGGCGCGTCGTCGAGATCGAGCGCCGTCTTTGTCCGTCCGGCCGGACGATCGCCAACGGAATGCAGACGAACGGCACGCTCCTCGACGACGCCTGGGGACGCTTCCTGGCCGCCGAAGGGTTTTCCGTCGGACTCAGTCTCGACGGTCCGCGGGAGATCCACGACCGCCATCGGCGGGGCCGGGACGGCCGCGGCTCGTTCGAGGCGGCGCTCGGCGGCTATGAAATCCTGCGCCGTCACGGCGTGCCGACCGACGTCCTCTGCGTCGTCGGCGCGCACAACGCGGGCCGCCCCCTCGAGGTCTATCGCTTCTTCCGCGAGATCAGCGTCTCTTATGTGACGTTCCTGCCGCTCGTCGAGCGGCGGCCGGACCTCCCCGGCGGCGTCAGCCCGGAGAGCGTCGCTCCCGAGGCCTGGGGCGATTTCCTTTGCGGCGTCTTCGACGAGTGGGTCGATCACGACATCGGCCGCCTCAAGGTCCAGATCATCGAGGAGGCGGCCCGGACGGCCTTCGGCCAGGAACACTCGCTCTGCCTCTTCCGCCCCGTCTGCGGCGACATCCCGGTCCTCGAGCGAAACGGCGACCTCTTCGCCTGCGATCACTTCGTCGAAGCCGCCCATCGACTCGGCAACATCACGGAGACGCCGCTCGCCGACCTCCTCCAAAGCCCCGCCCTGCGCGCTTTCGGGCAAGCCAAGCGCGAGACGCTGCCGCGGGCCTGCCTGGCCTGCGACGTCCTGGAGATGTGCCACGGCGAATGCCCGAGGAACAGGTTCGCCGCGGCGCCTGACGGGGAGCCCGGCCTCAATTATCTTTGCCCCGGCTACAGAGCTTTCTTCGGCCACGTCAGGCCGTTCGTGGCCGCCATCGCCGAAGCCTGGCGCCGGGAGGGCCCGGGCCGCTAGCTTTTGAGCTTGGTCTTGAGGAAGTCGACCGTCCGCTTCCAGGCCAGCCCGGCCGCCTCCTTGTTATAGGCGGCCCCCGTGTCGTTCATAAAGGCGTGCTTCGCACCCTCGTAGATGTAGATCTTGAACTCGACGCCGGCCTTCTTGAGCGCCTCCTCGAAGGCCGGGATGCCGGCGTCGATCCGCTGGTCGTCGCCGGCGTAGTGGATGAGCATGGCCGCCTTGATCTTGGGCACGTCCTCGGCCGCGGGCTGCATGCCGTAGAAGGGCACGGCGGCCGCGAGGTCCGGCGCGTTCACGGCGACCTGGTTCGTCACCCCGCCGCCCCAGCAGAAGCCCATGCAGGCGACCTTGCCGGTCGCCTGCGGCCCGGTCTTGAGATAAGCGACCGCGGCGACATAGTTCTTCGTGTTGGCCGTCCCGTCGAGCTTGTAGATGAGATCCCTCGCCTTGTCGGGATCGGCCGGCGTGCCGCCGACGGGCGAGAGAGCGTCCGGAGCGAGAGCCAGGAAGCCCTCGAGGGCCACGCGTCGGGCCATGTCCTGGACCCAGGCGTTGAGCCCGCGGTTCTCGTGGACGATGAGGACGCCGGCCAGCATCTTCGCCCCTTTCGGCCGGGCCGTGTAGCCGCGCATCTTCCCCGACGGGCCGTCATACTCGATCATTCCCGTCTCGAGCCGCGGATCGTCCGTGGCCACCATCTGGCCTTCGGCCGATGCGCTCGCGAAAGCCGGGAGCACTCCGACCGCGGCCGCAGTTCCGCCGGTCAGCGCAGCCAGCTTGGACAAGAATTCGCGGCGGTCCATCCCCGGTCCCTCCGCCGCGCCGATGACATCCTTGATCTCTAAAGGCATGGTTCACCCTCCCTCGGATCAGTGTGCGTTCCCCCGAACTCTTCCATCGTAACCGCAGGCCTCAAGCCTGTCAAACCGGCCGGCTTCTGGCCTGACCCGGGCCGGGTGGCGGCCCGGCCATGATTTGGGCTATCATGGGGTCATGGTCGAGGCGGTGAGGGCGAGAGGCGGTTTCGCGGCCGACGCCGAGGCTATCTGGCGCGCCGCTTTGGCCGCCGTCGATCCCTGGAGCCTCGTCCGCTCAAACGTCGAGAGGCAGGGGGATATTCTCCGGATCAAGGGCCGCGAGTTCGACCTGGCCGCCTACGAGCGGGTCTTCCTCATCTCGTTCGGCAAAGCCGCGGCGGCCATGGGCGAGGCCGTGGCCTCTCTCCTCGACGAGCGCCTCACGGCCGGGCTCGTGGTCGTGCCCTGCCCCGTCGGCAAGCCCGCCTCGCGGCTCGAGTACCTCGAGGCCTCCCACCCGGCCCCCGACGCGCGGAGCGTCGAGGCCGCCCGGCGGGCCGTCGAGATCGCCGCCAGAGCCGGAGAGAAGGACCTCCTCGTCGTCTGCATCTCGGGCGGCGGCTCGTCTTTGCTGACCCTGCCGGCCGAGGGCATCTCGCTCGACAAGAAGCGGCGCCTCGCCGAGGATCTCCTGCGCGCGGGCGCGACCATCCAGGAGCTCAACGTCGTCCGCAAGCACCTCTCCGGGATCAAGGGCGGCCAGCTGGCCCGGGCCGCCTTCCCGGCCGCGGTCCTCACGCTGGCCGTCTCCGACGTCGTTGGCGACGACCTGGGGACGATCGCCTCCGGCCCGACCTACTGGGACGACTCGACCTTCGCCGGGGCCCGGGCCGTCCTCGAGCGCTATGGGCTCTGGGATTCGGCCTCGGCCCTGGTCCGGGCCCGCATCGAGGACGGCGAGCGCGGCCTTGTCCCGGAGACCCTCAAGGCCGGCGACCCCGTTTTCGCCCGCGCCGCGGCCTTCGTCATCGGCGACAACATGACCGCGCTGCGGGCCGCCAAGCATGAAGCGGAAAAGCGCGGCTTCGAGCCGATCTTCCTCTCCGCCTCCGACGGGGGCGAGGCCCGGCGGGCCGCGGCGAGCTACGCGGCGTTCCTGTCCGAGCTGGCCTGCTCGGCCTCGAACCTGCCGCGGCCCCTCTGCCTGCTCGCCGGCGGCGAGCTGACGGTCACGGTCAAGGGGCGGGGAAGGGGCGGCCGGAACACGGAGTTCGTCCTGGCCTCCATCGTCGAGCTCGAGCGGGCCGAGGTCCGGGGCGTCGACTGGCTCATCCTGAGCCTGGGGACGGACGGCATCGACGGCCCGACCGACGCAGCCGGCGCATGGGCTGAGCCGCGGACGATGGCCACGGCCCGGGCCCTCGGCCTGAACCCCTCCGAGTATCTCGAGGACAACGATTCTTACGGCTTCTTCAAGCAGACGGGGAACCTGATCGTGACCGGACCGACGGGCACGAACGTCATGGACCTCCGCGTCTTCCTGCTCCGCGCGGCCTGACCGCTATTTGTAGACGCCGGCCAGGTCCCACTTGGTGATGGTCTCGAGGACGAGCTCGGCGACGCGGTCGTTGACCCGGCGGAAGTACGCCTTGGCTTGGGCCTCGTCGAACGTGGGATAGCCCTGTCCCTTCTCGTAGAGCAGGATGGTCGATTCGGCGGGGACGGTGAGGTAAGCGCCGGGCGGCGGATTGGGCGAGGCCATCTCGGGCTTGTAACGCTCGGGATGGACATGCTGAGGCAGAAAGGCCTGGACGTAGGCCGTCTCGTTGTTGCCGGCGTGCCCGCCGTTCTGCTTGAACACCGATTTGGTGATGTCGTCGGCGAGCGTCCACCAGTTGATGACCAGGATGCGGACGCGGCGGGCGTTGGCGACCCTGGTCACCGCCCCGTTGAGCGCCGTCGTGTTGCCCCCGTGGCCGTTGAGGACGATGAGGTTCTTGAAGCCCTGGAGGGCCAGGTTGTCGAGCACGGACTCGGCGAACGGGCCGTAGGTCTCGGCCGGGACCGAGACGGCGCCCGGATAGGCCTTCATGGCCTCGGTCACGCCGTAGTTCAGGACGGGGGCGACGAGGGCGTTGACGCGTTCCGCGACGTCCTGGGCCATGGCCACGGGGGCCAGGCTATCCGTGCCGTTGGGGATGACGCCGTGAGGCTCGAGCGAGCCGAAGGGGACGAGGACCGTATCGATCGAAGCCGGGACGAGCTCGCCGAACTCCTGCCAGCAAAGCAGGCTCATATTGCGGGTCGTGGGGGGTTTCGGCGCGGGCTTGGCGCCGCTCTTCGGCGCCGCCGCCGCTTGCCCCGCCGCCTCGGACCCCGCCGCGGCCAGCGACGCCGCCAAGGCCAAAACCGCCAGGACCGTCAGTGTTCTTCTCATGGGGATATCGCCTCCTCGCTGCCCTCATCTTAGGCCATCGCGCGGCTTTTGAAAACGGCCAAGATTTCCTCTCGAAGCTGCAAAACTTTTTCCTTGATTTTTCCTGATGCGTTTTGAATAATGATAACGGCTCTCTTTCGCCGGCTGGAGAGGGCTCCCTCAAAATTTCCAATCATCACCCCCCTTTTGCTGACCTCAGCCGGCACTTCCTCTTCCTCTCTCCTTGGGGATTGTGCTATCATGAGCGGGACTTCGAGTACGGAGTTTCGCATGGGCAAGGTCGACTGGAAGAAAGAGCTGGCCAACCACTTCGAGAACGTCCGGGTCATCGAGCTCTGCCAGGCCGAGACCGTGGCCCAGTTCGACCAGTTCTGCGAGTTCATCGCCGAGCCCGCCTTCGAGGCCCTGACCGAGGAGCTGGCCGGGTACAAGATCCGCTCGGAACACGTCAAGACCAAGGGCAAGAGCGTCCGCTTCATCATCTGCTTTCCCGGCTTGAAGGAGGAGCAGTTCCACTACCGGATCGCGCTGCCCAAGAACGCGGTCGAGCTGCGGCTGAAGCTCCAGGTCAAGGCCCGCAAGACGCCCAAGGCCGAGTATCAGACGACGGACGAGGATTTCATGCCCGGGCTGTTCCCGTTCAAGGTCCTGAGGATGGACAAGGACGAGGTCGTGGCCGACGTCGTCAAGCACTTCACCGGGTTCTGCTACGCCGCGCTGACCTCGCCCGACTGATCGGGCCGCTCCTCCGCATCCCCGGATCCCGCCGCTCGCGCCTCATGGATCGGCGACTCGCGCAGGGCGAGGGCCAGCCCCACGGCCGCGGCGACGAGCCCGGCCAGGACGAGCAGCGGCACGGTCATCGATCCCGTGGCCCTGTTCTTCATGGCGTCCATGCCCACGATGAAGAGGATGCCGGAGACCTGGCCCATCAGGATGAGCAGGCTGTTCGAAGTGCCTTCGGGGGCGGGGTGCGTGATTTCCGCCCCGTATTGAAAGGCGATGGGGCCGGCGCTCAAGAGGAAGAAGCCCAGGACGAATCCGGAAAGAAAGAGAAGGCCGGCCGTGGCGGCGAAGGTCACGCCGAGCAGGCCGGGGAGGAGCCCGGCCAGGGCCAGGACGACGAACGGCTTCCGCCGCCTCAGCCGGTCCGAGAGGAGCGGCACGGCGATCGCGCCGACGATGCCGCCGGCCAGCATCAGCGCCCCGAGGGTGCCGGCCTGGGCGATGGTGAAGCCGCGCGGACGGACGATGTCCTCGACCCACGTGGAGACGCTGTTGAAGAGGCCGAGGCCGATGAAGAAGATGGCCAGCAGGAGAAGGAAATCCCTCCGGCGGACCATCGATCTGAGGCCGTCGAACATCAGCACGCGCTCGTCGCGGCCGGCCGGGGTCGGCGGATGCTCCTTGGCCACGGCCAGGAAGAGGAGCGCGGCCGCGGCCATGGCGATCCCGTAGATGAGCAGCATCCCCTTCATCCCCGAGCGGACGAACAGGAAGGGCGACAGGAGCATGGCCGCCAACGGGCCGACATAGAGCGCCAGCGTGCCCAGTCCCGCCGCGGTCGCCCGCTCACGGACCGGGAACCACCGGGCGGCGATCTTGGTGATGGCCCCGATCACGAGGGGCTGGCCGGCCGCGATCCCGATCTGGGATATGAGCACGATCGTGTAGTCGGAGGCGAAGAACCCGCGTGCGAGCGCGAAGACCGCCGAGATCACGGCCCCCAGGCCGGCCGCGGCCTTGAAGCCCCAGGTATCGATGGCCCAGGCGGCCGGGATAGCCAGGATGATGTAGACGATCATGAAGACCATCGACAGGAGCCCGATCATCAGGTCGGACTTGCCGAAGAAGACGGCGGCCGGGCCCGTGACCGGGGCGAAGGACAGCCACAGGACCTGGGTCGCCGCGGCCATGACGACGAACGAGGCCAGGACGAGCCAACGGGCGGGATAAGCCTTGATCGATTCGTTCCCCACGACCGGGACCTCCTTTTCGCTCGCCGGCGTCAGGGACCGGAGCGGCGGGGCGGCGCGGAATGGGAGGGACTATAGGTCCCCAGGGGCGTAGTGTCAATAGGAGGCGAGAATAGAGGATCTGGGCTTACTTGCCCGGCTTGGGCTTGTCGGTCCCGGGCTTGGCCGGCTTGGGCTTGACCCACTTGCCGGATTTCCAGACCCACCGGGCGCCGACCTGTTCCCAGGTCCCGGGGACCCAGACCTTGCCCTTCTTGGCTTTGACCCAGCGTCCGTCGACCCAATCGTAATTGATGCCGCTCCACTTCCAGTAGCCGGTGATCCAGACATGGTCGGGGCTCGGCTGGAGGGTCGGGGCCTCGACCCGGGGCGGCGGCGGGCCGACCCGCGGCTGGGCCGCGGCCAGGCCGGCCAGGGCGAAGAAGAAAATGAGGGATAACAGGACTGAGGCGGTCTTCCTCATTGGCTCCTCCACCCTGTTTAGTCGCGGGAGGGGGGCCAAAATCGAGGGGCCGGCCCGGGTCACTGGTTCGAGTTGATGACCTCGAGGACCTTCATCAAGTAGGCGTAGCTCGGGCGGTCGGTCGTGTTCTGGCCGATGTACTTGAACTGCAGGACGCCGTTCTTGTCGAGGATGTAGACGCTGGGGATGTTCTGGGCGACCTTGCCGCCGCTCCATTCCATGCGGAACACGTCCAGCCGCTTGGAGAGCGTCTGTCCGTCGTCGACGAGGATCGGGAAGGGGTCGAGGATGGCGCCCTTCTCGAGCGAGTAGTCGTTCGGGAAGAGCTGGCGGAAGCGCTCCATGCGCGTCTTGCCCCGCTCGTCGAGCTTCGAGGGATCGGCCGGGTTCTTCGTGGCCCGGATCGAATCGAGCTGGCCGGGCAGGGCCTCGAGCCAGGCCTTGATGACGTCCCGGGGATAGGGGAAGACGACCAGGACCGCGACGTTGTACTTTTCTTGGATCTTCTGGGCCTTCTCGAGCTCGGCCAGCTCGACGTAGCGGTAATTGCAGATCGTGCACCAGTAATTCTCGGCCGCGTAGCCGCGCGGGAAGAGAAGAAGGACGTTCTTGCCCCGGAGCGATGACAGGGTCAGCGAGCCGCCTTGATAGACGGGCAGGGTGAAGTCGGCGAACGGCTGTCCGACGATGGCGGGCTGGGGCCTCGGCTCCGTCGGTTGAGCGGGCGCGGTCTGCCCCGCGGCCTGGCCCTTGAAGAGGATGAAGATCGCGACGGCGGCCAGAACGACCAGCACGGCGACGAGGATGGCGGCTTTCTTCTTGTTGATCATGGGCGGGACTCCTTCCGAGGGATTCACCTATTAGAGCCCTCGCTCCGGCCTGAGTCAAGCCCCGGGCGGCGGAAAAGGGAGACGGACCGGACCTCTCTCGAGGGCCCGGTCCGTCCGGCGGGATTCGAGTGAACTGTCCGATCAGAACCGGATCCGTACGCCGGCCTGGAGGCTGAAGCCGCTGAGGTCGAACTTCGGCTGGATGAAGCTCGTCTCGGCTGTATCCGGCGGCGGGGCGGTCTGAAGCGGCTGGAAGATGGTGATCTTCTCTCCCATGAAGGTCGCCGTCATGAGATAAAGCTTCGCTTCGACGGGCTCCCCGGGCCCCGCTTCGGTTTCCGCCGCTACCGTGATCGAATCGAAGTTGCCGAAGCGGGCATATCGCCCCACGGCTTCGACGAAAACGCCCATCGTCGGCGAGAGCTTGTACTCGAGTCCCAGGCTGCCGCGGAATCCGAGGTTGGAGCTGCTGCTGCCCCGATAAGTCATGAGGTTCCATTCGGTGGGGCTGTACTCGAGCCTGGTGACCGATTCGAACTTGAAGGCGGCGTAGTAGTCACCCCCGAGGCCGGCGACCAGGTCGAGCTTCCCCGAGAGCGGAGTGTTATAGAAGAGGCCGAGACGGAGGGGAACGGCGGAGAGGGTCGGCCCCCCGCTGACGGTCAGCAGGGTCGTGGTTCCTTCGCTGATCGACATGCGAGAGGTCCGCGAGCCGCGCAGATACCCCGCGCCCACGCCGACGCCGAGCCTGGGGGTGATCTGGTAGATCACGTCCCCTCCGAAATCGTACGAGGCGTGGAGAGCCCTGTATCC
>Ga0153915_10005570_pt1 | contig 11720 bp, 8 predicted proteins | sample Opewatmetagenome_2_FD_107003 | JGI IMG/M metagenome (GOLD analysis project Ga0153915, IMG submission 107003) | Freshwater wetland microbial communities from Ohio, USA - Open water 3 Core 3 Depth 3 metaG | ecosystem: Environmental > Aquatic > Freshwater > Wetlands | place: USA: Ohio, Lake Erie...
AAAATGAAACTAATCTGTCAAAACTGGTAATCCGGTCTCCTGTGGACGGGATCGTGCTGAGCCGGAAGATTGAACCGGGGCAGACTGTTGTAGGGTCCAACTTCCAGGCCATTTCAATTTTTTCTCTGGCCGAAGACCTGTCCAGTATGGAACTCCATGTGGATGTGGATGAGGCGGATGTTGGAAAGGTAAAGGAAAATCAGGAGGCGACCTTCACGGTCAGCGCCTATCCTGACCGGACCTTCAATGCCCGGGTAACCCAGGTGCGTTATAATGAAAAGGAGACGAATGGAGTTGTCACCTATGAAACCCTGCTGAGCGTGGAGAATAAAGATCTCCTCCTTCGTCCCGGGATGACCGCCACGGCAAAGATAGTTGTCAACAAGCTTGAAAATGCGACCTTGATCGATAATACGGCCCGCCGTTTTGTGCCTACGGAAAAAGACCTTGCCGGATCTTCAAATCAAAAGGCCGGGGGTTTTAAGAAGATCTTTTCCAAATCAACCAGAACAGAGGCCCCGGAAAAGCAGAAAGAAGGCGCAGAAAAAACTGATAAGAAGACCAAGAAAGTCTGGACAATTCGCGATAATGTCCTCGTCCCCATCACCATCACGATAGGCCTGTCGGACGGGGTTAAAACCGAGGTTGCCGGGGGCGATCTTAAATCAGGCACGCTGCTTGTAACCGGCACAGAGAGTGAAGTAAAATGAACATGAACGCGCAAAACCAACCGGATGATACTCTTCTGGAATTCAGTGGCATTACCAAGGTCTATGGGACAGGTCCAGCGGCGGTGACTGCTCTTAAGGGGATTGACTTTAATGTTCGTAAGGGAGAGTTCGTAGCAGTGATGGGGCCGAGCGGTTCAGGAAAGTCTACATGCATGAACATCCTCGGATGTCTTGATTCGCCCACTTCCGGGGAATATCTATTCAAGGGTGTTAATGTGGCCGGACTGACACGCGGTCAGCGGGCCCTCCTGCGTCGCCACTATATAGGATTCGTGTTTCAGGGGTATAACCTCCTGAACCGTACCTCGGCCCTTGAGAATGTTGAACTCCCGATGTATTACCGGGGCATTCCCTCAAGGGAGCGAAAGGCCATGGCCTTGAAGGCCCTTAATGCCGTGGGCCTTACAGGGTGGGAAAAGCATACCCAGGCTGAGCTTTCCGGGGGGCAACAGCAGCGCGTCGCCATAGCCCGCGCTATTGTATGCGAACCGAGCGTGCTCTTTGCTGATGAGCCGACCGGCAATCTCGATACTGCTACAAGCCATCAAATCATGGAGCTGTTAACATCCCTGAATCATGACATGGAAATTACCATCGTTATGGTTACACATGAACAGGACATAGCCATGTTCGCCGGAAGGGCCATCCATTTTCTGGATGGACGAATCGATAACATTGTTCACAATGGAGGTCATATATAATGTGGCTGCAATCGATCCTTCTTCCCCTGCGGGAGATCCGCAGGAACCTTATGAGATCAACCCTGACTATCCTGGGCATTGTCATAGGCGTGGCCTCGGTAATAACCATGGTTACACTCGGTTACGGGGCCAATTCTAAAACGGCATCCTACTTGAAAACATTCGGAAGCAATTCTCTCTATCTGGCGCAGGGGAATACATCCAAGGGGGGGGCGTGGGTACAGGGGAAGCCGTTTAATTATTCTGACGCCACAGCCCTTGAAGAGGGGTTGGACGGATTAAATGAAGTCGCTCCTTCTTCCTATGGTTCGACACAGGCAATCTGGGGAAATCAGAACTGGCCTACCAACCTTACGGGCAGTACGAATAGCTTTATATCAATAGACAACTGGACTGTTTCAAAGGGCAGGTCCTTTTCAGATGAAGAAATCCAATCAGGAGCGGCAGTATGTATTTTAGGCTCAAAGCCCTGTGAGAAACTTTTTGAGGGGCAGGATCCAATTGGCGAGACTATTCGTTTGAATAACATTGCATTCGAGGTGATAGGGGTATTTAAAGCCAAGGGCAATTTGATGTTCGGGATGGGGGAACGGGATAATTTTATCCTGATCCCTTTGAGCACACTTCAACGCAGAATCGCCGGCAACTCCGATGTTTCGGGTTTCCTCCTTTCAAGGAAAGACGGCGTCTCAATTGAAAAGATCAGATCGGATATCGAGACCCTGATGCGGGAACGCCGTCGTATTGCAGAGGATAAAGAAGACGATTTCAGCGTCCATGACATGAAGGAGGAATTGAGCAGCGTTAACTCGGCATTAGGCGTAATTACAGCGGTATTGTCGGCCATTGCTGCCATCAGCCTCCTTGTAGGCGGCATCGGCATCATGAATATCATGCTGGTTTCTGTAACTGAAAGAACACGCGAAATCGGAATAAGACTGGCCATAGGCGCCCTGGAACGGGACGTTCTCAAGCAATTTTTGCTGGAGGCCACGGTGCTGACCTGTTTCGGAGGATTAATAGGGATAATACTCGGTCTCTCAGTAACGGCTGTTATTTGTCATTTCCTTAGTTTCCCCTTTGTACCCAAGCCGGGGATTGTCATCATAGCCTTCATGTTTTCCGCTGTAGTGGGTATTTTATTCGGCTTTTTTCCCGCGCGCAAGGCAGCGATGCTTGATCCTATCGAGGCGCTTAGGCATGAGTAATTTCTCCGACCCTCTTGCCTCAAATCTTCGATGATAGATGAGCCAGATATTGCAGCCGATATCGTATTTATAAAACTGCCCAATCAGCATGTGTATGCTCTCCGGTTCTATCTAAATCGCCGCAAGCTCTGCATTCGGACAAGGATTATGATTTTCTTGTGTGTTTTGTAAATTCAATTGACGAATTGAATTTGATATATTAATTATTGATTTTAAAATGTATTAAATCGGAGAGTCAAATGAAGAAGCAAAGGAGCGACGCACTAAAGACGCGCCTTAATCTGCTTGAAGCTGCCGGCGAGGTCTTTGCAAAGAAAGGTTTCCGTGATGCTACAAATGCGGATATATGCAGCAAGGCCAACGCCAATCTGGCAGCGATAAATTACCATTTCGGCAGCAAAGAGAATCTTTATATTGAGGCATGGAAGCATTCATTCGAAAAATCAATGGAAAAGCATCCCCCGGAAGGAGGGGCGCGTCCCGATGATCCGGTTGAGAAAAGGTTGAGAGGGAGAGTTTTATCGTTTTTAAAGCGTATCGCTGATCCTGAAACCCATGAAATTGATATCATGCTTAAGGAAATGGCTAATCCCACAGAGCTTCTTACCGAGGTTATTGCAATGACAATTGAGCCGATTGACCGTGATTTCATCTCGATCATCAAAGAGCTTATAGGCAGGGGGGCAAAGGCAGAAAATGTCGGCTTCTGTTATATGGGCCTTATAAGCCTGTGTTTCGGACCGATGCTCCATCTCAGGCCCGTTAATGAAGATGCCCAGATGCCAAGACCGAATTTTTTGCCTCTGGATCTTGGGGTGGAAAAACTTGCAGATTATATAGTCAGGTTCAGCCTGGCAGGGATCCGTTCTTTCAGCAAGACAGAGAAATGAAGGATGAGGTGTTTTAGATACAGAAAAACCGTATATCGAAATTGATACAGGAGCTTTATGAAATCCTTTTTCAATGTGAGTTTTATCATGTCACGTAAATATATCATTTTACTATTGTCAGGAATTTTTATGCTCTCAGGTTGTATAACTGTGGGGCCAAATTATTCAAAGCCTGAGATGAAGACGCCTGATGCATGGCAGAAGGACATTGCCGGGGTCACTACCGACAAACAATCGGAGCAGGAGATATTGGCTAAGTGGTGGACGACCTTCAATGACCCTGTGTTATCAGGGCTGATGGACCGGGCAGTAGCAGGGAACCTGACCCTTAAGCAGGCGCTTAACAGCGTCAGACAGGCGCGCATCCAGAGAGGGATCACCGACACAGATCGGTTTCCATCCGTTACTTCTTCAGGCTCCGCCGGTCGAAGCTACGCCAAGGACATGATGGGAGACTTCACCGGGACCAATAGTTACAGCCTTGGCCTTGATGCGAGTTGGGAACTTGATATCTTCGGGGGAGTAAAACGTTCCCTGGAGGCTTTAGACGCTACCCTGCAGGCGACACAGGAGTCATATCGGGATGCGCTTGTCTCGCTGTTAGCCGAGGTGGCGCTTGACTACATTGATGTCAGGTCCTATCAGTCGCGGATCTCAGTAGCGGAGTCTAACCTCAAATTCCAGGAAGAGACATATAATATCACTAAATGGCGTTATCAGGCTGGGCTTATCACCGCGCTTGATGCAGAGACAGCCGCCTCTAACCTGGAACAGACCCGATCACAGATCCCATCTCTTAAAAGCAGTATGGAACAGGCAGAAAACGCACTTGCTGTCCTGCTTGGAAGCGATCCGGGCGCATTAGGCGCCGAACTTAATGAATCCAAGCCCATGCCTGTCGCGCCCAAGACAATAGCGGTTGGCATACCCGCGGACCTCCTGCGTCGCCGTCCGGACCTCCGCAAGGCGGAACGATCTCTTGCGGCGCAGACTGCGAATATAGGCGTTGCCGAGGCGAAACGTTATCCATCGATCTCTCTTTCCGGGAACGTCGGGCTCAGCGCCCTGAACCTGGGCGATTTTTTGAGCACGGACAGCCTGAGCACCGGTATCACATCGGTCATCTCATGGCCTGTTTACGATACAGGGAAAATCATGAAAAATATTGAACTGCAATCGGCAATGCAGGAACAGCAGTTTATTACTTACAAGGCCGCACTGCTTACAGCGCTTAAAGATGTTGAGAATGCATTGACATCGTATTCGTATGACCAGGCAAAAAAGGAGTCCCTCTTAAAAGAAGCACAGTATGCAGAGCAGGCGGCTGATACATCTCGCGCGCAGTATTCATCCGGACTTATAGATTTTGAGAGCGTACTGAGTTCTGAGAAGACGCTTTTATCCGCACAGGATTCGGTTGTTCAGTGTGACGCCCAGATTTTATCGGATCTTATATCCTTATATAAGGCCCTGGGCGGCGGCTGGAGTTCGTTTGAAACTAATGTGGAAAATTAGCTCATAATCAGGAGATAAAATAATGAAATCAAAAAAAATCGCAGAAGCCGAAATGATGGGGAAACTCGGCATAGACCCATCGAAAAACCGCATGAAGAAATGGATATGGATAATTGGGACTTTAGCGCTGGTTGTTCTTGCGGCAGCTTTTATTTACATAAATAAAACTGGGAAAACAGTTGAAACACCACACTTCAAGACAAAGGAGGTTGCGACTGGTCCGCTTACGATTACAGTTAATGCCACAGGGACGCTCAAGCCTACCAATCAGGTGGATGTAGGAAGCGAGTTATCAGGAAATGTAATCAGCGTTGATGTGCAGTATAATGATCATGTGAAGAAAGGCCAGCTTCTGGCAACCATCGACGGTTCCACGTATGAAGCCATGGTCTCCCAGGCAAAGGCATCGCTGGAATCGGCCCAGGCCCAGGTTATTAATGCCGAGGCAACAGAGAAGGAGTCCCAGAGCAAACTTGATCGTCTGAAGGAAGTATGGCAGATCAGCGGGAACAAGGTCCCTTCAAAGACCGATATTGATGCGGCAGAGGCCACGCTGCAGCGCGCCAAGGCATCCGTGGAAACAGCAAAGGCGGCGGTCTCCCAGGCAAAGGCAACTCTTGATCAGAATGAAACGAATCTATCAAAACTGATAATCCATTCTCCTATTGACGGCATAGTCCTGAGCAGGGCTATTGAACCAGGCCAGACTGTTCAGGCGTCTTTTCAGGGGGTTACTCTGTTCACCCTGGCAGAAGACCTCTCCAAGATGGAACTCCATGTGAATGTGGACGAGGCAGATGTGGGAGGGGTAAAGGAAAAACAGGATGCGACATTCACTGTGGACGGCTATCCTGACAGGATCTTCAATGCCAAGATAACCCAGGTCAGGTACGGCTCAACTACCGTAAGCGGTGTTGTAACCTATGAAACTGTTCTGAATGTAGATAACAGTGAACTCCTTCTCAGGCCGGGCATGACCGCTACCGCGGATATTATAGTGAACAAACTGGAAAAAGCTACGCTTATCGATAACGCGGCTCTTCGGTTTATTCCTTCGGATAAGGAACTCGCCTCCTATTCAGGTCAAAAAGTAGGCTTTTTAAAGAAAATATTTGGGAGTTCATCCAAGGCTAAGACTCAGGAGACGGAGACAGAATCCAAGGATAAAAAGATCAAGAAGGTCTGGACACTTCGCGACAATATACTCGTCCCAATCTCAATCACAACAGGGCTCACGGACGGGATCAAGACGGAGGTCACGGGCGGCGATCTTAAGTCAGGGACCCCCATTATAATCGGCACGGAAAGCGGAACAAAATGAGCATGAACGATAAGATCCATGAAGAGGACGGCCCCCTCATTGAATTCAGGAATATTATAAAGGTATATGGCACAGGCCAGGCCGCTGTGACTGCCCTTAGAGGGATAGACTTCAACGTTCGAAAAGGGGAGTTTGTGGCTGTCATGGGGCCAAGCGGTTCAGGAAAATCCACATGCATGAATATCCTGGGGTGTCTTGATTCGCCTACATCAGGGGAATACCTTTTCAGGGGCGTTAATGTCGCCGGACTTACAAAAGGTCAGCGGGCCCTTCTGCGTCGCCATTATATAGGTTTTATCTTTCAAGGCTATAATCTCCTGAAACGTACAACAGCCCTGGAGAATGTGGAACTCCCGATGTATTATCGCGGGACTCCCGCCAGGGAACGCAGGGTGCTGGCGCTTAAGGCCCTTAATGCTGTGGGTCTCACAGGGTGGGAAAAACATACCCAGGGCGAGCTTTCAGGGGGACAACAGCAGCGTGTCGCCATAGCGCGGGCCGTTGTATGCGAACCGAGCGTGCTTTTTGCTGATGAACCTACCGGGAATCTTGACACCGCAACAAGCCATCAGATAATGGAACTGCTCACATCTTTGAATCGCAACATGGGCATTACCATAGTTATGGTTACCCATGAACAGGACATAGCCATGTTCGCGGGAAGGGGCATCAATTTTCTGGATGGACGTATCGATAACGTTATACATAATGGAGGCCGTTAATAATGTGGTGGCAGACTATCCTCCTTTCCTTGAGGGAGACCCGCAGAAACCTGATGAGATCAATATTGACGATCCTCGGGATCGTCATAGGCGTGGCCGCGGTTATAACCATGGTATCACTCGGCACCGGGGCGACTGCGTCGGTAACATCAGAGATAGAATCAATGGGCAGCAACCTCCTCTTTATGATGCCCGGCCAGCAAAACAGCGAGGGCGGGGCGAGGGTGGAGGCTAAATCCTTTGATTATGAGGATGCCGTTGCAATAGAAAGAGATATTGACGGATTGGCCGCAGTTGCGCCCATGTCACAGGGTTCATCCCAGGTCATATATGGAAACCAGAACAGAACCGTTTCAGTAACCGGGAGCACGAACGGTTACATCACCTGTCAGAATTGGCTTATCTCCATAGGGAGGGCATTTACGGATTCGGAAAACAGGGCAGGCAATGCCGTATGCATTATAGGTTCAACGGTCCGAGAGAAACTCTTCGGGAGCCAGGATCCCATTGGATCGATTATCCGGCTGAAAAATATCTCCTTTAAGGTGATAGGCGCCTTTGAATCCAAGGGTGCGGTGGCCTTCGGGACCCAGGATCAGAATGATTTTGTCATGATACCCATTCGTGCTTTTCAACGGAGGATCTCGGGAAACACTGATATTTTTTCCATAATGGTCTCTGCAAAGAGCGGCGTTTCAACTGACAAGGTTAAAGAAGATATCCAGTTATTGATGCGAGAACGCCGCCGCATTGCAGAGGGCAAGGAAAACGATTTTACCGTGACGGACATGAAGGAAATAGTGAGCAAAATAAGCACGGTCACCGGCATCCTTACCGGGTTGTTAAGCGCTATCGCTGGCATCAGTCTTCTTGTAGGCGGGATAGGGATCATGAATATCATGCTTGTCTCTGTCACCGAAAGGACCCGCGAAATAGGCATTAGACTCGCTATCGGAGCGCTGGAGCGAGATGTGTTGAAACAGTTCTTGCTGGAGGCCATGGTGCTGACGTCACTGGGTGGATTAATAGGGATAGCGCTTGGTCTTTCCACAGCGGCCGTTATAGCCCATTTCCTCAGCTTTTCAACTGTATTCAGTCCTGCAGTTATACTTCTGGCCTTTTTGTTTTCTGCAGGGGTGGGTGTTATATTCGGTTATTTCCCTGCGCGCAAGGCGGCAATGCTTGATCCTATTGAGGCTCTTCGTCATGAATAGAGAGACCGGATATCCGCCGGCTTCCGTTCATGATAATCAATCTGATAGGAGATTATATGAGCGTCTATGAGATCTATCCTATGCAGACGGCCAGAACAGTCCGTCCAATGGCCAATCTGACCTACCTGAGAAATTTTGACAACAATGTTGAGATGTTCTATGGCGCATTTCTCCTCAGGAGCGCCGATTATAATATCCTTGTGGATACAGGATGCGATGCACGGCGTTACTCTGCAGGGCATTTCCCGCCCGTTGAAGATGTGGCATCCCTCGGACGGAATCTGGGCAGGTTTTCCCTTGCCGTCAAGGGAATAGACGCCGTTATTATTACCCACCTGCATTTTGACCACGCTGCCTTTCTACATATGTTTCCCCATTGTCCTGTATTCGTTCAACTGAGAGAGTTGCGTTCAGCATTCAATCCTCATCCCTACTTTTCCTCCTTCTATGTCCCTGCCTTTTTTAAGGATGTTAAATTCGAAATGATAGACGGAGATATGGAATTATTCCCTGGAATTGAAGTCGCCCTTGTCCCCGGACACTCGGCCGGCACGCAGGCCGTTATTGTGGAAACCGGCAGGGGAAGGGCTGCCGTTTCCGGATTCTGCTGTGTAGCTGAAAATTTTCAAGAGGGCAATCTGGCAATCCCCGGGATCCATGAAGACGTGCGGCAGGCCTATGACAGTATAAACAAGCTCGTAGGGCTTGCGGATATCATTTTCCCCAATCATTCATTCAGTCCTGTCAAGCTGAAAGGGACGCGATAGTACGTCCTATACCATACGATGGACGAAGGATGATGGACGATGGACGAACCTGTCATTTCAGCAGGTAGCAGGGAGCTAGAGAATTGTACGCCATACTCTTTGCTCTATCCTCCCGGCCTCTTGCTCTATGCTCCTTGCTAAAGCACGGTTGTGACATTCAGCCATCCCGGCCTGTTATCCGCTATATCCCCTATGGCCTTGCCGGAGCCCAGTATCTTTACAATACCTTCTGCCCTAAATGCATCCAGTGCATCCGCGAATGCCATGAAGTCCTTTTTAGATGTTGCGAGGACCTCTTCCCTGATACGCTGGCGTTCCTCATCCGTCTCCCTCGCCAGATACTGCGACATGGAGGCGTAGCCCTTTGCGTCAGGGAGCTTGTAGGAGTCTATATCACCGATGGCCCCGATGATGCCCTTTGTAAGCTCATCATCAGAGAGACTGATCCCCCTCAGAAATTCCGGCGCCCCGTCAAAGATGTCAAGGGTCCCTGTGATATTAGGGTCGCGGTATGAGACCATTGTCAACGTCCCTGACAGGCGGTCGAAGAGACAGAATGCCCCGTAGGCCCCGCCCTGGACCCGGACCCGGTCCCATAGGTATGAGTTGCGCAGGAAACGGCATATCACATGACTGGAGCCGTTGAAGCTATATCCTGCGCTGTAGAGGTTTACCCCTTTCCCTACATAATTGACCTGTGAAGGGATGGTTAGGCCCTCAAACCCCGGGATTGCCGGCATTGACCAATCTTCCCTGCGGGTCTGCGATGCCGGCATGGAATCCAGGAATCCCTCTACCTGGGGCAGGGAGGACTGCCTGCCTTTTTCATCAACCGTGATATTAACAAGCATGGAGTTGCGGTTGATAAGGATGCGGTATATCTCCATCAGATTATTTAATACACCAGGCCAGTCCTGATCGATCTCCGCTATAAGTCTCCTCAGGAAAAACAGATAGCTGAGCCCCATGGTCTCTTCCGAGATACGGTCCGCCTCGCCGTAAAGGGCCCTCAGGCGCATATTGACTATCCTGTGGCCCGAAGGTATTAGATTCTGTTCCTCCCTGGCCTTTGCCTCCAGGATCATCTGTCTGAAGCGCTCCCTGTTGTCCAGTTTAACATTGAGAAGGATATCCTTTAAGATGTCCATCATATCCGTGACATGGCTAAGCATGGCCTTGCCCCTCAAAAACAGCCATGCCGCGCTCTCCCTGCTTTCATTGACATCCGATATATGGAGAGATGAATGTATGCCGCCTGTCCTGCTGCTGATGCGCTGACTGACGGCGACATAGTCATCTTTATGGGTCCCGATCTCCAGAAGGCTCCTCCCGAAGAGACGGATATAGGGGAGGTATCTCTGCGGAAGGGAGCGGAGATCAAGGCCCAGATCCATGTAGACAATGCCGTTTGTAAAAAGGTCGTGAGAGAGAATGGGTGTACCCTTTTCAACCATGATCTCCATTGGGATAATCCTGTTTCTCTTATCCAGGTCCCGGAGCCTGAGCATGGGTATGGTCGCAAGGGCTTCAGGCGAGTCAGGCCTCTCCTGCGCTGCTTTCAGGGCTCTTGTGTTGTCAATGACAGCCCGGATATCCTCGCCGGTCATTCCATCCCTTGTCTTCTTCAGCCTCTTCTCCTCCGCCTCCTTTTCCCTTTCCAGGAGGTTGATATCAGGCTTGAGGATGAGGCATGTCATGTGGGGATTGTTCAGAAAATATTTATCAATCATCTCCTCAAAGAAACGACTATTGCCGGCCACTCCTGATTTTACGGCATTCAATGACGATTCAAAGGCGATGAGAGAGAGAGGATCTCCGTCATGGAGCCATGTGGTCATCGCCCTCAGCATAAGGGAGAGCCCCCTGGGGTACGTGCCGGTATTATTTTCACGCAGACTGAATTCCATGGTATTGAGGGCGGCCTCTACTGTCCCCGGATCGATCTCCTTCTGAGAGAGCCCTCTGAGTGTCTCCATGATAAGGTGCTGGATCAGGTCGGCCTTGTCGGGATCGATGCCCTTCAGTCCTGTTGAAAAGATCATCTGTCTCAATTCACTATCGACTCCCCCGCCGACCATGTCTTCTCCCAGGCCGGATTCTATGAGGGCCTTTCTCAAGGGCGATCCCGGCATGCCGAGAAGGATGTATGAAAGGACATGCAGAGCGAGGTTCAACTCGCTCCGGCAGGTCTCAGGAAGAAGCCAGTTAAGAGTGATCATGCCCTTTGGCGTCTTGTCCACATCCCCTCCTGCGGCGAATAACCTGATGATGCGCCTGGGGCGGTTAAACTGTCCCTGGAGAGATATGGCGGAATCGACCTCAGCCCTGTCAAAGTCCTTAAGATATTCATTGACAATAGCGAGGCTTTTTTCAGTGTCATCATCGCCGTAAAAGAATATCCTGGCATTGGACGGGTGATAGTATGCGGCATGGAAATCCATGAAATGTTCAAAGGTCAGTTGGGGTATCTGCCTGGGGTCTCCTCCAGGATCAAGGCCATAGGCATTATCCGGAAAGATGGACCTTAAGGAATATTCATTGATTAATGTGTCGGGCGAGGAATAGGCCCCCTTCATCTCGTTAAAGACCACCCCCTTGATAGTGAGCGGGTCTTCTCCCCTGTCAAGTTCATAATGCCATCCCTCCTGCTG
>Ga0153915_10005571_pt1 | contig 11720 bp, 13 predicted proteins | sample Opewatmetagenome_2_FD_107003 | JGI IMG/M metagenome (GOLD analysis project Ga0153915, IMG submission 107003) | Freshwater wetland microbial communities from Ohio, USA - Open water 3 Core 3 Depth 3 metaG | ecosystem: Environmental > Aquatic > Freshwater > Wetlands | place: USA: Ohio, Lake Erie...
CTATACGATGCAACAGTTCTACCCAAGGTCATTCCTTCAAGACTTTTTCAAAGTGACTGGTGGTTGGCTGAATGTTAATGAATTGTTGAAGTTCTGGGCAGCTTGGGAACGTAGGCTGAGGCTTGCCTTTGGATTCGTTGAGCCTTAGAACTAAACCTGCTCCTCCGAGCAGAACTGATTCAAGAAAGAAGCGCCGTCTGTGTCGTCCCTTGTGTGGGAAACATGAGGCAACTATTATGGTGTCTTTTTGCTTCGCGAGTTCAGAAAGATATGAGATGGTTTTGCTGAAGACGCCAATGGCTTCTCTGCTGGGGACATCACGGTCTATGAAGAGTGCTGTGATGTCGGAAATTATAACAAGTTTTGATCGGTACTGCTTTAATGCATCCTCCAATGTTTCAAAGATGAGTGCTGACAGTTGGTATGCTGTGAAGGCTCTTGAAACAAAAATTTTCTCCAAAGTGGACTTTGGATCAAGTTCGTATTGCTGCGCTATAGATGAAATAACGTAGGGGTTGAAGGTGTTACCTCCATCAGCGTAGATCGCAGTGGAATTGAGTCCGCCTTTTTCTCTTGGAAGCTGAACGCGGACTGCAAGCGTGAAAAGTAAAGTCTTACAGAATTCATGCCCATAAAAAACCGTGAAGTCACCAGTTTTGAACTCTGAGAAAACTGAATCAATCTGTGGAAAGTCGATGGATAACGCTTGATGATTATGGGTCAACAAATGTGATCACAACATTCTAAGCAAGGGCAGATTGGGCAAAACTGATCTCATAAGTATTGAGCAATAGCAGAATGTGGCAACTGCGCAGTGAGAAAGGTGAAACTAATCATCAAATAGGTCTGTCTTGTAATGTTCTTTTTGGGTCAGTGGAAAGACATATCTTTCTTTGTCAGTTCCTATAAAATTGTGAGAGTTAAATGAACCTAGGACTTTCGGACAAAGTCGCAATAGTCACAGGTGCAAGTCAAGGCATCGGAAAGGCAATAGCCTTTGGATTGGCCAAAGAAGGAGCACAAGTGGCAATATGCTCACGAAATGAAAAGCAGCTTCTTGAAACAGCTAAAGAAATCAGGGCAAACACAGGCATGCCAGTATTTCCATTGCAAACAGATTTGACTGAACCAAACGATATTCGAAGGTTCGTGGCTAGGACTGCTGAACAGTTCCAACGCGTGGATATTCTTGTAAATAATACGGGTGGGCCGCCTCAGGCTGCTTTTGTTCAGACATCTGAGCAAGAGTGGCGAAGGATGATGAATTTGTTGCTTGTGAGCACCGTTACGACGTGTCTGGAGGTTATACCCCATATGCAGGAGCGCAAGTGGGGAAGAATAATCAACATGACCTCATTTGTGGCAAAGCAGCCAGTAGATCGCTTCATATATTCAAACACGTTAAGAGCTGGAATCTTCGGTCTTTCAAAGACTCTGTCTAGCGAGCTTGCGCAAGACAACATTTTAGTCAATGCTGTCTGCCCAGGGTGGACAATGACTGAGCGCGTTGAGCGACTTGCAAAAGCTGAGGCTGAAAAAACCAAAAGAAAGCCCGAAGAAATAATCAGGGATTGGGAAAGCACGATTCCGCTGAAGAGACTCGCGACACCCGCAGAAATAGCGAATCTAGTAGTTTTCTTAGCATCTGAAAGAGCGAGTTACATAACCGGAGCCGTTTTCCAAGTCGACGGCGGAGTCATCAAAAGCCTGTACTAGTGCACCACTGCAACAGTTACATGTGCTCAGAAAACGGAGAGAAGCTCAATGCTTCGTCGGCGTTAGTCAATTTTGCTGAGTTCTTTCACTATTTCTTCGTAGTTGGGTTGAACGCTGGGGTCATTCGAGACCCATTTGTAGCGTACGACCCCTTCATTGTCTAGAATGAAAACGGAGCGTTTGGCTACGGTGTAGTCTTTCAGGCCTGCGAAATTTCTCAATTCGATGTTGTAGAGTTTGACGACGTCGCGTTTGTAATCACTCAATAAAGGAAAGGTCAGCATGTTTCTTTCAGCAAACCCTTTGTTGGACCAGGGGTCATTGACGCTGACGCTGATCACTTGAGCCTTCAAATCGTTGAGTCTGGTCATTGAGTCGCGGAAAGTGCACATCTCTTTCGTGCAGACAGATGTGAATGCACCTGGAAAGAAGGCTAAGACGAGCTTCTTCCCGAAGAATTCGCTCAGTTTTCTTTGTTTCAGGTTGATGTCGTACAGAGTGAAGTCCGGGGCTTTTTTTCCCACAACAACATCAGCCATTTTGTCTTTCACCTCTGAACCTACACCTTTCAGATTGATGGGGCTCAAGTTAAGCTTAACGCTGGGCTCAGTTAGTCAATGTGAAAAATGCCTTGGCGGCGTTCAATCTGGTCTGAAATGCTAGCGAGCTGATAAAGATCGGAGGTTTCTGGCCCGTGCTCTGCGTGGTGAAGTAGCCACATGCTATGAGGTTCATCATCAAGGCTCTCGGCGGCTCTGCGTGAACAGAAGTAATTGAACACGGATTTGCAGACTGTTTGAGTTGTGCGGATGAATTTCTGTGCTTGTTAGTGTTGACGACGCCTTAAGTAACACTAAGTCTCTTTTTGTGTGTGGTTCGCTGTGAAAATGGCATAAAGCTGTAACTTGTCAAGTAATTTTCAGAAGAAGAAGGCGAAAAACGCTTAGTGCCTTCTTTCTAACAGATCCATCGTTGGTTCCTGAAGAGTGCTTTATATTCCATGGTGCGCGAAAATGTTATGCTGTGGGTCGACTGTTGCTGTTCAATATGAAGCAGCAGCGGTATGTGAACATCTTTGACGAGATGGGCGTGGATTGGGAGGTCATAGTTGATCGTCGAGACACAGAGAGGGAAGTGCAGTTTGTTGAGGACGCGGTTTCGAAAGGAGGCTTCTTGTTAGATTTGTGCTGCGGGACGGGTCGACACTCGATAATCCTCAGTGAAAATGGCGTGAATGTCATTGGCATGGACCTCTCAAGAAACTTGCTTCGAATCGCTAAGCAAAGAATGAAAGAAGCAGGCATCGTGTTTCCGTTGGTGAGAGGTGAGATGCGTCAATTTCCTTTCAGAGATAATGTCTTTGCCTCTGTTATTAGCATGTTCACAAGTTTTGGGTACTTGCCCTCGGAGGTTGAGGATATTAAGAGCTTCGGGGAAATCAACCGCACTCTTACGGATGGTGGCGTTTTCTTGCTTGATGTCGCAAACTTTGAACACATCAAGAGGAACTTCAGGGCAAGAGATTGGGCAGAGTTTGAACCGTATTATATGCTTGAGGAGCGGTCGCTGAACCTCAAGAATCCGAGACTGATAAGCAACTGGACGCTTATGCGAAAAAGAACGTGCCAGAGTAAGTCGATTCGCCACGAAGTGCGTCTTTACACGTTGGGTCGGTTACGAAAAATGTTAGAGCGGTCAAGGCTTGTGGTTCGAAAGCTCTACGGAGGCTACGATAAGCAGAGACTTGGCCCCAAGGCATCAAGGATGATTGTCATAGCTCAAAAACCATCGACTATTTCTTAATGTGGTCAGAGGCGAATGCAGCCAATTTGTCAGAGATGTTGACGCCTGTTGTGCGTTGGAGTCCTTGCCAACTCGGCGCCGCGTTCACTTCCAATACAACCGGTCCTTGGCCGGTCTCCAGAATGTCGACACCCGCGTATAACAGATTGAGAGTCTTTGCCGATTTGACGGCTAATTCCTGCATTTCCGTCGGCAATTCAGCTGGATAAGTCTTTGCTCCCTGCGCCACGTTAGTTCTCCATTCTCGAGCTGAGACTTCTCGATACATTGAAGCCACGACATTGTCGCCGATCACGAATGCTCGAATGTCTCGGTTAGGCTTCTCAAGATATTCCTGAATGTAGAGCGGTTGCCCCAAGCGCTCAAGGCGGGCATATGCATTGAAAGCCATATCAACATTATCAAATTTCATCGATCCAAAACCCAGCGAGCCCACGATTGGCTTATAGACCGTTTGCCCCAATCCCTGACTCGTCCGATAGGCCCAATGCGCCATCTCAGTCACGTATGTCTTCGGAACCGGCAGTCCGGCTCTGGCTAACGTGTATGTCATGGAGTATTTGTCCTTGGTTTTTCTGTAGGCGTACGTGGAGTTTATCATACGAGTGCCTGACAGTTCAAAATGCTCCATCATGCTTACGCGCTTCGTCACCTGTTCACAGGAGCCTGGCCCAAAAGAACGTAAGAAGCAAACGTCAACTTGGTCCAGTTGCTTGTCTGCTTGCCAGAACCTACTTCCATCTGATCCGACATAGGCTGATAGATCCATTATCTGTGCCAAAATGGGCTTTCCAAAATGCCTCTTACACGCGGAATACAATTGCTTAACGTTCTCGTCTAGTGCGCGTCCATAGACAATGATGACTCGCATTTTGCTTCACTTGGTCAGATGCGTCATGGTTACGTTATATAGCAAGGCATTAAAGTTTGCCACGAGAATCAGTAGATTCATTCAATCAGAACGGCAAAATGGCTGGTGAAAGCTACGCAGAAAAGTGAAAATGTGAAAGGCAAGATTCAGGGTCGAATCATAGCCTATCGCACAGGTCCAAGAACACAAAAAACGAAGGAATATATCTTGAATTTCCCAGGAATAACAAACCCTGATTACGCAGCCAGGCTCATAGGTCGAAAGGTCGCCTGCGCCGTTGGAAATCAGACAATTAAAGGCAAGATTGTGGCGCTACACGGCAAGAACGGAATGGTTCGAGCACGCTTCAGAAAGGGTCTGCCTGGATTATTGGGGACACCCGTCGAAATAATCGGATGAGGATAGAGGTGCGGATATGCAAAAACCCTTGAAAACACTATTAACCTCCATGATATAAAGCTAACCTGCGAAATTTACTTATTTTCATTAAATTCGCACGCTCTCCATTTTGTCATGACGAAGGAATTAGACATTCTCGACGCAATTATCCAGCAGAATTGAAACTGACGATATTCTATTTAACAAATCTCCGCAAATCCGCGGCTAACGAGAGCTTTGTTTGACAGAAACTTTTCAATAAATGGTCGTTTGCCGGCAGCTCATATATAAAGTCTTGAAGCTGAAGAACAGGCACTATGGGCACTCCATCAAAGAATTTAACCGGGCCGGCTGCCAAGGACAGAATCATCGGTATGATTCTAGCTGTCTGCCATCCATCAAGTTTCATTTTCTGCTTATAGCCGGGTAGGGCTTGAGTGAAGGCTTCTGCGCGGTCGGCTTGCGCTTGGGCTGCCTTGACTGTGGCCGCTCTGCGCCAACCGTGTTTCCAGTGCTTGCAATCTGCGCAGATGATTGAAGGCTTCTCAAAGGCAACAATGTCGATCTCCCACCTTCGCGAGCCGTATTTGAAGTGAAAGTTCTTGATGACTTCGTAACCGTTTAGTCCAAAGGCGTCAGCGGCCATCCTCTCAAACTCACTCCAAGAAAGCATCGCGCACACCCGCTCGAAGTCAGCTCCTGCTCGAATAGCCAAGAATGCTATGCGTATCCTCTGACTGGGCGTAAGTTCGATTGATCCAGCGTTTTCTTTGATCAGGTCGCCTTCGGAGAGATCTGACAACTGTCTGTTAAGAACCTGCATTGGTACTCTCGAGTCTCTTTGTACAGAGTCACGACTGATTCGACCCGTTTGTGTGAGTCTCAATAACGATATGAGAACTTCTCTACTTGCTGTCATTTCGGTCTCAAGTCTTAGGAAGATGCCTGTTTAAAGCTATTTGGTTGACGCAGCATTTAAATAAAAACCGCAAATCAAAGACGCCGACCAAACAGAAAATTAGCGTTTTGTGACAAAAATGAACATGCACATTGAGACAGAATAGTCTCCATAAGTATCTGTGCATATTATAAAATCTTATGGACTGACCCGTCCAACTTCTTTAGTTCGAAATCTCCGGAGCGTCACATGAATGGGTGAAGTTGGCAAGTCAATACACGAATCGCTGTTGGGTCCGTCGAAGCCTCAGAAGGGAAGGTGTCGTAGCTGTGGTTCACCTCTTGAACTCTATGAACTGGATTTTCGTCGAAGCAGCAAAATCATGAAATGCGTCCGCTGTGGAATGCTCCACGCGTACAAGAAGGACATCATCGGCAAATGGAGACTTCAGAAAGTGCAGAAGCTAGAGGTTCCCTCAAGATAGAAAACCACTCGTTTGACTAGAAATCGTCTCGCTTTCTGCAGGTAGTTAGGCTTAATACTGAATGTTCTCAACCTAGAATCACTCGGAGTGTGGGAAGTCTGAGTCGCAAGTACATGCTGATGACCAAAAAGTCAAAGCGACTTTACGAAAGAGCCAAGCGAGTTCTTCCAGCAGGGGTTTCATACTTTCTTCGTTGCATCGAGCCATATCCGTTTTACACGGCCAAGGCGAAGGGCAGCAAACTCTACGATGTCGACGGCAACAGTTACATCGATTTTTGGAACGGCCACTACTCCCTCATCCTGGGACACAGCCACCCTCGCGTAATGCGCCAAGTCAAACGCCAGCTAGATCAGGGAAGCCACTACGGAACCGCCCATGAACTCGAAATCGCACTGGCCGAACAGGTGAAGAGAATGGTTCCAGGAGTCGAGATGACACGATTCTCGAGTTCAGGCACGGAAGCAATGATGTACGCTGCGAGATTAGCACGCACAGTAACAGGACGGAGCCAGATAGGCAAGTTCGAAGGAGGATGGCATGGAGGCTACGATGCATTACATGTCGCCGTGAAACAACCATTTGACCTGCCAGAATCCAACGGCCTGACTCCCGGCTCGGTTCAAGACACAGTTGTTCTTCCGTACAATAACGCCGAAAAAGCACAAGAGATTCTGAAACACAACAAACTAGCCGCAGTCTTAGTTGAACCCGTGCTCGGCTCAGGCGGCTGCATCCCAGCGCAAAAGGATTTCCTGAAAGAACTGAAGGAACTCTGCACCAACAGTGGGACACTTCTAATGTTCGACGAAGTTATAACGGGCTTCAGACTAGCTCCTGGCGGAGCATCTGAATTCTTCGGCATCAAGCCAGACATCCATGTTTTCGGCAAGATTTTAGGCGGCGGCTTCCCAATCGGCGCCATCGCAGCCTCTGAAGAAATCATGGAGCACGTAAACCCACTTAAGTATCCGCGTCCGAAGTTTTCGTTTCACGGCGGCACCTTCACTGGCAACCCAGTGACCATGACGGCAGGTCTGGAAACGCTGAGAATACTTCAAGATGGAAAGGTCATAAATCAACTGAACAGGAAAGGCGACAAAGTGCGGAAACAGTTGAAGGACGTATTTGCCCGCAACGGCTTGGACGTTCAAGTGACAGGCGTAAGCTCGCTTTGGCACACTCACTTCACCAAAGAAAAAATCGTCGACAGCAACAACGCCGCGCGAGCGGACAAAGAAAAACTGAAGAAATACCACATGCACCTGATTGAGAACGGAGTGTTCTTCCTTCCAGGAAAAACGGGCGCACTGAGTACAGCACACACAGAAGACGACCTGGACAAGCTGGTCTCAGAAACCGAGAAATTCAGACCAGCCCAATAAAGCAGGACCGAGTCTCCGAAACCCACAAGTGAAGAATTAGAGGAAGCCCTGCTTCTTCAGAAACGCCGAAAGCTTTCGGTTCGTGTTTTTCACGAGCTTTACGGTGTAATGATTGGAATACGCCGCGCCATAGCTCATCTGCTTTCCTCCCTTGATTAATTCTTCGAGTTCGTGCATGGACGGTTTTCTGCCGGAACGTTTTATGTCGCTCATTATGAAGCGTTTCCAATATTCCTCCACGTCTTCTTTGGCAACATCTTTGTACGCGTCTTTGCAAACGATTATTTTATGACTCCACTTCTCTCTTCTGCGTGGGTTTTTCTTTGGGTGTCCTATGCAGAGAATGGAGATGGCTAGAGAGTGTTTTGGCAGTTTCAGTATTCTCTGTGCCTCCAATGGATGTTCAATGACCGAGCCGATTATAACGCTGCCTAGCCCCAAACTGTCCGCGGCAATCACCATATTCTCCAGCGACAGCGCAGCATCCAAAACACTGAAAGTGAAAGGAAGAACACCAACGTAATCGTAGTGAACGCCAGTCAATTCTGCTGCTCTCAAGTGGCGATGAACGTCTGCACAGACGACGATCCATAAACTGGCGTCTTTCATGAAAGTCTGGTTCTCACAAAGATCATACAATTGCTCTCTTGTGCGCTCATCCTCAACAACAATGAAGGTTCGGGGCTGAATATTGCCGGCTGACGGGGCACGTATCCCAGCCACCAATATTCTTCGTGTCAAATCATCTGAGACCCGCCTCCTCTTGTCAAACTCCCTGACAGAGGCTCTTTCATTGATGATCTTGAGAAGCATGCTACTCATTTGGCTTCCGCCCTTGCTCTTATCAGATGAACAGGTCTTTTCTTCTTTTTCTGACGAGCATTTTCGAACTGGCGTTTTCTGATTTGATGTATGGATAGCCTCGGATTATTGCCACAGGTATCCCTTCGTTGGCTTGTCCGATGACTAATTCGGCTGCTGAAGCCAACTCGTCGGCAACAGCCGTCCGCTTTACTCTTAAGACATATCCAAACAGATCGGTTTCGCCGCGTCGGTCACGAATTGGAGATAAGCCGGCTATGCCGATGGCTAGGTTTACTTCTCCTTCGCGGAAGGGTCTGCCGTGAGTGTCCGAGATTATCACTGCAACATCCTTGCCTGTCAGTTTGCTTATCCGCCTGCGTATCTGACGAGCTGAGCGATCCGGATTCCTGGGCAACGGAGCAACCACTCGTTCACCCTGAACATTGGATTGATCGACGCCGGCGTTGGCGCACACGAAACCGTGTTTGGTTTCAGTTATCAAGTGTCCGTCGCCCATGCGTCTTATGCTTCGCGACTCCCGCAGTATGACCTCAACGAGTTCCGGTTCTTTGTCCAACTCTTTCGCAGCTGTTCTGGCAAAATCAGAAGGAATCACCTCATCGAGCTTGATCACGTTTCCTTCAGCCCTCGACGTGACCACGTGGGTGACAACGACAACATCGCCATCATCTAGAGATGTATTTTGTCGCTCCGCCGCGACACAGATCAAAGCACCCAGATCGTCGCCCTCTTTAATGATTGGTAAACCATTCACTCCGATCACACTGATGCCGTTCATAACGCAATCCTCTCAGACCAGCCAGAACAATGCAAGCCTCAAATATATAACCCATAAACGTTAGCCAGAAACAATCAACAATGACGGTTTCACTGAAATTAATGGGGTTGAGGTCTCCTTAACAATGCCTCGGCCCTTTTCCAATCGTCAATCGTGTTGATGTTTAGGAACGTAGTCAGCTTTTCATCATACTGCTGCAACACTAGAGTGGAGACGTAACGAATCTGCCGCAGATGGTTGATCATTCCCAGCATGTCATGTTTGCCTTCTTTCAGAGCAGTCTTCGCAGCGTCAACGGCACTTCTGATGCTATACGCTGCTTGAAGCGGCTCGATTTTACCATCGGGCCAGCGCGGGACAACTGCGTTTACTCCCGTGCACAAATCCAGTAACAAAGCAGAGGTTTCGGGCGAGACGAAAGCCGCGTCACAGGGAAGCAGCAAGGCGCGCTCGGCTCTCACAGCCTCAAAACCCGTTAATGCGCCAACGAGTGGGCTATGGTCCACGTATTGGTCAACTACAACTTGCGCTTCAGGCACGTGGCCCAGAGTTTTCAATTGCCCTTCAGAGCCAACCACGATCACTCGTTCATCGGCAACGTTCAACACTCGGTCGAGAACTTTTAGCACCAACGCTTTTCCACCTAGTTCTTTGATGCATTTATCTTGACCGAATCTCTTGGAGAGCCCACCGGCAAGAATGATCACAGCTTTACTCAAAATACTGCCTCAGGAACACAAGCTTCGTGTCATTGCAGGATAGATGGAGGGCCTTCGCTTCAAGTCTGGGGATGTCGTCTCGACGCCATCGCTATCGCGTATATTGCTCCAACCACGATTACTATACCGATGATCACAAAGAACAAAGCCCCGAAAATCTCCAATCTCAGAGAAGCGGTGATAGCCCAGTAGAGAAGCAAGCCCACGAGTATCAGCACGATACCACCTATAAGCGGACCAATGAAGTTGGATTCTCGTTTTTCATAGCGCTGTTCCCTCTCGCCTTTCTCCTGCTTTTCTTCTCTCTCCTCCTTCTCCTGCTTTTCATGCTTCTCCGCTTTTTCAGGAGGATAGGTGGGTTGAGCCGGAGAAGGCGCCACAGTTGATGGCGCTTCAGCAGTGGTCGGCGTTGACGGAGTCGGCACTACTTTCAGATCAGCGCCACAGTTGGGGCAGAAATTCATTCCTTCGCGGACTCTGCTACCGCATTTGGGGCATGTTGCCATGGCTTTTCACCCTACATACTCACACCCCTTAATGCGGCAGAGAGAATTTAAAACTTGCACTATGGTCTCAGAAAAGGAAATGTTATATGTTCACACGTGAAAAATAAGGAAACAAGGGTGAAGCAGATGACCGAACACTCTTACTGGCATCGCCGTGGATATCGCGAGGGCATAATATCCGCCATTTCAGCAGGATTCTTCTTCATTCTTGTCGGCGCAATCTTCATCATGACACCTAATCTCTTCTCAAGAATTATCGCCTTCATTGAAGACTTTGCAATAGTACAAATCCCCAATACAGCAATCTACTTCTTCGCGCCTGCACGCCCGCTTCTGCTAGGACATATCACAGTCTACCGAGCCATTCAGGAATTCAGCCTAGTCTGGGCCATCTTTCAGATTGTCATTCTCATAATCAGGGCGGCGGCACGATCAACGCTGGGCAAAATTTCAGAAACAGCGTCGAACATCGTTTTCTGGTTTGGAGCAACGTACCTGATTGGAATTTTCCTGGTTGAAAGGACATGGCTGGTATCCTCCTTGCCGTTAACGGTGTGGTTCGCTTTCTGGGCAGCGATAATAGTATTGGTGGGCTTGACAATGATTGTCAGGGCAATAATTCTGGGCGTTGGATTGGCAGTGAAACGCACAGTCTGATCTTCAACGATATTTCCACGATGCTACAGAGACCCCGAGGCTAGAGTGTAATCCTTTCTGGAAGCGTAAATACGTTCATTCGTTGTCCTCTGACGAAACCTACCAAAGTCACGTGAGTTCGTTTCGCAACCTCGACACCTGAATCTACAGCCGCAGCCAAGGACGCAACGATTGGAATGCCCATCCGTGCTGCCTTTAGGACAATGTCCCCAGTAAGCCTGCCACTTGAAGCCAAAAGAGACTGAGAGAAATCCAAAGCCCTCAGAGCGCAGACACCGATGACCTTGTCAACAGCATTGTGCCTTCCGACATCCTCAGCATACGTGACCAGATCACCATCAACAGAGTACACGGCTGCAACGTGTACCCCTCCGGTCTTACGAAACGTTTCCGCCAACGTGTTCAGCCTTCTTACAGACTCAGATACAACCTCGGCTCTAACTCGGAAACCCAAAGGCAGTCTGCGAAGATTTAACCGATCTATCAACTTAGACAACGGCCAATAGTCAGACGAGCCACATGCACTCAAGACCAATCTGGAAAAGGGCTGAGACACAGCGATCCTCTTCTCAGCGTCCACGCCAGAACGCAGCCGAACATGGCACTCTCCATTTTTGCCCATTCGAACCTCTTTAATCTCATCAGGCGATTTCAACACGCCTTCTGAAAGCAAGTAGCCTACAGCCAGCTCCTTGAGCAA
>Ga0153915_10005572_pt1 | contig 11719 bp, 8 predicted proteins | sample Opewatmetagenome_2_FD_107003 | JGI IMG/M metagenome (GOLD analysis project Ga0153915, IMG submission 107003) | Freshwater wetland microbial communities from Ohio, USA - Open water 3 Core 3 Depth 3 metaG | ecosystem: Environmental > Aquatic > Freshwater > Wetlands | place: USA: Ohio, Lake Erie...
CGGGAGCGCCGACTATTATTGGGACCTGGCCGGCCATCTCGCGACGAGCACGGTGGGCTTCTCGCCGCTCAGCTTCAGGACCCAGTCCGGCGAGTCGTTCAGCTTCGGCATCCAGGCCAATCAGGATGTCCTTGCCGCCGACTGGCCGGTCACCGAGGCCATCGTCGTGCCCGCCGGCCATTATAGATTCACAAGCTTCCAGCTCAGCGCCGGCTCGGCGGGCCACCGTCCGGTTGCGGTCAACGGAGGGTTCAATTTCGGACAGTATTATTCCGGCCGCTACACCGACTTCAGCCTGGGGCTGAGCCTGAAGTTCAAGGGCTATGCCACGCTGGCCTTCGACGCGAACCTCGTCCGCCGCGACCTGCCCCAGGGACGGCTCAACGAGCGCGTCTATCAGGTCAAGGCCGACATCTTCCTCTCGCCCGAGCTGGGCCTGATGAACTACATCCAGTACGACACCGACTCGGGGACGATCGGCTGGAGCGCCCGGCTGCGCTGGCAGATCACGCCAGGCAACGAGATCTACCTCGTCTACAACAAGAGCTGGGAGCAGGTCTGGGACCCCCGGAGCCGCTTCGCGCCGCTCGGCGACCGCGGCGTCGTCAAGATCTCCCTTTCCATTCGCCCCTAAGAGTCTGACGTCCCCATGTAAAGCCGCCTGTAAAAGGATTTAAAGGCCCCCGGCTTCCCGGCTCTCGACGGGGCCCTTTTCCAGGCGTGGATCAGGCGGCGGCCCTGATGGCATGTTCTTTGCATCGCAACTAATTGGCCATCGAGACCGTATAACCTGATGAGGGCGGGGCTCAATCTTGGAGGATCGAAGGAGGCTGATCCCGGGAGCTGGGATCCGATAAGAGCGACGATGCCAACCCTCTGCCCGACCTGCCACACCGAGAACTCCGAGACGGCGAACTACTGCAACAACTGCGCCTCGGTCCTCAGGCGGACGGACTCCGGCGCGGGCTTCCGGCCGCACCTCGAGTCGGCCACCCAGACGTACGAGACCCGCGCCTGGGACCTCCCGACCGGCACGGTCTTCGGCGGGCGCTACCAGATCATCGAGATGCTCGGGCGGGGCGGCATGGGCCGCGTCTACCGGGCCCTCGACCTGAAGGCCCGGGAAGAGGTGGCCATCAAGCTCATCCGGCCCGACATCGCCGAGGACAAGCGGACCCTCGAGCGCTTCGTCAACGAGATCAAGCTGGCCCACAAGATCTCGCACCGCAATATCGGCAAGATGTATCACCTCAGCGAGGACCAGGGCCTCCATTACATCACCATGGAGTACGTGCCCGGCGAGGACCTGAAGAGCTTCATCCGGCGCTCCCGGCGCCTGGACGTCGCCACGACCGTGGCCATCGCCAAGCAGGTCTGCAGCGGCCTCGGCGAGGCCCACGCCGCGGGCATCATCCACCGCGACCTCAAGCCCAGCAACATCATGATCGACAAGGAGGGCAACGCCAAGATCCTCGATTTCGGCATCGCCCGGGCCGTGGGCATCCCAGGGGTCACGGCCGAAGGGAGCATCATCGGCACGCCCGAGTACATGTCGCCCGAGCAGGTCGAAGGCCGGGAGGCCGACCAGCGCGCGGACATCTACGCCTTCGGGGTCATCCTCTTCGAGATGGTGACCGGCCGGCTGCCCTTCGCCGCCGAGACGCCCTTCGTCGTCGCCTTCAAGCACCAGTCTGAGTCCCCGACCCCGCCCGAGGAGATCAATCCCCAGACGCCGCGCGAGCTGAGCGCCATCATCCTCCGCTGCCTGGCGAAGGACCGGGAGAAGCGCTACCAGACGACCGAGGAGATCTGCCGCGACCTCGGCCAGGTCGAGGAGACCATCCACGCGACGCCGCTGCCTTCGCCCTATGCCAGGCCGACGACGCGCAAGACGGCCCTGCAGGCCGCCGCGGAGCGCTTCCGCTGGCGGAGCGCGGTCGTTCCCGCGGTGGCCTTCCTCGGCATCCTGGCCGTGGGGACCGTCATCCGCCAGATCGTGCCCAAGGCCAAGGGAGCGGTCCACACCGTGGCCGTCGTCGGCTTCGAGAACCTGACCGGGGAGTCCTCTTACGACTACCTGAGGAAGGCCATCCCCAACCTGCTCATCACCAGCCTGGAGCAGTCGAAATACCTGGACGTCGTGTCCTGGGAGCGGCTGAGCGACCTGGCCGGGCCGCAGGAGCGTGACGTGGCCGATCCCGCGAGCCGGGAGGCGTGGTTCGACATCTGCCGCCGGGCCGGGGTCGACGCGATCGTCATGGGCAGCTTCACCAAGGCGGACACCCTGTTCGCCACGGACGCCAAGATCTACGATGTCCAGACGAAGAACCTGCTCAAGAGCGCCGGCGCCCGCGGCGAGGGCGTCGGCAGCATCCTCAGGGACCAGATCGACGCTCTCAGCGGCGGCATCGCCGTCGGCGTCGGGCTCTCCGCCTCCGCCGCGGCCAAGAGCGCCGTGCCGATCTCCAAGGTCACGACGTCGTCGATGGACGCCTACCAGTTCTTCGTCAAGGGCCAGGAGGACTTCGAGCGCTACTACTTCGACGAGGCCCGGGTCTCGTTCGAGAAGGCCGTCGACAAGGACCCCAAGTTCGCCCTGGCCCATTATTACCTGGCCCGGATCTACGCCAGTCTGGCCGACTCGCCGCGGGCGGCCGCGGAATTCGATCAGTTCAAGAAGCTGAGCCAGACGAACCCGGGCAAGGGCAAGGAGGCCGTCTGGATCGCCGCACTGGCGGCGATGCTGGACAAGGACAGCCAGGGTTACGTCAAGCGACTTGCGGAGATCATCAAGAGCGACCCGGCCGACAAGCGGGCCCACGCCGACCTCGGGGCGTTCTACCGGAGCTCGGGCAAGCTCGCCGAGGCGGAGGCCGAGTTCAGGAAGGCCCTGGAGATCGACCCGAAGTTCGGTTTCGCCATGAACCTCCTGGCCTATACCTACGCCGACCTGGGCCAGAAGGACCGCGCCCTCGAGACCTTCGACAAGTACGCCGCCGCCCATCCCGGGGAGGCCAACCCCTTCGACTCGATGGGCGACCTCTATTTCGTCTCGGGCGAGTTCGACAAGGCCCGGGCGAGATACCAGCAGGCCCTGGCCATCCGGCCTGGCTTCGCCTCGAACTGGAAGCTCGCCTACCTCTACGCCATGGACGGGGACTACGATGCCGCCCTGCACTGGGTGGACAACATGATCACCCGCTCCCAGACGGACGGCATGCGGGCCGAAGGCCACCGCTGGAAGGGCTTCTATTTCTCGATGATGGGGCGCTTCAACGACGCCCTGGCCGAGCTCGGCACGGCGGAGACGCTGGCCCGGACGTCCGGCAACCGGCAGCTCGCCGATATCGTCCTCCGGGACGGCCTCTGGATCTCGTACGACTGGGGCCGCATCGACCTGTACAAGACCTATTTCGCCAGGCGCATGTCCTATCGGGCCGAGACGAAAGCGGGGACCGCGAACCTGAACAAGATCTACGAGCTCCTCTATGGCGGTCTCTACTTCGTCAAGACGGGAGACCTGGCCTCGGCGCGGAAGAGTCTCGATGGGATCAAGGCCCTCGCCCCGACGATCGACGACTCGGAGAAGGAGAACAACCTCCTCGCCTCGAACCAGCTCGAGCGCGAGATCCTCTTCGCCGAGGGCGATTATGACGGGGCCATCAAGGCCTTCAGGGCCAGGCCGCCGGTCAAGATCACGCTCGGCTCGGCCATCTCGGTCGCCAGCCGGAACCTGCCGTTCATCGACGATTTCGTGGCCCGGGCTTGCTTGAAAAAGGGCGCCGCGGACCAAGCCATCAAGGAGTACGAGCGGCTCATTTCGCCCGCGGCGAAAGACCACGATCTGACCCTCGTCCACCCATTCAGCCGCCTCCGCCTGGCCGGCCTCTATGAGGCCAAGGGCGATCTCGACAAGGCGACCGAACAGTACAGGAAGCTTTGGGCAGTTTGGCAGCAGGGCGATCCGGCGCTTCCCGAGGTGGCCGCGGTCCGGAGCAAGATGGCCAAGATCAAGGGCAAGGCCGTCCCGGGCAAGGGCGAACCCGCCGGCTCTTTCTATACCCTTCCCTTCGTCGGAACCCCCGTTATCTGAAGGGACGGTCCCCTCCGGGGACAGTCCCGATTCCCGGTTGACGGCCCGCCTTCGAAGCACAATAATGGGGTGATCGGAGGCGCCATGAACCGTCGAAGCTTCCTCGCGGCGGCCGCCGTCGCCGCCTCGGCCCCGGCCATCATCCCGTCGTCCGTCTTCGCCCGGCCGGCCCCGAGCGATACGATCCGGTTCGGCTGCATCGGCCTCGGCCGCCAGGGCCAAGCCGACATGCAGGGGCTCATCTACCGAGGCCTCGAGACCGGGGCCCGGGTCGTGGCGGTCTGCGACGTCGATTCGCACCGCCTCCAGGACGCCCAATGGCTGGCCGAGCGCATCTACACGGTCGAGACGGGCAAGGACGCCTCGAAGAGCGTCAAGGCCTACCACGACTATCGCCAGCTCCTCCTGCGCAAGGACATCGACGCCGTCCTCATCGTCAGCCCCGACTTCTGGCACGCCGCCCACGCCGTCGCCGCCGTTTCGGCCGGCAAGGACCTCTACGTCGAGAAGCCCCTGACCTATTCGATCGGCGAGGGCCGCAAGCTCGTCGAGGCGGTGAAGAAGCACAGGCGGATCCTCCAGGTCGGCTCCCAGCAGCGGTCCGAGATCCACTTCCTCGTGGCCTGCGAGCTCGTCCGCAACGGACGTCTCGGCCGGCTGCGGACGATCCGCCTTTGGCTGCCCGAGGACCAGGGCCATGGCGACCCCCGGCCCCAGCCCGTGCCGCCGAACCTCGACTACGACGCCTGGATGGGGCCGACGGCCGAGGCCCCCTTCACCGAGGACCGCGTCCATCCCCAGACGAGCTATGACCGGCCGGGCTGGATGCAGATCGAGTCCTACGACCTGGGCATGATCGCCAACTGGGGCGCCCACATGGTCGATATCGCCCAGTGGGGGCACGGCAGCGACCTCACCGGCCCGGTCTCGGTCGAGGCCAAGGGCGAGTTCCCCGACCGGGGCCTGTTCAACGTCCACACCAAGTTCAAGGCCGAGGCCGTCTATGCCGACGGCGTCCGCCTGATCATGGAGACCGGCGAACAACCAGGCGTCCGCTTCGAAGGCGACGACGGCTGGGTCTTCGTCGAGCGCGGGGCCATCAAGGCCTCGGACCCCGAGATCCCGAAATGGAAGCCCGGCCAGGGGGCGGTCAAGCTCGTCCAGAGCGGCGACCACATGAAGAACTTCCTCGAGGCCGTGCGCAGCCGCAGGGCCCCGGCGGCGCCGGCCGAGGTCGGCCACCGCTCCAATTCGATCTGCGTCATGACCCACATCGCCATGAAGCTCGGCCGCAAGCTCGCCTGGGACCCCGAGGCCGAGAGGTTCGTCAAGGACGACGAGGCGAACCGCCGGCTCGACTATCCCCACCGGCGCCCATGGATCGTCTGAGCCCCTGGGCGGCGGGACGGGCGCCGGGGGTCCGTCCCTGATCCGGGGGCCTGCCAACCCCGGCGCCCCATCGTCCGTCTAAAGGTCGAAGGATGGCCATGGATCCCAAGGACGAGAGCGCGATCATCGAAGGGCTGACCCGGGGCGACCCCAAGGCCTTCCGCGAGCTCGTCGAGCGATATAAGAAGAAGGTCTATTACCTGGCCCTCGACATGGCCGGCAACTCGGTCGACGCCGAGGACATCTCCCAGGAGGTCTTCCTCAAGGTCTTCCGCTCCTTTTCGACCTTTCGGCAGGGGGCCAAGCTCGGCTCCTGGCTCTACCGGGTCACCTACAACGCGTCGATCGACCACCTGCGCCGGAAAGGCGCCGCGCCCGAGCCCGTCGGCGACGAGGTCCTCGAGGCCTTGGCCCGGACCGAGCCGGGGCTCGCGCGGAGGGGCGCCTGCGATCCCGGCGCCGGCCTCGAGGCGAGTCAGCTCCAGGCCCGCGTGGCCCGGGCCCTCGAAAAGGTCTCGCCCCAGGAGAAGGCGGTTTTCTGCCTCCGCCATTACGAAGAATACAGCCTCAAGGACATCGCCGCGACGCTCGGCCTGTCCGTGGGGGCGGTCAAGAGCTATCTTTTCCGGGCCGCCCGCAAGCTCCAGAGGGAGCTCGGGACCTCGGCCCTTCTTTCTCACGGAGACACGCCATGAGCGAATGCAAGAAATGCCGGGGCCACATGCTCGAAGCTCTCTATGGCGAGCTCGAGCCGGCCGAACGGGACCGCTATGAGCGCCATCGCCGGGCCTGCCCGGCCTGCGCGGCCGAGTACGCCGCGCTGGCCGAGACCCTGGGCCTGATGGACCAGCGGCGGCGGCCCGATCCCGGCCAGGAGTTCTGGGACGGCTATTGGGACCGGCTGTCCCGGCGCATGGTCTGGGAGGCGACCGCCGAGGGCCGCCGGCCCTCGACGGCCCGCGGTGCGATCGGCCGCCTCTTTGCCGGCCTGCCCCGCTGGTCCTACCAGGTCGCGGGCGCGGCCGCCCTGGTCCTCGTCGGCGTCCTCATCGGCAGCCGACTGGTCGGCCCCCGGAATCCGGCGCCGATGACGAACGCGGCGGCCGCCGGGCCGTCCGCTGCCGTCGTCCAGGCCGGGGACTTCATCGACCGCTCCCAGGTCCTGCTCCTGGGGATGGTCAACTACGACCCGGCGAAGGAAGACGCCTACGGCTTCGATCTTGCCGGCAAGAAGGCCGTCTCGCACGATCTCGCCGCGGCCGCCCCGGCCCTCCGCGAGAAGCTCAACCAGCCCGGCGAGCGGAGGCTCCGCGATCTCGTCGCCGATCTCGAGGTCATCCTGATGCAGATCGCCAACCTCGAGTCGGGGCAGGACCTCGACGGCGTCGAGCTCATCAAGCAGGGCGTCGACAGCCGGGGTCTCATCCTCAAGATCGACCTGGCCCGCATGTCCCGGGCCGCGGCCGCCCGCGGTCCCGTCAAGAAAAGCCAAGCGTAAAGGAGAAAAGACCATGAAACATCGCATCCGCGTGTTCGCCGGGGCCATCCTCGGCCTCATCCTCGCGGCCGGCCTGGCCCAGGCCGCCCTCGTCGCGGCCGAGGACCCGGCCGGACAGGAAAAGGACGCCATCGCCTATAAGCAGGCCTACGCGCTGGTCCTCGAAGAGAAGTGGACCGCCGCCAAGACGGCCCTTGACGATCTCATCCGCCAGTTCCCGAAGAGCGCCTGGGTCGACGACGCCCGCTTCTGGTCCTGCTACTCCCAGGAGAAGCTCGGGCAGGCCGCCGAATCCGTCTTCAAGTGCTACCAGAAGTTCGTCGACGACTACCCCGATAGCGATTGGACCGACGACGCCAAGTCCAACATGATCCGTCTGGCCCAGGGGCTGGCCAAGGCCGGCAAACCCGAGTACCAGACGATCATCAAGGCCTTCGAGACCGAGGACGAGGACGAGATCAAGATGACCGCCCTCTACGCCTTGCAGGACATCGGCGACGACGAGGCCCTCAAGACGATCGTCGGCATCTATGACAAGGCGGCGAGCGCCAAGCTCAAGAGCCAGATCGTCTTCATGCTCGGGGACATGGAGACGCCCGAGGCGACGGCCAAGCTGCGCGACATCGCCTTGAACGAGCCGGTCGAGGAAGTCCGCCGCAGCGCTCTCTTCGCCATCGGCTCGCGCGGCGGGCCCGAGGCGGTCAAGACGCTCAAGGATATCCTCGCCTCGAACGCCCCGGTCGAGCTTCGGCGGAGCGCCCTCTTCGCCTTGGCCGACACCGACGATCCTGGGCTGGTCGCGCTCTACACGCAGATGGCCTTGACCGATCCGGACCAGGAGATGGCCAGGACCGCGGTCCTGGCCCTGGAGGACATTGACAGCCCGCAGGCGGCCGAGGGCCTTCGCCGGATCCTTAAAGAGGCCAAGGACCCCGAGATCCGCAGGACGGCCCTGTTCACGCTGTCGGATCGCGACGAGGCCCAATCGCTGCCCCTGCTGAAGGAGATCCTGCTCAATGAGACCGACAAGGAGCTGGCCCGGACGGCGCTCTACCAGGTCGCCGAGGTCGAGAGCCCGGAAGCGGTGGCCGTTCTGAAGCAGGTCCTGGCCACTTCGAAGGACGAGGATCTCAAGAAGATGGCGCTCATGGCCCTGGCCGAACACGGCGGGGCGGAGGCCAAGGATGCTCTCCTGCAGACCGCTCTGACGAGCACGGATGACGAGCTGGCCCAGGCGGCGGTCCTCGGGCTGTCTGAGATCGAAGGCATCTCGACGGACGACCTTCTCAAGGTGATGAAGGAAGCCAAGTCTCTCCGCGCCCGCCGGACCGTCCTCATGGCCCTGGCGGATGAGGAGGGAGGAAATTCCGTCCCGGTCCTCATCGAGGTCCTCAAGACAGAGACCGATCCCGAGCTCAAGCAGCAGGCCATCATGGGCCTGGGCGAGTCCAAGAGCGACGAGGCCGTTCCGGTGCTGCTCGGGATCGCCAAGGGCCAGGACGTGAAGCTCGCCCGGGTCGCCGTCATGGCCCTGGGCGAGATCGGCACCCCCAAGGCCAAGGCCGCCCTCGTCGAGATCCTCGAAAAGAGGGGCATAGCGCCGGCCCTGTGACCGGGAGAAGGATAGTGCGCAAGCTCATTGGACCTCTTGCCCTGGCCGTCGTCGCGGCGGCGGTGATCTCGGCTGCCTTGTCCGCCCACGACGTTCGCCCGCCCTCCCAGGTCACGAATTGGGCGGGCGAGCCGGGGCCCTTGGCGGCCAAGCTCGAACGGGCCGCGGCCCAGGCCTCCAGCTCGAGCGCAGGCCAGGCCTTCTGGATCGGATACTCCATCGAACGGCTCCAAGGCGAGCACTCGACCATCGGATCGTTCCATGACGGCGACGGGGCCCTGCGCCCGACGATCGCCGATATCCTGGCCGGGCGAAGCTCCAGGGCCCTGTCTGAAACCACGGCCGAAGACGTCGGGCGGGCCGCGGCCGACGCCCTCGAGAAGATCGAGAGGCAAGGAAAGCCCGAGAAGAAGGTCATCAAGGAGCTCGGTTTCTTCCTGCGATATGAGCCCGGCCGGCGGGCGGCCTTGAGCCGGGTGCGGATGAGCAACCTCGACCTGAGCTTCGATTTCGAGGGCGCGCCGCTCTATTGGCTGGGACGCGCCCCGGAGGACCAGAGTCTCGGCCTCATCCGCGAACTCTACGGGCGGGGCGGCGTCGAGAGGCTCCGCCAAGACCTGATTGCGGCCGCCGGCTGTCACGGCGCGCCGAGGCTCGTCCTGCCCTTCCTCGCCGGAATCCTCGCCGGGTCCGATCCCGACGAATTGAGGAAGGATGCGGCCTTCTGGATCAGCCAGCAGGACGATCCGGAGGGCCTGCGTCTTCTTTCCAAGGCGGCCCGGACCGACCGGTCGAGGGAGGTCCGCGAAGGGGCCGTCTTCGGACTGAGCCAGATCGAGGTCCCCGCCGCCGTCGACGAGATGATCGCCCTGACCCGCGAGGCGGAGCAGAGGGACGTCAGGAAGCAGGCCGTCTTCTGGCTGGGCCAGATGGCCTCGAAGAAGGCCGCAGGCGTCCTCGAAGAGACGGCCCTCAAGGACGGCGACATGGAGATCCAGGAGCAGGCCCTCTTCGCCCTGGCCGAGCTCCCCGATCATCAGGGGGTCGAGGCCCTCCTCAAGATGGCCCGGACGCATCCCGACCCGCGGCTCCGCAAGAAGGCCGTCTTCTGGCTGGGCGAGTCCGACGACCCCAAGGCCCTGGACGCCATCATCGCCATCCTCAAGGGGAAATAGCCCACTTCGGGGCGGCGCCGGTTTTGCCTTTTTCCGAGCCTTCCGCTAGAATAGTCGCATCTCAAGAGGAGGCTCGCAATGAAGAAGAATATCCGCTCGATCGCTATCCTGGCCGCGCTGGCCGTCGTGCTGGCCGTGGGCGTCATGGCCCAGCAGAAGAGCGCCGACACGGCCGTCGATCCGGTCTGCGGCATGGCCATCGTCAAGGCCAAGGCCGCGGCGACCTTCGACTACAAGGGGACGACCTACTACTTCTGCAACGCCGCCGACAAGGACGCCTTCGTCAAGGATCCCGAGAAGTACCTCCAGGCCGCGGCCAAGCCGCAGGCCGGTCAGATGGGCCACATGACAGGGGAGGGGCAGGCGGGGATGATGATGCCGCACGCCCAGGGCGCGGGCCAGCCCGGCGCCTGTCCGATGATGCAGGGCGGGATGGGCGGCGGAATGATGCAGGGAATGGGCCAAGGCATGGGTCAGGGCATGAGCGGCTGCCCGATGATGGGCCAGGGCCAGCCGGGCATGATGCGCGGACACATGGGCATGCAGGGACGCGGCATGATGGGCGCCCAGGGCATGGGCATGCTCTTCCGGCTCTACGGCGATAAGCTCGACGTCGCGGTCGAGAACACCAAGGACGGCGCGGTCCTCAGGTTCACCTCGAAGGACCCGGAGGTCGTCAAGGCCATCCAGGTCCACCTGGCCGAGCACCTGACCATGATGAAGAAGATGCAGGAGGCCGCCAAGACCCCCGCGACGGGCGGCGCCCCGGCGAAGGAATCGGGCGCGTCCTGCTGCGACAGCGGCTGCCCGATAAAGAAGTAACCCGGACCCCGGTCCGGACCTTATTATTGACAACGCCCTCCCGCCGTGCTAATGCTGAGGCGGAGGTGAGGGGTATCGTGATGGACTCGGGTGAGGACGTCTTTTTCGAGACCACCGCTTCCCGCAAGCTGGTCGACCTCATCGAGCGCAACGCCGACGAGCTGACCACCAGCTACGTCGAGGACATCCGCCGCGATCCCCGGATGCCCAGCTACCAGGGGTTCGACCAGAAGGAGATCTACAAGAGGGCCTACCGCGTCTACAGCCAGCTCGGCAAATGGATCTCCCACGAGACGACGAAGGAGGAGGTGCGGGGCTATTGGACGGCCCTGGGCCGCCAGCGCCGGCGCGAGGGATTCCCGTTCTCGGAGATCGTCCTGTCGCTCTGCCACATCCGCCGTCTCCTCTGGACCAAGATCCAGGCCGCGGGGCTCCTCGACACCGCCCTGGACCTCTACCAGGCCATGGATCTCCAGCACCGCGTCCTCGTCTTCTTCGACCGGGCCATCTACTACGCGGCCGTCGGTTACGAGGAACGCACCTGACGGGACCGGCCGGCGCGGAGAAGCGCGGGCCGGAGGCGGACTCGCGGGCCGGGCTTTATGTCCATTACCCGTTCTGCGCGTCGAAGTGCCCCTACTGCCATTTCTACAGCGTCCCCTGGAGCCCCGGCGGGGCCGCGGCCTGGAGAGAGGGCGTCGAGAAGGAGGCGAGGGCGGCGGCGGCAGGAGCGGCCGGTCTGGCCTTCGACACGCTCTATATCGGCGGCGGGACGCCCTCGCTCTTAGCGCCGGACGAGGTCGCTTCGATCCTTTCCATCGCCCAGGAGGACTTTCGGGCTGAGATAGAGGAGTTCACGCTCGAGGCCAACCCCGTCGAAGCGCGCCGGGGCATTCTTCGCGGCTGGCGCGAAGCTGGCGTCACTCGCTTGAGCGTCGGCGTCCAGGCCTTCGACGATGGCCTCCTGCGAACGCTCGGCCGGGCTTACACGGCGACGGAGGCCCTGACCTTTTGCCGCGCGGCGAAGCGGGCCGGCTTCGACTCGCTCTCGATCGACCTGATGATCGGCGTCCCCGGCGAGACGACGAAGACCGTGGAGCACGGCCTCGAGGCTATGCGCCGCCTCGGGC
>Ga0153915_10005573_pt1 | contig 11719 bp, 12 predicted proteins | sample Opewatmetagenome_2_FD_107003 | JGI IMG/M metagenome (GOLD analysis project Ga0153915, IMG submission 107003) | Freshwater wetland microbial communities from Ohio, USA - Open water 3 Core 3 Depth 3 metaG | ecosystem: Environmental > Aquatic > Freshwater > Wetlands | place: USA: Ohio, Lake Erie...
AGGTACTTTCGCGGTCTCCTTGATTCCGTCTCTCCAGTTGCTGCGTGACAGGATCATGATTCCGGCCGAGAATGACAGAATCGTCACCGGGATGTAAAACAGGGTCGCGTTGAGCAGTCCTTCTTGGCCGTAGGCCATCTGCATGACCGGGAAAGGGATGTTGACGGCGTTCAGAATGATGATGGGAACATAAAGCCCTGAGTGCTTCATATGCGCCAGTTTGAAGACGACCCAGGCCACGGCACCCGTACCGGCCATGATCAAAAGGGCGCTTGCCCATACTTTGCTGGCCTCAAGCAGGACGATCTGTTTGGAGATCATGGCGGTGAAGGCGAGCGCGGGAATGCCGATCCAGTATAGAACCTCGACAACGACTGACATATCGAGTCGCTTGACTTTCCCGAGAAGGAAACCGACCAAGATCACAATGAACGTGGGCAGGACGATGTTGAGAATATTGAGCATATAGTCGTTTATTCTAACAGAAACGGGGCGAGCCATTCATGCCGCCTTTACACAGAGATTGCCTGTGCGTTCCCCTGCCAGGAAGTGTGTTCGAACGCACGGCGATGCGGAAGTCACCACACGACCGGAGATTGCCTCTGTTGACGGTTCTTGGGCAACGCGGTATACTCAGGCGGTAAGAATGAATGGTCATACTGGAGAGTAGTATATGCCAAAGACAGCCAAGCTTACGATCAGTCTTCCCGAGGAGTTGATCTCGTTCGCCGATCAGGTCGCAAGAGAAAAGAAGATAAGCCGGAGCAAGGTATTCTCCATATGTTTGCGAGAGGCTGCGCAGAAGCGGCGAGAGGCAGAGATGGCAGAAGGATACAGGGCGATGGCAAAGGAACTGAAGCAATTCGCCGCAGATTCTCTGGAGATTGCTCACGAAGTCTTGCCGGAATGGGACGAATAGCATGCCGAAGGGAGTCCGGCGCGGTGAGATCTATTGGGTCGACTGGACACCATCGAGAGGCAGCGAGCAGAGCGGGAGAAGGCCGAGTCTTGTCATTCAAAACGACATCGGCAATAGGTTCAGCCCGACTACCATTTTGGCCGCACTGACCACTGCCGCCGAAAGGCCGTACCCCTTCATGGTGCGGGTCACGGCCAACGAAAGCGGCCTCAAGAAAGACGGCACCATCAATCTTGGGGCGATCATGACAATCGACAAGGAACGGCTGATCAGCAAGTGCGGGACACTGATGGATGGCAAAATGGCAGAGGTGGACGTGGCGATCAAGGCGAGCCTGGGACTCGAATAGTCTCCACGAGGTTGTTATTGATAGTGACAGACTCCATGGTTGGCTCCTACAATAACCTGTTGGCAGTGGAGATGGCGGTGTTTGACATTAACACCGCTGCGATTTCTGTCTTCGTACAGGTTGTGTGCAGCCATTCCTCCTACCGCGAGGTCGACGGAATTTCCAGGAACGTCTTTCTGGTGCTGCATCTGGTTGTTAGCATAGGCACCATCCTAACAACGGGGCATGTGCCTTGGCACTTTCGTTCCCGCGAGCTGTATGGTTCTTGGTGTCCAACTGACCCATGGAGAGTATCGCGAAAGCCCGACCAACTGGAATGTCTCTGCTTTCATCATTCCTGCTGTCGTTGATCCTGTTCATTGGCTTCACCTTCTCCAATATTTACTACAGCAGGCAATCGAACGTCGCGCTTATCATGTTCGATTGGCGCACCCGGGAATCGTACGCAAAAGACGACCCGCGGCGATATTGATTTTCGCTACGCTCGCCCCCTCCCCCTTACTCTGTTCAAACCCTCCTCGATCTTGTCCACGTCCAGAGCAATCTCGAACAGCTCGAGATGCTCTTTGCGTAAAGCCGGATCGATCTGGTCCTTGATCTCCGGCTCCATGATGTGATAGACGGGGAGATCGAGCGCGACACCGGCGAGTGGCCCTAGCCAGCTCGGGTCGCCATGGACGAGCGTCTCAGCGTAAAGCTCGGCGCTGTCGGCGTCGGGGGAGCCGAGAATGGCGACGAGGTCTGCCTTGCCGAATTCATCAACGGCTTTCCTGACCATCTGTTGACCCTCCGGGTCAAACGCACCGGCCGCCGTTCACACGAAGCACTGGGTCTGGACGAGCACAGGCTCCGCACCGGCGCTGCGTACACAGGCCTCGATAGCGGGCCCCTGGATGCCGTCGCGCTCCCCGATGATGATCACCTTCTTTCCCTTCAATTGCATTTGCAACCTCACCTTCTCATCTCTCCTCCTGTTGAAGGAGGGGAGAACAATACTTCACTTTGAGAGGGCGAGATGCGCCCTCTCATGAAATGGCCCGATGACTGCACTTCGAATACTGACAGTCCACGCTCCAGCTTGTCAAGGGTTGCGGGACGGTAACAAGTGTGTTTGTTTGCTATATAATCGTAGACTGGGGGCGAGACACGTGATCGTGGTCACCGGGGCTACTGGTCATATCGGTAACGTTCTCGTACGCGAGTTGGTGGCGCGCGGGCAGAGTGTCCGGGCCGTGGTGTTGCCGGGAGATAGCCACCGACCGCTCGCGGGGGTTGACGTAGAAATAGTGCATGGGGATGTGACCGATCCTGCGACTATTGAGTTGGCTTTCGCCGGGGCCGACGTCGTCTTCCATCTTGCGGGGATTGTGACAATCATGCCGGGCATGGTGAAGTTACTCGAAAGGGTCAACATGGGCGGCATGCAGAATGTCATCCGGGCATGCAGGGCAGTTGGAGTCAACCGTCTGGTCTATACGAGCTCAATCCATGCGGTCGCTGAGCCTCCGCACGGGACCGTCATCGATGAGTCACAGCCATTCGATCCCACCCGCGTGCTGGGCGACTACGCGCGGAGCAAAGCGCGAGCCACTCTGCTTCTCCTTGATGAGACAGCGAAGGGTGGGCTCAACGCAGTGGTCTGTTGCCCTACCGGTGTCATCGGCCCGTGGGATTTCGGGATCTCCAACATCGGTCAGCTAATAGTCGATTTTGAAAGCGGGCATTTGAAGTCGTTCGTGCGTGGCGCCTACGATTTTGTCGATGTGCGCGACGTAGTCAATGGACTGATTCTCGCGGCCGAAAAAGGGCAGACGGGCCGGCATTACATTTTCTCCGGCGCCCAGGTCCAGGTGCCGGAGCTCATGAAAGTGCTTGAGAGTGAGATAGGCCGCCCTGCCCCGACGTACGAGATACCTTCGGCCGTGGCCCGGGCGGCCGGCGTGCTCGCGAGCCTGTATTACCGGATGATGCGCAGAAAGCCAGTCTTCACGGCTTACTCGATCGACGTGCTCCACAGCAACTCGGAGGTCAGTTCGGCCAGGGCTCGCCGGGAGTTGGGCTTCGACTCCCGGCCATGGAAAGAGTCTATTCACGACCACGTCGAGTGGCTTCGTTCCGAAGGGATCTTGCCAGAGAGCCGAGCCTCTCGCACCGCAGGACCACAGTGACGTCTACCTGACTATCCTGATGATTCCGGCTACGACAAGCCCCAGCACCGCCAGCGCTCCGAAGCGGGCGTGAAGCCGGATCGAGTTGAGAGGGTAGGGATTGGTGAGCGCTTTCTCGCGTATTTGGTTGATGTCGTCTTCTGTGCTGCTCAGGGCCCATATCGCATTTATTGCCTGGGGCACGGAGATGACTGCCAGTCCGACCGGCCAGAATTCAGGTTGCATGATGACGGCTCCGGCGGCCGCGAGATACGGCGCCACGCTAAGTGCGTAGTACAGCCGCTTTGTCCTGGAGATACCGAGGATCATCGGTAATGTCTGAATCCCGGATGCCCTGTCGTCAGGCATGTCACGAAGGTTGTTGACGAGCGAAATCGAGCTTATTAACATGCCCAAGGCCGCAGAGATCAAAAATACCCCCCAATCCCAACCGCCAGTCTGCACGAAATAGGTGCCCATGACGATGATCGGGCCTACGAGTATCCCCAGCATCAGTTCGCCGAGAGCCCGGTACTTGTAAGAAACCGGACGGCCGGTGTAGAAGAATGCCCCCAGCAAACCGGCGAGCCCAAACAGCAGCAGCCTCCAGCCGGCGATTTGGAGTAGCACAATCCCAGTGAGTGCCGTTACCAAAAAGCAAGCGAAGGCAGCCATGAGTATCATCTCGGGATCGACTCGCTCGCGCGCCAGCGCCCCCAGGTGCGAAGACAAAGCGCGGCTCGAGTCTACGCCCTTCTTGAAGTCGAAGTAGTCAGCGGCGGCGTTAGCTCCGGCGTGCGCACAGACAGCGCCAATTAACGAGAGCGCTAGTGTTCCCGCGTTCAAATGCCCCTGGGCGAAAGCGGCGGCGCCACCCGCCAACACGGGTAGGGCGGAGAGGGGCAGAGTCACCAGGCGGAAGGCCTGGTACCAGAAGGCGAAGCGGGACGTGTCGGGGGGTGGGGCGTCGTCCATTTTGGTCCAGCCCTTCAGGCGAAGCTCGTAGGTCTCTCTTCCTGCCGAGACCCGGTAGGGCTCGACCAGTATGGCGGCGGAATCAGAGCCAGGGCCGTTGGAGACGCTCGCCATGCCGTTGCCCTGGACTGCCCCGGCGTCTCCGAGGATAGTGAAGGCTACGCGGTGCTGCTTCCGCAAGTTTTCGACAGTGGCAGCATCGGAGCAAGAGAGCTGCATAGTTTCGCCGAACGAAGCCAAACGGCACTCCGCCGTCCAGATGCGAATACCCTGGGAAGCGAGCACTACCGTCGAGCCGATTTCCGGTTCTTTTTCCAGAGGCCACACGGCAGGTGAAGCTGACACTTTTCCTCCGCCTTAGCTGAATAGTGACAGGGAATGTATCATGGTCGGGACGTTCCAGCTCAGGATTTGAGACAATTCAGCGATGACCCCGTAGCCGCACTTCTCGCAAACCCCTGGCTGTTCTCGACCAAAGCAGCATTCGTAGATACGGTCCTTCTCCATGAGTTGAATGATGGGGACGGGGCGCCGCCACCGGTTTGTTTTCATCGCTTTTAGCCCGCCCCGAGTGTTCAACACCGGGAAGCGCTTGTCTTTCAGCGCCAGAATCCGATCGATTACACGAGATCTCTCTTCCAGGGAAAGGCAGAGGTCCTCCACGCCCTGATACGGGGTGTGGAAATTGAAGGACACTCCATGTACATTCTGACGCTCCCTCGCGATTTCGGCCACATTCTCGACCTCGCCTGAATTCAAGCGGTTTACGGTCATATTGAGCGAAATACGCCGGTGCCGCGTTGTCTCCAGGTTTCGCATGACGGTTGCGAACATCCCGGCACCTCGAATCGAATCGTGGACTTTCTCTGAGCCGTCGATGCTGACCCACATCAGATCGGCCTCGGACTCGATCCCGAGTGTGCCGTTAGTGACTACGGCTACCTTGAAGAAACCGATTTCGTGGGCCCTCCGTATGATGTCGTTCAGGCCCCTTTCGCCGTCGCGCCAGGTCATTATTTCGCCGCCCTGCATGTAGATGACGCGTACGCCGATGCCGTAGAAATGCCTGAGGGTTTCATCGATTTTGGTGAAAGAATAAGGACCTCGCCCGGTGTTGGCCACCACGCAGTGTTTGCATTGGAGGTTGCAGACATCAGTGAGAGGCATGCCCGCGATAATGGGCTTTCGCTGCCTGAGGACCAGAGTCCCAAAACCGTATCTCGCAAAATACGCGAGCTCGTGGGGTTTCATCTGCGGTCTAGTAAGTTGTCGTGCGTACTGAAATGCGTCCCGACAGTCTTGATTATAGCCCCGCGCACACTGGCGTGCCAAACTGCTGTCGAACGGGGCCGAAAGCTGGTATCATGGCAGTGTGACGAAGAGGACGCGGTTGATCATCACACATCCGGGAAGTGCGCACTTCGACGAGGTGACGGCAATCAGCCTGATTCTGGCTACCCATACTGACACCGCGTTCAGGACTGAGCGGCGACAGCCTGAACGGTTCGAACTGGATGATCCTGATGTCTGGGTCGTGGATATAGGCCGCCGTCTTGAGCCTGAGAAACGCAATTTCGATCATCATCAGGACGCGAATTTGGCTGCGTCCTTTGTGCTTGTGGCCGTGCATCTTGGCCTCGTTGAATCGTTGTCCGTCATGCCCTGGTGGCATTTCAAAGACAGCGTTGACCGGATTGGAGCGCGCAGGAGTTCGGCGATATTTGGTGCCGGTGACGATCTCGTGAACCGGAATCCGATGGAAGAGTGGCTTGTAGAAAGGTTCGCTTCAGACCCGGAATCCACTCTGCCGCTGCTCAGGACCTTTGGCATCCACTTGATCGAGGATGCCCGGAAGCTCAAGAACCAGATCGAGTTCTGGAAGTCCAGTCGGAGACTGGTTATTGCGGGCGTGCCGGCCGCTGTCGGCGAAACGGGGGAAACCGCTGGTCTTGAGGAGTTCCGCCGCGTGGACGAATGTCCGCCCGACATCATCATTTCACTGGACAGCTCCGGTGAGGGCTGGCGCCTTTTCCGATACGAGGGAGCGCCGGTCGATTTCGCTCGAATATCTGACCGTCCGGAGATCGCTTTCGCTCATAACAGCGGGTTCATGGCCAAGACGAAGAAGCGCCTGGCTCTGGATGAGCTGACGGCCCTGGTGAGCAAGGCGGTTATACATGCTTGACATAACGGCATGAGGCGGGCAATCATGGAAGAAGACAAGGAACCTGAAGCGTTCGACCGCGACATGCTCTTGGACCTGGTCACCATGCGCATGCCTTTCGGAAAATACAAAGGCCGTGTCCTGTGCGAGCTTCCTCAGCCCTATCTGGTCTGGTTTGAACGGAAGGGCTTCCCTCCAGGCCGCATCGGACTGCTACTATCTGCGCTGCACGTGATTAAGCTGAACGGCCTGGAATATCTGCTCAAGCCTCTCAGAGAAGCGCAACAGTAATGGGGTGCATTTATCCTTCAGAGGCTCTGTGACCCGATGGAGTCATGATCGTTGACACGGGGGAGCCACCGGGGCGGGGCGTCGCCCACGTATTCTCCTACAACTTGGCAGCATGCGATGAGAGATTTGATCATTCCTGACGGCATTTCATGATTCTTCGATAACTGATAGGATATTGTCGAAGAATGGCCGGCACATTCGGACATAACGCGCATGCCTGAGTGAGATCGCCTTTTCCATGTCATGCTCGAAGAGCAGAGGGAACTGACTTTGAGAATCGCGTTCATTGCGCCCTATATTAGTAACCGGGCAGGGCCGGCGAGGGTCGTCGCAAGCCTGATTGATCGGCTTTGTCAGGATCATCAGATCACTATTCTTGCACATTCCGTTGAAGGAATCTGGCTGGACAAGATCAGATTCCACAAAGTACCAACAATTGCGAGCCCAAGACTCCTGGGGAATGCTATCTGGCTGATATCCAGCACCATAACTATTGCTTTCCTTTCCCTCGTCACAAGAAGACGATTTGACATCATCCACTCGCATACGTACGTAGGCGCCTCCTTCGCTAACGTGATTACTTCTCATTTCTGCGAGATAGAATGCCATCGCCTTGAGAACAACGGGACCATCCGCATACGCCATGCGGGCATATTGCAGAGCTTTCGGGCGTTCGATGACAAACTGTATCGCAGGTCAATGGTCTTTGCCGAGAAAGCGGTGTTTGGCCGCAAGGCCGCCCGCGTCCGCATCGTAGTTTCGCAGAGGATGAAGGAGGACTTCATCAATCACTACGGAGATGCCGCCAGGGATGTTGCAGTAATACCTAACGGTGTAGATCTGGAGGTGTTTACTCCGGTCAACCGGCAAGTCTACCGCCATAGCGTGAGACAAGAGCACGGCATATCCGACAATGATGTGTTGCTTTTGTTCGTCGGGGGTGATTGGGAGAGGAAAGGATTGCGCTTCGCTATCGAGGCACTATCACTCTTGCCGGGGTCGGATGTCAGGCTGCTCGTCGTGGGCAGGGGTGACAAGAGCTTCTACAGTCAACTGGCCGAGTCAAAGCGCGTAGAGAACAGAATAACCTTCGTGTCCGGAAAGGCCAATATTCGTGAGTATTATGCGGCCAGCGACATTTTCCTTTTCCCCACTCTCTACGAGCCATTTGGCCTGGTGATCCTCGAGGCCATGGCGAGTGGACTGCCCGTGATAACCAGTCGGATCGCCGGCGCGGCCGAGTTGATGAACGATGGACACGATTGTCTCTTGTTGGATGACCCTACGGACGCCCCCTCTATTGCAGAGAAGATCAGTTTGCTGATATCCTCCGCGGACGTTAGAGACGGTATGGGACGGCTCGCTCGAACGACTGCCGAAGGATTCGGTTGGGACAAGATAGCAGAGAGGACGCTTCAAGTCTATGATAGGATACTAGAACGTAAGGAAGGGTTGCTCGATAATGCCAAGAGACCTGCCGATAGGTAACGATAACCTGCTGGTCAATTTTGACCTGGACTACAATCTTAGGGATATATACTACCCGCACATAGGCCAGGAGAACCACGCTGAGGGCTGCGTGTCACGGACCGGCGTATGGGCGGATGGAGTTTTTGCCTGGATCGGCGACCGCGCGTGGCACAAGCGGATGGACTACGAAAGGGACTCTCTAGTCACCCGTGTCACCGCCACTAATCCTGAGATGGACCTCACGCTGGTCTTTTGGGACGTCGTCGATTTTCAGGAAGATGTCTTCATCCGGCGGGTTCAGATAACGAACAACAAGGACCTGCCTCGGGTTTTACGCCTGTTCTTTCATTATCAATTGAGCATACTCGGCAGAGATGTAGGCGATACCATCTATTACCATCCCGAGCTCAAAGGTCTGTTGATGTACAAGGACCAGCGGTATTTTCTGGCAACTGGGCAGGTGGAAGGGAGGCAGGGTCTTGATGACTGGACCACCTGGGGCACTCGAGGCCGACGAGAGGGCAACGGGTGGCAGGACGCTGAAGACGGTGTATTGGCGAAGATTCCGCTTTCCTTCGGACTGGCCGAGGGCATCATTGGGCTTGAAGCTGCCGTTCCCGAACAGGGACAAGCAACCGTCTATCACTGGCTGGCAGCAGGCGATAGATTCCACGGAATAGAACTGCTAAACAACCGGGTCCGGCAGTACGGACCGGAGTCCTTTGTGGAACGCACGCGGAACTACTGGCGGGTCTGGGCAAACAAGGAAACTCCGGCCTTTGCGGATCTTCCCCAATCGCTCCCGAACCTGTACCGCCGCAGCCTGCTCACAATGCGTCTGCATACGGATAATCATGGCGCGATCATCGCCGGTACGGACTCGGATATAGTCGAAGTGCTGGGTGATACGTATGCCTACATGTGGGGTCGGGATGGGGCTTTGGTGGTCCAGGCTTTTGACCTCGCGAACTACGACGAGATCAGCCACTGGTTTTTCGATTTCTGCAGCAGAGCCATCACCAGCGGTGGTTATCTGCTTCACAAATACAATGCCGACGGTTCCGCCGCAGGCATGTGGATCCCTTGGCTAGACGACCAGGGCCGACCGCAGCTGCCGATTGAAGAGGACGAGACCGCTCTGGTATTGCGTAGCCTCTGGCATCACTACTCCAGGTTTCGCGAAATCGAGCATATCCGCCTCCTTTACCCCAGGCTGATCAGGACTGCCGCTGAGTTCATGTTCACCTTCAGAGAGCCTCACACTGGCCTTCCCTTGCCTTCTTATGACGTTTGGGAAGAACGGCGAGGCATACATACCTTCACAGCAGCAGCTGTCTGGGCAGGACTGGAAGCCGCTGCAAAGTTCGCAGAATTATTCGGAGACGTACAGCTCAGCGAGAGATGGTCCAAAGCCGCGGCTGAGATCAGGGGGGCGACTATTAGGCATCTGTATGACAGGCAGTTAGGGAGATTCCTTCGCTCTGTGAATATCGATGCCGACGGAAACCTGAAGCCAGATTACACGGTTGATGCCAGCATCTGTGGTGTTTTCCTATTCGGAATGCTGCCAGCTGATGACCCTCTCGTGACGAGCACGATGGAGGTCGTGCGCGATAGACTTGTGTGCAAGACGGAAGCGGGAGGGGTTGCCCGTTACGAGAACGATGCCTACCAAAAGATAGACCCGGGTGGTGAGGCAATTCCCGGAAATCCGTGGATCGTCTGTACCATGTGGCTCGCGCAATACTACATTGCTAGGGCACGCTCGCTCGAAGACCTGCGGCCGGCGCGACAGATTCTGGCTTGGACAGAGCGATGCGCTCGGCAGAGCGGAGTCCTTCCGGAACAGGTCGATCCTCGCACCTGTAATCCTCTCGGTGTGTCACCGTTGGCGTGGAGCCATGCCAGTGTAGTCATAACTGTTCAAGAATACATCAACAAGTACTATCAGCTCGTGAGGGCACCAAGATGAGACGCCGTGATGAGATGCCGTCATGTATTGTGTTTTGACAACTTTATTAACGGTTTCTGCGGCTGCCGTCGAGGCTCCAAACAGTTTTGAAGACAAGTCTTGAGTCCTGAGCGTCAAGCAGTCGCCGGGTTCGCCAATGTTGGTCTGGCCAGACTGTTAGAGCACCTCGAACAACTCGCTGAGCATATCCTTTTTCCTCAGAACCGCCGGGCGCTCGCTCTGTCTGCTTCTCCATCCGCCCCAGCACCTGTTATCCTTGGCCATTCTATCAGCTGGTGGCAAGCGGTCCGACGTGTTCTTACGCATCCGACTTCATTGAAAGGGAAATGCGCTTGCGTTCGACGTCGACGGCAAGCACAGTGACCGATACCCTCTGATTTACTTTCACCACATCAGCGGGATTCTTGACGAATCTGTCGGACAATTCGCTGATATGGACGAGGCCATCCTGATGCACTCCGATATCGACGAAAGCTCCGAAATTGGTCACATTGGTCACGATTCCGCTCATTTTCATTCCCGGCGTCAGCTTGTCGATTGTTCTAACATCTGTGGCGAAAGCGACCGGCTCGAATCTTTCGCGGGGGTCTCGGCCGGGCTTTGCCAGCTCCTCCATGATATCCATCAGGGTTGGCAGCCCGTGTTCCTCATTGACATAGTCTTCCAGCTTGATGCGGCGGCGTAGATCATCCCGCCGGGTAAGGTCGGCCACGCTGCATCCCAGGTCTTTGGCCATGCGGCGCACGACGTGATAACTCTCCGGATGCACGGCGCTGGCGTCGAGAGGATTCTCCGCATCATCGATACGAAGGAAGCCGGCGGACAATTCAAATGCCTTTGGACCCAGCCGCGGCACCTTCCGAAGGTCCGTCCGCCCGCGAAACGGGCCATTCTCATTTCTGTAGGAGACAATATTCCGGGCAAGCGTCGGACCGAGACCAGAAACGTAGGTCAGAAGCTGCTGGCTGGCAGTGTTTACTTTGACACCTACCTCATTTACACAGCTAATCACGGTTTCGTCGAGGCTGCTCTTGAGTCTGCTCTGATCGACATCGTGTTGATATTGCCCGATGCCGATTGACTTGGGGTCTATCTTCACGAGCTCCGCGAGAGGGTCCACGAGCCTGCGTGCGATGGAGACGGCCCCACGCACCGTAATGTCCTGGTCGGGAAACTCCTCGCGTGCCACCGCTGAAGCCGAATACACCGATGCACCGCTCTCATTGACCATGACGACGGGTATTTTCTCCGGCAGCGTCAGCCCGCGGATGAACTCCTCGGTCTCCCTGCTGGCCGTGCCGTTGCCGATGGCGATGGCGCCGATGTGGAAGCGCTGCGCGAGCCCAAGCACGATCTCTCCCGCTTGTCTGGCTTGTGCCGCCGACTGGCCGATGTAGATGACGGTATTGGCGACGAGCTTGCCCTGAGAGTC
>Ga0153915_10005574_pt1 | contig 11719 bp, 11 predicted proteins | sample Opewatmetagenome_2_FD_107003 | JGI IMG/M metagenome (GOLD analysis project Ga0153915, IMG submission 107003) | Freshwater wetland microbial communities from Ohio, USA - Open water 3 Core 3 Depth 3 metaG | ecosystem: Environmental > Aquatic > Freshwater > Wetlands | place: USA: Ohio, Lake Erie...
CCCGCCTACGCTGAAGCCAAACTGATTCTGCCGGTACGGTGGCCGCTGCGCATCGAAGAAGTTGCGTGCCTCCAGTTTGTTGTTGCGCAAAAATTCATACGCCGAGCCGTGGAACGCATTCGTTCCCGAGCGGCTCGTCGCGTTGATCACCGCGCCATTGCCGCCAAACTGCGTGCTGTATGTATTGGTGAGCGTCAGAAACTCAGCAATCGCCTCCACGCCCAGGGCCGTACCCAAACCACCCGCCCCCGGGCCGTTGTTCCAGAAGTTCACCATGTCCTGGCCGTCGAGCAGATACGCCTGTCCCGAAGGCCTCGATCCGGCAATCGAATATTTCTGCCCGTTGCCGTAGAACGTGCTGCCCGCGCCCGGCGCGCCTTGCGGAATCTGTGTCACGCCCGGCTGCAGCGTTAGCAACTGCGTGAAGTTACGCCCGTTCAGCGGCAGGTCTCGCATCTGCTTGGATTCGACCAGCGTCCCCACCGCGGTCGATTGCGTGTCCACCTGAGTTACGGCGCCTTCCACGGTCACTGTCGTCTGCGCCTGGCCCACCGGCAACTGCACGTCCACCACAATCTGGCTGCCCGTGGTCAGCGTAATGCCCTTTCGAACCACGGTCTGAAACCCGGTCATCGACGTGGTCAATTCGTAGTCGCCAATGCCGAGCTCTGGAATGCTATAGCGCCCGGCTGTATCCGATTTCACGGTCTGGCTCACACCGGTTCCCGTGTTGCGTGCCACCACCGTCGCATTGGCTACAGCCGCGCTCGACGTATCCGTTACCAAGCCAGAGATCGACTGCGCCCCCGCCGGCAAACACAGCAAGGAGAACCCGGCGAAAAACAGAACCGCCTGAATTCGACTCGTTGACTGCATGCAATACCCCTTTCCCACCAGGCGCACAACGATAGTTGTTTAACGCCATGTCGCTGGATCTTATGCAAACTTCACGTCCATGTCAAGGCACGGTCCCGGAGCGCCCCACGTTGCAGGCATACTGGAGGGAAGCATGAAACGCGCACTCATTACGGGCGTGACGGGGCAAGATGGCTCCTATCTCGCGGAATTGCTGCTGAGCAAGGGCTATGAGGTCCACGGCATTAAGCGCCGTTCCTCCAGCTTCAACACCAGCCGCGTCGACGGCATCTATTCCGATCTCCACGAAGCCGGTACCCGCTTTTTTCTCCATTTCGCCGATTTGTCGGATTCGAGCAGCCTGTCGCGGCTACTCTACGAGATCAAGCCGGACGAGGTTTACAATCTGGCCGCGCAAAGCCACGTCCGCGTCAGCTTCGACATTCCGGAATACACGTGCGACGTCACCGCCACCGGCGCCTTGCGCCTGCTGGAGGGCATTCGCCAGACGGGCATCAAGACGCGCTTCTATCAGGCGTCTTCCAGTGAAATGTTCGGTGCCACGCCACCGCCACAAAGCGAAACCTCACCTTTCTACCCGCGCAGCCCCTACGCCTGCGCCAAACTCTTTGCCCACTGGCAGACCATCAACTATCGCGAAAGCTACGGCATGTTTGCCGTCAGCGGAATTTTATTCAACCATGAATCCCCCCGCCGCGGCGAGACTTTTGTGACGCGCAAAATCGCGATGGCTGTCGCCGACATCAAGTTTGGCCTCCGAAAGAAGCTCTACATGGGCAACCTCGATGCCCGCCGCGATTGGGGCTTTGCTCCTGAATACGTCGAAGCGATGTGGATGATGCTGCAGGCCGACAAGCCGGAAGACTATGTCGTCGGTACCGGCGAAACCCATAGTGTCCGTGAATTCTTGGAACACGCCTTTGCCCGCGTCGATCTGGATTGGAAAGATTACGTCGAACTCGATCCCCGTTATCTGCGCCCAGCCGAAGTCGACGCACTGCAGGCTGATCCGTCGAAGACGCACGAGCAGCTCGGCTGGCGCCATCGCACCGGCTTTCCACAACTGGTCCAATTGATGGTCGACGCCGAAATGGAGGGCCTCGAGCGCCGCCGCTCGGGCGTCCTGGAACCGCTCGCCGAAGGCGGCCACCAGTGAGCGCACAGCAGGCGATCGACCTTTCGAAAAAGCGCGTCTGCGTAACCGGCGGCGCTGGCTTCCTCGGGGGCTTCGTCGTCGAAGCACTCAAGGCCCGCGGCTGCCGCGACATCTTCATCCCGCGCAAGCGCGACTACGATCTGACGAAAGAAGCCGGTGTCGCCAAGCTCTTTGCGGACGCCCGGCCCGAAGTGCTCTTCCACCTGGCCGCCGTTGTCGGTGGCATCGGCGCCAACCGGGATAACCCGGGGCTTTTCTTCTACGAAAACGCCATCATGGGCATCCAGTTGATCGAGGCCGCCCGCAGCCACAACGTGGAAAAGACCATTGTCGCGGGCACCATCTGCGCCTACCCCAAATTTACTCCCGTGCCCTTCCGCGAAGAAGACCTCTGGAATGGCTACCCGGAAGAAACCAACGCACCCTACGGCGTCGCCAAGAAAGCGCTGCTCGTGCAATGCCAGGCCTATCGGGATCAGTACGGCATGAATGCCATCTTTCTCTTGCCAGTGAACCTCTATGGCCCGCGCGATAACTTCGATCTGGCCAGTTCGCACGTCATCCCCGCGCTCATTCGCAAATGCCTGGAAGCGAAAGCCGCAGGAGCGAGCGAAATCATCGCCTGGGGCGATGGCTCACCCACGCGCGAATTCATCTACGTGGCCGACGCGGCCGAGGGCCTGGTGCTCGCTGCCGAACGCTACAACGGCGCGGAGCCCGTCAACATTGGCAGCGGCTTCGAAGTCAGCATAAAGGACCTCACCGAAATGATCGCCCACGAGTGCGGCTTCACGGGCCGCATTGTCTGGGACGCCTCCAAGCCGAACGGCCAGCCTCGCCGCTGCCTCGATACGTCAAAGGCTGCAAACCTATTCAACTTCCGTGCCGCCACCACGCTTGAACACGGCCTCCGCGAAACCATCGCCTGGTACGTTCAAAATCGCTAACCTTTGTTTGGAGCCCCGCCGGCGACGGCCGGGACGTGAGATCGGACGTAACATCGGATGATGAGCTTTGTTCGGCGCTGGATTAGCATCCTCCATAACGCCTCAGTCCTCACCTACGAATCCCACTGCATTGGCATCGCCAAGGGTGCAGCCTATTCCGCGCTGTTCGCCTTCTTCCCCGTGCTCACCACCATCGCCATTCTGCTCGTCCGCTTCCGCGCTCGCGCTGTCTCCCAAGTGCTCGCGAGCCAACTCCAACAAGTCGTCCCGCCCGGCTCCGAAGATCTTGTCCTTGCGCAGTTCACCGTACGCGGCGAGCGTCCGGCCGTCGTCCTGATCGGCAGCATCCTCGTCGCTATCTACGCCGCCTCGGGCATCATGCTCAGCCTCATCGAAGGCTTCGACGCCACCTATCGCATCCCCAATCGTGGACTCATTCGTCAACGCGCCATCGCCGCGTTGCTCGTCGTACTCGCCGTGGTTCCAGCTGTGACCGCTTCCACGCTCATCCTCTTCGGTGACCGCACGGAACGCTTCGCTCTGGCTTGGCTTCGTGACGCCGTGGCTTCAGATGGTCTCCTTTGGATTGGCCAACTCGCCCGTGTCAGCATCTCGCTCGTCGCCGCCGCCTTGGGCGCCGCCACGCTCTATCGACTTGCACCCAACAAGCCCATGCGTTGGAACGAAGTCTGGTCCGGCGCCATTCTCGCCACCCTACTTTGGTATGCGGCCACGTACGCTTTTCGCTTTTATGTCGCTAACCTGGCTAACTACAACGTCCTCTACGGCAGTGTCGCTACTGTCATCGCCTTAAGCGTTTGGCTCTATTTGCTTGCCCTCATCGCTTTATACGGTTGTGCTATCAATGCTGTACGGCGCCCTCTGAATTAAGTTCGGCTAATTGGTTAAATATCGCTCAAATTTGTACTCTTGTTCCGCTCGTACCCGTCAACATCCAAGGTATGTGTTCTGTTGCCCGTCTTACGCCGCTGATATTCGCTTTTGCTTTTACTGCGCACGCATCCTTGTCGGTTAGCTTGGAATCCTCAAATCCGGTCGGCGCTCCCGTGGGGCAAGTCATTCAGTGGACTGCCCACCCTTCCGCGGGTAGCCCGTCCACATTGTGGTATCAATTCCGCGTGCGCCGGCCTGGCGAATCCTTCCAGATGCTCCGCGATTTTGGCCCCAACCCCGTCCTAACCTGGACCACGCTTTCCGAAGGTCGCTACGAAATGCAAGTCTGGGCGCGCGATCCAGCAACGGGTCAGGCCCAAGCCGCCATCGACGTCTTTGACATCACGCCGCGCGTCGCGCCCGGTGGCGCCCCCGTTGTTGTGCCTACCGCTCATCCGCTGGTCTTCCTCTATAGCGCCGCCCCGTGTGGCCTCAATGCCAGCGTCTTTATCCGCTTCACCAGCGCCGAGGGCAAGTCGCGCGTTACGCCTATACAGAGATGCTCTGCCGCCGATAGCGTCAACATCTATCTCGCCGCGCTCCAACCCTCCATGCAGTACACGGCGCAACAAGTGGTCTTCAACGGCTCGACGCGTACCCTGGGCCCAGCCGTCAGCTTCACCACGGGCGCTGTTGATATACCCGTCCCGCCCCTCAGCGTCACCCAGACATCCACGCCAAGCCAAACCGAAGGCATCCTCCTCCAATCCACGTTGTTCGGCGCCAAGCAAATCGCCACAGACCTCGCCGGCAACCTGCTTTGGTATTACCCCGGTAATCTCTCGCTGCTCACCCGCCCAGCACCCAACGGCCATTTCCTCGGCATTCTTCAATCCCCCGGCGGCGCGCTCACCGACCAGCGCGTCATCGAATTCGATCTCACCGGCATGACCGTGCTCGAAACTAACGCCGCCCGCGTCAACGAACAACTCGCCGCGCTCGGCAAGCGCCGCATTAGCTCGTTCCATCACGAAGCCCGCCGCATTTCCTACGGCCGCACCGTCGTGCTCGCCACCGTCGAGCAGACCCTTACCGATGTGCAAGGCCCAGGCCCCGTCAACATCGTCGGCGACATGGTCATCGTCTTCGATCAGAACCTCGACGTCGTCTGGACCTGGGACGGCTTCGATCATCTCGATCCCGCCCTGCCCGCTGTTCTCGGCGAAACCTGCGCCATCGGCAGTTGCCCGCCTCGGCAAACGTCCGGCCCCGCTAACGATTGGACTCACGCCAACTCAGTCCAGGAAACCGCCGATGGGCAACTCCTGCTATCGGTGCGCCATCTGGATTGGGTCCTCAAACTCGACTACGACTACGATGCCGGCTCCGGCGATATCCTCTGGCGACTGGGCCCCCATGGCGATTTCACGATAGATTCCTCGGACCCCTTCCCCTGGTTCTCGCATCAGCATGATCCGGCTCTCTCTTCGAAAGGCGTCTTTTCGACCTTCGATAACGGCAACACACGCGTCGCCCGTTTCCCCGGCTCCCACAGCCGCGGCCAGGTCCTGCAACTCGACGAAACCAATATGACCGCCCGCGTCATTCAAAGCACCGACCTCGGCGTCTTCTCGGCTGCCCTCGGTTCGGCCAACCGCCTTTTGAACGGCAACTACCATTTCACCGCCGGCTTTCTCCCCGCCTCCGATGGCAGCTACACGACCCAGTCCATGGAAATCAACCGCACCGGCCAATTCGTCTATCTCCAGAAAGCAGCCGCTGCCGAATACCGCAGCTTCCGCCTCGCCGATCTCTATCACGGCGAATAGCCGCTGGCTCTCTCTCGGGTGGTTCAGCCGTACTGTCTCCACGCCACGTTGGCACGCCGATTGCACTCACGTAAGCCGAAGGAGTCAAGGTTATGGGTTACACACCCTTTGTTGTGTCGTGGGCGGCTTTAGCCGTCGTTGTCGCGTTCCTCATGGTGCGGCGCGTGGTTTTGGGTTTTGGCGAAGATGATACGCTGCATCTCCGTGCAGCAGAAGCTGGTATGGAACGCCAACAGGTGGATCGTGCCGTCAAGATCAATTCGACCGACCGATGGGGCCAGACCCTGACGGCCGTAACCGTGGTCTATGGCCTGATTCTGGCCGCGGTGTTCATCTGGCGTCAACTCCAATAGCTGGGCGATTCGACACAGCGTTGCGTGAATGAGCGCCGAACGCTATTGCAGATAAGCGATCAAGGGAGTCAGCGTTAACGGGCTAGCCAGCGTGGAAACGAACACCGCGCTGGTGACAAACTCCGCCGGCAACTCGAACTCCAGCGCCAGAATCGTCGTCACTACCGCCACCGGCATGGACGAAAGCGTCACAGCGGCTTGGCGGGCTGGTCCCGTGATGCCGATTAATGCCGTCAATCCCAGCGCCACCATCGGAGCGATCACGAGCGAGATTCCCACCGCCAACGCCACCAGCTTCGGCCGCGGCGGCCGCCCCGCTCGTTCCAGTTGCATCCCGAGGACCAGGATCATCAACGGAAGAGCCGAATCGCTCAGCAGAGTAACCGGCCGCATTACTGTCTCGGGCAGCGGTCGTCCAATCGCCAACACGATCATCGCCATCGCGACGCCGTAAAGCGAAGGCATGCGCCAAACCTTGTCCAACGCGCCACTCAATGCCCCGCCCAGCCGAACGTGGCTTCCGCCCGCAATAAAGGCAGCGCCCAGATACGTCAGTACAGAGCCAGCCAGAAAGAACACCGTCGCATACGTTAGCGTTTCGGGGCCGAAGGCGAATCGCACCACAGGCAGCCCATAATTGCCGCCATTCGAAAACATCACGACCATCAGGAACGAGCGCATCTCCGCGCCAGTCAGACTAACCATCTTCCCGGCGGCATAGCCCACAACGCCCATCGCCCCCATCACCAAAGCCGCCAGCCAGATCATCCGCGTGATCTCGGGCCCCGTCCTGGTCGACGTCACCACCATCCGAAAAACAAGGCAAGGCAGCAACGCGTAGAAGACCACGCGAACCAAGGTCTTCACATCGGCCTTCGCATATCGCGCCAGTAGAAAACCAGCTCCGGCGATCGCGAAAACAGGCAGAATGTCGGAGGCAAAAATCGAGAGAACCAGGTTCATGTTGGAGGATCCATCAGCCTGCTTCACGATCTTGCTTCACGATTCACAAAGCGCGCGTGTTCGGGCGTGATGACTCAGTCCAGTATAGAAGAAGCCGCCCTTGCCCGGGCTTTTGCTGTCTTCCCTGCGATCCCGCCCCAAGCTGCCCCCTATTCCTTTCAGTTCCCAACAGTTCTAACTTTGCGCCTCGCACGCGCCATCCACAGTAGACGCTGGCCCCTGTGCGGCCTGTTCTCAAATGAAGTGGGGAACACGTCGAAAACAAAATCTGCCAAACAAACCCAAACTAGCACTGAAGTCCTGTGTCAGCAGCGACTTACAGCGGAAATTGGATGCCCCAAGGGTGCCACGACACCTTCGAATCCCAAGAGCCCTACGCGATACTAGTCTCATGCCATTCCGCGTCGGCCTTACTTATTCGCCCAAGGGCGACCAGGTCACCGCCATCGAGGAACTCGTCAAGGGCCTCAACGCCGGCGAACAACACCAGGTCCTGCTCGGCGTCACCGGCTCGGGCAAGACCTTCACCATGGCCAAGGTCATCGAGCGCACAGACCGGCCCGCGCTGATCCTCGCCCACAACAAGACGCTCGCCGCCCAGCTTTACCACGAGTTCAAGACGTTCTTCCCGCACAACGCCGTCGAATACTTCGTCAGCTACTACGACTACTATCAGCCCGAAGCCTACATCGCCTCGTCCGATACCTACATTGAGAAAGAATCCACCGTTAACGACGAGCTCGACAAGCTGCGCCTCTCGGCCACGCGCTCGCTATTTGAACGCCGCGATTGCGTCATCATCGCCAGCGTTAGCTGCATCTACGGCATCGGCTCGCCCGAGGCCTACTACGGCATGCTGCTCATGCTCGAAAAGGGGCAGAAGACGCCTCGCGAGGCCATCCTCAAGCGCCTCGTTGAAATCCTCTACGAACGCAGCGAAGCCGAGTTCAAACGCGGCTCTTTTCGAGTCCGCGGCGATGTCATCGACGTCTTCCCCACCTACGACGACTACGCCTTCCGCATCGAACTCTGGGGCGATGAAATCGAATCCCTCAGCCAGATCGACCCCGTCACTGGCCAGATCCGCCAGACCTACGCACGCCTGCCCATCTATCCGAAAACGCACTATGTGATGAGCAACGAGACGAAGGAAACGGCCGCCGTCAGCATTCGCCGCGAGCTCGCCTGGTGGACGCAGGAGCTTTACAAGCAAGGCAAGCCCATCGAAGCTCAGCGCCTGCAGCAGCGCACTCTATTCGATCTCGAAATGATGAAGCAGGTCGGCTACTGCCATGGCATCGAAAACTATTCGCGCCACTTCACCGGCCGCCTTCCGGGTGAGGCCCCGCCCACCCTTCTCGATTACCTGCCGCACGATTGCCTCGTCTTCCTCGATGAAAGCCACCAGACCGTGCCGCAAATCCACGGCATGTACCACGGCGACCGCTCGCGCAAAGAGAACCTCGTCCTGCACGGCTTCCGCCTGCCCAGCGCGCTCGATAACCGGCCACTCACCTTTGAAGAATTCGAAAACCGAGTTCATCAGGTCACCTATGTATCGGCCACGCCCGGACCCTACGAACTCACCAAGTCCGCTGGCGTTGTCGTCGAACAGATCATTCGCCCCACTGGCCTTGTTGACCCTGAAATTGAAGTTCGCCCCATTCGCGGCCAGGTCGACAACCTGCTCCAGGAAATCAAACTGCGTATCGATCGCGATGAGCGCGTGCTGGTCACCACGCTCACCAAGCGCATGGCGGAAGATCTATCGCAGTACTACATTGAAGCCGGCATTAAGTGCACCTATCTGCATTCGGAAGTGCACACGCTCGATCGCATCAAGATCCTGCGCGACCTGCGCCGCGGCTCCATCGACGTGCTCGTCGGCATCAACCTGCTTCGCGAAGGCCTCGATCTGCCCGAAGTCTCGCTCGTCGCCATTCTCGACGCCGATAAAGAAGGGTTCCTTCGCTCATCCGGCGCGCTCATCCAAACCATCGGTCGCGCCGCCCGCCACTTGAGCGGCCGGGCCATTCTTTACGCCGACGTCATGACTGGCAGTATGCGCCAGGCTATTGACGAAACCAACCGCCGCCGCCAGATTCAGCTGGCCTATAATGAGGAGCACGACATCACGCCTCAGTCCATCATCAAGCCCATCGATATGAGCTTGGTTGCTATCGCCGAGGCCGATTACGTAACGGTACCGCTTGAAGTGGAGGAGCCGCCGGAGGAGATATCGGCGGAAGATCGCGACAAGTGGATCACCGAACTTGAAACACAAATGAGGGAGGCTGCCCGCAAGTTCGAATTTGAACGGGCCGCGCAGTTTCGCGACCGCATCAAATCCTTGCGGTCGTCGCAGGCCCATGCCGACACGAACGCTGCCGACACGAACTCTAGCATTGATCACGCCCGGCGCGGTTAGCGGCACGCCCTTTGCCCGTTTTCCGGGCCTCGCAAGATTGGTGACTCATATCGTAGCGCCCAGCTACCGCCAGGCCAGCCGCGTGGCCAACACCATGTATTTCGCCCGCGCCTGCCGTTCTTTCGCCGAAGCGCGAGAGGCCAGCGTATTTCTGATCTGCGATGAAGCGCGCGTCGAGTTGGTCGAACGCGCTTGGTCGGATTGGCGCCACAAGACGGTTCTGCTCGCTCTCGCCGAGCCCGAAGCGGCCGCGGCACGGTTTCGCGAGTATGGCGCGAGCGTAGCCACTGTCATCGTCGTGGATGAAGTGCACCCCTGCCGCTTTTTCGTCGAAGGCGATGACGCGGCCGTGGTGGTGGCAAAGAAACTGTTCGAATCGGTTCGCGGAGAGGTAGGTGTCACGTCTCCCGGATCGCGCCATCACATTGAGGCCATGCGCTTGCTTGCCGGGCCCATCCTGATGGGCGTTTTGGAAAGCGCAAACCTGCATCTACGCCGAAGCGGGTTGCCGCTTGAGGAAATCCGCAGTCTGCTCGGGCGCTTCGCCGCGCAGACCTTGCGGGTGCACCAGCGCAGCGGCGCCCGCACGTGGCGCGCTACGAACACGAGAGAACTTGCGGTTCTATTGGCCCGCTTGGCCGAAGCCGATCCTCAGTTGGCCGCGCATTTGCACGCCTCTGAGTCGGCGACGCGGGCCCTAATCGAGCCGGAACCTGAGCCAGTCGGGACTGCGAAGCGACCCTAAACCTTCGGCTTCATCGGCGGCAGATCGCGCGCCGGGCACACGGATTCAAATCCCTTGCGGCCATGCGCTCCATCGCAAAACGGCTTGTTCTCGGAGAACCCGCAGCGGCACAAACCCACCGCCGCGCGTCCGCCTAAGCCAAATTCCTTGCCTTCGGCATCGACCAGCGTGATGTCGCCTTCGATGCGCAGCGGGCCATTGTTGAATACGGTGACTTTTGCAGACATCCCCGAATGGTAGCAGAATAGAGACGTGTGGCGGGCTGCTGTTCTCGTATCGTTTGCGGCGCTCCTCTGCGCGCAGGAGCCGGACCTTTCGGGGCTGGACCTGATCGAACGCATCAAGATCCGCGCCGCCGAAAACCTCGCCGCGCAGCCCAACTATACTTGCCACGAAACCATTGAACGCTCCACGCGCCAGCCCAGCGCCGGCACCTTTCGGCTGCGCGATACCATCCAACTGGAAGTCGCTCTCATCCAGGGCCGCGAGCTATTTTCCCGCCGCGGAGCCGAGCACTTTGAGGATGCGAAGATCACCGACCTGGTCACCGAAGGCACCATCGCCAACGGCAACTTCGCCCTCCATGCCCGCGCCGTCTTCCTCTCGCAGGGCCCCCTGTTTCAATATCGCGGAATGACCACCTGGGGCGGCCGCAGCACGCACACTTTCGACTACACCGTGGCCCGCGAACTCTCCGGCTGGGAAATCAAGGTCGATGATCAGCGCGGCTTTGTCGGTTATCGTGGCTCGTTTCACGTCGATGCGGCGACGCTTGACCTCCAGGATTTCACCGTCGAGACCGTTGATATCCCGTCCAACCTGCGCCTGCGCGCGGCGCGCGACCGGATGGAATACCAGCGCGTCGCCCTCGGAAACTCCGAATTCCTGCTGCCGCGCAGCTCCGAGATGGTCGTCACCGCCGTCAACGGCATCGAAAGCCGCAATCGCACGCTATTCCATGCCTGCCGCCAATATGCCGGCGAATCCGTGCTCACTTTCGACGAAGCGCCAGAAGCTCCGCAGAATTGACCCGGCTAAAGGCTATCCCAAAACGCTGCCGCCACCGCCAGCGCCAGAAACGCAAACGCGACAACGTGGTTCCACTTCATCGATTCGCCGAGCCATACCGCCGCGAACACGACGAACACCACCAGCGTGATGACTTCCTGAATCACCTTCAGCTGATACGCCGAAAACGCGCCATAGCCCATCCGGTTAGCCGGAACCTGCAAACAATATTCAAAGAAGGCAATACCCCAGCTCGCCAAAATCGCCAGCCACAGCGGAGAGTGCCGGAACTTCAGATGCCCATACCAGGCTGTCGTCATAAACACGTTACTTGCGGTCAGCAGCAGAACGGTGCGCATAGTTCAACATAACGCGGCTACAATCAGTTTCATGTCTCGACTCGCTGGAAAACTCGCGCTGGTTACCGGCGGCAACGCTGGTATTGGCCTTGCCACCGCGCAACGCTTCATTGAAGAGGGCGCTCGCGTCGCAATTACCGGCCGCAACGCCGAAACTCTCG
>Ga0153915_10005576_pt1 | contig 11717 bp, 9 predicted proteins | sample Opewatmetagenome_2_FD_107003 | JGI IMG/M metagenome (GOLD analysis project Ga0153915, IMG submission 107003) | Freshwater wetland microbial communities from Ohio, USA - Open water 3 Core 3 Depth 3 metaG | ecosystem: Environmental > Aquatic > Freshwater > Wetlands | place: USA: Ohio, Lake Erie...
GGTCGATCATCAAGGTTTAAATCCTTGCGGACTATCTCTCCTCCCCCACTTGGGACTCCCTGCCAACGACGGGAAAAATTCTCCCATAAGCTGGCGCGCTGACGCGCTGTAAATAAATCTTGTATTTGTTTCAGCTCTTCTGGGTTCAGTGTCAGGTATTTATACTCTGCCCAAAGATCATCCGTTTCCTGGCGCATTACTTCGTCGTTACGAGCCAACCAAATGCGTTGGCGCTGCTCACCGAATTCATAGGTGACTACTGGGATACCTAAATAACGGGCGACCTGATAAACAGCACTAAATTCTAAAATACTCCCATTTGGCGTGATAACTACATCAGGGCGATTGACTTGCATCCATGCCAGAGCTGCCCGCGCGGCATCGCGGTCTCTCTCCAGACGCAACCGGAAAAGCTGGCTGGTGGGATCAATATCCTCTAGTTGTAAGGTATATTGTGTGTCACGGATCGCATTTGCCTCAACCGCGAGCTGCAGTTCGTAAGGGAGCACTTTAGCCTTTCTTACCCTCATCAATGAATACACATTCAATATAGGAATTGCCTGTTCTAAAATGCTGTGAACATAGGCGTCTTGTTGTCGTAGATTAAAGCGACTCATCGATTCACGCCAGTTAGCAAATGGAAGATATGCTAAGGAAACGTTATTCCCTAAACCGGATAATGTCATCCCCAGGAGTGTAGTGTGCTCTATCCAATAACGTAAGGTACCAAAAATCAATACCTTTCTTCCGGGTGGAGAACCGCGACGATAGTTTAATATCAAAGAACGCCAATCTGACAAGTGTTTTTCCAGGCGTGCCAGGGAAAAATTACCAGATATTGGTTTTCCTGGTTGGCGTAAATACCAATAAACCTCCGCTGTAAGAGGCAATTCACCTAGCCAATCTTTAATCGTTTCCTTATTAATTAACGCCATCGTCTACTTTTGTAATCTTCCAATCCAAGGCTGGGCGCATCGGACCGAGACGCGGTTCTGGCCACTGTTTACCTGGGGCACCGGTGCCATCCACAGTAAATGCCAGAGCATGTTCATCTTGAAAATAACGCCGGATGCGGAACGAACTGGCATTGATCCCGATGATATAACGTCCTTCATTCAGGAGGTTTGCAGGCAACACACAACTGCTGACAAAATGACCCGCAGGGCGCGTTCGAAAACCTTCGAATTTCTCCAGATCATCGGTATCAAAAGATGTAAAAACAAACTCACCCCGCATGGTCAACACATAGATACCCAAACGTAAACCTGTCAGAGGCGCATCCAAAGCATACTCAATTTCAATTGTCACTGGATCTACGGATCGCAATGTCTCCAACACTCGTCCCTGGCGATCGCGTGTTCGAATTGCGATCGGACGAAATGGCGCTGAATCTGCAGGAATTTCGTCCGCCGTCCAGGTACGCGCGCCTTCTTGGGAATAACCTGATGCCATGTAGTAATCAACTGCCTGGGCTGTGGGGGCACGATAAACCATATGACCCTTATCGATCACCAGTGTCTCTTCTGTCAGTCGCAGAATGGCTGACATATTATGGCTGACAAATAACACGGTACGTCCCTCACGAGCCACATCCCCCATTTTTCCCATACATTTACGTTGAAATTCAGCATCTCCGACCGCCAGTACCTCATCTACAACTAGAATTTCTGGCTCCAAATGAGCCGCGACCGCAAACGCCAGGCGCAGATACATACCACTCGAATAACGTTTTACAGGAGTATCGATAAACTGTTCTACCTCTGAAAACGCCACGATCTCATCATACTTTCTGTCGATCTCGGATCGTTTCATCCCCAGGATAGCCCCATTCAGGTATATATTTTCTCTACCCGTTAATTCGTGATGAAAACCTGTGCCTACCTCTAGCAAAGATCCGACTCGCCCGTGAATCTCTGCATAACCCTCTGACGGTTCAGTAACGCGGGATAAAATTTTAAGAAGGGTGCTTTTACCGGCGCCATTTCGACCGATAATCCCTAACACCTGCCCGCGTTCTACATCAAAGGACACATCCTTTAAGGCCCAGATCCTGTTTTTCTGGGTTCTAGACCATGGATTCGACCCCTGCCGGGCCGATCGAAACCAGCGCGCCGGAGCTGTGATCGTATCAGTCAGGGTATCCCTTAAGGTTCGGTACCGGTTGATTGTCAATCCAATCCGATACTGCTTGCCTAAATCCACTACTCGTATTGCCAGGTTACCCATAAATCATTATCCAACCTGAGCAAAAGAGGAATATATTATCCATTCTATATTGTCTGCCATTCTCTTCGTTGTAATCTATACGCATTAAATCTCGTCCGCAAATGTCCGTTCCATACCTCGAAAGTAAAACAAACCTGTCACCAGGATTACAACCGCTACACCTACCGAGACCCATAAGATCGCTCCAGGAGGTGTCTTCGTACCTAATAGTGCCCAACGGAAACCATTTACTACCCCTACCATTGGATTTACAGCATAAAGCCATTGCCACTGAGCAGGTACCTCTTTAGCCGAATAAACCACAGGAGTAATAAAGAACCATAATTGAGTCAAGAATGGGAGAATATGCCCGATATCTCGGTAAATTACGTTAAGAGCTGAGAGCCATAAACTGACGCCCAGCGCCGTCATCATGGCCAGGAGCACAAACAATACCAAAGTCAAATCCGCAGTGGTGAATGTGAAATGATATTTACCACCTGAGGTCACGTTGTAATAGATCATCATACCGATTAGCACCAGGAAGGCAATGAAAAAATCTAACAAACCACTTAAGACGGATGCCACCGGTATCACAAGGCGGGGAAAATAGATCTTAGTAATCATATTGCGGTTCATTACGAGTGAATGACCTGCGTCAGCAACAGCTTTAGAAAATAACCCCCAGGGTAACAGCGCAGCATAAGAAAAGATCGGATAGGGTACATTATCCGAAGGCAATTTTGCTACCCGACTGAATAATAAGGTAAAGACTACCATCTGTAAGAAAGGTACCAGGATAGCCCAGGTTGCCCCCAGGAAAGTCTGCTTATACCGGACTTTGATATCCCGCCAGGTGAGGAAATAGATCAGCTCCCGATAGATCCATAGATCCCGTAAGTTGAGGGCGGCTAGACCACGCGTCGGACGTAATATGAGGGGTGGTGGAAGGATCGGTTTTATGATATTTGTTTTAGCCATATATTTCCCAGGAGTTAGACATGTCAAGGATGGGAGAGTAAACTATGCCGTCCGATCCTCACACATATCCGCTTTTCTTTCTGTACCATTCGATTGTACGGTGTAAACCTTCCTCAAATGTCACTTGGGCTTTAAAACCAAAAAATTGTTCGGCTCGAGATACATCCAGAGCCCGCCGCGGTTGCCCATTCGGTTTTGTAGTATCCCAAACCAACTGGCCTTTATAACCGGTTAAACGAGCAATTAGATAAGCCAGGTCTTTTATACTAATTTCCATTCCAGAGCCCAGGTTGACTGGCTCGCGGTCGTCATAATGCTCTGAAGCTAAGAGAATTCCCCTGGCTGCATCTTCGACATACAGAAATTCGCGCGTGGGAGAACCATCTCCCCACAATACCACCTGGTGGTCATCATGATCTTCCGCTTCGATAAATTTTCGAATCATGGCCGGGATGACGTGCGATGTTTCCAGGTTAAAGTTGTCACGTGGTCCATAAAGGTTTACTGGTAAGAGATATATCGCGTTAAAGCCATATTGATCGCGATATGCTTGAGCCTGGACTAACAACATCTTTTTTGCCAATCCATAGGGAGCATTCGTCTCTTCAGGATAACCATTCCAGAGGTTATCCTCTCTAAAAGGCAATGGAGTATATTTAGGATAAGCACAGATGGTTCCAATGGCCACAAACTTCCCAATTCCTCGCCTCCAGGCCTCATGCATTAATTGCACACCCATAGTTAGATTTACATAGAAAAATTCCGCTGGACGTGCCCGGTTGGCGCCTATTCCTCCTGCTAGGGCTGCCAGGTGGATGACGATTACATTCGAGGCAGTGGATGAATCTCCCTCCGGACCCAATACCCCATCATATAAACGGTTAATATCTTCAAGGGTGGTCAAGTCATAATCCTCGATATGTGGAACGACAATGTCGGCTGCGCCGAGTTTACTCAGCTGTTCCAGGACAAACGAACCGAGGAAACCTGCTCCACCAGTGACGATCACGCGCCGTTTAGACCAGAAGGCCTTCGATGGCGTAAAGTTTATCAACTCAGACATTTTCTTGCACCATTTCTTTTTTTGGATAAACGAAACGCACACCGACCTTCATCCCATGTATCACCAGCACCGGTACATCATCACGATCGACGATTGTAATATTATTCTCCAGGCAGGTTAACCGACAAATATCAGCAATATCACCCTCTACATCAATATGGACACTGGTATATCCAGCATTCTTAACATCCATAAGAAGCTCTCGAACACGCTGCCGCGTGCGACGATACAACAACATCGATTGCTCTATATAATCTACGGTAAGGCGTGCCCTATGGGCAATGCCTTCCGGTGTGATAATATAGCGTAATTTTCGGCGTTCGGCGCGTTTTACTTTGACATAACCCTTAGCAATCAAGCGTTTGATGTGCCAATTCACCGTACCTACGGCTACTCCCAATTGCACTGCCAGGGTCGCCTGGTTAACGTCTGGATCACGTTCAATCTGTTCTAGCAAACTCATATCACGGGCTGGATCAGGTTTTAATTCCATAGTAATATCCAAAATTCAACTGTTGAATTATAACACCAGATCAATAAGCTTTATGAAACATTCTCACTGAGTGGCTGCCATGTGCCTGAATAAAGGCGCCACTGCCGCATTTTCCATAACAAATTATCTTCATATGCCAAACGCAACCGTGCCGGCAGGTTAGTGCTTGACTCACCAAGCGCAATTGGATCGGCCCATAGCCTGTTGAATATGAAATCCATTTCCTGCCGTAGACCCTTTGAGTCGAATAACAGACCAACAACCTTGCGATTTACGGTTACCTGTCTAAGCAATTCTCGGTTGACACCCTGTGAAGAAAATGGAAATGCGAAAGGAACACCTGCGGTGGATGGAACCCTGTTAGAAACTTGATTTTTCCCTGGCGTAATGATCTCCTCCACAACCTGGCAAGAGCCAATAATTTCCTCCTCTACTTGCTGTGAAGTTAGTGTGTTAAATTTGGAATGAACCCGGGAATGAGCGCCGATGGTAAATCCATCCGCTGCCAGGAGGCGGATTTGTTCTGACGATAAGTAAGGTTGCTGCTTGTCCAGGTAATTACGGATATCTACACTTAATATCTCACACAACCTGGATGTAAAATCGAGATCTTCTGATTTGAGCCCTTTAACCCATTGTATAAACGCCGGGAGTCCCCCAATGGATTGCTTGAATTCTATATTGATCTTACGAATAATTTCCTGTCTCAGGTCCTCATTAAATTGAGTAATTTTTTCAATACATAAAGAAATCACATGCCTATGAAGCATGGTCTTGTTATCAATCAAATTGGTAGTTAGAAAAAAAATGCAAGGAATATGATATTTCAACAATATAGGACGAACGATGGTAAAGCATTCACAGCACCCATCATCAAACGAAAGCAGCACAGAGCCAGGCTGCAATTGCTTTTTTTGAATCCTGGATTCATAAAGCTGTTCATAAGAGATAAAGGTGTAATTTTCTTTTAGATAGAGGAGATCATTTTCGAATTGCTGAGGGTTTTTATATGAGTAGAGGTGCGCGATGTGAGGCAGCCGTTGATCCGAAATCACATGGTAAAAGAATCCGATTACCTCCCGTCGTACCAGGGAGTGATATAAAGATGTAGGGATTGTTCGCACGACTATTTCTGCCCAATGCATAGTTAATTTACCTTGCCAGCGGATATTGATCCCAGTCATGATCGCCTTTACCTAAGAACCAACTACCTGGTTCTTCCGCGGCTTTATACACTGGACTATCTTTCCGGTAATGAAACATCGGGTAAGCACCCTTGGCTTCTTTAAATCCCATTTTCAATAGCTGTCTCTGGTAAGCCGGTACGGTGGAAGCAGCGTGAATATCCTTAACCTTTAGCTGTATTAATTGAAGCACTGCAAAACTCAACATGGATCGAATAGTCGACTCATCCTCGGGGAGAGCCAGAATATCAACAATCACTCCAATATTCCGTTCAGGAGGTTTCCCTTGACGGAAAATAATATACCCACAAATCTCGCCATTTCGGCGGGCGATATATTTAAAATAATCGGCGTAGGGTTGTTGTACGTACTTCCAGTTTAGATAAACATCATCGCGTTTTACAATCGCATAAAACTTGGGTGAAACTTTTTCCCATAAGAGGTTGATCTCTTGGTCAAAGATGTCAATCCGACTTAAAGCAATGCTTTCATCTGGCTGTGGAAGTTGCCGTCTATCTTCTGAACGAACTCGAATATTAAGGAGACCAGAAAAAAGTCGATCTAGAAAGAGAAGATGGAATAGTGAGGTAATAATCCTCTTCAGTGTGTCGTTTCCTCGAGAGAGACGATCTGCGATCGCGGCACATATACTTTCTGGTGTATATCGTGCCAAGCGAGTATATGCAGGCACCGGATCGATTGGTACCGATCCAAGGCCGGCTTTAATCCGGCGATTGGCTTTTGACATGCTTAAGGACATGAATATTTCATTCCCCTCATCGTTGGCTTTTTGGAGTTGGAATCCGATCCCCTGTCCCCGGTATTTAGGTAATAAAAAGGTATCGACGGACCAGCCTACCCGGTGGATTTCGTCTCCAATTTTTAACGGTTCTACCAGGGCACAGGTTTGCCCCACTACCCTACCATCCTCTTCAACCGCGATCCAGACTGGTAATAACTGATCTGGTAAGAATGGATTTTCTACAAACTCCCACTGCCAACGCTCTGGAATTTTATATTGCCATCTATTTTCATAGGCGATCTGTATAAATTTGAAAATCACCGGTTTATCATCAAGTGTTGCTCGTTTGACAATGACCATTCCTGTACTCCTCTAGTACGCCTACCTACGGGCACTTTTCCCCACCGCTGCGAGGAACATAAAGCTCCACCCGAATTTCCGGTAATTTCAGGATGGGCTTATAACTACATAACAATGGCTCGGTCACTCGTTTTACCCAAGCATCATTTTCTTCCCCAAACTGGTGAGATGCTCCCTGGTAATTGATCCGTTGAGGGTGGATCACAATCAGTGCGAAACGATGACTACGTAAATCATTATAGAAGGCATCAAGATAGGCTGTATTATTTGACATAGCCATTTCCATAAGAAAGACCCTCTCATAATCGGGTACAAGGGGTGCATCAATCGTATGAAATGTAAGTAGCTGTCTTTCCGTGACGAACAATACCTCTCCTTGATTCTTTACAACCTGAGAAACCATTTCCTTTATTTTTACAATCCCTGCTTCAGCTTGAGCCTTATCTGGGTAAGAAAGTTGCTTCCCCGTCGTGATCGCAAAACCTACGGGTACAATGACAGCCAGGGAAGCAAAGAGCCAGGTCCACCTCAATGGCTGAGAGTTTGCCTCTTGTTCGGGTTCAAAATTTCCAAAGTAAATAAAACTTCCTATCACTAAGAACAGCACCAGATAAGCATCCAGGTTATGCAAGTTACTTCCCCCTCCGATCTTCGTACTTACTACTACACCCCCCGCAAACAGGATGAATAAGATCGCCCCCAACCCAAGCAAACGTAGAATATGCCATTGTTTCCATTGAATAGATAACTGCGAGAATATCACAACGAGAAGGGGCAGAGACACAAGCACCACGGCTGGCAAAACACCTAGAAGGTAAGTAGGGCTGGGAAATAACCGGTACCATAATAAATTTGAAGTAAAGCTGGAACCAAAATACGCCACAGGATTGCCAGACCAGTGTATGTATACAGATTGGGAAACTGCTGCTAATCCTGTGCCAATTATCGACCAAACTGCTGGCCAGAGTAGATAACGCCAGAAAGGCTTTTTATTTACACCAACCTCGAAGAAATACAGCGCAGAAGCCAACATCCCCGGCACGGGCGCCCAATTGATACGGCTGAGTCCTGCCCAGATAGATGCAATTGCTACTATCAATAAAGTACGCCATGGTCTCTTCCGGTTGTACCCCCATAACACCAGGATCACCATCAACAATAGGTGATAATAAACTGGTCCTTGTAGCAGGAATAAATAAGCCCATAATAGAAAGAGATATTTACGGAACTTATCTTGAATGAATAACCGGCGAGTTAGCAATAAAGCCGTACCGGCAGTGAAAACAATCCAGAGTAATACCTGCCAAAAGCGATGAAACCAGAGTGGCAAGCTAGGGATCAGAAAAGGGACAGCCTGCATTAAATAACGCGTGGGATGCAAGACTGAGGGTGGAACCGTAATTCCATAAATGCTCTTGGAAAAGAACAGGGAGGCATAGTAATAACGACTGGCCTCCGACCAATCTAGTGTCAGTGGATATGTGGAAATATCCTGAAGGTAGGTTGCAATGCGGTAGCCTGCTCCATAAACAAGCATGACCATCAGGTAAGATTCCACCCAATTCCTATCTGGCTTGAGATATTTTAGGAGTAAAGTACCAAGTCCAGTAATTACTATGAACAAGAAGCTTCTAAGAAATAAGTTTTCTAGTAACTTACCAGAGGGACCCATCACCAGGAAAGGGAATACACCCATTGTAAGAATAAATACAAACCATAATATATTATTCGGGCTTCGAGATCGAGATTCTTCACTCATATAAAGGTATGTGTCTTATCGTCAACGGTCGCCTACTATCATCCCGGGAAAGAAGAAAGCACCTGGTAGACTGACGAGCATTTGCATGACCCGGATGAATAGTGCCAGGGATAGCCCAGCTGCATTCGAAACCCCGCCAAAATGGGTAAACATAAATGCCATTATCAATTCTTGCACACCAATTCCATTGATTGAAATAGGCAATAAGGTTACAAAATAGGTCACACTCCATAAGCCGGCGATCAACCAAAAGGAAATATCCTGGTTCATCCCATGTAATAAAATCCAAATTGAGGTGAACAGGCAGAGCATATGTCCCCAAGAGAACCCTAACGCCTTTAACAGAGCCTTCGGTTGTCGCAACCACAGCCTGATTGCTTCGAGAAAACGATGAATTATGAGCTTTACCTTTTCAGAAAGCTCTTGAAGCCAACCCCGTTTTGGTATGACAGAGCTGCCCACGAAAAAACTATTTATGATTAATGAAGTTGGTGTGTTACTAAATCCTTTTCCAATAACCGGGACCATAAAAGGCAATGCCATCGCCATTCCAACCATGCCTACCAGACGATCGACGACCAACGAAGCCAGGCATATGGCCTGATCTAATTTTAAGAGCAGAGTTCCCCCTAAGCGAACTACATCCCCCCCAACCGTGGTGGGTAAGAAGTTAGATGCAAACAATCCCGCAAAAGTGATACGGATGCTTTGCCAAGGAGTGATCTTTACTCCGCTTGAGCTTAACAATACATGCCAGCGACCCGCTACAGCCAGGCGCGACACCATGGTAAATAAAACTGCCAAAAGGAAACCCTCCCACGTTATCGTCCCAACCGTAGAAATGATTACCCCCCACTGTTGCCGGCTAAGCAGATATACTAATAAGGCTACCGCTAGAACCGTGATCGTCCATCGCACAATCACCGAGCGATTTAGTGTTCTGGAAGGAGGATTATTCATGCAATTTCCGAGGGTCCATTGATCACCCGCCGGATGGTGTAAGTCAGCTTGCGTTGCGACTCGTGGTAAGTGCGCGCTAGCATCTCGGCGATTAATCCCATTAAGATCGATTGGAAGCCCAAGATGAACAACATTGCACTCATTATAAGCAACGGAGAGCGGATCATGTGCTCATTTAACCACAGTCGTCTTATTACCAGGATTATTAAGACAACAAAGCTTAAACCGAAAAGAGAAAAACCTGCCCCGCCAAACAAATAAATTGGTTTATTTGCGTAAGAAAGCAAGAACTTAACCGTCAACAAATCCAGGAGTACTTTTATCGTTCGTTCCAACCCATACTTAGCCTTGCCATACTTGCGGGCATGATGGTGCACGCGCACCTCGGTTATTTTTGCTCCCACCATCTTGGCATAGGCCGGGATGAAGCGATGCATTTCACCATACAAACGGAAACCAGTGATAACTTCGCGACGATAAGCTTTTAAAGTACAGCCGTAATCATGTAAGTGGACACCAGTTACCCACGAAATTAAGCCGTTAGCTATACGAGACGGTAGGGTACGGGTCAAGAGTTTATCTTGACGGTCAACCCGCCAGCCACTGACGACATCATATCCTTTGTCAATCTGTTCCAGCATCATGGGAATATCAGCAGGATCATTCTGTAAATCGGCATCCATCAGAACAATCACATCTCCATCGGTGTGGTCGATCCCCGCAGCTATCGCTGCAGTTTGCCCAAAATTTCTTCGTAGCACCACCACACAGGTGTGTTGAGGATCATCTCTCGCAATACTTTCAAGGACTGATAGGCTGCCATCCGAACTACCATCATCTACATAGACAACTTTCCATTGGGGAATCTTTGTACCCAGGCTATCGAGTAAAGCCTGGTGGAGATCAGGCAGACTTTCTTCTTCGTTATAGACGGGTATTACAATCGAGAGCTTCATAATCCGTCCTTCTAAAATTCAATGGCTGAATTATAAACCAAAATCATAAAGCAATGTTTCTTTTCTTCCGATCCCATAACCATCCTCCTCCAACAACCAATACAATCACTATCAAGCATAAACCAATTACCAGGCGGATATCCGGATGGAGATAGGTCAGGTAGGTACGGGTAATATACCACTCTGTAAAAACGAGTACACAGGCAATTTCCACACTGAACAAACGACTCAGCCAGGGATCGTGGCGCCTCCGCGCCCAATCCCAGGCCCAGGATACCAATAAAGCTTCCAATCCAAGGATAATCGTTCGGTAGCGAGGATTGTCCCACAGATCAGCGCCTCCATTGGCAGCAGAGATCAAGATCCAAATCCAGATGAAAGTGCTTATCCACACTAATTGTGCGCGCCTTTCCTGGGTTGGGACACGGTAACTCCTAAAAAAACCATAAATCAAGATTGGCAACATGGCGTACCAGCCTGCGGATCGGACTAAATTGATAATTCGCCAGATCCAGGCTCCACTAAAATCTGCCATTGCCGCTGGAAGCACCGGTCGTGTGACTCCATATCCCAACATAACCAATAGGCTCCACTGCTTTCCAACGCTACGGATTAACTTTTGTATACCTCCTGAGGCTTTACGCGTTAAATAAGCCTGGAGATTAAAATTGTGCTCCAACCAGCTAAAGAAAACATTATTGGGAGCCTCGTTTCTTAACGACGGCAAGTTTGCCCATATTGTATAAACAATCAGTACCCCCACGAGGATGATCCCAATAAAGAGTAATACGCGTTTCCATGAAATTGTACGGTTAGGTTCTGCCAACCACAGACCAAATAACCCAATGAAAGTAGCCAATGCCATTGGTGGTTGAAAGACGAATAACAACAGGCCAGCCAGAGCGAGCCATACCAACCATTTAACCCTGGTCTTCTGCATCTCGGTTAGCGCATAAAGCGCCATTGCTACCCCTGTGATTACAAATGGCTCTCGCATCTGACTGCTACCCAATA
>Ga0153915_10005577_pt1 | contig 11714 bp, 12 predicted proteins | sample Opewatmetagenome_2_FD_107003 | JGI IMG/M metagenome (GOLD analysis project Ga0153915, IMG submission 107003) | Freshwater wetland microbial communities from Ohio, USA - Open water 3 Core 3 Depth 3 metaG | ecosystem: Environmental > Aquatic > Freshwater > Wetlands | place: USA: Ohio, Lake Erie...
CGGTATTGATATCATTACCTTTTTCCGATAACTACCCCCGTTTTATCAGTAAAATCATTCAACGCTGCGGAAGATGGGTTAAAGATAGAGGACCCCGTTGAAACCCCTGTCTGCGACAGGGAGCCCTGAGGCTGTTTCACAGGGCAGGCAGAGGCAGAAGGGCAGCATGAAATCAGAAGGCAGAAAGCAGCGGGCAGATTCATAAATCATTAAAAGAAAGAGCCTATATTGATAAGTTCATCAAGTGGGAATGCCTCAATATTTTTATCGATAGGATACCTCTTTGTGCCGGGATATATGACAAACAGCTTTTTTAATCCAAGATCGGAAACGGCAATGCGCATCGAGGGGGTTAGGCTTGGGGCGTCCACTCTTTTGCATTCAACACCAAACATCTTGTTATGCTTGAGGATGACCAGATCAATCTCCGCACCTTGATAGGTGCCCCAGAAGTATGCCTCATCCGGCTCAACGGTCCTTAAAATCTCTTCAATAACATATCCTTCCCAGGATGCACCTGATTTCGGGTGTTCAAGCAAGTCCTTCTCCGTCCTTATTCCAAGCAGATAATGCAGCAACCCTGAATCCCTGAAATATATCTTGGGCGCCTTGATCTGTCTTTTGGAGATATTGGCAAACCAGGGTCTTAGCTGACGGATCATAAAGACATCTGCCAGGGTATCAAGATACCTGCGGACTGAAGTCTCGCCTATGGAGAGAGATCGTGCAGGCTCTGCCGCATTCCAGACCTGGCCATGATAATGCGCTATCATCGACCAGAATCTTTGTAGCGTTGAAGAAGGAATTCTGATTCCAAATTGGGGCAGGTCGCGCTCCAAAAAAGTCTGTATAAAATTTTTTCGCCATATAAGGCTGTCCGAATCCGATTCCGCAAGATAGGATAGTGGAAAACCGCCCCTGAGCCAGTGGCAAGCCTGATTTTTGAGTTTCCCGTTTTCCTATTGATTCTGCGATAATCGCTGTAACAAGTGCATTCATGCTGACACATTCCTGTTTAGCCCGCTCAGCAAGCCGTGAATGCAAACTTTTGGGCAGCCGCTGAACAAAGCGACCGCTTGCCCGGCAGATCATGGAAGTTTAATAGGAGCGCAAGGCATGACTCTTGAAGATTTCTTTGAGTTGAATCCTCAATCATTGATTTGATTGCGTTCAGCTGAAGATGCCTTAGCAAAACGATAATAAATAAGGTAATTCCCGATTTACACTCCCTCATTTAAATAAACCCGAAAGGCGTTTCCTGATGACCGCCGGGAAAGATTCGGCCATAGACGCCAATTGCGCGTGATCAATATTTTCAAGTTCCAATTCATTTTCAAACGGAATGCGTTTCCGCAGATAAATCGTATCGAGCAGGGCCTTTTCAGGAACGGCAAGATTGAAGCCGTCTTTTGTTTCAAAACCATTGAACAGGCGGGAGGCAATGCGCGAGAATTCGATCGTCACACCGCCAAACTGGATATTCCTGGACGCTCCTACTGCCGTATCGAGTGTTAGAACGGTGCAGACCACAGGCGATTGAAGCAGTATCCCGTGGCGGTTGAGCGCCCACTCACAGGAAATATAGGAAGGCGTCCGTAAAAAGCAGGCTACTTCTTCAATTGCGGGCATGGGCTCTCGAAGCAGATTGATATAGACACCTCGAGTCACCCGCTGTACCAAACCTTTGGTCTGCGCCCGTGTAAGGAAGACATTGGCATTGCCGGTAAATTTCCCGACGTCGGCATAGCAGAACAGATGAGGCAGTTGCATTAGGATTGAAACAGCCGTCATGGCAGTCGCACCCCCTTTGCCTGTATTTCGCTGAAAATGGAACAAGCCGATTCCAGAAAGGCGCTATATTTCTGTGCCCTATGGACAGACAAGACGTCGGGCGGCAGAAAACGTGACAAATCCTGTTCAATGGCTTCAAGCATCATTTTTTTGTCTTGGTTTGAAGGTCTTACAAAAAAATCAATGGCTCTTCTGGAGATAAAGGCCACGCGATAGAGGGTGAATTTTCTTTCGATTACATCCAAATCCACAGGCGTTTTTAGAATCGAATAAAGATACCACAGATCAAAGAAATCCCTGCCTTTAAGATATTGACGTTCCAAGAGAGCGCGAACCTTGTCGGAAAGAATCTCTGTCTGGGTTTGCGCAACAATAACCGTATGTGGACGCGGCACGCTGAATTCCCCAGCTGCGATTAAATAAGCAACGGGGCTCATAAGAGAAAGAACATGATTTTGGGTGTCCGGCAGTTCACCCACCGCCAGCCCCTCAAACTCAAGCTTGATGGAAATCTTTTCCCGGACACCGTCAGGATGAAAATCCACGAAGCATTTTACTGCGCCGGGGCGGGCATTTTTTTCGTTCAGCGCGACCGAACCCACCCCAAAATGCGGGATCATAAGCTTCTCCGCGCCCTTAACGGCAGCATGAAGAATTTTTTGAACGTCTATGGGTGCAAGCGGGGTCACAAAATCAAGATCTTCGGAGAAACGGCTTCCACCATAACACCAGCGGATGGCCGTGCCACCCTGAAAAATCAGATGACGGCTTTCCTTATGCGCATAAAGCCGGTGCAGTAAAATCAGCTGAGCAATCTCCGCCTTGCGGATATATATTTCACGGTAAGTTTTCATAACTGGTTACAATATAATACATATTTGTATTATAAAGTAAACAAAAATAATGAGGTGTTGCCCTATCCAGTTACAACGACCTCTTTATTAACCTTCTTCCCATGCTCCTCCAGAAATTTGCTGCCATCATTATGCGTCATGTTAGGGATATAAGAGAAGCACTTGTCCGTTATCATCTTTAAAGAAGCATGTCCCATCATCTTTTGCACCCAACCAAGATTTTCACCCGCTGAAATCATCATGGTAGTAAAGGTATACCGCGTCTGAATAACCGGTCTGTAGTGAAGTTGTCCCTTATTCAGGCGGTAGACTACTTTTGGGCTCTCTTTTAAAATTTTTTTCAAATTTGGATGAAGAATCTCTCCTCCTTTAAGTCACCTCATCAGACCGATGATAGCCGCGAAGTAATTCGATTTTTTATATTGATGCCTATTATGAATCACTATTTTATTTTGTAACTCAATTTGAAAAAACATTGACATATTAATAAGTCGATGGCAAATATTCAATTATTTCTATCCGAATTTTATACCTATCCATTGTTGTATTTTATTCCTTGTGTTTTCTGTATTCATTTTTATATATCTGCTACTGGTTTTCGTGCGGCATTAACAATTTTGATAATAAGGAGAGTACTTTTATGAGATTTAGATATAGAAGTTATATTGTTTTTTTAGGAATTCTTTTTGTTTCTTTTATGCCAGGATGTAGCCTCCTAAAAATTAAAAATCCTGCCATTTATCAGAATTGTGAAACATTAGATATATCAAAGGAATCTATAGCATTATTTTCTATAGACTGGGATCTTATTAATGACTATTATTTTACTGCCCTTGATATTCTACAAAATGATAAAGAAAACAATGAGGTAATTACTTTCCTTATCAATGGGCTATATCAGGTTGGAAATGATCATTTTATTAATTTCCATCTGCCGCCTGGAAAATATATATTAAGAAATATGGCTTCAGCAAATTCTACAAGTACAGGAGTCTCAGGTTATACTCAATCAGGTGAGATGCCAATCAACAGCGCGTTTGAAATCGGTGCCAATGAAATAATTTATTTAGGTCATATAGACATTAATAATACTGGGAAGACAAACGTTGACGAATTGGCTGACAATGAGATACTGCGCACCTTTACAAATCAAGGTAAAACAAAAATAATTGGTACAACTATAATAGAAATCAATGACCACTTTAACAATGATATTGAATTATTTAAAGATGGATATCCCTGTTTGTCAGATTATAAGATTAAGAATAAAACACTTCCGCCTTGGAAAAGACAAAGTGAAGAAGGCATGAAATAAAAGTTGCAACCCGAGAAGGTGTGTGGAATAGAGTCGCGGCAGGAATGCCCTCTTCGACCGCGCAGGGTTCGAGTGCATCTCGCGATAGCGATGCATCCGGTGTTGCCTTCCGTTCTTGTCTACGACGTCGGCACCCTGGACTTTAATAGGATTTCGCGGCTCAAGTCCAAAACTTATAGTGCTTAACAATGCCTTCATGACCTCCTCTTCCGCTTTTAATTTTCAGGAGGCGGGGGACAGAAGACGAGTCTCCCTGGAATCGACGCCTTCGCAAAGGAATTTGCCGTTTCGAAAAAGTTTTTAATAGGAGCAAAAGGCATGACTCTTGAAGATTTCTTTGAGTTGAATCCTCAATCATTGATTTGATTGCGTCCAGCTGGATCGAATATGAAACTGCCCTCAGGCGAAGTTTCATACAAGCTGTCAGTTAATTTTTAATCAATTCAACATCCTTTGAAGGCACCCAGCATGTCCGTGAATCGGCAAGCTCTATATTGACCCAATTGCTCCTTTCTTCAAGCAGGGTAAATTCCGTCCCTGAGTGAAGCGGCTCCTTGAAGCTGGATTCATAGGTCTCGCTATTGCCCTTTCTGGCCGTTACTTCGCTGCTTACAATGACACCGGGGCGATTTTTATTGTAGGATACCTGATCGGCTGCAAGGGACCCTGCAAAAAGGAGTGAGAGAATACATGCCGAAGCGATGCACCACCCCAGAGATGACCGTTTTACAAAGATCCTCGCGCAGGCAAAGCCCCACATAAGCACGAAGGATGCAACAAAGGCGATAACACGGACGTTCTTTGGAAGGTCATAGTGCCAGAAAAACAGGGTCTTTAATATCTTTGTCTCCTGTTTGTCTTCAATCTGATCCCTGCGTTTTTCCCTGGCATAGGCAAGGTTCTGCTTAAGATTCACATCATTGGACATATACAGCTCAGCCCTTCGGTAATTCAGTATAGCCCGCCCCTGGTCATTCATCCGGGAATATACATTGCCCAGGTTATAAAAGATCTTTCCATTATAGATCCCGCCCTCCCTGATGATGCGTTCATATCGCATGGCCGCCTTGCTGTAAAGGGACTGGGCCTCCTGAGGGTATCTGACAGCCTTCTCATCGGCCTGTTTAAAGAGGTCCTTTGCCTCGCCATAGAGGGCCGATATCTGGGCCTTATCCAATGACGCTGCATCTGCGGCCTTAAGGCCTGAGCCATAAGAAAAAATTAAAATCACAGGGATCAGCAATATATGAATTTTTCGAAACATATTATTAATGTTTATCATTCCTAATAAATTTAATTGCGAAAATACGAAAGATGTAAATCATGAAATATTACCCGGGAAATTAATGAAATTTTTTCAACCTGCGCCATATGCCTTAAAACCTGAACCTTATGTTTATCTTTTATCTAACCTTCTTCTCAATCTCCTTAGCCAGCGCAAGGGTCTTTTCAACTACCGGTGCAATATCCCCCGGGCCTGCGTCCCCTGCATACCGCCCTTCCTCGCATCTCCTGAAGATCGTCTCAAGGTCATTCCTTGCCCCCTGATCAAGACCTGCTGCGGACAGCTTATCCTTTATGTCGTTAAAGGTCAGCGCGTTTCCGGCCATGTGCAGCTTATCGCCCAGATAATTGCGCAGGCTATCCAGCACTATGGCACAGCCGTCGTTTACTGAAGCAGCATGCCCGACTGACTTAAGGGATGATGACAACCTGTTGTAGGCCTTCCGGGATCGGACCTTCCTTGAATCAGCGTTCCCGTGGCGATAAAAAAAGACGCCGGTCAGGAGCATCAGATAAATCAACGGCGGGCCGAAGACCGCCGCCTTCATTAAAGGCGTCATGAAGGATGTCTGGAAATCCCCGGTTGTATTTTCTATTACGGTCGCGTCCTCATAATTCACTGCTATCCCTTTATTTAAGGACTCAACCTCGCTTCCTGCCTTCACCACATCACCCGCGTTCCCCTCCGCATCCAGTGCGGTAACCAGCTTGGTCTCCCTGACGGTCAGCGGTATGGGTTCTGTCCTGGCTATCTGATAGGTCTGGGTGTCCACGTCAAAATAGGGGAGCTCAATAGCCGGTATCTCCGTGATCCCGGCCCTTAACGGCCTGATGGTCTGGGTGAAGGTCTTGGCCCTTCCTGATATCTCTCCCCTGGCGCTCTCCGAGGGGATCTTGAAATTCCTCGTAAGGTCCGGCTGTTTTTCAAGGGCCGGCATATCCACGTTCTCCAGGTATTCAGGCCCGCTCAAATTCAACGTCAGGGTGATCGGATCTCCCACCGAGACGTCTACGGGCGCTGCGCTCGCGCTCATCTCATATCTGCCGATATGCCCGGCAAAATCGGACGGCATCCCTGTTTCGGGAAGGTCAAGGACCTTGAGGGACAATGAATTTGAGGGGACTACAACCGTGTTATAGACACCGGTTCTGGCGCTGCCGAAGAAATCGTCATTAAAAAAATCCCTGAAGAACCCGTCATTAAATGAATCGCGCTGTCTTTGATATCCCACAAGGGCATTGCAGGATACAACGGCAGGGGCTATGGTTATATTTCCCGAACGGACAGGGATAAGGACCTTTTTAAACGTCAAGGTTGTAAAGTCCCTGTTGTTCAGGGTCCCATTGCCCTTTACGCCTGATACCTCGCTGTTTCCAATGGGTATGCGATAAACATTCCCGGACTGTTGACCGGCAACCTCGATATCGGCAAATTTAAAAGAGGCATCGGATAAGACCGGAAGAGTAAAATTAAAGTCCCTTACATCGTTGCCGATATACCATGTTGCAGTCAGGATCACCGGCTCGCCCACATAACAGCGCGCGCTCGACAGGGATAGCCTCAGTTTAAAGTCCTCTGTCTCAGTCGGTTGCCCCACGCTTATCTGGATCGGATCAGTCTCCGCTGAGCTGTTGTCCGCAACGACCTTTATCGACGGGATGGTAAGACGGCCTTCACGCGTGGGGGTCAATTGGTATGAGAAATAATATCCCTCCCTTACATCCTTCGTCATCTTGCCGTTGATGATCGTTATAGAGCTGCTGCTGTTCTGTTGTCCGCCCTGGAAGACGACATTAAAATCCTTTATAGCGGATGTGTCGGGCTGCCGGGGATTCTCCGAGCCTGAAACCTGTATCTGAAAGATAAAGGGTTCTCCTATGGATGCCTCTGTCTTTTCAACTACCGCCTTTGCGTTCAGGCCGGCCGCCATAGCCCCATGACCTGAAAAAAGCATGGCCGCAACGATAAATATGAAAAACCTCTTTATCATCACCAGTCCTTATCCACCTCTTTGTAACTTCTTATTGACACAGCCTTTCGCTGTTCCTTGTTTTCCTTTTCATCCTTCAATATGTCCTGCGCGTCATCGGACAAAGCAGCCTGTGCCGCCTGTTCCTGTGTCTGATCGGTTCCGGTCTTCCGGTTTTCATTGGAAGAAGTCGCCTGCTGTTGATCCTGTTGCCCTTGCTGTTTATCCTGCTGATCCTTATTATCCTGCCCTGCCCCATTATCACTGCCGTTTTGCTGGGAATCAAGGGCCTCTTTTAATTCCTTTATTGCCTCCTCCTGGTTGCCTGCCGCCTCCTTGGTGTTTTTCTGTCCCAGGTTTCCATAGGCGGCATCCTGTTCCTTAGTCGCGTTCTCCAGGTGTTTTGATGCAGATACCTTGCCCGAGGCATTTTCCTCTCCTTCATCCTCGGGCCACTCCTTTGACAGGTCCTCTGTCTTGTCCCTTATAGCCTTTTGTTCATCGGCCAGTTCACCTATCCTCTTATTCAACGCATTGGATTCACCCTTCCCTGTCTTTTCCTTTTCAAGGCCTTTATTTTTTTCCAGGGCAGACTCCTGCGACCTTATGATCTCCTTTAGTTTTTCCGCTGCCTGCTGTCTCTTCTCCTGGTCTTTCTGATTAGACTCCTTTTGTTTCTTTATCTCATCCAGGATATTCTTCATCACAAGACGGACCATCTCTATGTTCTCGGCAGCCTCTTTCATCGCTGGATCAAGGCTGAGGGCATCCTGATAATAACTGATGCTCTTTGAACAGCCGTCCAAGGCCTTCTGCAGGTCCTTTTCCTTTAACGCCTCAGCCGATCTATAGGCGCTGTCCCCGAGGTTGAACTTGCTCTTTGCCTCAAACCGAGGGTCTTTGCTTTTCAATGCTGCCTTTTCAAATGCCTCGATCGCCCCCTCATAATCTCCCTTTTTATAAAGGGCCGCGCCTTTATTGAAATAGACATGGGGGGACTCGGCAGCCTCCTTCAGCGCCTCGTCATAGGCTGTGACCGCCTTATCATATTCACCCGCATTGTATGCATTGTTGCCCTCCTTCACAAGGGCTGAAGGGGATTTACCATAGCCCTGAAAGGGGAATATGAATATCACTAGACAGGCGATAGCGAAATAAATGTTTTTCCTAGGCAATCCCGTTTCCCCTCTTTCCTTCGGCAATCATCATTTCAAGATATAAAAGGATGAGTGCCACTGCAAGAAATATCTGATATTTCTCCTCATACCTCCTGATGGTCTCCAACTCCAGTTCCTTTTTATCGGCGCTTGCGATCAATTGGGTGTAAACATCACCCAGATCGATAGCGCCTGTAGCTACATTGAAATATCTCCCGCCCGGGGTTGCGTTTACCATCTTCCTCAGGGTGTCGGCATCGAGTTTCGACCATATCTCCTGGCCGTTATATTTAAGGAAGGTCTTCTCTCCCTGCTCATTGGCAACAGGCACCCTTTTCCCTTCCTGCTCATCCCCCAGGCCAATGGCAATGATCCTTATCCCCTTCTCCCCTGCCTTCTGCGCCGCCTCGACAGGAAAGCTGTCATGGTCCTCGCCGTCGGTAATAAGCATTATATCCCTGTATTGCGTGGCCTGATCGTCAAATACATCGGTCATGACCTTGCGGACGGCATCCCCTATCATGGTCCCGCCGCGGCTTATGCTGTCCGTTGATATGTCCTCAAGCATCAGCCTGAAAAAACCATAGTCAAGGGTCAGGGGACACTTTACAGCGGCAGTCCCTGCAAAAGCAACCAGTGCGACCCTGTCTCCCTGAAGACGGTCAACGCAATCCCCTATGGCAAGCTTTGCCTTTTCAAGCCGGTTGGGCGCCAGGTCCTCGGCAAGCATGCTCTTTGACACATCCAGAAGAAAGACCACATCCCGCCCTTTTCTTTCAACGGTCTGGGGTTTTTCGTTCCATGCCGGTCTCGTAAGCGAGATGACAATAAACATTACCGAGATCAGGATCAGTGTTGCCTTGAGGTATCGTCTTCCATTCCCAGTGGAGATATGCATCTTCTCAAAAAGCCCTGAGTCAATAAAGACCCTGATGGCATTTGCCCGCTTCTTCCATCCCCAGAAAAACACAACCCATATGATGGGCATCACCCACAGGAGGTTTAACATCTCGACATGTTGAAGTCTTATCCCGTTCATGGCATCTTCCTGAATAAAGTGGCCTTAAGGATTGTCTCAACGATCAGGAACGCCAGCCCTGCAAGCGCGAACCAGTGGAACAACTCCTTATAATCAATAAACCTGACAGACTCTATCTCGCTTTTTTCCATGCTGTCGATCTCTTTATATATCTCTCTGAGGGATGCAACGTCCTTGGCCTCTCGATAGAAGCCCCCTGTCTTTTCCGCTATGTCCTTCAGGGCGCTTGTATCAACCGTCTGGGTGGAAGGAACCTTGTAGACGCCGAAGGGTGTCTGTATAGATGTCACGGTCTCTCCGCCGACAATAGCGATAGTATATATCTTGATGCCCCACTTGGCGGCCAGTTCAGCCGCCTCAATAGGCGTCCTCTTCCCGTAATTATTTTCTCCGTCCGACAGCAGAACTATCACCTTGCTCTTTATCTTGTAAACGTTTGCCGTCCCTTTCTGACCCTTCAGGGATTTTTCCGCCGTCTCAAGCCGGGCCGCTGCCAGGGCAAGGGCGTCCCCTATAGCGGTCCCGTCCTCTTCCCTTTCCTGGACGATATTAACGCTCTTTAAAAATTCCGGGAGCGCGCCGTGGGCAAGGGTAAGGGGACAGATCGTGTCAGGGTAGCGCGCAAAGATGATCATTCCTATAAGGTCATTGGGCCTTCCCTCAAGTCCCTGAGCGCTGCCCATCACAAACTCCTCAAAGACCGTTTTTACGGCGTCAAGCCTTGTCATGACCTCGCCCCTGTATTCCAGTTCAGCGGCCATGCTGCCTGAACGGTCAAGGACCATCTCAATGGCAATCCCCTTGTTGATCTCCCTTACCTGTTCAAGGCCTGACTGCGGCCTTGCCAGGGCTGCAATAAACAGGACAAGGGCGACAAGCCTCAGGAAATCAGGCACCCACAGGAATCTCTGCCGCGCCGATTTTCCGGCCTTTGCAGCGATGCTGATAGTTGAAAAACGTATGGCCGTCCGCCCCGGTCTGAAGAACCTCAGCCAGATAATAAACGGGATAAGGAGCAGGAGCAGAAACGCCCAGGGAGATTCAAACCGCATTGCCGGCGACCTCCTTTTCTTCCGTCCCGTGGACAAAATTCCTGCAGCTCTCAAAGGCCCGCAGGCTCTCTTCCAGCCCGGGCCTGAATTCAGCGAATTTTACAAGGTCGCAGTGCCTTAAAAATGTCCTTAAAAGCGGCCTGTAGTTGTCCGGGAAACCCTTGTCCATATCAAGCCCTGACAGAAATTCCTCTGTTGTCTGCTCAGGGGCCCTGAGCCCGAAACGGTTTTCAATATACCTGCGCAGTATTCCCGATACCCGCTGATAATATAACTTTATCCTTCCTTGTCCGATAAGGTTTTCCGCCGCGAGTTCATCCAGTTCCCTGTAGGCAATCTCGTGGGGCTTCAGCATTGCCGCCCGGGCATCGATCATCTTCCTGCGCCTTCTTTTATATATCCAGGCAAAAATGCCTGCCGCAGCGAGGACCAGGGCGCCTCCGGCGATAAGCAGCCATTTTATGTAATCCGTGGGATAGGGGACAGGCGGCTTGATCTCGTTAAGCTTAATCTCCTTGATATCCGCAGGCAGAAGGGAGTTCACCTTTATTGTTATCTCGGATGTCGAGATGCTGTGGCTGTTTGCCTCGCCCTTTTTATTAAATTTAACCTCCATTGGAGGGATGGTGTACTCGCCGGACAGAAAGGGCTCAAGGACATAGGAACGGGTTATCTTCTTTTTCTTGTTAGCCAAAAGCTCAGGCTGTGTTGTATGCCAGTCAATGATCCCGAACTGTTCAAGTTTGCCTGCCAGGTCCGGCATTGTCACTTCATAGTCTTCATCCGTAACAATGCTGATGCTCAGGTTGAGACGCTCGGCAATGGTCATCTCTTTTTTATCCGCGGCAAGGGTCAGGGTTCCAGGCCCGTTATCATAGGTCTCATGTATGCCATTGTTTCCCATTTTTCCAGTTGGCGAACTTTCTTTTTCACCTTTTGCGCATGAAACCACAGAAAGAAGGCAAAGCACAATTATGATTGTCCCCAGGAGGAAAACCGGTGTTTTTGATTTCGATTTGTTGGTTATTTTAACGATCATCATTTATCAAATATTCTCTGGATCTCTGTGCCCTTGCAAAAAAAATAATTCATTCAAAGTTCAACGTTGAATGTTGGATGTTGAACGTTCAGTAAAAATCCCCGCCCAAAGGACGGGGCTTTGAATTACCCCCTATAAGGGGGCCGATGTGCCATAGTCGAATAATGAGGATAACATTGGATCTTATTGCTCCCGATCAACTGTGTCTTATCA